>WBZO01004082.1_pt1 | contig 16096 bp, 14 predicted proteins | sample 5204261 | NCBI WGS metagenome assembly WBZO01 (sample SAMN12412400, study PRJNA552823) | activated sludge metagenome | isolation source: activated sludge from anammox sidestream of wastewater treatment plant... | place: USA: North Carolina | collected 2017-09 | reverse complement strand
GGTGCCGTCCTCGAGGAACGGCATGTCCTCGACCGGCACGATCTTCGACACCACGCCCTTGTTGCCGTGGCGGCCGGCCATCTTGTCGCCGGGCTGGATCTTGCGCTTCACCGCGACGAAGACCTTGACCATCTTCATCACGCCGGGCGGCAATTCGTCGCCGCGCTGTAGCTTCTCGACCTTGTCGAGGAAGCGCTGTTCGAGGCGCTTCTTGGACTCGTCATACTGATTGCGGATCGCCTCGATCTCGCCCATCAGCTTGTCGTTGGGCGAGGCGAACTGCCACCATTGCGACTTTGGATACTCGTCGAGCACCGCGCGGGTGATCTTGGTGTCCTTCTTGAAGCCCTTCGGGCCGGCAATGCCCTGGCGGCCTTCGAGCAGTTCGGCCAGACGCCCATAGACGTTGCGGTCGAGGATCGCCTGCTCGTCGTCGCGGTCCTTGGCGAGGCGTTCGATCTCCTCGCGCTCGATGGCGAGCGCGCGCTCGTCCTTGTCGACGCCGTGGCGGTTGAACACGCGCACCTCGACGACGGTGCCCTGCACGCCCGGCGGCACCCGCAACGAGGTGTCGCGCACGTCGGAGGCCTTCTCGCCGAAGATGGCGCGCAGAAGCTTCTCTTCCGGCGTCATTGGGCTTTCGCCCTTCGGCGTGATCTTGCCGCACAGGATGTCGCCGGCGCGCACTTCCGCGCCGATATAGACGATGCCGGCTTCGTCGAGGTTCTTGAGCGCCTCTTCCGACACGTTCGGAATGTCGCGCGTGATTTCTTCCGGTCCGAGCTTGGTGTCGCGCGCCATCACCTCGAATTCCTCGATATGGATCGAGGTGAAGACGTCGTCCTGCACGATGCGTTCGGACAGAAGGATGGAGTCCTCGAAATTGTAGCCGTTCCACGGCATGAACGCGACCAGCACGTTGCGGCCGAGGGCGAGTTCGCCAAGCTCGGTCGAGGGACCGTCGGCGATGATGTCGCCCTTCTTGACGTAATCGCCCACCTTCACCAGCGGACGCTGGTTGATGCAGGTGTTCTGGTTGGAGCGCTGGAACTTCATCAGACGGTAGATGTCGACGCCGGGCTTGGTCGGGTCGGTCTCTTCCGTCGCGCGGATGACGATACGGGTGGCGTCGATCTGGTCGATCACGCCGGCGCGCCGCGCACCGATCGCGGCCCCGGAATCGCGGGCGACCACGCCCTCCATGCCGGTGCCCACGAACGGCGCCTCGGCGCGCACCAGCGGCACCGCCTGGCGCTGCATGTTGGAGCCCATCAGCGCGCGGTTGGCGTCGTCGTTCTCGAGGAACGGGATCAGCGCCGCGGCCACCGAAACGAGCTGCTTCGGCGAGACGTCCATGTAGTCGACCTTCTCGCGCGGCACCGGCAGGACGTCGCCGGCATGACGGCAGACGATGAAGTCTTCCGTGAAGCGGCCCTTGGCGTCGATCGGCGCATTGGCCTGCGCCACCGTGTAGCGGCTCTCCTCCATCGCCGAGAGATAGATCACCTCGTCGGTGACGCGGCCGTCCTTGACCTTGCGATAGGGCGTCTCCACGAAGCCGTACTTGTTCACCCGCGCATAGGTCGCGAGCGAGTTGATCAGGCCGATGTTCGGACCTTCCGGAGTCTCGATCGGGCAGATGCGCCCGTAATGCGTCGGGTGCACGTCGCGCACCTCGAAGCCGGCGCGCTCGCGGGTGAGACCGCCCGGCCCGAGCGCCGAGAGACGCCGCTTGTGCGTGATCTCGGAGAGCGGGTTGGTCTGGTCCATGAACTGGGAGAGCTGCGAGGAGCCGAAGAACTCGCGCACCGCGGCGGCCGCCGGCTTGGCGTTGATCAGGTCCTGCGGCATGACGGTGTCGATATCGACGCTCGACATGCGCTCCTTGATCGCGCGCTCCATGCGCAGAAGGCCGATGCGGTACTGGTTCTCCATCAGTTCGCCGACCGAGCGCACCCGGCGGTTGCCGAGATGGTCGATGTCGTCGATCTCGCCCTTGCCGTCGCGCAGGTCGACCAGCGTGCGGATGACCGCGAGGATGTCCTCCTTGCGCAGCACGCGCATCGTGTCCGGCGCGTCGAGGTCGAGGCGCATGTTCATCTTCACGCGGCCGACCGCGGACAGGTCGTAGCGCTCCGGATCGAAGAACAGGGACTGGAACATGGCCTGCGCGGTGTCGAGCGTGGGCGGCTCGCCCGGGCGCATGACGCGGTAGATGTCGAACAGCGCGTCCTCGCGCGTCATGTTCTTGTCGACGGAGAGCGTGTTGCGGATATAGGCGCCGACATTGATGTGGTCGATGTCGAGGATCGGCAGCTCCTTGAGCCCCTCGTCGTTGACCACCTTGAGCGTCTTGTCGGTGATCTCCTCGCCGGCCTCGACATAGATTTCGCCGGTCTGCGGATTGACGAGATCCTCGCCGACATAATTGCCGAGCAGGTCCTCGTCCGACATGCGCAGCGCCTTCAGCCCCTTTTCGGCGAGCTGGCGGGCCTGGCGCACGGTGATCTTGGTGCCGGCGTCGACCACGACCTTGCCGGTATCGGCATCGACGAGATCGTTGACCGCCTTGTAGCCCTTCATGCGGTTGGCATCGAAGGGCACGCGCCAGCCGTCCTTGGTGCGCTTGCAGGCGATCTTGCGGTAGAAGGTGGAGAGGATTTCCTCGCCGTCCATGCCGAGCGCGTACATCAGCGAGGTCACCGGAATCTTGCGGCGACGGTCGATGCGCGCGTGCACGATGTCCTTGGCGTCGAATTCGATGTCGAGCCAGGAACCGCGATAGGGAATGATGCGGGCGGCGAACAGGAGCTTGCCGGAGGAGTGCGTCTTGCCCTTGTCGTGATCGAAGAACACGCCGGGCGAACGGTGCATCTGCGAGACGATGACCCGCTCGGTGCCGTTCACGATGAACGTGCCGTTGTTGGTCATGAGCGGGATGTCGCCCATATAGACGTCCTGCTCCTTGATGTCCTTGACGGAGCGGGCGCCGGTCTCCTCGTCGACATCGAACACGATCAGCCGCAGCGTCACCTTCAGCGGCGCTGCGAAGGTCATGCCGCGCTGGCGGCATTCGTCGACGTCGTATTTCGGCGGCTCGAACTCGTAGCGCACGAACTCGAGCATCGAGGTGTTGGCGAAGTCGGAGATCGGAAAGACCGACTTGAAGACGGCCTGCAGCCCCTCGTCGGGGCGCCCGCCGGGCGGCGGGGTGATCAGCAGGAACTGGTCGTAGGAGGCCTTCTGAACCTCGATGAGGTTCGGCATCTCCGCGACTTCCTGGATTTTTCCGAAAAACTTCCTAACGCGCTTGCGACCGATAAACGTCTGCGCCATTTTCGTCCTTCTCTCGCCTGTCGTTGGGACAGCCGGGACGACTCTCCGAAAGGCCGCCATCAATCGCGACCATCAGGACAGGCGTCGGGGGTGCCTCATCTCCATAAATGATTCGGGCCCTGCCCGAACCGCCGCATCTCAGTCCGTCAACTGCTCGTGAACGCCCGGGCTCCGGTCATCCACGTTTATTTGGGTGTTTCCGGCCGCTTTCGCGAGAGGCGGCCGGAAACTCCTGGATTTTGCCGCGATCCCCGGATCGCGCTCGGCTTCGCCTCGCTTGTCCGGGGGGTCGCTGAAGCAAGCGCTGGTGCGCTTACTTCAGCTCAACCTTTGCGCCGACCTTCTCAAGGGTGGCCTTGATCTTCTCGGCCTCGTCCTTGCCGGCACCTTCCTTGACGGTCTTGGGCGCGCCCTCGACCAGGTCCTTGGCCTCCTTCAGGCCGAGACCGGTGAGCGCACGCACTTCCTTGATCACTTCGATCTTCTTGTCGCCGGCCGAAGCGAGCACGACCGTGAACTCGGTCTTCTCTTCGGCAGCAGCGCCGCCGGCGGCACCGGCCGGGCCGGCCGCAACCGCGACCGCAGCCGCGGCGGAGACGCCCCACTTCTCTTCCAGCATCTTGGCGAGATCGGCCGCCTCGAGGACGGTCAGGCCCGACAATTCGTCGACGATTTTCTGCAAGTCAGCCATTTTCAGTTCCTATCGGTTCGAACCAACTGAGTTTGCGCTCGGCGTCACGCCGCCGCGCCCTTTGAGGCATAGGCCTGGACCACGCGCGCGACCTTTGCGGCCGGGGCGTTCGTGAGCTGCGCGATCTTGGTCGCCGGGGCCTGGATGAGGCCGATGAGCTTGGCGCGCATTTCATCGAGCGAGGGCAGCGAAGCGAGCTGCTTCACGCCGTCGAGGTTCAGGGCGGTCTTTCCCATCGCGCCGCCAAGGATCACAAACTGCTCGTTGGCCTTGGCGAAATCGACGGCGACCTTCGGCGCTGCTACCGGATCGCCGGAATAGGCGATCAGCGTCGGTCCCTTCAGGAGCGACGCGATGGAGGCAACGTCGGCGCCTTCAAGAGCGATCTTGGCGAGACGGTTTTTCGCGACCTTCACCTGCGCGCCCGCCTGCTTCATCTGCCTGCGCAGAGTCTGCATCTGGGCGACGCTGAGGCCGGAATAGTGAGCGACGACGACCACCGCGGCGGCCTGGAAGACCCCCTTCAGCGCCTCGATCGACTCCTGCTTTTCCGCTCGATCCACAAGCTCTCTCCGGTTTGGCGGACCGTCCATTACGGAGGGCCGCCGGTTGCAAGTGCCGCCCGCGGGCTCGACGCAAATGCGAGGGGCGTACGCGGACGACGTTTCATCCCTGCCCCCCGGATGCGGCTCTCGCTGCAACCGAGCTTTGAAAGGTTCGAACCGGCCGGGACCGCTCCCGTGCAGGATCGGTCCGAAACCCGTTTCTTACCCGTCTGTGCGGGCCGCCCCGTGGGGGCGATTAAGCCGGCGAACCGGCGCCTGCAGTCTTGGACAGGACTAAAGGAGGGCAAACGACCCTCCGCTTTCCCGGCCGTTGCGGGCCGGAAACCTTTGAAATTGTTGTCTATTCCTCTGATCCGGGGTGCTCGGACCCGGATTTCGAGCCGCTATATAGGCCGAAATCGGTTCGGGCTCAAGTCTTTGCGCGGGGCGCGCGGCCGGCTTCCCCCGCGCCCGCCGCCCGGGTAGCGGCGATCCTCAGCCTCCGAAGCGATAGGTAAGACCGACCCGCGTCACCCAGAACGAGTCGTCCTATGTCGCGCGCTGGGTGGTTGCCCCGGCTCCGAATACGAGCGGAATGCGGAAATCAACGCCGGTGTCGCCCAGGTCCACCTTGGATGCGGCTGCAGGGCTATTACGCCGAGGAAGATGCCGCCCCGATCGTCGATTTCGACAAGATGGAAAGAGACGCCAAGATTTTGGCGAACACTGCAACGGAAATCCCGATCACAGCGCAATCACGGCCGCAGACGATTAAGCGGCACGCGGCCGCCTGCAACGACGCGAAAGCGAAAAAGCCCGGCGACCGGCCCGGCTTCTTTCCTGCATGGACGGACGCTAACGGTCCGATCAGCCGGCCTGCGTCATGAACCCATCGAAGAAGGCGGCGAGTTGCGCATGCGCGTCGAGCGGCAGCACATGGGCCACGAACTGATCCGGCCGCACGATGACCATGCAGCCGCGCTCGCGGTCGATGCCGCGCATCTCGAATATGTCCCGGCCGCTCTTCCTGTCGGCGCAGAACATCTTCTCGTAGTCGCGCAGCCTGAACCGTCCCTTCTGCGGCAACAGGAAGGTCGGCATGGCCTCGAGGACGATCTCGCGATGATGCTGCTGGAAAACCGCGCGCACGTCGATCACCGCGTCGATGTCCTCGTCCGGGCGGGTGTATCTGCGCACCGGCGACTGCGGGGCTTCCGACAAAAAGCCGCACAGCGCGCGAAGGCCGGAATCAGGCGCGGCCGGATCTCCCGCGCCGGCAAAGGCGAAAAGACGCCAGCGGCCGTCGGCCTTGACGACATGACCGAGATGGAGGGGCTTGGCGTCGGTAACGCGCACGACCGGCGCGGAATGAAACCGCATCCCGATCGTCAGGCCCTTGGCGAGATGCTGGTGCGCCGCGTCGCCGGTGAGAAGCGAGGGCCGATAGTGCGCGGCCGTGCCTGCGGTATAGCGGCCGTGCTGCACGAAATATTGCTGCGTCCTGGCCGCATCGAAGCCGTGGCTGGAGGCGAGCAGCGCCGCCCATTCGCGGTCGAAATCGATCAGTTCCCTGGCGATGGCCTGCCGCTCCGCCGAATAGGAATGCAACAGATGCGGCGCGCAACGCCCGCGCAGCACGGAGGCGAGCTTCCAGCCGAGATTGAACCCGTCCTGCATGGAGACGTTCATGCCCTGCCCGGCCTTCGGGCTGTGGGTGTGGCAGGCATCGCCCGCGATGAAGACGCACGGCAGGCGCGTTCCGGCCTGCGCGTCCGGAACGTCGTCGAACTTGTCGCACAGGCGCTGGCCGATCTCGTACACCGACCACCAGGCGACCTCTTTCACGTCGAACGTATAGGGCCGGAAGATGCGCTGCGCCGCCGCGATCAGGTGGTCGGAGGTGATGCTGCGGTTTGCGACGCGCTCGCCGGCGGCGAGCTTGTCGAGCTCGATATAGAGACGGAACAGATAGCCGCCTTCGCGCGGAATGATGATGCTGCTGCCTTCGTTCGCCGACTGGACCAGCGTCTTGAACCGCACGTCGGGAAAATCGGTCACCGCCAGCACGTCCATCACGCCCCAGGCATGATTGGCGGAATCGCCGTGCAAGGCGCGCCCGATCGATTTGCGCACCGCGCTGCGCGCGCCGTCGCAGCCGACCACGTAGCGCGCCTTCACCGTTTCGGGCCGGCCGCCCTGCACCGGCTCGGCCGGCTCGAGCCGCGCGGTGACGCGACAGGGATCGGCATTGCCGCCGGCGGTCTCCGCGGCGATCTGCAGATCGACCAGACGCCGGTTGTAATAGGGCTTCAGCTTCGCGGGCGAGCGGCGCATCACGTCGAGATAGAAATCGTGCACCCGCGCCTGGTTGAGCACCACGTGCGGGAACTCCGACAGGCCGTCCTCGACGTCCTGCACGCGGCCGCTGCGCGCGATATTCTGCGGGTTCTTCTCGTCCGGTTTCCAGAAGGTCGTCTCGTTGATCCAGCAGGCTTCCTTGAGCACGCGCTCGCTGAAGCCGAAGGCCTCGAACATCTCCACCGTCCGGCACGCGATGCCGTCGGCCTGGCCGCGCAGCAGCGGGCCCGATTTCTGCTCGACGATGCAGGTCCTGATGTCGGCAAAGGCGCTCAGTTGCGCCGCCAGCGTCAGCCCGGCCGGCCCGCAGCCGACGATCAGCACGTCGACTTCGGCGGGCAGCGCGCCGTCCGCTCCCGGCGCGGGAATGCGCTCGGCGGGATCGGCGATTTCGGGATCGCCGGGCTGAAAGCCGTTCAGGTGGAACTGCACGTGACCTCCCCTCCCTCCTTCGCGGACGCATGCGCCCGCCGGACGGCATGAAATATTTGATAAGTATGCTGACTATCAGTATACGTGTCAAATCGCCATCCGGGAGGATCCGGTGAAGACCCTTGCAGACAAGCCGGGCCATCTGGCGCGGCGGTTTCAGCAGATCGCGGTCGCGGTCTTCCATGCCGAGATCGAGAGCGCCGGCTACGACCTCACGCCCGTGCAATATGCCGCCCTCACCGCGGTCGCCGCCCATCCGGGGATCGACCAGGCGACGCTCGCCGGCACGATCGCCTACGACCGCACGACGATCACCGGCGTCGTCGACCGGCTGGTGCAGAAGGGCCTGCTGGTGCGCCAGCCGTGCCGCCGCGACCGGCGCGCGCATGCCTTGCAGATCACGGCCGCGGGACGGCGCACGTTGCGCGCGATCGAGCCCGCGGTGGTCGCCGCCCAACGGGCGATGCTGCGCGGGCTCACCGCAGGCGAAGCGAAGGAGCTTATGCGGCTTCTGACGAAGGCGATCGCGGCCGGCAACGAGCTCAGCCGCGCGCCGCTGCGGCCGGCCACGCGCGCGACACGGCGCGCATGATGAAAAGGCCGGGCTCGCGCCCGGCCTTCGTTCATTGAACCTGCGGTCTTGTCACTGGCCGCCGAACAGGCTGCCCGGCTCGATCTTCAGGCCCGGACCCATCGTCGAGGAGACCGAGACCTTCTCCACGAACTGGCCCTTGGCGCCGGTGGGCTTGGCCTTGGCGACCGCGTCGGCGAACGCCTTGATGTTCTGCACCAGCGCGGCTTCGGTGAACGAGGCCTTGCCGACGCCGGCCTGCACGATGCCGGCCTTCTCGACGCGGAACTCGACCGACCCGCCCTTGGCGCCCTTCACGGCGTTGGCGATATCCATTGTCACGGTGCCGACCTTGGGGTTCGGCATCATGCCGCGGGGGCCGAGCACCTTACCGAGACGGCCGACCAGCGGCATCATGTCGGGGGTGGCGATGCAGCGATCGAAGTCGATCTGGCCGCTATTGACCTTCTCGACCAGGTCCTCCGCGCCGACCACGTCGGCGCCGGCGGCCTTGGCCTCCTCGGCCTTGGCGCCGCGGGCGAACACGCCCACGCGCTGCGAGCGGCCGGAGCCGTTCGGCAGATTGACGACGCCGCGCACCATCTGATCGGCGTGGCGCGGATCGACGCCGAGATTCATCGCCACTTCGATGGTCTCGTCGAACTTGGCCCTGGCGCGCTCCTTCACGAGCTTCACCGCTTCCTCGATCGTGTAGAACCTGTCGCGGTCGACGCCTTCGCGCGCCTTGCGATAACGCTTGCCGTGCTGTGCCATGGTCAGCCTCCCACCACGTCGATGCCCATCGAGCGGGCGGAGCCTTCGACCATCTTCATGGCCGCCTCGAGCGTATCGCAGTTGAGGTCCTTCATCTTCTGCTCGGCGATCTCCTTGACCTGCGCCATGGTGATCTTGCCGGCCTTGTCGCGGCCCGGCGCCTTCGATCCGCTTTCGAGCTTGGCGGCCTTCTTGATGAAATAGGACACGGGCGCCTGCTTCATCTCGAAGGTGAAGGAACGGTCCTGGTACACGGTGATCGTGACCGGGATCGGCATGTTCTTTTCGAGCTTCTGGGTGGCGGCGTTGAACGCCTTGCAGAATTCCATGATGTTGAGACCGCGCTGGCCGAGCGCGGGGCCGATCGGCGGCGACGGATTGGCCGCCCCGGCCGGCACCTGCAATTTCACATAGCCGGTGATTTTCTTCGCCATTGATACACTCCTGTTGGCCGTTGCCGGCCGGTTTCAGGGTCCGTGGTGCGGATCCCGGCGGTCTGGCGAACCGCCTTCACCTTCCACGGTTCTTTTCCCTCTTCCCGCTTGCGGGGAGAGGATCGGGACGAGGGACATGTAGCCGAAAACCCGGGCTCGCTGAAAGTCCCCCTCACCCGCCATCCTCGCTATCGCTCGGATGGCGACCTCTCCCCGCAAGCGGGGAGAGGAAAAAGACGTTAAAGCTTCTCCACCTGCCCGAATTCCAGCTCGACCGGGGTCGCGCGGCCGAAGATCGACACCGCGACCTTCACGCGCGAGCGCGCGTCGTCGACTTCCTCGACCACGCCGTTGAACGAGGCGAACGGCCCGTCCGACACACGCACCTGCTCGCCGACCTCGAACGTGATCGAGGGCTTGGGCCGCTCGATGCCCTCCTGCACCTGGTGCAGGATGCGTCCGGCTTCGGCCTCGGAGATCGGCATCGGCTTGTTGTCGGCGCCGAGGAAGCCGGTGACCTTGGGCGTGTTCTTGATGAGGTGATAGACCTCGTCGGTCAGCTCGCACTTGACGAGCACATAGCCCGGGAAAAACTTGCGCTCGGCATCGACCTTGCGGCCGCGGCGCACCTCGGTGACCTTCTCGGTCGGCACCAGCACTTCCTCGAACTTGTCCTCGAGGCCGCGCTGCTTGGCCTGCTCGCGAATGCTCTCGGCGACCTTCTTCTCGAAGTTCGAATAAGCGTGGACGATGTACCAGCGTTTGGCCATGGTCATGCCGCCTCAGCTTCCGATCCCGAGGACGAAGGTCACGGCAAAGCGGATGATCTGGTCGGCGACCAGAAAGAACACCGACGCCACCGCCACCATGATGAAGACCATGATGGTCGTGACCGCGGTCTCGCGCCGGGTGGGCCAGGTCACCTTCTCGGTTTCCGAGCGGACTTCCTGCAGGAACTTGAATGGGCTGAATTTGGCCATCGATCTTCCGGCGCTGCTTGAAGCAAGTTGAAGACATGGGCCCGAAAAACATGGGTCCGGCGCGCCTGTCCCTGCGATCAGGACCAGACTGACAAGGACGCCCGTTTTTTGGGGTTCTGTGGCACCGCGGAAGTCCGTTGCCGGGCCGCTGGCGCGTGGCGACTAACTATCGCTTCGGGACCGGAAAAGCAAGCGCGGGGTCGGATGGGGGATGGCAGGGATGCCGCTGGCAGGAGTGGAGGGACTCGAACCCCCAACCCCCGGTTTTGGAGACCGGTGCTCTAGCCAGTTGAGCTACACTCCTATCGGCGCGCCTTTATATGGATGTCGGGGCCCGCCGTCACGCGTCTTCTTGCCGTCATTCGTCGCAAAGCCCTCGGCGGCGGCAGGTGTCGGCGGGCGGAAGGATGGAGCGGGTGAAGGGAATCGAACCCTCGTCATCAGCTTGGAAGGCTGTTGCTCTACCATTGAGCTACACCCGCATCCGGAAAACTTAGCCCGCCTGCGTTGCTGCGCAACTTCGGCGCGGCGGCCTCCGCTTGCCTTGCCGGCTCCGGCCGGCTTGTCGAGCCGACGCTTGCGAAGCAGGCAAAGGCTGGTGGAGGGGGTTGGATTCGAACCAACGTAGGCGTAGCCAACGGATTTACAGTCCGTCCCCTTTAGCCACTCGGGCACCCCTCCGGGATCCGGCCTTCATAGGCCCGGACACTTCTTAATATATTAATACAGAAGTAAAACCGGGCACCGGAACGGGTCGGGTTTATCGGGGCCATGGCCGGCCAAGTCAATCGGAAATCGAGCGGATTCGCGGCCGGTCGGCAAATTGCCAACCCCGTCCGCCCGTGAGATGAAACCGGTCATGCCAAAGCGCGACGGAACGAAATTCGGCAAGCCGCGGGACGGTCGCACGCAGGCGGCGGGCCGACAGCATCGCCGGCCGCGGCCGCCCCATGCCGGCGGCCGGGGAAAGCCGCACGGCCATACACACAGCCATGCGCACGCCGCGACCGGCGGGCGCGCTTTCACCGCTGCCGGCGACGACGCTATCATCCTCTACGGCTGGCACAGCGTGAAGGCCGCGCTGGAAAATCCGCGGCGACAGATCCGCAGGCTGTTCCTGACCGAGAACGCCGCGCGCCGCCTCGCCGAGGAAGGCCTCGCCCTGCCCCGTTACGAGACCGCGCGTCCCGACGAGATCGCCCGCCGGCTGTCCGCCGATGCCGTCCATAACGGCCTGCTGGCGGAAGCCGACTCGCTCGCCGCGCCCGACATCGCCGAACTGCCCGGCGACGGCATCGTGCTCGTGCTCGACCAGATCACCGACCCGCACAATGTCGGCGCGATCCTGCGCAGCGCGGCGGCGTTCGCAGTCAGGGCGATCGTGACCACCGCGCGCCATTCGCCGGAAGCGACCGGGGCGCTGGCGAAGGCGGCGTCCGGGGCGCTCGAATACGTGCCCGTCGTGACGGTGCAGAACCTCGCGCGCGGCCTTGCGGCGCTCAAGGAGCGCGGCTTCCTCACCGTGGGGCTCGACAGCGAGGCGGAGCACCCGCTCGAGGCGCTGCCGCTGGCCGCGCCGCTTGCGCTCGTGCTCGGCGCCGAGGGCAAGGGCCTGCGCCAGCTCACCCGGCAGACCTGCGACAATCTCGCGCGGCTCGACCTGCCCGGCGAAATCAAGAGCCTCAATGTCTCGAACGCGACCGCGCTGTCACTCTATATCGCTACCAGCCGGTTGCGAGCCTTGTCGGCAGGACGCTGAATCCGATCCCGGCGACCGCGTTCCGCTCAACGCCTGCGCGGGCTGTTGCGCATCACGATCTGCCCCAGCGCTTTCGCCAGGCCGTCCATGTCGGCCGCCGGGCTGTTGTTGGCGAGATAGACGCCCCAATGCGCCTCGCGTAGCGGCGGCAGGCCGATATTGGCCGGTACCTCGCAGAGGTCGCCGCCGATCTGCGACTTCTTGAGCACGGAATAGCCGAGCCCCTCCTCGATGGCTGCGACGATTCCGCTCACATGCTCCGCGCTCAGCACGACGCGGAAATCGATCCCGGCGTCGCGCAAAGCCGACACCATGATTTCACGCGAAACCGATCCGGCCGCATGCGCGATGACCGGAAGCGGGCTCGTCGCCGTCAACGGAAACTGCCGCGAGTTCACCCAGTACATCGGCTCGCGCCAGTGGCTGACCGTCTTCATCTCCGGCTCGAACGCGGTCACCGCGATGCAGACATCGAGATTGCCCTGATGGAGCTGGCGCAGCAGGTTGTCCGAAATGTCGCGATGAATGTCGAAATGCAGCTCCGGGTCTTCCGCCCGGGAAGCCGCCAGCGCCGGCACGATCGACGAGCAGCGCAATTCGTAGGGAACGCCGATCCGGATGCGCAACGTCTCCGCCTTGCCGCGCTCGATGCGGTCGAACAATTCGTCGTGCACGGACAGGATCTGCCGCGCATAGCTCGCCACAATCTCGCCCTGCTGCGTGAGGCGCACGCCCGGCACGCTGCGGTCGAACAGATCGATCTGGAGATGATCCTGCAGGCGCTTGATGTGGCCGCTGACGGTGGGCTGCGAGACGCCGAGCCTTGCGGCGGTTTTCGTGAAACTGCGCGTATCCACGAGCGTGACGAAGGTCCGCAACAGCTCCGTGCCGATGTTCCCCGTGAATTGCGTGATGTCGTTCATCTGAGCCGAAAGCGTACTCCGCGCCCACGGAGAATAAATCGGGATTCGAATGTGCAGCCTGGGACATTTGCATCATTGCAGGTACGCCCAGCGATCGGTCGGACTGTTGCGAATTAGCGCATCGCCGCAGATTATCAAGAGGGACTTTGCCGGTCGCAATGCCCCAGATGCGACAACAACTCCCGTGTGCCCGCCTAACGATTGCGTACCGGTCTGAATATGGCCGCGCGCACGTTTATACTCGATTAACCATCACGTTTTACGATTATATATCGCGTTCAATGATTTCTATTCCCGAAGCTTAATATCCGGAGCCTCTTCATGGAACCCGCCTCCCCCGGATCGCAGGACACGTCCATCGCGAGCCGGGTCCAGTTCTGCAGGATCGACGGCGCCACGTCGGCCACGCTCCGGGAACTCAAGCCGCTGGTCCTTCGCGAACTGCCGGGAATCCTCGACAACTTCTACGGCCACATCGCGCAATGCCCCGACGTGGCGAAGTTTTTCGGCAGCGAGCAGCACATGCGCCATGCGCGGGAGATGCAACTGCGGCACTGGTCCACCATCGTCTCGGGCACGTTCGACAACACCTACATGACGTCGGTCACGCGGATCGGCGAAGCGCACAACCGTCTCGGTCTGGAGCCGTGCTGGTATATCGGCGGCTACAGCTACATCCTGGGCGGCCTGCTGGAAGCCATCGTCTGCCGCACGTCCGGCGGGTGGTCGGGCGCCGCGCAGACAAAGAAGGCGCAGATGATCTCGGCCATTCTCAAGGCCGCCCTGCTCGACATGGATCTCGCGATCTCGGTCTATCTGGACGCGGGCGTGCGCGACAAGCGCGAGACGCTCGCCAAGCTCGCCGCCTCGTTCGAGGACAGCGTCGGCGGCATCGTGGAGGCGGTGTCGTCGTCGGCCGCCGAGCTGAAGACCGCCGCGGGCACGCTCAGCCAGACCGCCGACACGACGCAGCAACTCACCAACGTCGTCGCCGACGCCTCGCGCGAAGCCTCCTCCAATATCCAGTCGGTCGCGGTCGCGACCGAGGAGCTCAATTCCTCCATCGCCGAGATCGGCGCGCGCATCCATGAATCGAACCGCATCACCAACGACGCCGTCGCGCAGGCCAAGCGCACCGATGAACTGATCGGCGACCTCTCGAAAGCAGCCCAGAAGATCGGCGACGTGATCAAGCTGATCACCGACATTGCCGGCCAGACCAACCTGCTCGCCCTCAATGCCACGATCGAGGCGGCCCGCGCCGGCGAAGCCGGCCGCGGCTTTGCGGTCGTCGCCTCCGAGGTCAAAGCGCTGGCCAGCCAGACGGCGCGCGCGACCGGGGAGATCAGCGAGCAGATTTCCAACATGCAGGCCGCGACCCAGGAATCCGTGAGCGCGATCAACGAGATCGGAGCGACCATCCAGCGCATTTTCGAGACCTCGACCGCCATCGCCGCCGCCGTCGAGGAGCAGGCTTCGGCCACCCAGGAAATCGCCCGCAACGTGCAGCACACCGCCGACGGCACCTCGCGCGTGTCGGCCAATATCGACGGCGTGAATTCGCAGGCCGCCGAGATCGGCTCCGCCTCCACGCACGTCCTGGGTTCGGCCAATTCACTGGCGACGGAAAGCGACCGCCTCAAGGGCGAGGTCGGAAAATTCCTGAAAACCGTGCGCTGCGCCTGACAACGACGTTGAGGTTTCCGGCAGCCGCAATGTTCGGCGGGGGCTCGAGTGCTGAATAAACTGCTGCAGTTTCTTGAAATCGACGACGCGACGCGCGCGCATGCCCGTCTGCTGTGGGCAACCATCGGGCCGCAGACGGACTCGATCGTGGAGCGCTTCTACGAACGGGTCCACGAGGCGCGGATCACGCGGCACATCAATTCGCCCGCGATCTCCCGCCTCAAGGTGAAGCAGAAGGCGCACTGGGCGGCGCTGTTCGATTCCAATTTCGACGACGATTACGCCAACAGCGTCCGGCGCATCGGCCTGGCGCACCGCGACATCGCGCTCGACCCGCTCTGGCACGTGGCGGGCTACATGGCGATCAAGATCCAGATGACGGAAGCGGTGGCGGCGAGCGAACTGACCCCGCTCGAAAAGAACCGGCTGCTCCGCACGCTCGACAAATACGTCGCGATCGACATGGGCCTTGCCCTGTCGGCCTACAACGCGGCCGTGCTCGACTGAGCCCGAAAACGGCTCGCGCCGCCGCGGTTTCCCGCAGCGGCGCGGCCGAAGGTCCGGTCCGCACGCCGACAGGTTCGGCCCTGTCTTGCGTGCCTTGCTTGCGCGCCTCGCTTATTTGCCGCGATACGGCGCCGGGGCGCGATAGCCCGAATAACGATGCGGCGGATAGCCCTTGTAGACGCGATGGGGGCGATGCTTCCAGCTCCGGTAGCCGTAGCGCCAGGCGCTGTAGCCGTAGGGGCGAGAGTGCCGGTAGGGCTTGCGGTACGACACGTACGGATAGGCCCGCACCGGCCTGTCGGCGTAATAGACCGAGGGGCCATAGCCAACCGTGTCGATGCCCGAATAGACCGGGCCCTGGTTCACGGCATAGGACGGAACCGGCTGCACATAGACCTGCGGCTGCGGCTGCTGCACGATCACTTGCGGCTGCGGAACCTGCACGATGATCTGCTGCGGCGGCGCCTGCACCACCATCGGCGGCGCCGGCTGGACATAGACCGGCGCCGGATAGGCGTAGCTCGTGGTGCAGCAGCTTGTGCCCCAGCCGCAGCAGCCGGCCAGCGCCGGCGAGGCGGCGAGGCCGAAGATCGAAACGGTCAGAAGACCGAGCGTGACGCGAGACATTGGACTCCCCTTCAGGCGTTCTGGTGGTGGTGACTTTCAGCGACGGTGGCGGCGACGGCTCTCCGGCGGCGCCATGATGACGGGCGGCATCGGCGGATATTCGGTGACCGGCACGCCGGGATCGGAGGCCGACGACCAGTTGCGATGGAAATCCGGCGCCGGCGGCGGCAGCTTGCGGTCGGCCGGCGGCTCGATCTCGTAGCGTCCCTTGTAGGGAACGCCGCCGAGCGAGGGATAATAGGGACGCGTGCGCACCGGCGGCGCGGCATGCGGCGACGGGATCACGGTGACGGGCACGGCGCCCGGCCGGTAAAGGCCCCAGTCGCTTTCCGCGATGCCCCAGGAGGCGTCGTAGCCGTTGATCATCACCGGCACGTCGGGACGGCCGGGCACGACATAGGCCGGCGCATGATCGGCGCGCGCAGGCGCAAGACCTGCGAGCGCCGCGATCGAAGCCGCGACCGACGCGAGCA
>WBZO01004080.1_pt1 | contig 16105 bp, 13 predicted proteins | sample 5204261 | NCBI WGS metagenome assembly WBZO01 (sample SAMN12412400, study PRJNA552823) | activated sludge metagenome | isolation source: activated sludge from anammox sidestream of wastewater treatment plant... | place: USA: North Carolina | collected 2017-09 | reverse complement strand
CATCAATCACCGGCCCCGCCCCGATTTCGGCGAGGCGCCGCACTCGATCGCGGTCGTCACGCTGGCGGAAGGACCGCGCATGATGACCAACATCGTGGATTGTCCACAGACGCCGGAAGCTCTCCAGCTCGACATGCCGCTCGAAGTGACCTTCGAGAAGGCGAATGAAGAGATCAGCCTTCCGAAGTTCCGGCCGGCGAAGGGATAGGCCATGAAGCAGAAGTCAGTTGCGGTCGTCGGCGCTGCCGAGACGACCGAGATGGGAAAGATTCCGAACACGTCGCAGCTCATGCTTCACGCCGACGCTGCGCTCAACGCGATGCGTGACGCGGGCCTCACCGCGAAGGATATAGACGGCATCGCCACCGCAGGCGACAGCCCCGTCGAGATCGCGCAATATCTCGGCATCACGCCGACATGGGTCGATGGCACGAGCGTCGGCGGCTGCTCCTTCATGCTGCATGTCCGCCATGCAGCCGCGGCCATCAATGAGGGGCTTTGCAGCACCGTTCTCATCACGCACGCGGAATCGGGCCGCTCGCGCGTCGGCGCGCGGCGCATGGGCCGCGATCCGGCGAGCCAGATGGGGCAGTTCGAGGTGCCCTACGGCATCACCAACCCGCCGACCATGTTCACCATTCCGGCGCTGCGCTACATGAAGACCTATGGCGTGACGGAGGAAGACGTGGCCACGGTCGCCGTCATCCAGCGCGAATGGGCGGCGAAGAACCCCCGCGCCTCCTTCCGTGATCCGATCACCGTCGATGACGTTCTCAATTCCAAGATGATCGCCTGGCCGTTCCGGCTCCTCATGTGCTGCCTCGTTACAGATGGCGGCGGCGCGCTCATCCTGACGAGCGCGGAGCGGGCGAAGGATTTTCCGCAGAAGCCGGTCTACATTCTCGGCACGGGCGAGAGCTGCGAAACGCCGATGATCAGCCAGATGGAGGATTTCACGACCTCAAAGGCGTTCCGCGTCTCCGGCAGGAAGGCTTTCGCCGAGGCGGGCATCACGCATAAGGATGTCGATCATCTGATGATCTATGACGCCTTCGCGCATCTGCCGATTTACGGCCTCGAGGATCTCGGCTTCTGCGAGCGCGGCGAAGGCGCGGCCTTCATCCGCGAGCGCAACACGGCGCCGGGCGGCAAGCTGCCGCTCAATACCAATGGCGGCGGCCTGTCCTACATGCATTCGGGCATGTATGGCATGTATGCGCTGCAGGAAAGCGTGCGGCAGATGCGCGGCATCGCGCCGGCGCAGGTACCGGGCGCGAAAATCTCCATCGCCCATGGCGTCGGCGGCATGTTCGCCTCTTCCGGCACCATCGTCTTCTCGAACGAAGCACCATAAGGCGGAGAGGCCATCATGAACCTGGCGAAACCAAGGATCGATGTTGGCCTCTTCACCAACCATCCGGAGGCGATGCTCGATTTCTATCAAAAAGAGATCGGGCTTCCCTTCGACCATACCCTTCCGCTCGGGCAGGGGCTCGTGCAGCACCGGCATGATCTCCTCGGATCTGTGCTCAAGATCAACAGCTCGCGCACGCCCGTGCCCGCCGGCGCGCCTTCCGGCTACCGCGAGCTTCTCATCGCGCGCGAGGGCCTTTCCGCGCCGCAGTCGCTTGCCGACCCGGACGGCAACAGGGTGACGCTGGTGCCGCCCGGCACTTTCGGCATCTCGCGCATCGGCGTCAAACTCGCCGTGCGCGACGCGGCGGCGCATCGGCGCTTCTATGCCATCGCTCTCGGCCTTCCCGATGTGCCGGAGGCGGGCGGCAACTCGTTCTACTGGGGCGACAGCGTCGTCATGTTCGAGGAGGCTGATGATGCGCCGGCCGACGCCGCCCTCGAAGGCACGGGCTTTCGCTATCTGACCGTGCAGGTCTGGAAGACCGACGAGGAGCACCAGGGCGTGCTCGCGCGGGGCGGCCGCGAAGGCCGGGCCCCGCAGACACTCGGTAAGGTGGCGCGCATCTCCTTCGTCCGCGATCCCGACGGAAACTGGATCGAGATTTCGCAGCGAGCTTCCCTCACCGGCTCTCTCGACTAGGCTCGCACTTCGGATAGACTGAGCGCCAACAACGAAACAGAAAACTCACCCCGGAGGCTCGGATGATCAAGGTCTATCACGCACCCAATACGCGCTCGGTGCGCATCGTCTGGCTGCTGGAGGAACTGGGTCTTCCCTACGAGCTCAAGACCCTCGCCTTCAATCCGAAGGATCTGCAATCCGAAGAATATCTGGCGATCCACCCCTTCGGCCAGGTTCCCTCGATCGACGAGGACGGTCTCATTCTCAACGAGTCCGGCGCCATCACCCAGTACATCCTCGCGAAGTACGCCAAGGGACGGCTCGAGCCGAAAGCCGGAACGCCGGAGCATGCGCGCTTCCTCTACTGGCTGCATTTCGCCGAGGCGACCTTCATGCCGCCGCTCGGCAATATCGCACAGCACGCCTTCATCCGCCCCGAGGCGGACCGCATTCCGCAGCTCGTCACGGAATCGCAGGCAAAGGCGAAGAAGGTGCTGAGCGTTCTCGACCGCGAGCTGGCGGGCAAGCCGTTCATCTGCGGCAACGACTTCACCGCGGCCGACACGATGCTCGGCTACAACCTCCTGCTCTGCAAGATGTTCGGCCTGCTGAGCGACGACTATCCAAATGTCGTCGCCTATTTCGGCCGTCTGGCGGCGCGCCCCGGCTTCCAGAAGGCAACGGCGAAATAAGATCCGAAGGTATGGAGACGAAGATGGCCTACAAGAAAATCCAGGTGAACCGCATTTCCGGCGCGCTCGGCGCGGAGATCAGCGGCGTCGATCTTTCCTGCGACCTCGACAACGAAACCTTCGACGACATTCACCGGGCCTTTCTCGACAATCAGGTCATCTTCTTCCGCGATCAGCATCTGACGCATGAACAGCACAAGGCCTTCGGCCGCCGCTTCGGCACGCTCAACATCCACCCCTACGTGAAGGGAATGGAGGGGCATCCCGAGATCATGCAGATCGTCAAGGAGCCGGACGACAAGGTGAATTTCGGCGGCGGGTGGCACACCGACATGTCGTTCCTCGAGGAGCCGGCGCTCGGCTCGATCCTCTATGCCAAAGAGGTTCCGCCCTATGGCGGCGACACGCTCTGGGCGAACCAGTATCTCGCCTATGAGACGCTCTCCGACGGCATGAAGAAGATGCTCGACGGGCTCAAGGCCGTGCACACCGCCAAGGGCGAATATAGCGAGCGCGGACATTCGGCACAGAAGCGCAAGTCGATGGAAGTTGCGACGGCAGGCGAAGATGTGCCTTCGTTCGAGCATCCTGTCGTGCGCACGCATCCCGGAACGGGCCGCAAGGCGCTTTACGTCAACCCTGCCTTCACCGAGAGATTTGTCGGCATGACGAGGCGCGAGAGCGCGCCGCTTCTGCGCTTCCTCTTCGAGCATTGCACGCAGGAGGGCTTCACCTGCCGCTTCCGCTGGACGCCGAATGCTCTCGCCTTCTGGGACAATCGCTGCACGCAGCATTTCGCGCTCAACGATTATCACGGCCATCGCCGCCACATGGAGCGCGTGACGGTTAACGGCGACCGTCCGTTCTAGGAAAAGACGGCATTTCCGGCAAAGAGCGGGCTTTTGTCCGCTTTCGTCTTTGAAACCCGCGTTTCGGTGTGCATCATGCACGCATCGATGCATTTGGCCGCTCGCCGCTGATCGCGGCGGCGCAAAACTGATCGAAGCCGCGAGGCTTCCCGGGGGGTCGAGATGAATGTGAAGTCGATGAGGCGCGGAGGGGTCTGCGCCGCCTTTCTGGTGTCCATCGTTCTTGCAGCCACCGCGCGCGCCGAGGCGCCCGGACTTCCGGGGCCGGAGAGTGCCGAGGCGCGCGGGCTTGCCATCGCGCAGGAGAACGACAAGCGCGATATCGGCTGGGGCGATGCCAAAGCCGACATGAAGATGGTGCTGACCAATGCATCCGGCGAGACGAGCGAGCGCGTGCTGCGCTTCACCATGCTCGAAAATCCCGACGGCAATGACGGCCATTGGAGCCTCATGGTCTTCGACAAGCCGGCCGACATCGAGGGAACGGCCCTTCTCACCTACTCTCATGTGCAGCAGGCCGACGAGCAATGGCTCTATCTGCCGACGGTAAAGCGCGTGAAGCGCATCTCGTCGTCCAACAAATCCGGCCCGTTCGTCGGCAGCGAATTCGCCTTCGAGGACTTCTCCACACAGCAGATCGGAAAATTCGCCTACAAATGGCTGAAGGACGAGGCTTGCGGAGATCGCACCTGCCATGTGATCGAGCGCATGCCGCAATATGAGGATTCCGGCTATACGCGCGAGATCGTCTGGGTCGACACGACGGACTATCAGTTCCGCAGGATCGACTATTACGACCGCAAGGACGCGCTGCTGAAGACGCTCACCTATCAGGACTACAAGCTCTATGAGGGCAAGTTCTGGCGGCCCGGCGAACTCGACATGGTGAACCACGTCACGAAAAAGACGACGCGCCTCATCTGGCTTGGATACAGCTTCCACACCGGCCTGACGCAGAGCGACTTCACCACGGCAAGCCTCGAGCGGGCGCGGTGAGGCACTGGCGGGCGATCAGATGACAGGGACCGGCGACATGGGCATGACGGGGCGCGCCTTTCCTCTCAGGCGTTGGCTTGCCACCGCGGGGTGCTGCCTCGCCGCAAGCATGGCGGCGCTCAATGCGGCGCATGCGGATGATTTCACCCTCCGCGGCTCGATCGAGCCCGAGATCCGCGCCTTCACGCAAGCCGCCAGCAGTCCGCGCCAGACGGACAGCGACCTCTCCATTGCAGGCGAGATCACGGGCAAATATTTCTGGGACAGCGGCAACCAGTCCCTCGTCTTCACGCCCTTCGGACGGCTCGATCAGCGCGACAGCCGGCGCAACCATTGGGACCTGCGCGAAGCGCGCTACGCCAGAGTGATGGGCGACTGGGAGTTTCGCGCCGGTTTCGACAAGGTCTTCTGGGGCGTGACGGAGGCCGTGCACCTCGTCGATGTCGTCAACCAGACCGACCTACTCGAAGACCCGATCAAGCAGGAGGCGCGGCTCGGGCAACCCATGGTGCGGCTGCGCACCACGCAGAGCTTCGGCACGCTCGACGCCTTCATCCTCCCCTGGTTCCGCGAGCGCACATTTGCCGGCCCGAACGGCCGACCGGCACTCGACATTCCCGTCGACCCGAGCCTCACACGCTATGAAAGCTCGCGGCAGCAGCGCCATGTCGACGGCGCGGTGCGCTATTCCAATCACTTCGGGGACATCGATCTGGGGCTCGCCTATTTCCAGGGCACGAACCGCGAGCCGATCCTGACGCCCGCATTGAGCAAGGATGGCGACCTCGTGCTTGCGCCCTTCTATGCGCAGATGAAGCAGGTATCGCTCGACGTGCAGGCGACGAAGGGCGCCTGGCTCTACAAATTCGAGGGCTATTGGCGGCGCGAACTCGGCCGGGAATACGAAGCCGCGACGGGCGGCATCGAATACACCTTCTACGGCATTCTCGGTACGGACAATGATCTCGGGCTCGTCGCGGAATATGCGCTCGACAGCCGGGGCATGACGGCGCGCAACCCCTATCAGAACGATGGCTTCCTCGCGCTGCGCTGGACGGCGAACGACGCCGCATCGACGAGCTTCCTCGGCGGCGCGGTGATGGACGCCTCGACCGGCGCGCTCGGCCTGCGCTTCAAGGGCGAACGCCGCCTCGGCGACGATTACCGGCTCTCGCTCGAAGCCTATTTCTTCGGCAATGTGCCGCGCCGGGATCCGGTTTACAGCGTCGCTGATGACGACTATGTGCAGCTTCGCATCGCCCGTTATTTCTGAGGCGCTTCCGCTCACCGACAGAGGCCGATTCCGGGCATGCCGATTGCGCAGATCCTGACTTTCCTGACCGAGCTTGGCGATCAGGCCGTGATCCTGCCCTTCGCAGCGACGGTCGCCATCGCGCTTGCCGCCGCGGGCGCGCGCCGGGAAGCGCTTCTCTGGTGCGTCGCGATTTTCATCCCGCTCTTCGCAACGCTCGTCGCCAAGATCATCTTCGTTCCTTGCGGCCATCTCCTTCCGGGCCTCGGCATCCGCAGCCCGAGCGGGCATGCGGCGGCCGCGATCGCCGCTTATGGAGGCTTTGCCGTGCTCTGGGCGAAATTCGCCGATGATCGCCGCTTGCAAGCGCTTTTCATCTCGACGGCGCTTCTCGCCGGTATCGGCGTCGCCGTGTCGCGCGTCTATCTCGGCGCGCATTCCGTGCCCGAAGTGCTGATCGGCAGCGCCATCGGGCTTTCGGCCCCGGCACTTCTCTGGCGCATGGGGTCGCCGGCCACCGGCGCAGCGCCCCGGCTCGTCTTTCTTCTTCTACTCCTGCCGCTCGCCCTCGCCTTCCTGCTTCGCGGCAAGACACTCTCCGTCGAAGGGCACATCGCCGCTTTCGCGATCCGCCTCGTGTCCGCCCTCGGCGTCTGCGGCTGAAAAGCTCCGCCCACCCTCTCCGGTTTGACAGACCGCGCCCTGCTTCTATAGTGCCCACGCTCGATGGTTCCCGAGGAGGCCGGATTCGCCTTCAAGGGAGGCAAGAGGGAACAGGGTGAGGCGTGACACGGCGCCAATTCCCTGGCTGCCCCCGCAACTGTAAGCGGCGAGGCCCGGTTCCACACAGCCACTGATACCGGCCGGCGACGGCCAAAGATCGGGAAGGCGGAACGGTGCCCATGACCCGCGAGCCAGGAGACCTGCCGTCAAGCGCGTCATCTGCCGGTGGCCGGGGTGTGCCAGCCGGGCGGCAAGACCGCTTGATGACGCGACAGGTTTCGTCCGCGTCCGCCTGCCGCGTCTGTCCCGCGATCCTCTCGCCTCGCTCACATCTCTGCCGCCGGTCCTGGCGGCCGGGGTTGGCCGCGAACGACATGAGGGGGTTCCCGTGAACGTCTCCAGCAACAAGACACGCCGCGCACTGGCAGCGGCGCTCGCCACTCCGCTCGGCCTTGCAGCCTTTGCCGCCGCGCCCGCAACCGCCGATACCGCGACCATCGCGCCGGACATGATTGTCACGGCAAGCCCCGAGCCCCTGCCGACCAGGGAAGTCGCAAGCTCCTACACCATCATCACCGCCGCGGAGATCAAGGCGCATCAGTACCGCTCGATCACGGAAGCACTGAACGGCGTGCCGGGCCTTCATCTCGTGCAGCAGGGCGGCGAAGGAAAGGTCACCTCCGTCTTCAGCCGCGGTTCCAACTCGAACCAGACGCTCGTTCTCATCAACGGGCAGAACGTCACCGATCCTTCGGCTCCTACAGGTGCCTTCAACTTCGCGGATCTGACGCTCGACAATGTCGAGCGCATCGAGGTCGTGCGCGGCCCGCAAAGCGCCCTCTATGGCAGCCAGGCGATGGGCGCGGTTATCAACATCATCACCAAGCGCGGCCATGGTGCGCCGAAAAGCACGCTGCGCATCGAGGCGGGCACGCTCGGCACGCTCAATACGAGCCTCACCTCGGGCGGCAGCCTCGGCAAGACGGATTATTTCGTTTCTCTGTCGCGCCAGGCCAGCGACGGCAACGATGTGACGCCCGCGCGCTATCGCTTCGGCGCGGCAAAGGAAAAAGATCCTTACGAGAATGTGACGGGCTCGCTGAGGCTCGACACCGTGCTCAACGAATATCTCACCGCCTCCGCCTTCGCCCAGATCGTCGATGCACGCACCGCGCTAGACACGGAGCTTCCCGAAAATCTCTACAATGAAGCGACGACGCACGAATTCTATTTCAACAGCGAGCTTTCGGGGCGCTTTCTCGACGGCGCGTGGCGGCCGAAACTCTCCTTCGCCTTCGCGCAGACGAACCGCAAGGACACGGATCGCCCCGACATCTATTCAGTGACGATGGACGACACCAACAATCGCGGCAACAGGATCACGGCGAAGCTCGACAACACGCTCGATCTTGCCGACTGGAACTCGCTTTCCTTCGGCGGCCAGTTCACGCGCGATGAATTCAGCGTCAACGGGCGCACGGATTTCGGCGGCTTCGTGCAAACGCCGGATGCGAGCAAGAGCGAGACGGCAACCGCCTTCTACATCTCCGATCATGCGAGTTGGGGCGAACGCTGGTTTGCGACCGCGAGCGGACGCTTCGACAGCCCGGCGGACTTCGAGAATGCCGCGACCTTCACCATCGCGCCGGGCTACTACCATCCCGAAACGGATACGCGGCTCACGGTGAGCTATGGCACGGCCTTCAAGGTCCCTTCGCTCTTCCAGCGCTATGGCTATACGCCTAACAACTTCGGTTCGGCTTTCTTCGGCAATCCCGACCTCAAGCCCGAGCGCAGCCGCGGCTGGGAAGCGGGCATCGACCAAGGGCTTTTCGACAGCCGGCTCCGGCTCGGCACGACATGGTTTGCAAGCAAGATCAGCGATGCCATCTCGACATATTTCCTGCCGAGCTTCGACTCGACGACGCGCAACGAGCCGTCATTCAGGACGCATGGGCTCGAATCCTATGCGCAGGCGGAACTGACGAACACGCTGAGCCTGCGACTCGACTATACATTCACCGTGGTCGATGCGGATGTCATCAACAGCTCGCTCACGCGGCGGCCGCGCCACCAGACGAATGTCTCGACGGTCTGGCGGCCGGATGCGCTGACGAACCTCTCCGCCGAGATGCAGTACGTCGTCCCCTATCTCGACATCAAGCGGGACACTGGCGCGATCTTCAAGCCGGGGGGCTATGCGGTCTTCAATCTCGCGGCGTCGCGGCAGATCACGGAGAGCATCGAGATCACCGCGAAGATCAAGAACCTCTTCGACAAGAGATATGAGCCCGCCGACGGCTTCGAGGCGCCGGGCATCGAAGCGCTGGCCGGCATCGCAATCAGCTTCTGACGCAAGCTGACGATCCGGAATGCCGCTTCCCTCCCCGCCCCGGCGGAGAGGGAAGCCCTTCGGGCAGGCGTTCAGCGGCCGGTGAACTTCGCCGCGCGCTTCTCGACGAAATGGGCGACGCCTTCGCGGAAATCCTCCGTGGCGAAACTCTTCTGCATCTCGCTGTCGCCGACCGCGAGCGCCTCGTTGAAATCCTGAAAGAGCGCCTTCCAGACCTGCGCCTTCATCACCGCCATGGAGCGCGGGCTCACCGTCTCGGCCAGCATCCGCGCATAATCCATCACCGAACCCATGAAGTTCGCCTGCTCGAAGACCTTGTTGACGAGGCCGATCCGTTCGGCCTCTGCCGCCGTCACCTTGCGCGCGGAAAGCAGAAGATCGAGCGCATGCGCCGGGCCGACGAGGCGCGGCAGAAGCCATGAAATTCCGTGCTCGGCGATGAGGCCACGGCTCGCAAAGGCGGTCGTGAACTTCGCGTCGGAGCCCGCAAAACGCATGTCGGCATAAAGCGCGAAGACGAGGCCGAGACCGGCCGCCGGGCCGTTGATCGCCGCGATGACGGGCTTCTTCACCTGCATGAGATAGCCGAAGCGGCCGCCATAATGCACGCCGACTTCGGGCCCGAGTCCGCCCGCGAAATTGAAGCTTTCCTCGCGCGCCGCTTTTGCAAATTCGCGCTCCTGCGGCTGATCGGCCTTGATGCCCTGGAGGATGCCCATATCGGCGCCAGCGCAAAAGCCGCGCCCCGCGCCCGTCACGACGATCGCGCGCACCTCATCGTCATCGACGGCCGAGGCAATCGCGCGCTTGAGGCTCTTCTCCATCGCTCCGGTCCAGGCGTTGAGTTTTTCAGGCCGGTTCAGCGTGAGGACGGCGACACGGTCCTGCACTTCATAAATGAGATCTTCGTAAGTCATGTTTTCCTCCCTGAACGACGCTGACCGTCTGTTTTCCTCGTCCGCGCGCAAGTCTGCGTCGCATCTTGCGGCATGGTCAAAGCATTTTTGGAAACGCCGAGATGCCGCGCTTGACCTGACAATCGGAGAGGACACACTCTCTTCCGGTCATGCGCAAATCCTCCGCGAGAGGTCCGATCCTCCGCCGAACGACGAAAGACACAAACATGTCGATGCCGGAAAAAGGAACCGACTGGGAAACGCTGAAGCGCGATATGCAGGCGCGGGGACAGGGCGACGTCAAATGGCGCGACGGCAAGACGGCCGTCTATGTCTTCAATGCCGGACCCGATGTAGAGCGTGTGCAGAAGGAAGCCTACACGCTCTTCATGTCGGAGAACGGCCTTGGCCCGCTTGCCTTTCCCAGCCTCAAGAAGATGGAAGACGAAGTCGTCTCCATGGGGCTCTCGCTTCTTCATGCGCCGGAAGGCGCGGCGGGAAACATCACATCGGGCGGCACCGACTCGATCACCATGGCGATGAAGGCCGCGCGAGATTTCGCGCGAAAGGAAGGGGACAAAAAGGGCACGCTCAACATCGTGCTTCCCCGCTCCGCCCATCCCGCTTTCGACAAGGCGGCGAAGGTGATGGAAATCGAAGTGCGTCGCGTGGCCGTGGGCAGCGACTGGCTCGCCGATGTCGAGGCAATGGCGGAGGCGGCGGACGCGCAGACGGCGATGATCGTCGGGTCGGCGCCCTGCTTTCCCTACGGCCTCATCGATCCGATCGAAAAGCTCGGCCAGCTCGCGCAGGCGCGCGGGCTCTGGCTCCATGTGGATGCCTGTGTCGGCGGCTATATCGCGCCTTTCGTGCGGATGAATGACGGCGATATTCCGCCTTTCGATTTCGAGGTCGAGGGCGTCTCCTCCATGTCGGCCGATCTGCACAAATACGGCTATTGCGCGAAGGGCGCTTCCACCGTCCTCTTTCGCACGGAAGCGCTGCGCGCCCATATGATCTTCGACTGCAATGAATGGCCGGGCGGGCGCATGATCACGCCGACGCTCGCCGGCACGCGGCCGGGTGGCGCCATTGCGGCCGCATGGGCGGTGATGAACTTCCTCGGCGTCGAGGGCTATCGCGCCAAGCATCGCCAGGTCACCGATGCGCGAGAGAAGATCGAGGCGGGGGTCAGGGCGCTCGGCTTCCGCGTCATCGGTCGCCCGCAGCTCGGTCTCCTCGCCTTCACCCATGACGAGATCGACTGCATGGCCGTCTGGGGCAAGCTCTTCGAGCGTGGCTGGTTCACGAGCCTCACGACCGAGCCCAAGGGGCTCCATCTCATGCTCTCGCCCTTCCACCTCCAGGTAGCCGACATCTATCTCGCAGACCTCGCCGCCGCTATGGCGGAGGTGAAGGCCGGACAAAAGGGCCCGGCACGCGAAGCGCGCTACAGCTAGGCACCAGGACTGCAAGGCCGCGCTTTTCTCCGCCTCCGCTCCTGATAGACTTTTCAGCCTATGGGGAAAAAGTGGAGGAGTTCGATATGGGTGCCTATGTGCGATCCGGCGCGCGCGTCGCCGATGTGCCATCGCTGCTCGAGCGCGCGGCGCGTGCGGCCGGGGGCTTTGCCAGCCTCGGCATCGGGCCGGGAGATGTCGTCGCCGTCTATCTGCGCAACGACTTCGCCTTCTTCGAAGCTTCTGTCGCGGCGGGGCTTGTCGGCGCCTATTCGACGCCGGTCAACTGGCACAATTCGCCCGACGAAGCGGCCTATATCTTCGAGAATTCCGGCGCGAAGGCGATCGTCATCCATGCCGACCTCTATCACCCGATCGCCAGCGCCATTCCGGCGCATGTGCCGGTCTTCGTGGTCGAGACGCCGCCTGAAATCATATCCGCCTACGGAACAAGTGCGGATGCCTCACGCCTGCCGCAAGGGGTTCCCGTCTGGGATGCCTGGCTTTCCGGCTTCGCACCGAGAGCGCAGGGACCGGACGAAGCGCCCGGCTCCATGATCTACACATCCGGCACGACCGGACACCCGAAGGGCGTGCGCCGCAACCAGCCGACCCCGGAGCAGATAGCCGCCCAGCAGCGCGGCATCGCCACCGTCATGGGGTTCAACGAGCAGTTCGCGCCCGCCGGCGAAATCGTCACCGTCATCACCGGGCCCATGTATCACTCGGCGCCCAATGCCTATGGGCTTACCGGCCTGAAGCTCGGCGCCAGCATCATCCTTCAGCCGCGCTTCGACCCGGAGGAGCTGCTCGCCCTCATCGAGCGCCACCACGTCACGCATCTCCACATGGTGCCGACCATGTTCGTCCGTCTGCTGAAACTTCCCGAGGCGGTGAAGCGCAAATACGATCTCTCTTCGCTCCGCTTCGTCGTCCATGCGGCGGCGCCCTGCCCCGTCCATGTCAAGCAGGCGATGATCGAATGGTGGGGGCCGGTCATCAACGAATATTACGGCGCGACCGAGACGGGCGCCGTCGTCTTCTGCACCTCGGAGGAATGGCTCAAGCATCCCGGCACCGTCGGCAGGGCGCTCCCCAATGCGCGCGTCATGGTGCTCGACGAGAACGGCAATGAGGTCTCCAGAGGCGCAACCGGCGAGGTTGTCGCGCGGCAACCCGACATTGCGGACTTCACCTATCACGGCGATGACGAGAAGCGCCGCCGCACCGAGAAGCGCGGCCTCATCTCGGCGGGCGATATCGGCTATCTCGACGAGGATGGATTTCTCTATCTCTGCGACCGCGCGAAGGACATGGTCATTTCGGGCGGCGTCAACATCTACCCGGCCGAGATCGAAGCCGAACTCCACAAGATGCCGGGCGTGGCCGATTGCGCCGTCTTCGGCATTCCCGACGAGGAATTCGGCGAAACCGTCTGCGCCATCGTGCAGCGCCAGCCGGACGCCGATTTCGAGCCCGAGGCCGTCCGCTCCTTCCTGCGCGAGCGCATCGCCGGATACAAGGTGCCGAAGCGCGTCGAATTCCGCAGCGAACTGCCACGCGAGGACTCCGGCAAGATCTTCAAACGCAAGCTGCGCGAACCTTTCTGGGAGGGGCAGAACCGGCGCATCTGACGTTCCGCCGGGCAGCCGGCCGGCAGGGTTTGTGCCAACCTGGCGGGCGGGCTGCTGCACATCCGGAATAATCTCGCAAATGCGAAGAACGGCATCAGGCCCGCCCAAGCCTTTCTGGTGGCGACGCGGACGTTCCTCGGGATTTACGGGCTCGCCTTCCTTCTGAACTTCGTCCCCTCCTCCTGAAAGGGCCTGAGCACATACTTGCGGGCGCGACAGGAGTTTCGCGCCCGCTTCTCGTTCCGGGAAACGCGACCTCCCCCTTGCGGGAGGTTTTTTTGCGGTCATATAATAAGCCCTGCTTATTAACAGCAGAGCACTTTAACAGCCATGCTTCTTAATTCCATGCCCTCTCGCTCCGACCCCGGCCATGGCATCGGCTTTCTGCTGGCCGACTCGTCCCGCATGCTTCGGCGCATCTTCAACGAGCGCGTAACGCCGCTCGGCCTCACTCAGGCGCAATGGCGCGCGCTCGTGCATCTGTCGCGGAACGAGGGGCTCAATCAGGTCAGCCTCGCCGACCTGCTCGAAGTTCAGCCGATCACCGTCGCGCGCCTCATCGACAAGCTCGTCGCGGCAGGCCTCGTCGAACGCAGGCCCGACCCGAACGACAGGCGCGCACTCAGGCTGTTTCTCACCGAGCAGGCAACGCCGTTGCTCGATCGCATATGGGACATCGCCGAGGAAACCTACAACGTCGTCCTTGCGGGCTTCTCGCCTGAAGAGTGCGAAATGCTGGCCGAGATGATGGCGCGCATGCGCGGAAATCTGACGACACTGCTGCCAGGCTGTGCCTCGCGCGCCGCAGCGGCGAAATAGAATCCCGAAAGCTGGAGTCTCCCATGTCAGTCTCATTCGCCCCCGTCTCGAGCGCGGCCAGGCGCTTCCTCGGCGACCGCGCTTCCCTGAGGCCCGTTCTACTCATCGGCGTTCCCGCCATCGCTCTCGTCGCGCTCTTCTACGTCTACATGACGAGCGGGCGCTATGTGAGCACCGACAACGCCTATGTGAAGGCGGACATGGTGTCGGTAAGCCCGGATGTGGGCGGCCGCATCGTCGCCGTCTTCGTCAAGCAGAACCAGTCCGTGAAAGCCGGCGATCCGATGTTCCAGATCGATCCCGCGCCCTACGAACTCGCGCTCGCGGAAGCCGATGCGCAACTCGCGGCCGCGGAAAGCAGCATCCGCGCGCTCAAGGCGAAATACGAGATGACGGTCGCCCAGATCGGTCTCGGCCGCTCTAGCATCGACTATTACGACCGCGAATATAGGCGGCAGTCCGCACTCGCCAAGCGGAGCTTCGCCAGCCAGGCCAATCTCGACACGGCGCGCCACAATTACGATACCTCCGTGCAGCTTCTTTCCGTGATGCGGCAGAGCCTCGAACAGATTTCCGCTCAGCTCGACGGCAAGCCCGACGCACCGATCGATGAGCATGCGTCCTATCGCTCCGCCAAGGCGCAGCGCGACAATGCGGCTCTCAATCTCGAACGCGCCACGGTGCGCGCGCCCTTCGACGGCGTGGCCGGGCGCCAGCCGCAGGTCGGCGACAATGTTTCGCCCGGCGTGCCCGTGGTGAGCCTCGTTTCCAACGAGCAGGTCTGGGTCGAGGCCAATTTCAAGGAAACCGATCTCACCAACGTCCATCCCGGCCAGACGGCGACGATCCATATCGACACCTATCCGAACCATGACTGGACCGGCCATGTCGCCAGCATCTCGCAGGCGACAGGCGCGGAATTCTCGATCCTCCCGGCGCAGAACGCGACAGGCAACTGGGTGAAGGTCGTGCAGCGCATCCCCGTGCGCGTCGCCATCGACCGCCACCGGGAAGATCCCATCATCCGCGCGGGCATGAGCGTCGAGGTCGAAATCGACACACATTCGAGCGCCGCCGCCCCCGACGAAGCGCGGAACTGATCCCATGACGCCGACACTCAGGAGGGCAATCGTCACCGGCGCGATCATGCTCGCCACGGTGATGCAGACGCTCGACTCGACGATCGCCAACGTGGCGCTGCCGCACATGCAGGGCACCATGGCCGCGACGCAGGACCAGATCGCCTGGGTGCTCACCTCCTACATCATCGCCGCCGCCATCGCGACGCCTGCGACGGGCTTTCTCGCCATCCGCTTCGGCCGCAAGACGCTGCTGGCGATCTCCGTCATCGGCTTCACCGTCACCTCCATGCTGTGCGGCGCGGCCATGACGCTCGACCAGATCGTCATCTTCCGCCTGGCGCAGGGCGCGTTCGGCGCCGCCTTCGTGCCGCTGTCGCAGGCGATCATGCTCGACATGTACTCGATGGAGCAGCGCGGAAAGATGATGGCGCTGTGGGGCGTCGGCGTCATGGTCGGCCCCATCGCCGGCCCCGCTCTCGGCGGCTGGCTGACGGACAGCTATAGCTGGCGCTGGGTGTTCTATATCAACGTGCCTTTCGGCATCGTCGCGCTCGCGGGCGTGCTGATCGGCATGACGGAGTCCCATCTCGACAAGCTCCGCAAATTCGACTGGATGGGCTTCGCCTTTCTGAGCCTCTGCATAGGCTCGGCGCAGCTCATGCTCGATCGCGGCAACCTCGTCGACTGGTTCTCCTCCACCGAGATCATCGTCTACGCCGTCGTCATGTGCTTCACGCTCTATCTGTTCGTCGCGCATTCGGCGACCACGGCGCGCCCCTTCATCGACCTCGAACTTTTCAAGGACCGCAATCTCGTCGTCGGCCTCATCATCATGTTCATCGTCGGCTTCGTTCTCTATGCGACGATGGCGCTGATGCCGCCCTATCTCGAATCGCTCATGGGCTTTCCCGTCGTCACCACGGGTCTCGTACTGGCGCCGCGCGGCCTCGGCACCATGATCGCCATGGTCATTGCCGGCCGCATCATCAACATCGTCGACATGCGCGCGATCATCGGCTTCGGGCTGGCGCTCGCCTCCTTCTCGCTGTGGGAGATGGCGCAATTCAATCTCGACGTCAGCACCAGCCTCATCGTCTCGACGGGTCTCGTGCAGGGCTTCGGGCTCGGCTTCATCTTCGCGCCGCTGACGACGGTCTCCTTCGCCACGCTCGCGCCGCATCTCAGAACCGAGGGCACGAGCTTCTACAGCCTGCTGCGGAACGTCGGCTCGAGCGTCGGCATCTCCGCCTCGCAGACGCTGATCTCGCGGCTGACACAGGTGAACCACGCG
>WBZO01001507.1_pt3 | contig 16105 bp, 14 predicted proteins | sample 5204261 | NCBI WGS metagenome assembly WBZO01 (sample SAMN12412400, study PRJNA552823) | activated sludge metagenome | isolation source: activated sludge from anammox sidestream of wastewater treatment plant... | place: USA: North Carolina | collected 2017-09 | reverse complement strand
AACCCGCCGGTAAACTGCTCCGGCTGTCACAGGTGATCCCATCCCGCCGATTCCGGACTCGAGAATGAGCGAACTGATTCAAATCAATCCCACGAGCCTGACAGGGAAACGCTATTGGCGCAGCCTGGACGAACTCGCCAGACGACCCGCATTCGAGCAGTGGGTGGAGAACGAATTCGGCCAGGACGTCGCCCGGATGCTCAACCCGGGCTCCCGCCGCACGCTGCTCAAGCTGATGGCCGCCGGTTTCGGGCTCGCCGGACTCACCGCATGCCGCCGGCCGGTGGAACACATCATGCCGCTCGCCAAGGGCGTTGAGAACTACATCCACGGCAAGCCCCAGCATTACGCCACCGTTCTCTCCACCTGCGGCGCTGCCACCGGCCTGATCGTGGAAGCAAACGACGGACGCCCCACCAAGATCGAAGGCAACCCCAAGCACCCGCATTCGCTCGGCGGCACCAGTCCGCAGGCGCAGGCGGCCATCCTCAACCTCTACGATCCCGACAGGAGCGGGCGAGTCGAGCGGAACGGCGCGCGCGCCACCTGGGACGATTTCTCCTCTTGGGCGAAGTCTGAAATGGCCAATGCCGCGGCCGGCGCCGGCCTGCGGATTCTCTCCGAGCGCTCTTCCTCGCCGACTCTGGCCGGGCTCAGGAGCGAACTTCTCAGGAGATATCCCGAAGCGCGTTGGGTGGAGTACGAGCCGGTCTGCTTCGACAACATCCTTGCCGGAACGAGTCTGGCGTTCGGGCAGCCGCTGGAGCCCAGCTACGACTACTCGAAGGCCGATATCGTCGTCGCGCTCGACTGCGACTTCCTCGGCCTCGACGCGCGCTCCATCCTTCCGGTCAAGCAGTTCTCGGCCCGCCGGCGTGTCGGGAACCCCGCCGACTCGATGAATCGGCTGTATGCAGCCGAGCCGAACTTCACCCTCACCGGCGCGATGGCCGATCACCGGCTTCGCCTCAAGGCCTCCGAAGTGGCGGCCTTCGCCCTGGCGCTGGCCAAGGAGTTGAATGTCGGCGGCGCGGAGTCGAAAGCCTCCGCCAAATGGTCGGACACGACAAAGAAGTTTATCTCCGCGCTCGCAAGGGACCTGCTCGCGAACAAGGGCAGGTCGCTCGTGGTCGCCGGCCCCCGCCAACCCGCCGCCGTCCACGCCCTCGCGGCGGCCCTCAATCAGGCGCTCGGCAATTCCGGAACCACCGTGGTCTACGTTGACCCGGTCACCCTGCCGTCCGACTCGCTGGCCGACGTCAAGACGCTCGCCGCCGACATGTCCGGCGGCAAAGTCAAAACACTGGTCATCCTGGGCGGCAACCCCGTCTACTCGTTGCCGGCCGACCTGCGATTCGCCGACGCCATCAAGTCCGTTGCGGCTACAGTCGCGTTGACCGCCGAGCCGAACGAGACCTGGCAGGCTGCCGCGTGGCGGTTGCCGGAAGCGCACCCGCTCGAAGCCTGGGGCGACGCCCGCGCCTTGGACGGCACGCTCTCCGCGCAACAACCGCTCATCGAGCCCTTGCACGGCGGCAAGTCGGCCATCGAGGTCGTTGCGCTCCTCCTCGGCCTTCCCGAAACCAGCGGCTACGCGCTCGTCAGGAAGCAGTGGGCGGTGCAGGCCGGAGCCGGCGAGGCAAGCTGGAACAAGACCCTCTACGAAGGGCTCGTGGAAGGCTCCGCGTTTGCCGCCAAGACCGTTTCGGCCGACATCCCGGCCCTGCTGGCCCGGATTCAATCCCTGCTGCCGCAACCCAACGAAGCCGTGGAAGTCGTCTTTTACCCCGGGCACGCGACCTGGGACGGCCGTTACGCGAATAACGCGTGGTTGCAGGAAGCGCCCGACCCGATGACCAAGGTTGTGTGGGACAATGCCGCGCTGGTCAGTCCGGCCACGGCCCGGAAACTCTCCGTGTCCACCGGCGATCTCGTCGGCATTCGTGTCGGAGCCAACGAAGTGACGCTTCCTGCGCTGGTGCAGCCGGGCGTCGCCGACGATGTAGCTGCCCTGACTCTCGGCTACGGCCGTTCACACTGCGGCCGCGTCGGAATCGGCGTCGGCCACCGCGTCGAGCCCCTGCGCACCACCTCCGCCTTCCACTTCTCCGCGGCGACGGTATCGAAGGCCGGCGGCCGGTACGATCTGGCCACCACGCAGGAGCACCATACGCTCGTAGAACCCATCACCGGCAAGCCCCGGCCCATCGTTCGTGAAGCGGCCCTCGCCGAGTACCGGCAACACCCCGGCGTCATCGGACACCAGGTTCATGAACCCGAGCCCATCGCCTTGTTCCCCGCTTACGACTACTCGAAGGGCTACCAGTGGGGCATGTCGATCGACCTCAATGCCTGCACCGGATGCAACGCCTGCCTGGTCGCCTGCCAGGCTGAAAACAACATCCCGGTCGTCGGCAAGGATCAGGTCGCGCGCGGCCGCGAGATGCACTGGATCCGCCTGGACCGTTACTTCACCGGCAGTGAGGAAGATCCGCAGGCGGTCATGCAGCCCATGGCCTGCCAGCAGTGCGAGACCGCTCCCTGCGAAAGCGTCTGCCCGGTGGCGGCCACCACCCACTCGCCCGAAGGCCTCAACGACATGGCCTACAATCGCTGCGTCGGCACCCGCTACTGCGCCAACAACTGCCCCTACAAGGTGCGCCGCTTCAACTTCCTCGCCTGGAACAAGGACATTCCCGAAATCCGCAAAATGGTTTTCAACCCCGATGTCAGCGTCCGCATGCGCGGCGTGATGGAAAAATGCAATTACTGCGTCCAGCGCATCGAGGAGAAGAGAATCGAAGCCAAGGCCGAGGACCGCCGCCGGCTGAAGGACGGCGAGGTGGTCAGCGCCTGCCAGCAGGTCTGCCCGGCCGACGCGATCGTCTTCGGCGACATCAACAATCCGGAGAGCCGCGTTGCGAAGTTGAAGCAACAGCAGCGCAACTACGCCCTGCTGGCCGAATTGAACACGGCGCCACGCACCTCCTACCTCGCGAAGTTGCGCAATCCCAACCCGGAGTTGGAACCCCATCATGGCTGATCTCGCACTCGACCAGCGCTACGAACTCAACCCGCCGCTCATCCGCGGCGGCGCCTCTTACGCCGACGTCTCGGAAACGGTCAGCGCCATCACCGAGAAGGCTCCGCCGAAACAGTGGTACTACGCGTTGGGCGTTGCCCTCGCGTTGCTGGGGCTGTTGGGCTTCTGCCTCGTCTACCTCGTCGCCACGGGCATCGGCGTCTGGGGAAACAACTCGCCCGTCGGCTGGGGCTGGGACATCACCAACTTCGTCTGGTGGATCGGCATCGGCCACGCCGGAACGCTGATCTCGGCGATCCTGTTCCTCTTCCGGCAGAAGTGGCGGACCTCCATCAACCGCGCCGCGGAAGCGATGACGCTGTTCGCCGTCGCCTGCGCCGCCATCTACCCGCTGTTTCACACCGGCCGCCCCTGGCGGGCCATCTACTGGCTCTTCCCCCTGCCGAACGAGTACCTGCACGTCTGGCAGAACTTCCGCAGCCCGCTCATGTGGGATGTGTTCGCCGTCTCCACCTACGGCACCGTCTCCGCGCTGTTCTGGTTCGTCGGCCTCGTGCCCGATCTCGCCACGCTGCGCGACCGCGCGACTCACCCGGTTCGCCGGATCGTCTTCGGCATCCTCAGCCTCGGCTGGCGCGGCTCGGCCGATCAATGGCGCCACTACGAACTCGCCTACCTCATCCTCGCCGGCCTCTCGGCGCCCCTCGTCCTCAGCGTCCACTCCATCGTCAGCTTCGACTTCGCCACTTCCGTGCTGCCCGGCTGGCACACCACCATCTTCCCGCCCTACTTCGTCGCCGGAGCCATCTTCTCCGGCTTCGCCATGGTGATGAACCTGATGATTGCCGCCCGCTGGCTCTACAAGCTCGAGCACCTCATCACCGTCAAGCACCTCGAAAACATGTGCAAGGTGATGCTCGCCACCGGCATGATGGTCGGCTTCGCCTACGGCACCGAGTTCTTCATCGCCTGGTACAGCGCCAACCCGTATGAGCGGTTCGCGTTCATCAACCGCATGGCCGGACCCTACTGGTGGGCCTACTGGTCGATGATCACCTGCAATGTCGTCGTGCCGCAGTTCTTCTGGTTCAAGCGAATGCGCACCTCCGTTCCGGTCATGTTCGTGCTGGCTATCTTCATCAACATCGGCATGTGGTTCGAGCGATTCGTCATCATCGCGACATCGCTTCACCGGGACTTCCTTCCCGCATCCTGGGGCTACTTCAAGCCCACTTGGGTCGACATCGGCACCTTCGCCGGCACGTTCGGCCTCTTCCTCACGCTCTTCCTGCTGTTTCTCCGCTTCCTGCCGGCGATCGCCATGAGCGAGGTGAAGGGCGTTCTGCACCACCAGATCAACCAGGAGAAAGGAGCCGGGCACTGATGGCCACTACGCTACTCGACAAACTGCCGCTCCCCGGATTCCTCAAGCCCTCCGCGGGCTCGGATCACTACGGAGTCATCGGCGACTTCGACACCCCCGAAGACCTGCTGAGGGCGGTCCGCACGGCCCGCACCGCCGGCTATACCAGAATGGAGGCCTACACCCCGTTCCCGATTCACGGCATCGACGAGGCGCTGGGCCGCCCGCGCTCGCCGCTCGGCCGCGTCGTCATCCTCTGCGGTCTCGCCGGCCTCGCCTCCGCCGTGCTGTTGCAGTGGTGGACCGGCGCCATCGACTATCCCCTCGTCATCGCCGGCAAACCGCTGTTCGCCGTCGAACCGTCCGTCCCCATAATGTTCGAGCTGAGCGTGCTGTTCTCTGCCTTCGCGGCCGTCTTCGGCATGCTCGCCCTGAACCGGCTGCCTCAGTTCTACCATCCCTTCTTCAACTTCAGCCGCGCCCACGGCGCCTCCAACGACCGCTTCCTTCTCGCCGTTGAAGCCGGCGATCCGAAGTTTCAGGCCGACGAAGTGATCCGGCTGCTCGACTCCTGCGGCAGCCGCCACTCGGAGTTGGTGGAGGCCTGAGGATTCCCGATGCCGGCTCTCGTCTCACCCCGTTACGCGACTGCGGCCGAGAGGCGGCGGCAGGCGCGCTCCGCCTTCCTGCTCCTCGCCGCCGCCGCGCTGCTCGCCGGCTGCTCCAACTTCCCTTCGCGCCACCCCCCCATCTGGCTCTGGCCGGACATGAAGAAGCAGGACAAGTTCAAACCGCAGATGTCCACCACCCAGTTCCCCGACGGCCGCTCCAGCCGCCGCCCCGTCCAAGGCACGGTCTCGCGCGAGTCTTACCGCCCTGACGCGCCCTTCGCCACCGGCGTCAACGCCGACAACACCTACGTCGCCCGCAATCCCCTGCCGCTGAACAAGGAGACGCTGCTCCACGGGCAGGCCAGGTTCGACGTCTACTGCGCGCCCTGTCACGACCGCACCGGCTCCGGCCGCGGCGTCGTCCCGGCCAAGGCCGTCTGGGTCCCCGGAAACATGCACGACGACCGTATCGTCAACTTCGTCGACGGCGAGATCTTCCACGTCATCAGCAACGGCCGCAGAACCATGCCCGGCTACCGCTTCCAGATCCCTGAAAAGGACCGTTGGGCGATCGTCGCCTATGTCCGGGCCCTGCAGCGCTCCTGGCGCGGGACGATGAACGATGTTCCGGCTGACCTTCAGTCCAAGGTGAGGTGACCATTCATGGCCCACGAGCACTCGCACCCTTCTGAAAGCTACTACCTGCCTGCGGCTTCCTGGACCAAGGTCCGCAACGGCATCGTCTTCGTCGCGCTGGCCGGCTGGGTGGCTGCGCTGTCCGGGTACATCCTCGATCCCAAGAGCTTTTTCAGCTCATACCTCATCTCGTTTCTCTTCTTCGTTTCTACCGCCATCGGCGCCACCTTCTACGTCATGCTGCAGCACGTCACCGGCAGCGCCTGGAGCGTGACCGTCCGCCGCCTGATGGAGAACCTGATGAAGACCCTGCCGCTGTTCCTGATCCTCTTCATCCCCATCGCGCTCGGCATCCACGATCTCTACGAGTGGTCTCATCCGGGCGCGGCCGGCGATCCCGTGCTCTCCCAGAAACTCGGCTACCTGAATCCGCCGTGGTTCGTGCTCCGGAGTCTCCTGGTCCTCGGCCTCCTCAGCCTCTTCGCCTGGCGCCTTTACCGCAACTCGCGCGCCCAGGACGCGTCCGGCAGCCTGCGCCACACCGTCGCCGCCGAGCGCTGGAGCGCGCCGGGGCTCATCGTGATCTTCCTCGGCGGCTCGCTGCTGTCCTACGACTGGATCATGTCGCTCGATCCGCACTGGTTCTCCACCATGTTCGGCGTCGTCTTTCTCTCCGGCGGCGCGCTCAGCTTCATCGCCGTCCTCATCATCGTCTGCCTGTGGCTGCGCGCCAACGGCTACCTGGTCTTTTCGGTGAACGATGAACACTATCACGACCTGGGCAAATGGCTCTTCGCCCTGGTCGTGTTCTGGGCTTACGTGGCGTTCTCGCAGTACATGCTCATCTGGTACGGCAACCTGCCCGAAGAAACCATCTGGTTCATGCGCCGGACGCAGGGCTCGTGGAAGTACGCCGCCCTGCTGCTCGCCTTCGGGCACTTCATCTTCCCGTTCTTCGCCCTGATGCCTCGCGCCGTCAAGCGCAACCGTTCCGCGCTCGGCTTTTTCGCCGGCTGGATGCTGGTAATGCACTTCCTGGATCTCTACTGGCAGGCCATGCCCGCCTTCTACAAGCACGGCTTCGGCTTCCATTGGATCACCGCCGCCACCCTGGCGGCCATCGGCGGCACCACCGCGCTCGTGTTCTGGTGGGGCTTCCGTGAACGGCCTCTCGTGCCGGTCGGAGACCCGCGCCTCAAGCAATGCCTGGCCTTCCATAACGCATGACCCGACGGATTGAATCATGACTCCTGACGAAACCCCCCAGGTCGAACAGCACGGCGCGGTCGAGGCCGGCTACGACCGCCGCGAGCCGCGCAGCGGCCTGATCGCCGCCGTCAGCGTCGCCACGCTCGCCCTCCTCATCGCCATGATCCTCGGCGTCTACTGGCTTTACGTCGTCGCCTATGAGCGCATCGACCAGCAGCAGTACTCCGGCGTTCCCAGTCAGGAACTCGAAGCCATCCACGCCCGCGAGGCGGAGCAACTGTACAAGTACTCCTACATCGACAAGGAAAAAGGCCTCATCCGCCTTCCGGTCGACCGCGCCATCGAACTCGTCTCCGCCGAATTCGCGCGCGGAACCGTCGCCTACAACACCAGGACCTATCCTGTGAAACCCGAAGGCCCCGGCGGCGCCGCGGCGCCGCCCGCTCAGCCCGCCCCCGCGGCTGCCGCTGCCGGAGGACCGGCGCCGGCCGATGCAAAATCAGGAATCGCTGCAAAGCCGGCGCCTGCCGCGCCGCATGCTGCATCAACTCAATAGGTGCGCCCGACGACGATGCCGCGTTCTCTTGCTCTCCTGCTGATTCTCGCCGCTTCGGCCGCCGCTCAGCGCCCCGGCCTCGAGGGCCCCGGCGGGCCGGCCTCCGATGCCACGCCGCGCGAGCTCGAGGGCGTCGGCGTCGACGAGAAACTCGGCCGGAAGATCGATCTCGACCTCTCCTTCATCGCCGAAGACGGCTATCCGCACAAGCTCTCCGAGTACTTCGCCAAGGGCCGGCCGGTCATCCTCAACCTCGTCTACTACTCGTGCCCCATGTTGTGCAACCTCGTCCTCAACGGGCAGGTCGACGTGTTGCGGCAACTGCCCTGGACGCCCGGCAAGGAATTCGAAGTCCTGACCATCTCCATCGACCCCACCGAGAACTTCGGCCTCGCCCGGAACAAGAAAGCCGCCTACCTGGCCTCGTACGATCGTGAAGCTCCAGGCTGGCACTTCCTCACCGACAACGAAGGCAACGTCCGGAAACTCGCCGGGCAGGTCGGATTCAAGTACAAGTTCGACCGCACGATCGGCCAGTATGCGCATGCCGCCGCCATTCTCGTTCTCACCCCGCAGGGCATGGTGAGCCGCTACCTCTACGGCGTCAAGTTCAAGAGTCTCGACGTCAGGCTGGCGCTCACCGAAGCTGCCGAAGAGAAGTTCGGCATCACCAGCAAATTGATTCTCTACTGCTTCCACTACGATCCCGAGTCCCGCTCCTACGTTCCGGTCGCGCGCAACCTCATGCGCGGCGGCGGCGCGCTCATGCTGCTGGCCTTCGGCCTCATTCTGGTCCGGCTCTGGCGCCGCGACCGCAAGACGTACGGCTCCGGACACACCATGGTAACTGCGAAATGAACTGGTTCCGCGAATGGCTCCTTGGCCCCCAGGGCTCCACTCACGCTCAGAGCGTCGACGACCTCTATGTCTTCATCACGCTGCTGACGATCTTCTTCTTCTTCTTCAACGGCGGACTCATCTGGTACGCCGTCCGTAAATGGCGCAGGCGCTCCGCGAAGGAAGTGACGCCCCACATCACTCACGATACGCGTCTGGAGCTGATCTGGAGCGTCATCCCCCTGATCGTCGTCATGGGCATCTTCCTCTGGGGCTTCAACAGCTACGTCAAGGCCTGGGTCGCTCCCAACGACGCCATCGAAATCGTCGCCACCGGAAAAAAATGGGTCTGGCAGTTCGAGTATCCGGACGGTACCCGGACCCTCAACGATCTGCACGTGCCCGTGAACAAGCCCGTCAAACTCGTCATGCACTCCGAGGACGTCATCCACAGTTTCTACGTCCCCGGCTTCCGCCTCAAACGCGACGTCATCCCCGGCCGCTACACCGAACTCTGGTTCACCGCCACCAGGCCCGGCGTCGAACAGGTCTTCTGCGCCGAGTATTGCGGCAAAGGGCACTCTGACATGCTCGCGCGCATCTTTGTCGATTCCCCGGAGCAGTACGAAGTCTTTCTCCGCGAAGGCGACGAGCAGGTCCGCAAGATGCCGTTGAAGGAGCTCGGCAAGCTCGTCTATGAGAACAAGGGCTGCGCCACCTGCCACTCGCTCGATGGCACCCGCGGCCAGGGCCCGACCTTCAAGGGAATCTGGGGCCACCCGGTCAACGCGGCCGACGGCAAGCAGCACGAAGTCAACGCCGACTATGTCCGCCAGTCGATTCTCACGCCGCAGGCCGTCGTCGTCGCCGGCTTTGAACCTATCATGCCGACATTCCAGGGCTTGCTTCGCGAACGGGAAATCCTCGGCATCATCGAATTCCTGAAGTCACAGCAGTAATCGGAAACAGGAGAGAAACCACATGGCGCACGCAGCAACCGCAGACGCACCCCACGCCGATTACCTCGTCGATCCGCCCGGCCTCAGAAGCTGGCTCACCACCATCGACCACAAACGCATCGGCCTCATGTACCTGTGGTCGGTCGTCGCCTTCATGATCGTCGGCGGCCTGTTCGCGCTCCTCATCCGGCTCGAACTGCTCACCCCCGGCAAGACCATCATGACGCCCGAGATGTACAACCAGGTCTTCACGCTCCACGGCGCCATCATGGTGTTCCTGGTCATCATCCCGGCCATCCCCGGCTCCTTGGGCAATTTCGCTCTGCCGCTGCTGCTCGGCGCCCGCGACGTCGCCTTCCCGCGCTTGAACCTGCTGAGCCTGTACCTCTACTGGACCGGTGCGGCGATGGCCGTTTCCACCCTGCTGATCGGCGGCATCGACACCGGCTGGACCTTTTACACGCCCTATTCCACCACCACCGGCGGAGGCGTGACGCTCATCGTTCTGGCCGCCTTCGTCCTCGGCTTCAGCTCCATCCTCACCGGCGTGAACTTCATCACCACGGTCCATAAGCTCCGCGCCCCCGGCATGGGTTGGTTTGAAGTGCCGCTGTTCTGCTGGAGCATGTACGCCACCGCCCTCATCCAGATCCTCGCCACCCCCGTGCTGGCGATCACGCTGCTGCTCATCGCCATGGAACGGCTCCTCAGCGTCGGCATCTTCGATCCGCAGCTCGGCGGCGACCCCGTGCTGTTCCAGCACTTCTTCTGGTTCTACTCCCACCCGGCCGTTTACATCATGATCCTGCCCGCCATGGCGGTGGTCTCCGAGGTCATCCCGACCTTCTCGAAAAAGACCATCTTCGGCTACAAGGCGATCGCCTTCTCTTCCGTCGCAATCGCCCTGCTCGGCTTCCTCGTCTGGGCGCACCACATGTTCGTGGCCGGAATGAGCCTCTTCGCCGGCGCCATCTTCAGCTTCCTCACCTTCTTCATCGCCATCCCTTCGGCCATCAAGGTGTTCAACTGGATCGCCACCATGTGGCGCGGCTCCATCACCCTCAACACTCCGATGCTCTACGCCATCAGCTTTCTGCTGATCTTCACTATCGGCGGCCTCACCGGGCTCTTCCTCGCCGCCCTCTCCACCGACGTCCACCTGCACGACACCTATTTCGTCGTCGCGCACTTCCACTACGTCATGGCCGGGTCCAACCTGCTCGCCCTCATCGCGGGCCTGCACTACTGGTGGCCCAAAATGTACGGCCGGTTCTACAACGAAACCATCGGCAAGACCGGCGCCGCCCTGATCTTCATTGGCTTCAACGCCACTTTCCTGCCTCAGTTCCTCCTCGGCAGCCGCGGCATGCCGCGGCGCTACTACAATTACCTCGAACAGTTCCAGACGCTCCACGTCCTCTCCACCGTCGGAAGCTGGATCCTCGCCCTCGGACTGTTCCTCGCGCTCGCCAACCTGCTGGCCTCCTTCCGCAACCGGAAGGGCGCCGCCAACAACCCCTGGGGCGGCACAACTCTCGAATGGGAGACCACTTCTCCGCCCACTACCCACAACTTCATCGAACAGCCCGTGCTGAAACGCGGGCCCTACGACTACCGGCCGGAACCCGCGCCCGCTGGCGCGCCCGAGCATTCGCATCACTGACGGGAACCTCTGAACGATGTCTCAAGCGACGCTCTCCAACACACGTGAACCCGAAGCCCACGCTCACTCGCCGTTCCTCCAGCACCACTTCGCCGAGATGTCGCAGCAGTTCGATGCCGCCAAGATCGGCATGTGGCTGTTTCTGGTCACTGAAGTGCTCATGTTCGGCGGCCTCTTCGTCGGCTACGGCATCATGCATGCCAACCACACCGCGGCCTTCCAGGCCGCCCACCATCACCTCGACCGGATCATGGGCGCTGTCAATACCATCGTCCTGCTCGTCTCGAGCTTCACTATGGTGCTCGCCGTCTGGGCCGCCCAGACCTCCCGCCTCAAGACCCTCATCGTCAATCTCTGGCTGACTTTCGGCCTCGCCGGAGTCTTCCTCGTCGTGAAGTACTTCGAGTACTCCCACAAGTTTCACGAGGGGCTGCTCCCGGGCCGCTTCTACACCCACGCCGGCGACGTCGTGCCGGGGCAGTTTCTCTTCTTTAGCTTCTACTTCATGATGACCGGCCTGCATGGTATCCACGTCGCCATCGGCATGGCGGCCATCCTGGTCCTGCTGCGGCGCGCCTATAAAGGCCACTTCTCCGCGGCGTACTTCGGCCCGGTGGAAATCACCGGCCTCTACTGGCACCTGGTCGACATCATCTGGATCTACCTGTTCCCCCTGATGTACCTGATCAGTTAACGAGGAGCGATCACCCACATGTCTCAATCCGCCGCCCACGCTCACCAGCATCCGGTCACCACCCCCAGGATCTATGCCCTGGTCCTGGCCGGGCTCCTCATCATGACCGTCGTCACCGTTGGTGCCGCTTATATCGACTTCGGTCCCTGGAATACCGTCGTCGCCATCGCCATCGCCGCCGCCAAGGCCTCGCTCGTCGTGCTCTTTTTCATGCAGTTGCGCTACGACAAGTTCAACTCCATCATCTTCCTGGGCGGGCTGCTGTTCCTGGCGATCTTCCTCATCTGGACCCTGTTTGACCTCTCCACCCGCCGCGATGTCCTCCCCGGCAACCTCAAGGAACCGGTTCGGGAATTCCCCGGCGCGCCGCTTAACAAGCCGGTCCGGCCCTCCTCCGGCCAGCCGCTCGGCCAGCCCGCTGAATAGGCCGCTGACGGACCGCGCTCCGGCCACGCAGTATCTCCGGCGCTCGCGCGGCCGGCGGCGCCTCCATCTGCCCGCCGTTCGCTTCCACCGCCTCTCGCGCCACGGCAGCGCCCTCAGCCCCCGCTGCGCGTGAGATCGCATCCAAGCGGCCAGACACAACCCTGCCCGCGGCGATTCCCGCCTCACGCGCGCGCTCCTCCTGCCTTGTGCCCCGCGCCTGCGCGCGGGCGGCCTTCAACTATCGTTCAGCCCGGCCGGCGGCTTGATCCTCAATTCGGCCGGGTGACGTTTTCCGCCAGCAGGCCCTTCGGGCCGGCCTTGCACTCGAACTCCACCTCCGTGCCCTGATCCAGCGTCCTGTATCCGGTCATCTGGATCGCCGTATAGTGCACGAAGACGTCTTCCCCCGTGTGCCGCTGGATAAAGCCGTAGCCTTTCGCAGCATTAAACCACTTTACAACGCCCTTTTCTTTCACAGCAGTTACTCCTTGCCAGGCGCCCCTTTCTCAGACACTCCATGCTCCTCTCGGGTCCAAGGGAGCATTGCGTGTGTCGAAGATCCTTCAGGCGGGCTGACTGGTCTCTTATGGTGACTCCTGCGCTCGGCGGCCGGATTCAGAAATTCTCCACTTTAACCATTCGCGTCTTTCGCCCTCGTTTCGGCCACAATAAGTAACGATGATATCCGCGAGCATCGCATGACTCCAATCTCTACCAGCATTGAAGGGCATGTCTCCCGCGTCACCCTCGCGCGCCCCGGCGCCCGCAACGCGCTCGACCGCGCCTCAGCCGCGCAACTGCTCCGCGCGCTCGATAAATCCGCGGCTTCTCCTCACACCCGCGCCATCCTGCTCACCGCCGCCGAACCCGTTTTCAGCACCGGTCTCGAAGTCTCTGAAGCCTGGTTGCACGCCACCATCGAAGACGTCGGCATCCTCCACAGGCTCCTCACCTTCGGATCCCGTGTCCGCAAGCCCTTCGTCGTCGCCGCCAGCGGAGCCGCTCTCGGCGCCGGAGCCATCCTGTGCGCCGCGGCGCACGTGGCCCTGGCGGCGCAAGGCACGTCCTTCGGACTTACCGACATCCGCGTCGGCCAATGGCCCTACACCGGGTGGGAGACTCTGGCCGGCGCTCTCGGGCGCCGCCGCGCACTCGAACTCTCTCTCACCGGACGCATCTTCAGCGCCCACGACGCCTTGGCCTGGGGCTTGATCCACGAAATCACCCAGCCCTCCGAACTCGAGGACCGTGCCCTTGCCACCGCCTCGCTGCTGGCCGCCGCTCCACCGCAAACCGTCTCGTCCGTCCTCGCCTGGCTTCAGCATCCGGCCGGCCCTCGCGCCGCCGGTCTCGCCAACCTTCAGTCTCCCGAAGCCCGTGAAGGAGTCGCCGCTTTCCTCGAAAAGCGCAGACCATCCTGGCCTGCTCCCGATGCTCCGCCCGCCGCGGGCTGACGCCCTCGAACCGGCCGCGCCGGCGTTCTGCGCCCTTCCAACGCAGCCTCCGCCGGCGGCAGGCGATCTCTGCCCGGTTGCGCGCACGCGGACTCCGCGAGCGCCCTCACGCCCGCGTCTTCGATGCCTTTCTGATGCCGCCAAGCGCCTCGGCCAGTTCGCGCGCTACTCCGGCCTTCTCGGCGGCTACATTCTTCGTCTCGCCCGGATCCGAAGCCAGATCGTACAGCTCCTCCGGCGCCGCCGTCGCCCGCGTCCCGCGGTTGAACGCGATCGGCCCGGTTCCCGCCTTCAGGTTCGGAGCCGCCGGCATGTACTTCCACGGCCCTTTGCGCAGCGCCAGGCCGCTCTGCCCGTGTTCCACCAGCCACTCGCGCCCCACTTTGTCCTTCCCCATCAACGCCGCCGACATGTCGAAACTGTCCGGAGCCGCGTCGCTCTCCAGCTTCTGCCCGGCGATCGCGGCGAACGAGGCGAACAGATCCACCTGGCTCACCAGCGCCCCGGAAACACCCGGCTTCACCGCGTTCGGCCAGCGCAGGATGAACGGCACCCGCGTGCCGCCCTCGTAAAGGCTGTACTTGCCGCCCCGCCAGCCTCCGGCCGGGACGTGGCCGTTCAAATCCTCCACCGCGCGATCCTTGTACCCGTCGTCCACCACCGGCCCGTTGTCGGAGGAGAAGATCACCAGCGTGTTGCCCGCCGTCCCTGTCCGCTCAAGCGCCTTCAGCAGCTCCCCCGCGCACCAGTCCAGCTCCTCCGCCACGTCACACCGTACCCCGCACGCGCTCTTGCCCGCGAAGCGCCGGTGCGGCGCGCGCGGCACGTGCACGTCGTGCGTCGCGAAGTACAGGAAGAACGGCTTCGCCGCATTCCGTTCGATGAACGACACCCCCTTGCGTGCCAGCACGTCGGCCATGTCCTCGTCCACCCAACGCGCCTTCTGCCCCCCGGTCATGTACCCGATCCGGCTGATCCCGTTCACGATCGTCTGGTCGTGCCCGTGGCTCGGGTGCAGCTTCAGCAACTCCGGGTTCTCCCTGCCCGTCGGATCGTTGCCGACTTTCTGCGTGTACGACACCCGGATCGGGTCCTTCGGATCGAGACCCGCCACGCGCCCGTTCTCCACATAGACACACGGCGTCCTGTCGCCTGTCGCCGGAATCAGAAACGTCTCGTCGAAACCCACCTCGTTCGCCCCGGGCGTGATCAGCCCGTTCCAGTCCACCTCGCCCTTGCCCAGACCCAGGTGCCATTTCCCCACCGCCGCCGTCCGGTAACCGGCCCGCTTCAACATCCCCGGCAGCGTCGGTCTGGCCGGATCCACGATCAGGTTCGCATTGCCCGGCAGCACCGCCGTCCCCGGCCTCCTCCACGGATACTCGCCCGTCATCAGCGCGTAGCGCGACGGCGTGCACGTCGCCGAAGAACTGTGGACGTCCGTAAACCGTACGCCCTCCCGGGCCAGCCGGTCCAGGTTCGGCGTCTTCAGACGCCTGGCCCCATAACAGCCGAAGTCGCCGTAACCGGCGTCATCGGCATAGATGAATACGATGTTCGGCGGCGAACCCGCCCCGGACAGCGGGGACACCGCGGCGCTGGCCGCCGCGCCGAGAAAACTGCGTCGCTGCATTCCTCACTTGTATCAAGGCCGGCCCGCTCCCCGCACGCTCAACCGGACTCCCGCCAGACAGCCAGCGTCCGGTCCCGGCTTCCGCTCCGCGTCGATGGTCGGGCCGGATCTCGCTGGATGGATGGGCGCGTTTCACGCGTGTAGGAGTCGAAAAGCTGGGGTATAATCAAACCGAACCGATTTCCGGATCTTGTATTCCTGATTGAGAGGCCGCCCATGCAGCTCACCGCCGGTTCCCGCCGTGGATTCCTCAAGTCCGTCGCCGCCGCCCCCGCCCTCGAAGCCGCCGCTCCGGTTGCGCCCGCCGCGATGCCCCGCCTGCCCGTCGTCCGCTTCGGCCGGCACGAAGTCACTCGCCTCATCGTGGGCACGAACCCGCTCTGGGGCTACTCGCACTTCAACAACATTCTCGATCAGGCCATGCGCGAGTTCATGACTCAGGAGCGCCGCATCGAGACCGTGCTGGCCTGCGAACGCCATGGCATCAATACGTGGCAATACCACGTCACCGACGACACCGTCGCCGATTACCGCCTCATGCAGCAGCGCGGCGGCAAGCTCCAGTGCTTCATGCTCGGGCACGGCCCGATGGTCACTGATCTCTCCCTCGTCCCCAAGTACGCCAAGGTCGGCCCCATCGGCATCGCCCACCACGGCAATGTTACCGACAACCGCTTCCGCGACAAGCAGATGAGCGCAGTCCGCGACTTCACCAAGGCCGTGCGCGATACCGGCGTCATGGTCGGCGTCTCCACTCACAATCCCGAGGTCGTCGACTTCATCGAAAGCGCCGGCTGGGACATCGACTATTACATGTGCTGCTTCTATCGCGTTAGCCGAAGCCGGGAGGAGATCCGCGCCGCATGCGGCGGAGAAGCCCCTCTCGGCGAACCCTTCCTCGAAAAAGATCCGGAACGCATGACCCGCGCCATCCGCCAGACCCCGCGCCCGGTCCTCGGCTTCAAGATCCTCGGAGCAGGCCGGGTCGGCTACCCGAAAGCCAGGATCGAGGAGGCCTTCA
>WBZO01004079.1_pt1 | contig 16106 bp, 17 predicted proteins | sample 5204261 | NCBI WGS metagenome assembly WBZO01 (sample SAMN12412400, study PRJNA552823) | activated sludge metagenome | isolation source: activated sludge from anammox sidestream of wastewater treatment plant... | place: USA: North Carolina | collected 2017-09 | reverse complement strand
GATCAACTTCTCCCGTCGGCTCCGGAACATGCTTGAGAATCATGTCAAACAACGGGCGCATGTCACTGCAGGGCTGATTTGGATCGAGCGTGGCAAAACCGTTGAGTGCGGAAGCGTACACCACCGGAAAATCCAGCTGCGCCTCGGTGGCATTCAGTTTGTCGAACAGATCGAATGTCTGGTTTACCACCCAGTCCGGCCGGGCGCCGGGCCGATCAATCTTGTTAATGACCACGATCGGGCGTAAACCGGCAGCCAGCGCCTTACGGGTCACAAACCGGGTTTGCGGCATCGGGCCTTCAACAGCATCCACCAGCAGCAGTACACCATCGACCATTGACAGCACACGCTCAACCTCACCACCAAAATCAGCGTGGCCCGGGGTATCCACGATATTGATATGGACACCGGCATAGTCGATTGCACAATTCTTGGAAAAAATCGTGATCCCGCGCTCACGCTCAATATCGTCCGAATCCATCACCCGTTCAGCGATGTTCTGGTGCGCGGCAAAGGTGCCGGCCTGATGCAGCAGCTTATCCACCATTGTGGTCTTGCCGTGGTCCACATGGGCGATAATGGCGATATTACGGAGCAGGCGTGTCATAATTGAAAGTTCCTCAGGAGTCGGTCCGGGCAATCCCGGACAAACCGTGAATTATATCAGCGATCGAACATCCTGACTAATCAGAGTGTTATCTGCTGGTAGCAGGATTTGTTCAAACCCCGAAAAAGCATGTTTACAGGAATCATTGAAGCCGTTGGCAGCATCAGACACATTCACCCGGAAAAGGATGCAATGCGTATTCACATCGACCCGGGCAGGCTGGATCTCACGGATGTTGCCATTGGCGACAGTATCGCCGTCAATGGCGCCTGCCTCACTGTCACTGCGTTTGATACGGGATGCTTCACTGTTGATGTATCCGGCGAAACCCTGAGCTGCACGCACGGGCTGGATATACCAGGCAACCCGGTCAACCTGGAAAAAGCACTGCGGTTTTCCGACCGGCTGGATGGCCATCTGGTCAGTGGTCATGTAGAAGGGATCGGTGAGGTTGTTACATTTGCACAGGCGGGTGATCGCTGTCTGCTGGCCATCCGGCCGCCATCACAACTGCTCAAATACATTATTCCCAAAGGATCAATTACTGTGGATGGCGTCAGCCTTACCGTGAATCAGATCAGCACCGGACAGATTGAAATCAACCTCATCCCCCATACATTGGCCAATACAACGTTCGGGCAGTTTGCGCCCGGCAGGAAAGTGAATCTGGAAACCGATATGATAGCGAAGTATGTGGCACGGTTACTTGAACAGGCACAAGGCAGACAACAATGAGGCGGCAGTCATGACAATTTCTCCGATTGAAGAGGTTCTGGCAGATTTCAGGGATGGGAAAATGGTTATCTTCATTGACGAGGAAGATCGTGAAAATGAGGGTGATCTGGTTCTGGCCGCTGACTTCGTTACACCAGAGGCCATCAACTTCATGGCCAGATACGGCAGGGGGCTGATCTGCCTGACCCTGACAGAAGAACGCTGCCACCAGCTCAGGCTACCCATGATGGTGGCAGACAATCATTCACCGCTTGGCACCAATTTCACCGTTTCCATTGAAGCGGCCAGCGGAGTAACAACCGGTATTTCCGCTGCCGATCGCGCCCGTACTGTTCAGGCAGCCGTCAAGGCTGATGCCAGACCGGAAGACCTGGTTCAACCGGGCCATATTTTCCCGCTCAAGGCACAAAAAGGCGGTGTGCTGGCACGTGCCGGCCATACCGAAGCAGGTTGTGATCTGGGACGCCTGGCCGGTCTGACTGAATCTGCTGTCATCTGCGAGATTCTCAAGGAAAATGGTGAAATGGCACGGTTGCCGGATCTGATTGAATTTGCCGGCAAGCACTATCTTAAAATCGGAACCATTGCTGATCTCATCCAGCATCGCAGCCGCACGGAAAGCCTGGTGTCACGCATTACTGAACGCCCGCTGCAGACCGCTCACGGTGAATTCAGGCTGATTGCCTACCATGATAAGATTGCCGGCGTAACCCATCTCGCACTGGTAAAAGGAACGTGGGATACCAGCGAAGAAGTGCTGGTACGCGTGCACGAGCCGCTGTCAGTGATCGACCTGCTGGAAGTGGACGACCTCAGCCATTCCTGGAGCATTCATGACGCCATGGCTACCGTTGCCCAGGCTGGAAAAGGTGCTGTAGTCCTGCTGAACCGCAAGAATGATGCCGGTGTGCTGACTGAGCGGATCATGCAAACCAGGCCGCGCCAATCCGACAAACCTGTTCCCGATTTACGCCAGCATGGCATCGGCGCACAAATTCTCAGGGACCTGGGCGTCAGTAAAATGCGCCTGCTGGCTGCGCCCCGTCGTATGCCCAGCATGACTGGCTTCGGCCTGGAAGTCACCGGCTATCTGGAACCGGAAAACCGTATTCGCAAGTAAAGCCGTTTTTTCTATCAGTAGTCCGATAAGTCGATCTCAACAAGGAGGTACACGTTATGTCCTACTACGACAATATTCTTGAAATAGATTCAAACCTCAATGGAAACGGACTGTGCATTGGTATTGTCATGAGCCGTTTCAATCTTGATGTGAGCGAAGGATTATTGGGAGCCTGTACAGCAGAACTGACCAAACTGGGTGTACAGGAAGCAGATATCGTCCTGGTAACCGTACCGGGTGCGCTGGAAATCCCAGTGGTCCTGCAGAAACTGGCTGCATCAGACCGGTTTGATGCCCTGATTGCGCTGGGCGCCGTCATTCATGGCGAAACATACCATTTTGACGTGGTGGCGAATGAATCAGCACGCGGCCTGATGGCTGTCGGGCTGGAATACAGTCTCCCCATTGCAAATGGTATTCTCACCACAGATGATGAAGATCAGGCCACGGCCCGCATGGCTGAAAAGGGCGCTGAAACCGCACGTGTCGCGGTTGAAATGGCCAATCTGGTATTAACGCTGGACGAAATAGACCAATCCACACCTGCATAATCCAAAAAACCTCAGTTGGACGGGCAGGAGTGTGTCTTTTTTCGGGTGCAGGCAAGGCGCAACGACGCGGAATGGCGTTTCCTTCCTGGGAGTTGCAACGCAGATATACGCCCGGAAAAAGGTGCAATCCTGCCCGAAGCGAGCTCACCTAAGAAGTAAATACGAAAATGGAAATAAAGTTGAAAATTATCATGATGTTAAGGCAACAAACAAGCGGTCAACCGGGGTTTTTAGGATAATGTCAACTGAAGCTGCTCCACCGTCAAAACCGGAACAAGCCCCAAAGGGCGCAACAGGCCCTCAAAGCCCCAAAAGCTATAAAAACCGCCGCCGTCTGTCACGCGAACTGGCTTTGCAGGGAATTTACCAGTGGCAGATCGCCGGCGGCAGCGCCCGGGATATTGACGCACAACTGCAGCAAGTCAATTTTTACGGCAGAGCGGATGGCTCTTATTTCACCGATTTGCTGCAGGGTGTTCTGCAGCACGCCCCTGATCTGCAAACACAGCTTCAATCCCATCTTGATCGGCCTATGGCTGAACTCAGCCCGGTAGAATGTGCCATTCTCCTGATCGGGGCCTATGAAATGGCGTACCACCCGGAAATTCCCTATCGCGCCATCATCAATGAAGCCATTGAACTGGCGAAAAGCTATGGCGGGACAGATGGCCATAAATACATCAACGGCGTGCTGGATAAGCTTGCTGCCAGGTTACGCGCCACCGAACTGCAACAGTCACCTTCCCGCAACAGAGCGCCTGACTAAGTCGCTGCCCGCAAGGGACCCTCTGAAAAATAAGCAATCATGAATTCAGAGTTTGACATCATCCGTCGCTACTTCACCCGCCCATCCCGCAACGCCGTGCTCGGGCCGGGGGATGATGCTGCACTGATTGCCTGCAAACCGGGAATGAACTGGGCAGTATCGGTGGATACACTGGTTGCAGGGCGACATTTCTTCCCTGATACCGAACCTTATGCGCTGGGGCACAAGGTACTGGCGGTCAATCTTTCCGATATGGCCGCCATGGGCGCCACACCGCGCTGGATAACACTTTCCCTGACGCTGACCGAAACACTGGCACAGGATGATGTGTGGCTCAATGCCTTTTCCAGTGGTTTTTTTACACTGGCCGATCAGCATCAGGTTGAGCTGATCGGAGGCGATACCACCGGCGGCCCGCTCAATATCGGCGTACAAATTATTGGTGAAATCGAGCAGGGCAAAGCTCTGCGACGCAGTAACGCCCGGCCGGGGGATGACATCTGGGTATCCGGTTTTCTGGGGGAGGCTGCACTGGCACTGCAATCCCTGCAACAGCGCCTGGTACTGACAGCACAGGAAGCCGCACCCTGTCTGGCTGCACTGCACACACCCGCACCTCGTGTCGCACTGGGAAAGGCACTGCTGGATCTGGCACATAGCGCCATTGATGTTTCAGATGGTTTACTGGCTGATCTCGGGCATATTCTGGAACGCTCCGGCGTGGCGGCCACGATTGAATTTGACCGTATTCCCTGCTCCCCGGTATTAAAAAACCGGCTGCAACCGGAAAATACCGCACGGCGGCTGGCCATTGACTGTTTACTGACAGGCGGTGATGATTACGAACTGTGTTTCACTGCGCCGGAAAGCAAACGCAACGCGATTGCCGGGCTGGTACAGACAACCGGTGTCAACCTATCCCGTATCGGAAAAATTATGGCAGGAGAAGGTCTGACCGTACTCACCGCCGATGGCACCCCATTTATCCTGGAGACAAAAGGCTATGATCACTTCCTTGCCCGATAACTATTCACCACAACGCCAGGTACCGATCAAACCGGACATTACCTTCGTGCACGTCCGGTTCGCGCATTTCATTGCCATGGGAGCAGGGGTTGGCCTGTTCCGCTTCATGCCGGGCACCTTTGGTACCATTGCCGCTTATCCTTTGTACCGCTTTCTCGATTCTGTCCTCGAACCGGTATCACTGCTGCTGATCATCGATGTTTTTTTCATTATGGGTATCTGGGCCTGTGCCGTCACCGGCCGGGCACTCAATTCGCCTGACCATTCCGGCATGGTGTGGGACGAAATCGTCGCCTTCATGCTGGTACTGTTCTTCATACCGGACCACTGGACCTGGCAGCTTGCCGCTTTTCTCCTGTTCCGGTTTTTCGATATTGTCAAACCCGCACCGATCGGTTATCTCGATGCCAGGCTCAAGGGTGGACTGGGCGTGATGCTGGATGACCTGGTAGCAGCATTTTTCACCCTGCTTTGTATTGCCGGCTGGAAATCAATGGTTTTGTTTGAAAGCTACTTTTGAACACGCTACCTGTCATTCCGGATGATACAACCTTGCTGGAACTTGCCCGGCAAACCGGAAAACAACTCGAACAACACGGGTTAAAACTGGTTTCAGCAGAATCCTGCACCGGTGGCTGGATCGGGCAGGTTGTCACCGCCATCCCCGGCAGTTCCGCCTGGTATGACCGCGGCTTTATCACCTACAGCAATGCAGCCAAGCAGCAAATGTTGCGCGTACAGCCACAAACACTGACACAGTTTGGCGCCGTTTCCGAACAGACTGCACGGGAAATGGCGCAAGGTGCACTCGCTACGAGTCAGGCACACATTGCAGTATCGGTAACCGGTATTGCCGGTCCTGATGGTGGTTCCGCGGAAAAACCGGTGGGTACCGTATGTTTCACCTGGTTGCATGAAAATCTGCCCAATCGCGCAGCAAACAGCCAAACCTGCCATTTCAGTGGCGATCGCGAAGCGGTCCGGCGGCAATCTGTCGCCACCGCACTGCAAGGTGTGCTTGAGCTGCTAAAAAATTCCGCACCTGTGAACCTTGCCTGACCTTACTGAGATCAGGGAAAGGGAAACTCTGTTAGAATCAGGGCGGGAAGCTGGCCAGACAGTCGCTGCCCGGTAACGGGGAGAGGAAAGTCCGGGCTCCACAGAGCAGGATGCCGGTTAATGGCCGGCCGCCGTGAGGTGAGGAACAGGGCCACAGAGACGAGCGTATTAAGTTACGGTGAAACGCGGTAACCTCCATCCGGAGCAAGATCAAATAGGCAGATGCTGACGCTGCTCGTCGAGTCTGCGGGTAGATCGCTTGAGCATACAGGTAACGGTATGCCTAGAGGAATGACTGTCCACGACAGAACCCGGCTTATCGACCGGCTTCCCCCTCAGGGTAACTTCAGAAAAATATCCAACCTGATCCTCACCACACACCTTACCAATATTGCTGCTGGATTGCTTCACGACTATGTCGTTCGCAAAGACAAATATAGTGTCGACCGGATTGCTTCACACCTGGCAGCATTCGTAAAGACAAAGATGGCGTCATTGCGTACCACGCATCCTCAACCCCGTCTTCGCGAGCAGTGAAGCTGCGTGGCGATCCAGTCCTCCTGCATCCATTCGTCACTTCCGCTCCATCCAACTGGATTGTGCTTCACCGCCTGCCGGTGTTCGCAAAGACGGTGTGCTCTCAACGATTGCTGCTGGATTGCTTCACGACTATGTCGTTCGCAAAGACAAATATAGTGTCGACCGGATTGCTTCACACCTGACGGCATTCGTAAAGATAAAGCGTCATTGCGTACCACGTATCCTCAACCCCGTCTTCGCGAGCAGTGAAGCTGCGTGGCGATCCACCTGTTTTCATACTCGCCAGATCCGGCATACTTTCTGTCGTACTCCGTTCGACGTCATAAAGATAGCGATTTTGTTCAATAACTTCCCCAATAAAAAAGGGGGCAGATTAATCTGCCCCCTTTTAACTGCCGTTTAGATTATCTGATCGTTACCGATTAGAAATCGTGACGCAGACCGACTGTGTAAACATTACGGTCAGCATCTACGCCGACGAGATTTCTGTCTTTCACCCAAACGCGCTGATAACCACCAAACAGGCTGGAGCGACGGCTCAGATTATGAACCACACCGACAGTAATGTTCTCAACATTACGTTTTGCATAAGAACCAAATGGCTCGAAAACATCACCTGTTTTCTTCGCTGTGGCCATACCGCCCTGAGCAACCAGCATGGTATTGCCAATGGTGTAATCCGCACCGACGATCCACAGACTACCATTACCGTTTGGATTCATAGCAGAGTTACATTGACCGCGACCACCATCAGATGACAAAGACGGGCTAAGCGCACTGTAGCTTCCGAAAGCAGATGCAGTGGTACAACTTGCTGCACCACCAAATGGATTGGCATCGATTACATGTTCATACTGGCCACGCAGGCGGAAATCGGCTACGCTAAAAATGGCACCACCACGCCAGATTTGTTCGTCTTTTACACCCCACGATTTCTGGAATTTGCTGGCATTATCTCTGGAGTAGGCACCAAAAACATCCACACCCACGATGTCAAACTGGCCGCTGTACTTGGCTGCAACCTGGAAATCCCATTCACCGTTTTCACCACCGGAGTATTCCGAACTATAGCCATAAACAGTTGGGTCCATGTTGTCCGCATCACCCGGCATCAGCAAACCGGCGACAGAAAAACCTTCTACAACCGGTGAATCAAAGCGCACGGCGCTATTGACAAAGCCATCATCACCGGCGCCATAACCATTGGCAGAGGAGACCATCAAACCACCACTACCGCTTGCATGCAGACTGGTGTCAGCAAATGCATCGACTGTGTGACCACCAGCAAAATCTCTAAGGACAGACTGAACGCGACCAAACTTGATTTCACCCCACTGATCGCCGCCCAAACCAACCCATTGTTCACGAGCATGATGATAGTTACCACCTCCCGGATTAAGTGAGTACTCAATACGGCCAATTGCGCGTAATCCTGCACCCAGATCTTCAGCAATCTGCAGGCCCCAGCGGGATTGCAGCGCATCATCTGCCACAGCGCTTTGTGCGTTGAATCCATCCACATCCACCGTTGCGTATTCAGCCTGCAAACGGCCGAAAATGGTAACGTGTGTGCCCTCTGCTGAAGCAACCAGCGGAGCTGCCAATGCACCAGCGATTGCCAGAGCTATCAGTTTTTTGTTCATTTGAAACTCTCCTTAAAGAAAAATACCCGGATCAATAAAGGTAGATCGTAATACCGCGCTTCCTACATTCTTCCACTACTTCTGTTCCAAACCGACCGGGTGTGTTGTTTATTTCACACCTTCCGGTCAGAAGGCTTGGACGGATTGTGCCCAAGCAGAATATGTTGTGCAACACAAAACCGGTTTTTTACGCTCCCGATCTCAAATTATGTTGTGTTATTGCAACACTCTTGCTATCGCTGTAAAAATCCTGCTTTTTTGTCATGCATAAATTAGAAAAGAACGGATTACTGCAGATTGCTGCGGCCCGACGGGCTTCGCAAGGATTGTATTTACCGGATTTCACATCTGTCCGGCGCGGATAAATCCGGATGTGCCTGCCGGTGGGGCGGGGCATGATGGCGGGATGAAAGCCGCAGTTTTACGCGGATTTCTCCACGTAGCAGGTTTCTGGCGGCAGGTGTCAGTTGCAGGGCGATCCGTTCCCCACCTGCACGATCTTCACCCGCAATGAGGTAGCCCAGTGCCAGCAGATGTCTGAATACAATTCGCCAGCCTTCGCTGCTTAATTCGCAGCCAATGCCAAATGTGCTGATGCGATCGTGCCCCCATTGCCTGATCCGGTCTGTCTGTTTTCCGGTCAGAATATCAATCAGATATTCTGTACCGAAACACTGGCCTGTCCGGTAAGCACAGGACAGCGCTTTCTGGGCGGCGATCGTCACATCCTGAACAGGAACGGTTGCCAGGCAGGCATCACAGTTGCCGCATGCCGATTCATCGCTCGAAGCAGGGGGTTCGCCAAAATAATCCAGCAATGATCTTCTGCGACACATAGTGGTTTCACACAGCGCCAGCAGGGCGTCCAGCCGGGTGGTCGCTGCCTGTCTGACAAGGATTGACCGCTGTTCTGTGGCAGATTCAATCTGTGACCGCAGACGGATAATATCGCCCGGTCCGTAAACCATCCAGGCGTTGGCGGGCAGCCCGTCACGACCGGCACGGCCGGTTTCCTGATAATAGCTTTCGATACTTTTGGGCAGATCCAGGTGAGCAACAAAACGGACATCGGGTTTGTCAATGCCCAGTCCAAACGCAGACGTGGCGACCATGACCCAACCTGTCTGCTGCAGAAACTTTTTCTGGTGCCGGGTGCGTACGGGTGCTTCCATACCGGCATGATAGGCAAGTGCCGGAATTTGATTGGTATTGAGCCACGCTGCTGTTTCCTCGACTTTTCTGCGGGATTGACAATAGACGATGCCTGCCTCTCCGGGATGCTGGTTGCGGATGAAGTTGAGCAGCTGCATCCGGCCGTTGGACCTGGCAGTGATGCGATAGCACAGATTGGGGCGGTCAAAACTGCTGATGAATGTGCGCGCCTGATGCAAATCAAGGCAGCGCAGTATGTCCGCGCGCGTTCTGGCATCTGCACTGGCAGTCAGGGCAATACGCGGCACTTGTGGAAATTGTTGCGGCAAAACCGAAAGCCTGCCGTATTCCGGGCGAAAATCGTGCCCCCACTGGGAAACACAATGCGCTTCATCAATGGCAAACAGGGAGATGGCGATGCGCTGCAGTAATGCATGGAAGCGGGCGGTCAGCAGTCTTTCCGGCGCAACGTAAACCAGATCGTACTCTCCCGCCAGCATCTTCTGTTCAACAGCTTCAGCCGCTTCCGGCACGAGTGCAGAATTGAGATACGCCGCCCGCACACCGCGCTCACGCAACACGGCCACCTGATTTTCCATTAGCGCAATCAGTGGTGAAATAACGATACCCACGCCGTTTCTTAACAATGCCGGAAGCTGGTAACACAATGATTTGCCACCGCCGGTCGGCATCAGTACCAGACAATGCCCCCCGTTTACGACATGGGTGATGATTTCGGCCTGCTGACCACGAAATTCGCTGTAACCAAAAATTTCCTTGAGCAGTGTCCGGGCAGGTGCTGTCAGGTGCGCGGTCATGGCAAAATCATGCTTCACCCGTGAAGCGATCCAGATTACGCCGGGCGCGCTTGGTGGGCCTGCCTTTGCCGGCATAACGCGGCGCAGGCTGCTGTGATTTGAGGTTTTCCGCCAGAATTTCCCGTGCCTGCCGGCTTTCTTCGGTTTCCTGATAAAGCACGCGAGCTTCCGTGGCAGATCGGCGCTGGTTAGACAAGGCCAGCACCCTTATCTGATGGTGATAAGGGCCAATGCGAATATTGAGCAGATCACCCGCATTCAGGATTCTGGAAGGCTTGGCGCGCATACCGTTGATCTGCACCTGCCCGCGTTCAACTGCATCCGCTGCCAGTGAGCGTGTCTTGTAAAAACGTGCAGCAAACAACCATTTATCAATGCGGAATTTCTCGTCCGTGGTTTGTACGCTCTTTTCAGTCATGCGCAGGTGGAAAAGTGGGATGCGTAAACCGTATAAGCCACTTTGACGATCATACTGAGTGAAATACCCCAGGCCAGCAAGGCAAAACCATGCTGTAACCTCGCTTCATCAAAACGGTGAGCATATTGCTTGCCAATCAGTGTGCCGGCGACAGTCCCGGCAGTGAAAGGTAACGCAAGCGGCCAGTTCATGAACCCCATGGAAGCAGCCGAAACAACACCGGTAACAGAAATCAGCGCGGTGATGGCAAGTGCAGTGGCTATCAGCGATTTCATGGGCAGATTCGATACTTTTTTAAGTGCGGGGATGGTGATGAACCCACCCCCGACACCAAGCAGCCCGGACAAAAAGCCAGTCGCCACACCTGACAGCAGCAATCCTCTGGCGCAGGGAATGGTCCAGATCAGGCGGCCACTTTCCAGATTGAGCAGACAGGGCGGATATATCGCCGCTTCCGATGGCGCTGTCTGCATGGCCCGTTTACTTTGCCGAAACATATACCCGGCCGCAAAAGCCAGCACTGCGGAAAATAATACTGTCAGCAATGTATCAGGCAGTTGCCGGGCAATCCATATCCCGGCCGGTGAAACCAGCATCCCGGCAGTCGCGATCAGACCGGCTGCCCGGTAGCGGACAATTCCCTGCCGGAAAGCGACGCAGGTGGCAACCGTTGCTGATACGGCGACTGACAGCAAGGCAACCGGTGCAGCCTCTGCAACGGTTGCCTGCAGACCAAAAACCAGCAGCGGGACCGCAATGATGGCCCCTCCCGAGCCGGTCAGCCCCAGCACGAACCCGGTAAGAACCCCAGGTAACAGGCCGGGCCACTGGATTTCCATGAAGGCTTATTTTGCCTCGGTGGAGCCGGTCAGCCATTCACGCCCTTTCAGCAGGCAATCCCAGTATACCCACGGAAAAAGCCTGACTTTGAACCACCAGTACAACTTTCTGGCAATCGTCGGGTTAAGCGGAAACGTTGGCAACAGTTTGCCGCCAAAACCAAATTCAGCCAGCACAACCTTGCCATTTTCAACCGTCAGCGGGCAGGCACCGTACCCGTCATAAATCGCACGAAGTTCACGGCCTTCTTTCGCTGCCAGCAGATTCTCGGCAACAATGACCACCTGTTTTCTGACTGCTGCTGCCGTCTTGGTGTTGGGAGAAGAACAGGCATCGCCCAGTGAGAAAATGTTGGCAAAACGGGTATGCTGCAGGGTTTTTGCATTGACTTCACAGAAACCGCTGGCATCTGCCAGCGGGCTGTCGCGCAGGAAATCCGGTGCTGCCTGCGGCGGTGTGATGTGCAGCATATCAAAAGGTTTATCCACACGCGTGACTGCCCCGGCTGCATCTTTAATTTCGAAAGTGGCAATCTTCTCCGGACCGTTAACCTTGACCAGATTGGAATTAAAAACCAGGCTGGCGTGATATTTCTGCACATATTCCATCAGTGGCGGTACAAAATCAGCCACACCGAACAGCACGGCTCCGGCTGAATCGAATTCCACTTCGATTTTGTCCAGTACACCCTGGCGCTGCCAGTAATCACACGATAAATACATTGCTTTTTGTGGTGCACCCGCACATTTGATCGGCATGGGAGGCTGTGTAAACAGCGCTCTGCCGCCCTTAAGATCCTGTGTCAGCGACCAGGTGTAGGGCGCCAGATCAAACTGGTAGTTGGACGTTACGCCATTTTTACCGAGCGTTTCCCTGGCGCCTTCGATTTTCTCCCAGGCCAGGCGAATACCGGGGCATACGACCAGCTGCTGGTAGCCAATGGTACGGCCATCAGCCAGATGAACCAGGTTTTCGCTGGGTGAAAATCCGGAGACTTCCGCCTGGATCCATTCCGCACCGCGCGGGATAACATCCGCTGTATTGCGCACGGTATCGTTAATCGCATATGCACCGCCACCGACCAGCGTCCAGGCGGGCTGGTAATAATGTTTGTCATTGGGTTCGATAATGGCAATGCGCAGTGAAGAACGCCGGCGCAGCAGGCTGGCCGTCACACCAAGACCGGCAGAGCCTCCCCCCACCACCACGACATCAAAAGCATTGCCCCAGTTACAGGCAGGTGTCACTGCAGATGGCCGATCTGCAGCTGCAGGCCGGGAAGTCTCCCCGGTTGATACCGGTGCTGATGCTGATCCGGCTGCAGCCTCATCAGCCGTATGTTCCCAGTCACAGGCGGCAGAAACGGGGGCGGGGGCAGCGGCTGTGCCTGCATCACGGTTATACAGTGCGCGGGCACGGTTGCCCGAATTGCAGAATGCCAGTACCGGCCCGGGTAAAGTTGCCATCAGTTGATGAAAAGCAGAGCATTTTTCATCTGAAACCTGCCCGATTGCCACCGGCAAATAAGCAAACTGCAACCCTGCTGCTTTCGCCGCATTTTCCAGCTCAGTGCTGGCAGGCTGGTTTTCTCCTCCTTCCCCGTCAGGACGATTGCAAATGATGGATTTGTAGCCGGCTGCAGCAATTGCTGCCACATCATCCACGCTGATCTGACCTGAGACCGCTATTTTTTCATCCAGCTTTTTCCAGCTTGTTTCAGAAGTACTGCTCATGGTGTTTTCTCCTTGTTTAGAGATGAAATTTCCGGGTGAAGGTTGCCGAACCGCCTGATTACCCGTTATTACCGGTGCTATCCGGTGACTGGCGATCTGCTTTCCGGCAGTAGAGACTAAACAGCGTATTCATGATCTGCACCGCTTCCGTACTGGCGATGCTGTAATAAATGTATTTTCCCTGGCGTTCTGTCGAAACCAGCTTTTCATCCCGCAAGATGGTAAGTTGCTGTGACAAGGTAGGCTGCCGGATGCCCAGCAGCTGTTCCAGTTCACCAACATTTTTTTTCCCCTCAACCAGTTGGCACAGAATCATCAGTCGATCTTCGTTAGCCAGAATTTTCAGTATGGAACAGGCTTGCGCTGCAGAAGCCTTTTTTTCCGGCATGATCAGAAAATCCGGTTGCACGTATGAATCCGTCATTTTGTTTCAATAACTTCCCGTTGTCGATGATTTGAATTCAAATTTGCCTGATGGCGCCTTTCCAGCAAATCAAAAATGAACATGCCGAGCAGCATGGCAAGTACGAAGATGATGCCGCCCGTCTCGCCTGATGCTGCCATGATCAGCCCCGGTCCGGGACAGATCCCCGACAGTCCCCAACCGATACCAAACAACAGGCTGCCGGTGACCAGACGCAAATCGACCGTGCGTTTTCCGGGCAGCTGGATCGGTGCTGAAAAAACAGTCTGACCGCGCTGCTTTGCTATCCTGAAAGCGAAGAACCCGACACTGACGGCACCCAGCATGACGAACATCAGCGTGGGATCCCATTGCCCGGTAATATCCAGAAAAGCCAGTACTTTCGCGGGGTCGGTCATGCCCGACAGGATCAGGCCCAAACCAAAAATCAGACCGGAAAACAGTGCGATGAGCGGTATAAGCATGATGTATTTACCCCAGACTGTGACGAATAATATAAACCACGGCCATTCCCGCGGTCATAAACAAAAACGTTGCCACCATCGAGCGCGGTGAAAGGCGAGACATGCCACAGACACCATGGCCACTGGTACAACCTGAACCGTAGCGGGTTCCGATACCGACAGCCAGGCCGGCCAGTGCAAGCAGTGCATCACCCGTTTCAATGCGGATCGGGGGTAATTCTCCTGCCCAGCGCCATAGCCACGGGGCAAGCAATAATCCGCTGACAAAGGCTGCTCGCCAGGCAATATCCCCCTTGCGCAATTCGATCAGCCCCCCGATGATTCCGGATATACCTGCGATCCGGCCGGCCAGAAGCAGCAGTATCGCCGTTGCCAGGCCAATAATCACACCACCGGCAAATGCACTGACAGGTGTAAACGATTGCCAGTCGACCATGAATTTTTCCTCCTTGACAGATAAATTGTATTAATACACTATACATTTTGATAGTTTAATATTTTACATATTAAGTTGTGTGAATACAAATACGGTAAATATCATAAGGAGCCGATGATGCAGCCCAATATTCAAGCATTTTTTGATCCGGTTACCTGGACAGTCAGCTACGTCGTGTTTGACAAACCGGGCGGGTGTTGCGCCATTATTGACCCGGTGCTTGATTACGACCCTAAATCCGGCCGGACGAAACACCATTCTGCCGATGTGCTGATCAGGTTTATCCGCTCGAAAAATCTGACAGTGAACTGGATCCTTGAAACCCATGCCCATGCCGATCATCTTTCTTCCGCACATTATCTCAAACAGGAACTGGGCGGAAAAACGGCAATCGGCAACAACATTCCCGGTGTGCAGCAGGTATTCAAAAAACTGTTCAACATGGGGCCGGATTTCCAGCCGGACGGATCACAGTTCGATCATCTGTTTGATGATGGAGATATCTTTAAGGTTGGTGAACTGACAGGCAAGGCAATTTTTGTTCCCGGTCACACGCCGGCTGATCTGGCTTACCAGTTTGAAGATGCCATTTTTATCGGAGATACAATGTTTATGCCGGATGTGGGAACAGCCCGTGCTGATTTTCCCGGCGGCGATGCGCGAGCACTTTACCGTTCCATCCGCAAGCTGCTGGATAACTATCCGCCGCAAACAAGGCTGTTTATGTGCCACGACTATCCTCCCGGCGACCGTCCGGTTCAGTGGGAAAGCACGGTCGCTGACGAACGGGCGCACAACATCCATGTGCACGACGGTATCAGTGAGGATGAATTTGTGAAAATGCGTACTGCACGCGATGCCACACTGGGGATGCCGGTACTGATCCTGCCATCGGTTCAGGTCAATGTGCGTGCGGGACAAATGCCGCCCGCCGAGGATAACGGTACCGTGTATCTGAAAGTACCGGTCAACATACTGTAGGCCGGTCTGCATGAATCCCCGGCACAGCTGTCCCGCGCTGTGCCGGAAGAAATGGGGGTTACCAGTAGCGAACGTTACCGGTATCGACGTGGATGAAATTCGATTCCGGGTAGTAGCCCACCCCGCCAGCGTGCATCGACATCGCTGCACGGCGCAACGTATGGAGCGGAACACCGGGCAGGCGAATGTCGATCGCTTTGCCCTGCATGTGCAGGCTATGCTTGGCCACACCGTGGCTTCGCGCTGAAAGGGCGGCATTGGTGGCCGGTGAACGATAGGCCGAAACAACCTGAAATTCCCTGGAACTGCCGATCTTGCCCTGCAGATGCTGTATCAGATCGAGCAATCTTGGATCAATCGGGTGGCGCTCACCGGAGCGGTGGTCGCGCAACACTTTTGCAATTTCCTTCAGCGCACCGGGAATATATCTTCCTTTTTCCCAGTAGGCGGTTCTGATTCTTTCGCCCGTGTGCATGTTTAACAAAGACACCCGTTTTTCGTAAATACGAGGGGAATAGGCAGCGTTAACTGCCGGCATAACAAACAGTGTGCAGGCACCTAAACCGGCCTGCAGCAGGCGGCGGCGGGTGGCACCCTGCCCGGTAAGCATTTCCAGATTATCAGCAATGATAAGTTTGGACATTGTTATTCTCCATGATCGTGCCAGATTAAAAAGATTGTGACAGGTGCGGCTCCGGCTGAAGCCAGCGGGCATAAGTCAGTGCCCGCCTGTCGCGCCCGTAGACATCAGATGAAAAATAAACTTCACCCTGCTCATCACTCCAGGCGGTCA
>WBZO01002592.1_pt1 | contig 16110 bp, 15 predicted proteins | sample 5204261 | NCBI WGS metagenome assembly WBZO01 (sample SAMN12412400, study PRJNA552823) | activated sludge metagenome | isolation source: activated sludge from anammox sidestream of wastewater treatment plant... | place: USA: North Carolina | collected 2017-09 | reverse complement strand
CCATTGCGTCTCGGCGGGCCGTCATGCGCAGCTCGGTGAAGAAGCGCAGTTCGGCCTTGTAGCGGGCGATCTGCGCTTCCGAAAAGCTCTTGTCCTCGAAGAAGCTCCGGCTCGACAGCGCGGTCTGCAGGCACAGGCCGAAGGCCGTCACCGCGGCGTAGAAGTCGTCGCGCAGTTTCTGCCGCTCGTCGTACTCCTCACCGTCGGGCGCTTTCACGAACCTGGGCGTCAGCACCTGACGGAACTGTTCCCGGTCCAGCTTGTTGGCCACACCCTTGAAGAACGACCACATGCGGTCGTGAAGCCCGGGCAGGCGCTTGTATTCGGTGTCGACGTTGCGGTAGAGCCCCTCGATGTCGGCCACATCGAAGCCGCCCTGGGTGCGGGTCTCCAGATTCTGATAAGCGCGGATCGCCGTATCCAGCTCTTTCAGGATGCCGCGGTAGTCCACGAGCACGCCATAGCGCTTGTCGTCGTGCAGGCGGTTCACGCGGGCCACGGCCTGGATGAGGTTGTGGCCCTTCAGCGGCTTGTCGATGTACAGCACCGTGTTGCGCGGCTCGTCGAAGCCCGTGAGCAGCTTGTCCACCACGATCAGCAGGTCAGGCCCGTCATCGGTGCCGAAGTCGGCCACCACCTGCTTCTCGTAGGTCTCGGCGTCCAGGCCATGGGACAGCACCGTCTGCTTCCACCACTTCTGCACTTCGGGCAGCTTGTCCTCATCCACCTCGGCGTTGCCCTCGCGCGTATCGGGCGGCGAGATGACGATGGCGCTGGTGACCAGGCCGGTGTCGTCCAGCGCCTGCTTGTAGCGGATGGCGTCGAGCTTGCTGTCGGTGGCCACCTGCCCCTTCAGGCCCAGCTCCAGCTTCTTGATGTTCTCGCTGAAGTGGGTGGCGATGTCCCACGCGATCAGCTCGATGCGGCCCGCCGCGCCGTAGATGGCGCCCTTCTTTGCGAACTTCTTCTTCAGGTCACCACGCTGTGCATCGCTCAGGCCGGCCGTGATCTTGTCGAACCAGCGGTTGACGGCCTCTTCGTTGATCGTCAGCTCGGGCACGCGCTCTTCGTACAGCAGCGGCGCCACCGTTTCGTCTTCCACGGCCCGCTGCATCGTGTAGGCATGCACGATGGGGCCGAACTTGTTGGACGTCTTCTCGTCCTTCAGCAGCGGCGTGCCGGTGAAGGCGATGTAGGCCGCACGCGGCAGCGCCTTCTTCATGCGCTCGTGCGTCTCGCCGCCGTGGCTTCGGTGGCCTTCGTCCACCAGCACGATCAGGTTGGCTGACGGGTTGCGGCACTCCGGCAGCTTGGACGCCGAATTGAACTTGTGCACCAGCGTGAAGGTGATGCGCTCCGTGCCGCTGCCGATGCGGCGCGCCAGGTCACGGCCGGTCAGCGCGCGGCTCTTCTCGCCATCCTTCAGCGATGCGATGGCCGAGCCGAAGGCACCGCCCGAGATGAAGTTGCGCGAGAGCTGGCCTTCCAGGTCCACCCGGTCGGTCACCACCACCACGCGGCATTCGGCCAGCGCATCTACCAGCAGCAGCGCCTTGGTCAGGAACACCATCGTGAAGCTCTTGCCCGAACCCGTGGTGTGCCACACCACGCCGCCCTCGCGCCCGCCATCAGGCCGCAGTTGCTGAATGCGCGCCAGCAGCGCCCGAATGCCGAAGAACTGCTGGTAGCGGGCCACGATCTTGCCCACCTTGCGGTCGAACAGCACGTAGCTGCGCAGGAACTCCAGCAGGCGGCCCGGCGTGAGCAGGCTGACCAGCAGGCGGTCCTGGTCGGTGGGCTCCATGGGCTGCGCCCACAGCGCATCAAAGTAGCTGGCCAGGGCGGCAGGCTTGCCCTCGAACAAACCGGCACGCACGGCCGCTGGCAGCGTGGCGTTCTTGACTGATGCGTGGTGCGCCGCGTCGAACTCTTCCTCCCGCCAGCGAGCCCAGAATTTGGCGGCGGTGCCGGTGGTGCCATAGCGACCCTCGGTCTGGCTCACGGCCAGCAGCAGCTGGGCGTAGCCGAAGAGCTGCGGAATCTCGTCGGGCCGCTGGTTGCGCAGGTGCTGGCTGACGCCTTCGGTCACCATCGACTTGCCGACGTGCGTGGACTCCGGGCGCTTGGCTTCGATCACCACCAGGGGCAGCCCATTGACGAAGCACACCACGTCCGGCGTGCGGTGATGCGTGCCCTGGGCGGAGAGCACCTGCATCTCTTCGGTCACGTCCCATCGGTTGGCAGCCTGGTCGGCCCAGTCGATCACCGGAATCGTCGGCTGGTGCTTCTTGCCGTCGGGCATGAACTCGGTGACCGTGATGCCGAGGGCCAGCTTGCCGCACAGCCGTTCGTTGGCCGGCAGCAGGCCTTCGGCCAGGCTCAGCGCCGACAGCTCGCGCACGATCTGCTCGATGCCACTGCTGGACAGCGGGTACGACTGGCCCTTGTACTCGTAGCGGCGGGTTTGCAGCACCTCGACCAGGCGCGAGCGCAGTAGTACTTCGCGGGTGCTGCCCCTCATCGCCAGGGCCTGGGCCGTCGTCAGGAACGTCCAGCCTAGGTTGCACAAGACGTGAAGCGCCGGAAGATGCGCGGCGTACTGCTCCTTGGAGTTCGGAGCACCGCCACTCATGAAGCCGCCTCGTCTTCGGCCAGGCGGACTCGACGCTTGCCTGTCAGCAGATCTGCTATCAGCGCGGCCTTCTCCTCCTTCAGCCGATCGATCTGCGCGGAGACGAGATTCATCTCCCGCCGCGAGGTGTCCAAAACCTCGACGATGCGTTGCTGCACTGGCAGAGGCGGAATGTTGAACGGCCACTTCAGCCAGCGCTCGGTCTTGAAGATCATCTTCTCGACGTGCACGCCAATGCTTGAGTGGAAGCACGTCTGCTGGAAGTAGCGCGACTCGGACAGGTAGCGCAGAAAACGCAGATCGACCTGCTCATCGCTGTTCAACACCGCGTACTCGTTGGAGACGATCGCGCCGTCCAACTCGGCGGGCACGATGCCGCAAGCGCCGTGCACGATCTGCCGCTTGGAGATCAGGAAGTCGCCGGCGCGAACGCTGAACTGAGTCGGCGTCTTAACCTCGCTACCAGTCAACACCTCCCGAAGGGCTACACCGCCGCGTGACCGCCTGACGGTAACCAAGGCATATGACTCGTCGCTCTTCAACTTGAGCGGGCGACGCACCTCCCTGAGGTGGTCGCGTAGTTGAGTGCGCCGCCAGCCTGCTGGCGCGGGCGGCAGTGTCGGTATGCCTGATTGCACCGAGGATGGAAGCCCGCTGCTCTCCGTTGTTGCCGTCGATTCCGGGTTGGCGGGTGGCAAGTGCAGAGTGATGCCGAGCAACGCCTTCCACTGCGCTCGACTGCTATCAAGCAGCCTCTCTGTGTTGGCGATAGATTGATTCCAAGTGGAAAGGATGTCGGCTATTCGACGTTGTTCTGCTAGCGGGGGGAGTACCAGGGGAAAACTCTTCAATTGGGATGAGTTGAGCGACGACAGGCCAGTTGATCCCTTCGCGCACGATAGAAAGTAGTTTCGTCCGTAGTCAGATTGCGTTTGCAGCTCCAAAAACTCCGGCAGCAATTCAAAACTTGAACTTGTTCGCACTACGAAGACATGGTTCTGATGAACAGCCCCGGGGACCTCGCCGCGCCACAACGAACTACGTCCGAGATTCTCAGGGTTGCCATTGCCTTCGATCAGCAGCAGGTCTCCTGGATGCAACGTGTATCTGTCGAGTTGACTGGCGGGCACGTCGAGTTCCTTGACGTCTTTCAAGTCCAGAGTCCCGTCTTGAACGTTTGCCACTCTGATGTATGGGCGCTTGAAAGTTGCGCCATCCCGACCCGCGTTCTTGGATAGCCCCGTACGAACCTCTGCCACGGTATGCAATGGCACTTGCCTCCATCCAGTAGGCAGCATCACGCGCTCCCGTCCTTCTTAGTCGACAGCTTGGGGCCAGTGTGCGAGGGCGTCTCCGCGCCACGTGCACCTTCGTTCACCAGCCGATCAAAGTCCGACTGGAACAGCCGGTCCTGCACTATCCGGTACTTCTCGAACTCGCTTTCGGCATGGGCGCGCGCGATCTCGGCCGTGACCTTGCCCGCGTCCTGCAGCACCTCCCGCGCCGTAGCCGCGATGAAGCGATTCAGGCGAGTTTCCCAGTCCTGCATCGTCATCGGGATCTGGCGCAATGCCATGTCTTCCGCAAGATCCAAGTACGCGGACACCAAGCGCTGCAGCTGCGCCATCTCGCTTTCGGTGAGGTAGTTCTTGGCCACGACCACGTCGAACTTCTGGATCTTGCCCAGCGGCGCGTCCTTCCACGAGGTGAGCCCCATGTGGTCCTTGCTTGCGTCGGCGCGGCTGACGATGACCTCGGCCGCCGTCTGCCCATGGATGGCCCAGTGCAGCTTGTTCTGCACCGTGGCGAAGAAGCGTTGCGTGGCCTGGGCCTGGCTGTCGTAGTCGATCGCCGTGGCGTACAGGTCGGTGATCTTCTGATAGAACTTGCGCTCCGAAAGGCGGATCTCCCGGATGCGCTGCAGTTGCTCTTCGAAGTACTGCTTGCCCAGGACCGAGCCGTCGTTCTTCAACCGCTCGTCGTCCATCGCGAAGCCCTTGATGGTGAAGGACTCGACGATGGCGCTGGCCCACTTGCGGAACTGCACCGCGCGCTCGGAATTGACCTTGTAGCCCACCGCGATGATCGCGCTCAGGCTGTAGTGCTTGGTGTCGTAGCGCTTGCCGTCCGCCGCAGTTATTAGAAAACTTCTAACAACTGCTTCCTGGGTCAGCTCCCGGTCGGCGAACACCTTCTTCAGGTGGTAGTTGATGGTGGGAACCTCCACGTCGTAGAGCTGCGCCATCATCTTCTGGGTCAGCCAGACGTTCTCGTCGGCGTAGATGGCCTCCACGCCGCCCTGGCCGGCCGCCGCCACGAAGGTCAGGTACTCCGCGGCTGAAGAGCGTGTCAGGCTGCGTCCGGGGCTTGATGCCTTGCGGCCGGACTTGCCGGCACCGCCCGCCTTCTCACTCATAACCCAGCTCCTTAAGGTACGCATCCATCTGCGCCTCCAGCCGCGCCAGCTCGGCCTTCAGCTGCTCGCGCTCGCGCCGCACGGCCACCAGGTCGATCTCGGCCTCTTCCTCGAAGGTGTCGACGTAGCGCGGGATGTTCAGATTGAAGTCGTTCTCGGCGATCTCGGCGGGCGTGGCCAGGTGGGCATAGCGCGCCACGGGCTGGCGGGCGGCGGCGGTGTCCAGGATGCGCTGCAGGTCGGCCTCGCGCAGCACGTTCTGGTTCTTGCCGGCCTCGAAGTCGCGGCTGGCGTCGATGAAGAGCACCTTGTCGTCGGCCTTGTGCTTGCGCAGCACCAGCACCGCGGCCGGGATGCCGGTGCCGTAGAACAGCTTCTCGGGCAGGCCGATCACCACGTCCAGCAGGTTCTCCTCGATCAGCTTCTGGCGGATGCGCCCTTCGGCCGCGCCGCGGAACAGCACGCCATGCGGCACCACCACGGCCATGCGGCCGGAGCCCGGCTTCATGGTCTCGACCATGTGCAGGATGAAGGCGTAGTCGCCTTTGGTACGCGGCGGCAGGCCGCGGCGGAAGCGGCTGAACTTGTCGGCCTCGGCCCCTTCGAAGCCCCACTTCTCCAGGCTGAAGGGCGGGTTGGCCACCACGATGTCGAAGTGCTTCAGCGTGGTGCCGCTGGCCCCTCCGTCCAGCAGCTTGGGGTTGCGGATGGTGTCACCCCACTCGATGCGGTGGTTGTCCTCGCCGTGCAGGAACATGTTCATCTTGGCCAGCGCCCAGGTGCTGCCGATGGCTTCCTGCCCGTACAGCGCGTACTTGCGCGCGCCGGTGCGCTGTCGGATGAGCCGGCCGCACTTCATCAGCAGCGAGCCCGAGCCGCAGGTGGGGTCGCAGATCTCGTCGCCGGGCTGCGGGTCCATCAGGCGCGCCATCAACGTGGACACCTCGGGCGGCGTGTAGAACTCGCCCGCCTTCTTGCCGCTGGTGGAGGCGAAGTTCTTGATCAGGAACTCATAGGCGTTGCCGATCACGTCGAGCTGGCCGACGCGGCTCTCGCGGAGGTTCAGCTCGGGCTTGGCGAAGTCTTCCAGCAGGTGGCGCAGGATGTCGTTCTTCTGCTGCTCGTCACCCAGCTTGTTGCTGTTGAAGCTGATGTCCTGGAACACGTCGCGCAGCTTGCCGAGGTTGGCCTCTTCGATGGCGTGCAGTGCCTTGTCAATGCGCTCGCCGTTGCCGGGCGTGTGCCGCAGCGCGTGCAGCGCGTAGAAGCTGGCGCTGGCCGGCAGGACGAAGCGCTCGTTCTTCAGCATCTCGGCGATCAGCTCGGGGTGGTCGCCGTACTGGGCCTTGTAGTGGTCGTAGTGGTCCTGCCAGACGTCGGAAACGTACTTCAGGAACAGCATCGTCAGGACGTAGTCCTTGTAGATGCTGGGGTCCACGGTGCCGCGGAAGGTGTCGCAGGCGGCCCAGACAGCGGCGTTGATGTCATCCTGGCTCACTTCGGCCTGGGGGGTGGCGAGGTCGTTCATGGGGTGTCCTGCGGTCAATGTGAGCTTGCTTGTGCGCCCAGGTCTTCGGCGATGGCCCGGAGCTGCTGTTCGCGGTTGTGGATGAGGCGCTGCAGGGCTTGCCGCTCCTGCGCCGCCAGGTCAGCCAGCGCGACGATGCGGCGCTGCTCGGCGATAGGTGGAAGGGCCAGGACCAACTGCTCCAGCACTGCGCGGCGGATGCTGAGCAGGCTGCTGCCCTCGGCGGCCTGCAACAACTGACGCTGGCACGGCATCTGGTTGATCTGCCAAGCCAGGAACTCCGGGTCGAGCGCGGCCTCGCGCCTGACCCTGAGGTGGAAGAAGGCCGGCACACACACGGCGTTGGGCAAGGCGCCGGCGACACAGGCCGCATAGAACCGGGCGCCCTTGGCGGCGAAGAGGATGTCGCCATCAACGATCCAGTCCGGCTGCTTGCGGCCGGCCAGCCGTGTGCGTATGACGCCTGACCACTCGACGCCCAGATCGGGGCTGACGTCCTTCATCTGAATCACATGCACATCGCCATCGGGCACCTCTTCGACCGTCGTGCGAAAGGGGTAGCCCGCCTGGAGTTGGGCCACTTCGGCAAGCACGGTTCTGAATGCATCTAACGACATACCGTCATCGTACCGCACATTCCACGGCGACAGCAAGTGCAGTTTGGTCCAAGATGCACGGCGACTTGACAGACCGCCACATTCGCGCACACGGACCGCGGCCACGAGGGTTCGACTCCAGACCCCGAAACCCCCCTCGTAAACGCGCCATTCCGCGGCGCCGCGGCAGCGGCCGGCTCCTACCCTTTCGGTCACGCGCTCGACAGAGCACGGCCTTCAGATCCTGAAGCCACCGAACGAGGACCGCGCCATGTACTCTGCATTGCCCGCTGCCCGCTGCGACGTCGCCACCCAGGCTGGCCACGCCGGCTCCGGCGCTCAAGACAGCGAACACCCCGAGACCATCGAGACCCGGCTCTGGCTTGAGGAGCACGACTGGCTGTTCACGGTGCTGCGCAGCGAGGGCAACGTCTCGCCGACCTTTCGCTTCCCGGACCTCATCAGCGCCTGCGTGTCGCTGGTCTTCCTGCACGATGACGCGCCAGCGCGGATCTTCGACTTCCTGGGCACGCAGCTGGTGCTGCGCCCGCCGCTGACGCCCAGGCGCCGCGAGTCGATGTGGCGCCCGCAGTACGAGCTGCTGCTGGCCGTGCAGCGCTCGCCGGCCAACCGCCATCCGAACCCCAAGTTCCAGCTCGACCAGCTGACCACGGCCTGCGTGGCCCTGTGCCGGCAGCACGAGGGCGCCGACACGCTGGTGCTGCGCCAGGCTCGGCTGAACATGGCCGACCGAGCCGCGCGCGGGCGCCCGTCCCGCCCCGGATGAGGCGAGAGGTGACGGCGCGGTGGTCCTGGGGCTTCGTCCCTCACGCGCCGCAGGTCACCTGCCCGTAGATCCGCTCTCAATACCCGCTCGATACCCGCTCCACACCCGCTTCCGACCCTGACCGCTTCGCCGGTCCGCACCCGTCGCTCGACGCTCCGCACTCGGCCACGCCTGGCCGACAGGAACGGCGTCGCCTTGTCCACAAAGACGTCACGGGTCGATCCATGCAGGTGCCGCTGTTGTTCCCCGCGCGAAGGTCGTTGACCAGGCCGATGCCAGGACCCTGGCTGCTGGCAGCGCTCGCCACCGGCTGGGCGCCGTTGCAGGCCCAGGCCTGCTGGGAGGAGGCGGCGCAGCGCTACGGGCTGTCGCCCCACCTGCTGGTCGCGGTGGCGCGCGTCGAGTCCAACCTCGACCCGCGTGCCGTGAACCGATCGCATCTGCAGCGCACGGGCTCCTACGACATCGGGCTCATGCAGATCAACAGCTCCCACCTTCCCACGCTGGCGCGGCATGGCATCAGCGAGGCGCAGCTCTACGACCCGTGCACGAACATCCACGTCGGCGCGTGGCTGCTGGCCGACGCATTCGCTCGGCACGGTGCCTCCTGGAACGCCGTCGGCGCCTACAACGCCGCCTGCAGCCAGCTCAAGGGCGAGGCCTGCACGGCAGCGCGTGCCAGCTACGCCTGGAAGGTCTACCGCCGGCTGCCTTCCGCGAGCGGCGCGGCCGCACGTCCCGTTGCGGCGACTTCGCAGCCGCCTGTGCAGGCGGCGCGACCGGCACCCATCCTCCTGGCTGCGAGGGTGGCGCCATGACGCGACGTGCGCTTCGGCTCTTGGCCGTGCCTGTGCTCGCGATGACGGCCGTTGGCGCCGCGTCGTCGTGCAGCACACCCCGAACTGGCGCCATCCCGTCACGGCCAGAGGCCGCTCAGCCGCCCGCCACTTCGGCGCGCGCCGCAGCTGGGCTGTCGATCGCCCAGCTGGACCACGGCCGCCAGGCTCGGTTCGCCACGTGCGCGCCGCCCGCCTGCCCCGTCGTCACGCCGAAGACGCTGGCCGTCGATCCGCCGCGTGCAGCAGCGGCTGAAGCGCGAGCCGATTCCACCCCGGGCTCGGTTGCGGTCATTGCACAGTCGCTGAGCCCCGGCGAGACCTTGGTGATCGCCGGTCCCCAGGCACCGCTGCCCCCTGCGCAGCGGACCGCGATCGGGCCCGAGGACGCGGGCGAACCGCTGGTATCCGAGATCGTCGCGAGCTTTCCGTTCGGGAGCGCGGTGCTCACGGCCGCTGCCCGTGCCTTGATCGATGCCGCGGCCACGGGCGACGGCATCCGGCGCATCGACATCCGGGGCCGCACCGACAACGTCGGACCTGCGGCTGCCAACGACCTGTTGGCCCGCCAGCGCGCTGCTGCGGTCGCGCAGTACCTGCGGGCGCGCCACCCGCACCTGGCTGGCGCGGAGGTGAAGGTCGATGGACGCGGCGTCTGCTGCTACGCCACGGAGAACGACACCCCGGAAGGCCGTGCGCGCAACCGGCGGGTCGAGATCGCCTTCTGGCGTGTTTCCTCCGACCTGTAGTGCACCTGCAGTCGCCCGACCCTCATCTGCACACCCGGCCCTACCCGCACTGGCCCGAACCCTGCCACCGACCCGCTGATCACCCGCACCCGACCCGACCGCCACCGCCATCCACCTTCGTCTCCCAGCCCTGAACCCTCGGAGGACTCCCATGAACACCGCTCTCGCCTCTGTGCATCCCGCCCGTGCCACGGGCTCCCTGCCAACCGACGGCGCCGACGATCCCGGTACGGCCCACTTCGCCGGCAGCCGCCGCTCGAAGCGCCTGCTGTCGCCGGTCTCGCTCTTCGTGCTGATGGCGCTCGGCCTGTGCGTCGCCTTGCCCGGCTACGCCCTCGACCTGGTCGCCTTCACCGGCATCACCGGCCCGCTCACCTCGGCGCTGACGCAGATCGCGAGCCTGGGGCCGGGCATCAAGGCCCTGGTCGGCTTCGTGGGCTTCGTGGTCGCACTGATCTCGCTGGCCGCACTGCGCAACTTCGGCCCGGTGCTGTTCTATGTCGGGCTGGCCATCTTTGCCGCAGTCGGCCTCGTGATCGCGGGCGCGATCATGGGTGCGGTGATCTGACGCGTGCGCAGCCGACGAGCAGGAGGCCCTCATGCACGCCGACACCTACATCCCGCGCCGCCTGGACGACCAGTGGAAGATCGGCTTCTGGGACGTCGACGTCGCCGCGCCCCTGCTCTTCGGGCTGTTCATGGGCTACATGTCCGGCTCGAAGTTCTCCTTCGCGCTGTGCCTGGCCGCCGGCGCCCTCACCTCGCGCGCCATCGCCCGCATCAAGGCCGACAAGCACCCGGCCTTCGCGGTGCACTGGCTGTACTGGCACCTGCCCACCAGCCCGCTGACGGCGATGCGCGCCACGCCGCCGTCGCACATCCGGCGCATGGTCGGTTGACCCCAAGGCCAAGAGATGAAGCCCCAAGCTCACTTCGTTCGCAGCCCCCGAGGGGCTGCTCAGTCCCTTCGGACGGTCGGGCGGGATTGAAATGAAACCCCCACGCTCACTTCGTTCGCTGCCCCCCGAGGGGGCGATCAGTACCTTCGGAACGGCCGGGCGGCACTGACATGGACTTCGAACGCCTGAACGGGGACATCAAGGAGATGCGCCGCCGCAACCGCGGCCTGGCGCTCACCGTGGGCCTGCTGGCCGGCGCGCATGTGCTGGCCCTGGTGGTGATCCTCAACCTGCTGGGCACGGTGCGCACCGTCGTCGTGCCGCCGTCCATCAACAAGTCCTTCTGGGTCTCGCGCGACAAGGCCAGCGGCGAGTACCTCGAGCAGATGGGCGCCTTCATCGCCTGGCTGGTGCTGGACGTGACGCCGGCCTCCATCGACTGGAAGAAGGACATCCTGCTCGGCTATGTCGAGCCCGACCAGCATGGCGAGCTCAAGACCCGGCAGGAGCTGGAGGCGGCACGGCTGAAGCGCATCAACGCCAGCACCTTATTCATGCCGCAGCAGCTGGTGCCCAGCGAGGACACACAGACCGTCGTCGTCCGCGGCCGGCTGCGCACGCTGGTCAACGGCCTGGAAACGGCCAACGACGCCAAGGCCTACGAGGTGGGCTTCGCGTACAGCGGCGGCCGGATGCACCTGAAGACCTTCAAGGAGGTGACCCATGCCGCGCCGTGACTCCCGGCCGCAGTGCCGTCGCCAGGCTGCCCCGGCAGCGGTGGTGTTCACGGCGCGCGGTTGCCTGACACCCCGCTGGTTCCGCTCGGTCGCCGCATGGGCGGCCGTGACATGCCTGCTCGCAGCCGCGGCGCCGGCCACCGCGCTGCAGGTGCTGGACGCCCGCGACGGCGTGGCCGTCGAGGCCGTGCTGTCGATCAAGGAACCCACGCGCATCCGCATCGACGGCGCGCCGATCACGGACGTGTTCGGCAACATCCATTCCAGCAATTGCGGTGGTGCTGCGCCGTCTTCCAGCGGCAGCAACGGTGCCCCACCCGCTGCCGCCTTGCCGGCCGTGAACCCCGCGGGGGAGATCGTGCTGGAGTGCGACCGCGACAAGGGCGAGATCTACATCCGCCCGGTCGGCGACTCGCCCAAGCCGGTCAACCTGTTCATCTCGTCGGCGCACGCCACCTACACGCTGGTGCTGCGCAAGGCAGACACCCCGGCCGACACCATCGTCCTCCGCGACCCCGGCCAACGGACACTGCAGGCGATGCAGTCCCCGACCGGCGCCGCGGGCTCGCAGACACCGCTGGTCACCGCCCCCAACCACATCCGGGGGCTGAAGACGCTGCTCCTGGCGATGGCGTCCGACCGCGTGCCGCCCGACATCCGCGTGGACGAGCTCAACCAGCCCATCCAGCTCTGGGCGGAAGCCAGGTTCTCGCTGATGCGGCGCTATGAGGGCCGGGGACTGGTGGGTGAGAGGTACCTGCTGCAGAACGTGAGCCAGGCCGTGATGGTGGTGGCGGAGCAGGAGTTCGACCGACCCGACAGCCCCGCGGGCGGACAGGTGCTGGCCGTGGCTGTCGAGCACCACAACCTGCGCCCGGGCGAGACCACCAACGTCTTCGTCATCCGCCGCGGAGGCCAGTGATGGTGTCGCCCCTGCCCCCCTCCGCAGCCGCCCTTCGTCAGTCGGCCACCCGCCTCGGCGCGCAACTGGCCGAGCGGATGACGCCACGCCAGCGCCAGTTCGCGCTGCTGGGCGCGATCGTCGCCGCTGGCGTGGGCCTGCTCTGGCTGATCTTCGCGTCCACGGACACCGGGTCGTCGTCGGGCTCTCGCAAGCCCGCCGCCGGCGCGCCGGGGCCGGTCACCAACATCGGCGTCATGCCGCCCGGCCAGCAGGTCAACCCGGTGGACCAGTGGGTCGGCACCGCAGGCAGCAAGCTTGCTCAATACGAGAGCGAGCGCGAGGAGCAGACCCGGCTCAACCGCGACCGCCAGGCCTTCGAGGCCCGCACGATGCAGCGATTCGCGGAACTGGAACAGCGCCTGACCTCGGCGACGCAGGCGGCCCAGGGCGCCGCCGCTCCGGCGCCCGCTGCAGCCCCGGTTCCACCCGTGCCTGCACCACTCCCACCCGCCTTGCCGTCGGTCTCGGCCGGCACGACGCCGACCGGGCTGCCGCCGGCGGCCAGCCTGCCGCTCCCTTCGACCTACGGCCCGGGCACAGCCGGCCGACAGTTGCCGGCGGGCATGCCGGGGCTGCCGACGGCCGACCCCGCCCCGGCGGCGCCAGCCATCAGCCGCGTCACGCTGGTCGATCGCAGCAGGCAAGGCAACCCCGGCACGAGCGGCAGCGCTTCGGAGCGTGCCGGCACACCGGCGGCCGAGCCTCGGACGGTGTCGACATGGCTGCCGGTGAGCTTCACGCGCGGCACGCTGCTCGGCGGGCTGGACGCACCCACCGGCGGGCAGGCGCAATCCAACCCCCACCCGGTGCTGATCCGCCTGTCGGACAACGCGGTGCTGCCCAACCGCTTCCGTGGCGAGTACCGCGAGTGCTTCGTCATCGCGGCTGGCTACGGCGACATCAGCTCCGAACGGGCCTACCTCCGCACCGAGAACCTCTCGTGTGTCCGCGCCGACGGCGCGACCCTGGAAGTGAAGATCCAGGGCAGCGTCTACGGCGAGGACGGCAAGGTCGGCATGCGCGGGCGGCTGGTCACCAAGCAGGGCCAGATGCTGGCCAACGCCCTGCTGGCCGGCGTGGTCAGCGGCATCGGCCAGGGCCTGGCCACCTCATCCACCAACGTCAGCACCTCGCCGCTGGGAACGATCACCAGCGCCTCGGGTGCCGACGCCTACCGGGCCGGGCTCGGCACCGGTGTCGGCCGCGCCCTCGACCGGCTCGCCCAGTACTACATCAAGCTGGCCGAGAACACCTTCCCTGTGATCGAGGTCGACGCGGGCCGCGAGATCGATGTCGTCATCACCAAGGGCGTCCGCATCGACGTGCCGATGAGCGCCGCTGCCGCCGCGCCCCTTGCAGTCCGACCGAGCAACCCGGAGGTCCCCGACGATGCCAACGACTGACAAGCCCTCGCCAGGCTTCGCCTTTACCTCCCCCGCCCTGCGTGCTCCCGGCCGGCATCTCCGGCCCGCGGCATGGTTCATGGCCGGTCTGGTGGCCCTTGCCGCAGCCCACGCCGACGCCGCCGCCGCCGATGAGGCGCGGCTGCTGTCCGCGCTGCGCAAGGCGCACCCCGGCACCCAGTTCACGCAGGTGCAGCGCTCGCCCGTGGCCGGCCTGTACGAGGTCTGGATGAACAGCAACGTGGCCTACGTGTCGCCGCGGAATCCGCGCTACTTCATCTTCGGCCGGGTCTTCGACACCCAGACGATGCAGGACCTCACCGGCCCCAGGCTGGCTCGCGCGGCCACCATCGCTGCGCAGGCCGGCCGGGCGCCCGGAGCGGGCGTTCCTTCGGCGCAGGCCGACAGGATGCCAGCTCCCGACTCCCTCATTGCGTTCGACCAGTTGCCGCTGGCGGACGCGATCAAGACTGTGCGAGGCAGCGGCGGCAAAGAGCACCGTCGCATCGCTGTCTTCAGCGATCCGGGTTGCTCGTTCTGCCGCCGGCTCGAGCCCGAGCTCGCCGGCCTGGACGACGTGACGATCTACACCTTCCTGGTGCCCTTCCAGGGCCGCGCGCGCCCGGTCTCGATCTGGTGCGCGGCGGACCGCGAGAAGGCCTGGCACCAGTTCATGCTGCAGGGCGACACCTCGCTGCTCAGGCCGGCGGGCGACCCGGCCGCGCAGCGTGCCCCGGAGTGCGACAACCCGCTCGACCGCAACCTCGCGCTCGCGCAACGCCTCGCCGTCCAGGGCACGCCGACCCTGGTCTGGGCGGATGGCACTCGCACTGACGGCTACGTCGACCGGACCGTGCTGCTCGCTCGCCTCCAGCAGGTGTCGAAGGTGGCGGGGGGCAAGCCATGAAGCAGCCCGCGGTCGTGTTCCACGCAGCTCCGACAACGCGTGCTGCCCCAGCCACCGGACTGGCCGCGGCGTCGGTCCTGCTGGCCTGCATGCTGGGCGGCTGCATGAACATGAGCGGTCTCAGCGGCAGCTCCAGCTATGCCTGCAAGGCCCCGGACGGCGTGACCTGCGACTCCGTCTCCGGCACCTACGCCAATGCCGTGCAGAACAACCTGCCGAGTCAGCGGCGAACGTCCGGTGCCAGCCCAGGCACGCCGCAAGCTCCGCGCGCGACGGAGGGCATCACCGGCGCAGCCGCAGCGGGCGCTGCAGGCGCGGCAGCCTCCCGCATCGCCGTCTCACGAACGGCGCCGCCCTCGCCCACGGCCATGCCGCTCCGGTCGTCGGCCCGCATCCTGCGGCTCTGGTTCAAGCCCTGGGAAGACGCCGATCGCGACCTCCACGACCAGGGCTACGTCTACGTCCGGGTCGACGACGGCCAGTGGCTCGTCGAGCACGCCCAACGGCAGATCCGCGATGCCTACGCACCGCTGCGGCCTCCGCCGCCCGCGTCCGGACGTCCTGCAGGCGGCGCCACCGAGTCGCGCGATCCCAGGACATCGAACCAGTCCGGTCGGACAGATCAACCGAGTGGTTCGCTGTCCCTGCCCGGCCTGACACCTCCGGCGGGCCGGCCGCAGATGCCCGTCGATCCGCGTGGCAACGAACCCAACGACTGACCTGGCACCTCATCCGGTATTCCCTGCGAGGCACACACCATGCCCACTCCGTTCGCCCTGTCCGATTCGATCCGATCCGCCGCCCGTCCCGGCGGGAGCCGCCCCGGCCATGGCAGCCTGGGCTGGCTGGGCCTGGGCTCGCCTCCGGACACGCCCGCCGAGCAGTTCGCGTCCTGGCTGCCCTACTCGGCCTACCTCGCCGACGAGAAGCTCTTCGTCAACCGCGACAGCCTGGGCTTCATGCTCGAGCTGATGCCGCAGTCGGGCGCCGACGACCGCATGGCCGAGGTGCTGATCTCGCTGTACTCGACCTGCCCACCGGGCACCGGCATCCAGTTCCACCTGTTTGCCTCACCGCACATCCGCGAGCAGCTGCGCCGCTACGCCAACCTGCGCGTCGAGGATGTGGACCAGGCCGACAAGGCCAAGCACTGGGGACGCCCGGCGCGCAACGACAACCTGTTCCACCGCCTTGCGCGGCAGCGTGTGGGGCACCTGCTGCACGGCGCGCAGCAGTCGCTGACCACCGGCTTCCACTACACGATCCGCGACTTCCGGCTGATGATGAGCGTGTCGGTGCCCGGCGGCGTGGAACAGGCCGGCGACCTGACCCGGCGCGACGAGCTGGTCGCGCTGCGCGAGTCCATGGCGTCCACGCTGCGCTCGGCGTCTCTGCCCAGCCGTGTATGCGACGCCGCGGACCTGATCAACTGGTGTGCGCTGTTCACCAACCCGGACCGGATCTCCCAGACCGACGCCCCCAACCTCCACTACGACGACGGCCGCGAGATCCGCGACCAGATCGTCGACTTCGACACCATCCAGGACCCGCACCCTGCCGGCCTGACCCTCTGGAAAGAAGGTCACGAGGGATCGCTGGAAGCACGCTTCTACTCGATCAAGTCCTTCCCCGAGCGCTTTGCACTGTGGCAGATGG
>WBZO01004078.1_pt1 | contig 16112 bp, 10 predicted proteins | sample 5204261 | NCBI WGS metagenome assembly WBZO01 (sample SAMN12412400, study PRJNA552823) | activated sludge metagenome | isolation source: activated sludge from anammox sidestream of wastewater treatment plant... | place: USA: North Carolina | collected 2017-09 | reverse complement strand
CTGCCGGATAGTGGCCGTCCTCCATCGCGCGCGCCTCGTCGCGTGCGGCGAGGTGGCGGAACTGAAGACCGAGCATGGCGCCGCCACGATCGACGACCTCTACCTCGCGCTCGCACGCAAGGCGGCCGCATGATCCGTCTCGCGCTGCTCGACTATGCCGCCGCGCTCCGCGAGCGGAAGACGTGGCTGGCGGCGGCTGCCCTCGCCTACGCGGTCGCATCGATTCCAGCGATCCTCGCACGACCGCCGAGCCACGTGCGCGATGCCATCGACGCGTGGTTCGGCACGCGGGAGCCGTTCGCCGTGTTCATGTTCGTCTGGATCGACCTTGCCATGAACAAGTCGCTCGTGTTCCTCCCGGTGATCCTCGGCACCGGCGCGGTGATCCGCGAGCGCGAGACCGGCGTCCTCGCGATCCTCGGGGCGAAGCCGATCTCGATGCGACGCTACTTCCTTCTGCGCGCGACGACGTCCTGCGCCGTGATGCTGACGTTGTACGCGGCGACGCAGCTGCTCGGAATGGCGTGGTTCTCGCTGCGCGTGCCGGGGTTCCGCGCCGGCACGTTCCTGATCGCGATGGCGCTCCACGCCTTCGTGGCGCTCTTCGCGACCGCTCTCTGTGCGACGCTCTCGGTCTGGATCGGTCGCCGCGGAGCGACCGCGCTCGTCGCCCTCGTCGTGCTCGCGACATGCTCCAGCCTCGCGCTGGTGGGCTTCTACCAGCCCGCCTGGCGCACGGCTGCCCTCGTGAATCCGTTCGCTCTCGGGGCCCAGTCGCTCGGCCATCTCGACGCGCTCGGTCCCGCGGCGCTCGCGCTGCCGATGCTCGTGCTCGCAGCACTGACGATCGTGACGCTCTCCATCGGCGCCGCGCGCGCCGCGCGCGTGGAGGTCTAGTCGATGCCGCAGCCTTCGACGCTCGACTACGTCGTGCTCGAGGCGCGCTTCGCGCCGCGCCGCGCGCCCGTGGCGATGGCGCTCGCCGGGATCGCGTCGGTGGCGGGCTCGCACGCGATCGTCCCGCGCATGCCGGAGCGCGTGATCAGCTTCATGGAGCAGGGCTTTCGCGTGGAGGGGATGGGCGCGGTGCTCCTGCTGAGCGATCTGATGTCCGTGTACTTCTTCGCGTTCTTCGTCGGCGCGGCCGGTCTTCTGCGCGTCGCGGTCGAGGCGCGCGAACGGCACGTCCTCGAGCTCCTCCTCGCGAAGCCGGTGCGCGCCTCGGCGTTCCTCGCGGCGCGATCCATTCCGGCGCTCGGCGCCGCCGTCGTGGTCGGCGCGGTCACCGCATCGGCATGCGCGTTCGCGGCCAGAGGCGCCTCCGGTCCGCAGGTCGCGGCGTCCGGGGCGCTGGGCGCAGGCCTGTTCGTCACCGCGTTCGTGCTCGTCGAGCTCGCCGTGCTCGACGTGGCGTTCGTCCGCGCCCGCGACAGCTTCCAGGCCCTCCTCGTCGCCTGCTTCGTCTGGCTCGCGCCGCTCGTGCCGACGGCGACGCTGCTGTACCGTCCCGACGTGCTCGATCGGCACGCGAGCTTGGTCGATACGACCCTGCTCCCGTCGTTGATCTGGCACGAGGCGACGATGCGATGGCTCGGCCCCGTCGCGCTGGCGATCGCGGTCCTCCTGTGCGTGCCGCTGCTCCGCGTCGGCGGTCGGCTCCTCGAGCGGTCCTCCTGAGCGGCGGCGTGGCGCCCGCTCACGCCGCGAGGCTGCGGTAGCGCTCGGCGTCGAAGTCGCCGAACGTGCCCCACGAGAATCGATCGGGGTGCTCGGCGACGAACTCCAGGAACGGGCGGAGGCTCCGCTCGTTGTGGCGCGTGAACGTCTTCGAGTGGCCGATGAGCACGAAGGGCAGCGGCACGTCGCGGTGCCCGTAGCGATCCTCGACCCGCAAGAGGCCGTCGATCAGCTGCCGCCCGGTGCACTGGTTGAAGTCCATCTTCCACGGGTGCTGCGCGACGAGCTTCTTCAGCTTCGCGCCGATGCCGCGCTTCTTCGTGGCGACGGCGCCGCCCTCGGGCTCCGGATCGGGCAGCGGATTGAGCCGCTGCGCGATCACGCGGTAGACGCGGTTCGCGGTGAGGAACACCCAGATGGGCTGACGCTCCGTGTAGATCGGGAACTCGAAGAGGGTCCCGGACGGGTCGCGGCGGCAGACGTCCTTCGCGTCGACCGGCCACGGCACGAGCGCGTCGTGCGCGCCGGTGTAGTCGAACTTCACGAGGTCGTCGTAGCGGCCGTACTTCCAGACCGACGTGTCGATGGTGAAGCCCTCGTCGACGAGCGCGCGGACGATGTTCGGCGACGGGTGCATCGACCAGTTGGCCGCACGGAACGCGAAGCAGCGGTAGTCCGGCTTCGCCTTCCGGCACGCGTCCTCGAGCAACGCCTTGCCCTCGTGAATCAGCTCGCGGAGTCGGTCGTACGAGAGGCTGGCGAGGTCGTACTCGGTCCAGTCCTGCTTCCAGTAGCCCTTCGCCTCGTCCCAGGTCGCGTTGAAGTAGGAGGAGTGGATGTGGAGCTGCACGTCGTGCCCGGTGCGGACCGCGCGCTGGAGCTGCGCCTCGATCCCGCGCCACGCGAAGCGATCGTGACCAGTGCGCTCGGCGTACTCCTTGAACTTCGTGAGCTCGCCGGTGTCGGCCATGATCGTGAGCTTCGCCCCGTAGCGATCGAACTGATCGAGCATGCGGGTCGTCGGGTCGACGACGAGGTCTCGAGGCGACCCCATCCCGCTGCCGTGGATCTCGTAGTCGGACGTGAAGAGGACCTTGAACATGCGCCTGCTTGCGATCACCGTAGCAGGCAGGGCGCAGCTCGTCAGCGCACGACGAGCTGGTCGTCGACGCGCTGCGCTCCCAGCTCACCCAGGCCGGCGTCGCGCGCGATGCGCACGGCGTCGGCGTGGCGCGAGCGATCGACCTCTCCCCCGAGCCGGACGATGCGGTCGCGCACGTCGAGGGTGACCCCCTGGATCCCGGCCTCGTCCAGCTTCTTCCGGATCCCGTCACGGATGGCCCGGTCGTCCGGCGCGAACGCGATGTCGCCCGCGGTCGTCTGTACCGGTCGCTGCACGGTGAGGCGATTGTCCACGGCGAGGACCCCGTCCATGTCGCGCACGATGCGCTCGAGGCGGTCTCGCTCGGCCTCGGTGCTCACCACACCTTCGAGCTTCACGATGCGATCCTTGGTGGAGACCTGGAGCTGCGAAAGCGGCGTCGGCTCGTTCGCGAGACGCGCCTTCACCGTCTCGCTCACATGCTCGTCGCTCTTGCTGCATCCGACGAGGGCGAGCGCACCGGCGAGCACGATGCCTCCGAGCCTGCTCATGGGCCGTCCTGCGAAGCATGGCACGTGCCCCCAAGCGGTCGGTGAGCTAAGAGATTTGGTCGTGGCGCGGCTCATCCAGCGCATCCTCGAGACACCGCGGCCGTGCTCGTACCTCCCCGAGCAGAAGGCCTCGCTCGACCTGCGCGTGCTCGTGGACGTGACGCCGGACGAGCTCGACGCGATGCTCGCACGCGGGTGGCGTCGCTTCGGCGCCGTCTACTTCCGGCCGGCCTGCGCCGCGTGCGACGAGTGCGTGACGCTCCGCATCCCGACCGCCACGTTCTTGCCGAGCAAGAGCCAGCGGCGTGCGATGAAGAACGCGTCGCGCCTCCGGCGGACGGTGAGCGCTCCCGTCGTCGACGACGAGCGGCTCGAGCTCTATCGGCGCTGGCACGAGGCCCGCGAGGAGAGCCGCGGCTGGGAGCCGAGCGAGCTCGACGCCGAGCGCTACGCGTTCGACTTCGCGTTCCCCCATCCGTGCGTGCGCGAGGTCGCGTTTCGCGATCCCGAGGACAAGGGCCGCCTCGTCGGCCTCGGCATCGTCGACGAGACCCCGTCGGCGATGAGCGCCGTCTACTTCTTCTGGGACCCTTCACGCGCGCCGGCGTCGCTCGGCGTCGCGAACGTCGCGTCCCTCGTCGAGGACGCGCGCGCGAAGGGAAAGGCGCACGTCTATCTCGGCTACCGTGTCGAGGGCTGCCGGTCGCTCGAGTACAAGTCGCACTTCCGGCCGCACGAGCTGCTCCGCGGAAGGCCGCGCGCAGACGAGACGCCGGCATGGCTGCCGGGGGGCTGATCGACGAGCCAGTTGACCTGCGATCGTCGCGGATTAGTCTGACGCGCGCGACACATGATCGCAGGGCGGCGCGTCACGAGACGATCCTGGCTCCTCCTGTCGGCGACGATGCTCCTGGCGAGCGCACGTCGCGCCTCGGCCGAGGAGGAGCCGCCGACGCAGGAGGTGCCGCCGGCGCAGGAGGAGCCGCTCGCGCCCGAGGAGCAGCCCGACAACGAGCAGCCTGCCCCCGCTGCGCCGGTCGCAGACGCGAGCGCGGCGCCTCCGCCGCCTTCTCCTCGCAGGAACGACGAGAACGACGAGGATCGGACCCTCCGCATCACCTGCGAGTATCCGCTCGTCGATCTGCCGTTCAACGCAGGCGGATGGACCTTTCGCGCGATCGAGTGGCCGAGCATGGCGCAGTCGCTCTCGCTCACGAAATGCATCTATCAGCTCGGTCACAAGGGCATCCAGGCCGGCATCCGCGCGCTGGTCGACAGGCCGATATGGCAGAAGCTCGGCGTCGCCGCGTTCGATCTGCTCATGCCCGGCCGCCCGCTCGGCACCGCGTGGCTCCACGAGGAGTGGCATCGCAGCGTCATGACCGTGAGGGGCGTCGACAGCTACAACGAGGTCTACGACTTCAAGCTGTTCACCGGAATCCTCCGCGTCTCGCACGTTCGGGACGCCGAGCTCGCGGCCCTCAAGCGCGATCACAACCCGGACCTCGTCAGGCTCACCGCCGCCGGCGTCGAGAGCTCCTACGAGATGAACCTCGCGCTCGAGAAGGACGAGCTCTTCCGCCGGACGACGGTCTACAACCGCGTCCTGCTCTGGCTGAACGCCATCCAGGGCGCCGCCTACGTCGCCTCGAGCCAGATCAACACGCCGGACCAGTTCGAGGAGGAGTCCTACGCGACCGAGCACACCGAGGAGGTGAAGGACTTCGTCGGCCACGACATCACCGGATGGGCCTACGACCTGTTCCGCCCCGACGAGCCTTACGCGAGCCGCGGCATCCACCCGGGCGGGGCCGGCGTCGATCGCTACATCAGCCGCTCCGACCTCACGAGCGGAGAGCGCCGCTACCTCGCGCTGCAGAGCGGCCTGTCCCTCCTCAACTTCGTCGACCCGTTCCTCTTCGGAAAGACCTACTTCCGCGCTTCGGTCGACGAGCGCGAGATTCGGTGGAACGCCACGATCCGGCACCACCTCACGTCGTTCGGCAACTCGATCGACGCCAACGTCTTTCTCGCGTCGACGCCGATCGGCGACGCCTTCTTCGCCGTCCACGGCTACACCAATGCCAACCGCCCCTTCTTCGGGATCGAGGGACAGCTCGTGGATCGACCGCTCGGGAACCTGCTCCTCTGGTCGCCGAGGGTGATGATCTGGCAGCAGCCGCGCGCCCAGGCTTTCCGCACCTCCTCGGGGACGTTCGGGGGTCTGGTCGGGTCCCGGCTGTCGGCACCTGTCGCGCCCTGGTTCCGGCCCTATGTCGAGATCGAGGCGAAGTCGGCAGGATGGGTCGCCGCCAATCCGTATCTCGACGCCGTCTTCACGACGCGCGCCGGCGTCGCGAGCACGTTCTGATCGGCTACTCGCGGACGAGCGGCTCGCGGTAGCGCGTGAACTGCGCGATCATCGCGCAGAGATCCGGCGTCGGATCGACCAGCTTCGCCCCGAAGCCGGCGGGCGTGTCGTCCGACAGGTGCTCCTGGGTCCACGCGACGTGCGCCTTCGCCTCCGCGCGCACGCCCCCCGGCAGCTCGATCCCGAGAAGGACCAGCGCGCCGAGCGGCGGGAGCTTCGCATACGTGGCGACGAAGACGCCCCCGTGGCGCACGACGTCATCGCCCTCCATCGAGCGATAGAACGTGCTCGGGCTCGCGGCGTCGAGCACCACGTCGAAGCGGGCCGCATGCGGTTGCACGAGCGCGAGGCGGTGGTCGAGGCGCTTCACGAGCGCCATCAGCTCTTCCATCTTCAGATCGAGCATCGTGCCGGGCGGCGGAGGCGTCGTCTTGCGTGAGCCGGGCGGCAGGTTCGACGGCAGCCCCGGCGGCGGCGGGAATCCGGGATCCGTCTGCCGCTCCTCCTCGAACTTCGCCGCCGGCGGCGCGGGACGCTTCGCCATCTCGACGAGGCTCTGGACGATGCGCTCCATCACCTGCGCGTGCTCGCGGACCACCGAGGCCAGCGCCGAGCCCGCGTCGTTCGCCGCCGTCGTATCGAGGGTGACGGCGAGCTTCGTGGCCGAATCCTTCGGCATCGCCGACGCCGCGCTCGTCAGCGCCTCGCGGATGCGCTGGAGCTGCTCGTCGAGGCCGGACAGCGCGCCGGTGACGCGCGCGACCGGATCGTCGCCCTTCCCGCCCGCCTTGCGCGTGCGGACGTACGCGTCCTTGATCTCCCTCCACCGCGCCTCCTGCTCCTCGCTCATGCGGTCGCGGAGCTCGGCGAGCTTGAGGAGGTTCTGCTCGGCGCCGGTGGTCAGCGTCTGCGACTCGCTCGCGTAGTGATCGTCGACGAGCTGCTCGAGCTCGTCGTCGTTCATCGCGGCGACCACCTTCTCCGCGAGCTTGTTCATGTTGCGGTAGCTGCCCTGCAGCTTGAACGGCGGCTCGGTGCGGTACGCGTCCTCCTGCGAGGCCGAGAGAATGTACTGCTCGTTCACCCGCAGGAGCACCGCCTGGACCTTCGAGAGCAGGCGGAGCACGGCGAGGATCTCCTCGACCTCCGCGGCAGAGTAGCCGTGCGACAGATCGGTCAGCGGGACGTCCTCGCCGCGCGCCATCCGAAGGAGCTTGTGCACGTCGCCAGGGTCGCGCGTCGCGAGCGGCGCGAGCACCGGGTTCGACGTGAGCGCGTTCTCGATGTAGCTCGACGCGAAGAGGTCCTCCTGCCCGCCGAGGATGTCGCCGAGGTTGTACGTGTCGGCGCGGTTCGCGAGCATGTCGGGGATCTGGAAGCGCGCGCCCGACTCGGTGTACGGGTTGCCCGCCATCACCACGCAGAACTTCTTGCCCCGGAGGTCGTAGGTGCGCGTCCGCCCCTTCCAGACGCCCTCGATCTTCCGCTGCGCGTCGCAGAGCGAGATGAACTTCTGGAGCAGCTCCGAGCTCGTGTGCTGGATGTCGTCGAGATAGAGCATCACGTTGTTGCCCATCTCGAGCGCGAGGTTGATCTTCTCGACCTCCTGCCGCGCGGTGCCGGAGCGCGCCTCGGCGGGGTCGAGGGAGGTCACGTCGTGGCCGAGCGCCGGGCCGTTCACCTTCATGAAGACGAGCCCGAGCTTGTTCGCGACGTACTCCATCAGCGTCGTCTTGCCGTAGCCCGGCGGCGAGACGAGGAGCAGCATTCCCATGAGATCGGTGCGCTTCTTCGCGCCGAGCGCGCCGATCTGCTTGGCGAGGTTCGCGCCGACGAGCGGCAGGTACACCTTGTCGATGAGCTGGTTTCGCACGAACGACGTGAGCACGCGCGGGACGAACTCGTTCATCCGCAGGCGCCGCTTCTCGCGCTCGGCGATGTCCGCCTTGAGCTTGCGGAACGCGCGGAAGCGCGGCGCCTCCTCGGCTACGAACGGCCCGACGCGCGACAAGAATTCGTCGATCGCCAGGCGCATCGTCCGCGACTGGATGCGAGGATGCGCGCCGAGCAGCCCGTCGACCTGCGCCTCCACGGTCGCGGCGCTCGGCTCGCGCTCGATCGTCGTCACGAGCATCACCGCGGCCTCGAGGACGAACGGCCTGTACGGCTCGAGCGACCTCGCCGAGACGAACGCCTCGCAGTACGCGCGCGCCACGCCGAGCCGCTCGGCCGGGTGCTTCTCGAGCGCGCGCATCTCGTCCTCGAACGCGCGGCGGCTGCCGTTCTCGTCGAGGAACGTGCGGAGGTCTCGGCACAGCGAGTCGGCGGCGGCGCTCGCGACGAGGCGCACCCTCTCCTTCGCGAGCTCCTCCACCAGGTAGCGCGCCCCGCTCGACGCGTCGCCGCGGGACGGCGACAGCCCGAGCGTCTGGGCATGCTCCGCGATCGGCGTCGCGAGCTCGATCGCGAGGGCGGCCTGCGCCGCGGCGTACGCGGTCTCGACGCGCAGCCGCCCGAGCGAGCGCGCCCGCGCGTGCAGCACCTTCCGCGCGCCCTCGGCGAGCGACGCGAGCCAGAGCGACGCGATCGCGCGCGCGGTGGGCGAGAAGCGGAGCAGCCCCGCCGACGTGCGAAGCGCGAGCAGCTTCTCGAGGATCAGCGCCGCGTCCGCGTCGTGGATGCCGCGCTCGTAGCCCTCGTCGAGCTTGTCCTGCGCGTAGGCTCGGACGAGGTCGAGCAGGCCGCCCGCCGATCGCGTCGCGTCCACGAGCTTCTCGATCGACAGCCCCGATCGGCCGTCCTCGGCGTCGAGGAGCATCGATGCAGCGAGGAACTCCCCGCGATAGACGGCGTTCGTCTCGCTAGGCAGCGTCTGGTCCCAGAGGTCCTGGTTCTTCTCGAGCTCGGGGTCCTCGAGCGTCTCGAAGAAGTCGGTTCCCGTGAGGTGGATCTGCATCCGTCGCCCCAGGTGATCTGGGCGCGGCACGAGCACCAGCTCGAGCGGCTGGGTATGCACGTTGAACTCGTGCTGACCGAGCTTCACCGCGTCGTCGGAACCGCCGCCGAGCTCGGTCTTGTCGCGCAGCTGGCGGAGCGCGTCCTGCCGCGCGGCCTTGACGCGCGAGGCGACCTCGTCGGCGCGGACGCCGTCGCCGAGCGCCTGGAGCTGCGCCTGCACGTCGGCGAGCTTGAGGACCATCGCGTCGGACGCGAAGTACGCGTTCAGCTCGTCCGGCGTCTTGAACGTCTTCGCACGCCGTCCGACGCCTTGGAGTATGCGGTCGGCCGCGGTCATCAGGTTCTGCGCGCGGCGATGGCGCTCGTCGAGGAGCTGCTGGCGCTTCGCGCCGATCGCGTCGTTCACCTCCTCGCGCTTGGCGGCGAGATCCGCGGTGAACTCGTCCAGCTCGCCGAACCGCCCTTCGAGCTCTTCGAGCTGGAGGAGCAGCTTCGAGAGCTGCTCGTCGCACTTCTCGGGCGTGTCGCAGAGCGCGATCGCACCGGTCACGGCCTGCCCGAAGAGGCGGAACTGCGCGGCGAACTCCGCGCGCCCCTCGCTCGCGCCGAGCTCCTTCTTCTTGCCCTGGAAGACGGCGCGTGCGCGGTTCTGGTGCGCGAACGCCGCGCTCACCCCCTCGAGGATGCGCGTCCGCGCCGTGGCGTCGTCGACCGCGAGCGAGCTCGTGATCTCGGCGAGCAGCGTGAGCCCCTGGTGGACGAGCTCGATCTCCTCGCCGAACGGACCGAGCTCCGTCGCCTTGGCAGCGCATTCGATCTTCGTCACCACCGCGTCGAGCCGGTCGACCAGCGGCTTGAAGGCGTCCTCCTTCAGGAAGAAGGCGACGCACGCCTTGCTCACCTCGTCGAACCTCGAAGCGATCTCGCGCTCGAGCGCCGCGACGGCGTGCACGTCGACGCCACGCAGGTCCTTCAGCGTGATGAGCGCGCCGCGCTGGCTGCGCAGCGTCGTCAGTGCGCGCAGGTAGTCCTCGACGACGTGGAGATCGTCGGGCCGCACGCGGAGCAGGAGCTCCTTCTGCGCCGCCGTCGCCTTCTCGAGCTCCTCGCGCGCCTTCTTCTCGATCGCCTCGACCTTGTCGAACTCGTCGAGGACGAGCTCGCTGGTCTTCTTCATCGAGAGGAGCGTCGACTGGAGATCGCCTACCTCGGAGTGACCGAGCCAGTAGTGCGCGTCGATCGCGCGCGAGACCGCGGCGACGAGGTCCTCGTACGTCGCACGGGAGGGGCGCTCCGTCGACGCGAGACGGCGGAGCGACAGCGCGTCCGAGATGCCGCGCACGAGGTCCGCGTTGCCGACCTTCGACAGGTAGCTCCCGTCCCGCGGCGCGGCGGCCGCGTGCTCCGCCGTGTTGAACGGCGTCCGCCAGATCTGCAGCGGGTGCACGCGCGTCGGCTCGGTCACCGCACGGAAGACCGCCATCGTGCCGTCGGCGAAGAGGCTGTAGCCGTGGCCGCGGATCGGCGTCGTCACCTCCTTCTTGATCGAGTTGTACGGCAGGAGCAGGTACTCGCCGTTGTCGCGGTGGTGATAGACGTAGAGGACGTCCTCGCCGTTGGGCGACTTGATCGCGCGCTCGAACTCGACGTCGCGCGTCTCGCCCTCGAAGACCTTGTACTCGCCGCTCTGCAGGTAGTAGCCGCCGGGGAAGACGATGCCGTGGTCCTCGGGCAGCTCGTGACACGCCTGCCCGATGGCATCGATGCGCACGACGCGCCGCGCGCGCGAGTCGAACACGAGGTACCGGTACTGCTCCTCGCGGAACGGACGGATGCGCAGGAGGATCAGCGAGCCGACCTTCGCCCATGCGATGTCCGCATCGTCGAGCGTCTGGTTCGGATCGTCGACCGGCTCCCGGTAGATACCCTTGCCGTCCTTGGTGTTGTTCTCGACCTTGATGGTGAGGTCGCCCCCGACCGTCTCGACGAACACCGTGTCGAGCACGTTGATGTGCGGGAACGGACCGTGGACCTGGTCCTCGCGCCCCGTCTGCGTCCACTGGAAATCGTGCTGCCGCGGCGGCGCCGCGTCCTCGTCGCCGCGCGCGTCGGTGTACGTGACCCGCCCGGCCGCGTCGATCGTCCAGCGGAACACCTTCACGTCGCGCGTCGTCGCGCCGATCTGCACGACGGCGAGCAGGCGCGTGTCGGTGCGCTTGAGCCGGAGCAAGCGCGCGTCCTTCGCGTACTTGAAGGTGTCGCGGCACTCCTTGACGAACTGCTCGTCGGCGAGGAACGCCCCCGGCCCTTCCCCCCTGGCCTCCGGGATGGGCAGCTGCGAGAGGTCCCACTCGTCCGAGCCCTCCTTCTTGGCGAAGGAGTAGAAGGCGAAGACGTCGGAGACCTTCGTCTCCGTCTTCAAACCGAGGAACACCTGGAAGCCGAAGAGGAGGTCCGTGCCGACGCTGACGATGTCGCGCGCGATGCAGTTGTGCTCCGTGCGCACGCGCTCGTTCGCGATCAGCGCGAGCTCCGCGCCGCCGAAGACCTTCTTGCGCTTCTCGTTGAGCGCCTCGGCCTTCGCCGCCAGCTCGGAGGCCTGCTCGAGGAGGCGCTTCCGGATGACGTCGTAGCTGCCGCCCTCGATGGACGCCGCCGGTGCGGCGCCGCCGCCGTTGCCGTTGCCGTTCTTCCCCGCGTGCGGCGGGATCTCGATCTGCGAGGTCATCGCCCGCCGATCACTCGCCGGCGGCCGATGAACCCTTTGCGATGCGGCCCTTCACCGACGGATCCTCGGCGATGAGCTTCTGCACCAGCGCGAGCACCGCCTCGTCGTTCGGCTGCGTCGCCGACTCCACGAGGGCCTTCACGTGCGGGCTCGAGTCGACGACGCCGTCGATCGCCTGACCGACGCTCACCGCCTTCACGAAGCGATCGAAGAACGCGCCGTCGCCGCCGACGATGTTGAACTTCGCGTTCGCGAACGCCTTGGCGAGGATCTCCGCCTGCGAGGCGGCCACGTCCTTCTTCGCCGCGATGGTGGAGAGCTCGATCTGCTTCTCCTTGTCGAGGCGGAGCCGGAACTCCTCGTGCACGCGGCTCGCGTCGTCGAGCGCCTTCATGCTCGTCGCCTTCTCCGCGATGCCCGCCGCCTCGGCGACGAGCTTCTCGCGCAGCGCCGCGGCCTCGGCGGCGCCGAGCTTCGCGACCGCGTCCGCGTCCGCCTGCTTCACCTTCACGCGCGCGAGGCCCTGCTTCTCCTCGCCCGCCGCGAGCGCCTGCGCCTTCTCGAGCTGGACGCGCGCCTCGACGAGGCCCTGCTTCTCGAACGCCACCGCGTCGGCTTCCTTGACGCGCACCTTCGCCAGGCCCTCGGCCGCCGCCTCCGCCTGGACGCCCTCGGCGAGCCGGATCTTCGCCTTCGCCAGCTTGTCCGCGGTCTCGAGCTCCGCCTCCGCGGTGATCGCCTTCTGCTTCGCCGCGTGCTTCGCCGCCTCCTCGGCCGCCTGCGCGGCGGTGACCTGCTTCACCATCGACTGCTGCGCCTCGGCCTCGGCCTTGATCTTCAGGGCGTCGCGATCGCGGTTCGCCGCGCTGATCGCGCGCACGTCCTTGATGTGCTCCTCCTCCACCGCGACGGTCTTCTCCACCGCGATGCGGGCCCGCACGACGTCGGCGATCTCCTTCTTCTGGAGCTCGACCTCCTTGTCGCGCGCGATGCCGACGAGCGACACCTCGCGTTCGCGACCGATCACCTCGAGCTGGCGCGCCTTCTCGACGCGCTCGGTCTCGACCGCGATCTCGCGCTCCCGGTTCTTCTGCGCGACGGCCACGCCGCGCTGCTTCGCCTGCTCGGCGACGAGCGCCTCCTCCTCGTTCTTGTGGTGCACGAGGAGCGTCTTCTTCTGCTCGTCGAGGGTGATGCGCTGCGCCTCGTTCTGCTCGCGTGCCTGGGCGACGGCGATCTCCTTCGCCTTCTTCGCCTCGGCCTCCGCGCGCCGCTGCTCGAAGCGGAAGATCGCCTCGTCGGACGTGAGGTTCTGGCTGCCGATCTCCATCCGCTCCTTCTGACGGAGCTCGTTGGTCTGCACGTTGTGCTGGACGGTGATCTCGGTGATCTTCCGGATGCCGTCGGCATCCATGATGTTGTCCTTGTCGAGCGCCTCGAGCGGGGTCTGCTCGAGGTAGTCGATCGCGGCATCGTCGAGGATGAAGCCGTTCAGGTCCTTGCCGATGACCTCGATGATCTTGTCCTTGAAGTCGTCGCGCTTCGTGTAGAGCTGCTCGAAGTTGAAGTGCTTGCCGACGGTCTTGAGCGCCTCGGCGAACTTCGCGGTGAACAGCTCCTCGAGCGTGTTCGGATCGCTCGCGCGCGCGCAGCCGATCGACTGCGCGACCTTCAGCACGTCCTCCGCCGTCTTGTTCACGCGGACGAAGAACGTGACGTTGATGTCCGCGCGGATGTTGTCGTTGCAGATGAGCCCTTCCTTGCCGCGGCGATCGATGTCGATCGTCTTGACCGAGAGGTCCATGACCTCGGCGCGGTTGATGATCGGGAGGACGACGGCGCCGGTGAACGAGACGATCGCCTCGCTCCGCGTGTTCACGATGAGCGCCTTGCCCTGCTCTACCTGACGGTAGAAGCGCGCGAACATTGCGGTCATTCCGAGGATGATGATGAAGACGGCGACGACCGAGACGCCGATGACGACGAGCTGCTCGTTCATGAAACCCCTCACTCCCGTTTCAGGACCGGGAAGGGTCGCACACCGAGCAGGCAGAATGGAGCGCTTTTCGAACGCCTAGGCGATCGAAACGCTGCGCAAGCGGTCAGGCGTCACTTCACGATCGTCTTGCAGCCGAGCAGTACGTCGACCTTCGCGCCGGTGCCGCTGCCGCTCTTCACGTCGTTGCACGACGTCGGGCACAGGGTGATCTTCGTCGGGGTTCCGCTGCTCGGATCGACGTCGTAGTACCAGCCGATCGAGGTGCCGCACGCCGCCGCGCCGCCCTTGACCTGGGGGAGCACCGTCGCCTTGCCGCCGCCTCCCGGCGTGTACTGCACGTTGATCTTGTCGTAGTCGGGCGTCCCGCTCGCCGGCGTCGGCACGACGTACTCGCAGGGGAGCGCGGCGCCGCGGATCTGGTCCATCGCCTTCTGGAAGTCGGCGGTGACGTTGCTGCTCGTCGAGACGATGAGCGCCTTGCCCGTGCCGCCGCCCGCGGCGATGCTGTCGAGGTTCGGCTGCGCCGCCGCCTTCTCGCCGTCGGCGAACACGCCGATCACGAAGGTCTTCACGCTCGGGGTCCCGCTGGCCGCGGCCGCCGCCGTCTGACCGATCTTCGAGCTCTCGTAGGGAGCGCAGCGCGTCGGCAGGCCGTCCGTCGCGAGGACCATGACGACGGCGTGCGTCGGATTGGCGGTCGCGAACTGCTTCGCATACGCGAGGCCGCCCGCCACGGCGGCCGACGTCGGCGTCAGCGCGTCCTGCGGCGGGTTGGCGATGCCGTCGATGCTGGAGGTGAGCGCCGACGCGTTGCCCGGCAGGCTCGCGATCGGCACGCGCGCGTCGTCGTAGTCCTCGAGGAAGCACTCCTTCTTCGAGCACGTCGACTGCGTGAGCGCAGAGCAGCTGTAGGGCGGGCCCGGGCACTTGAGATCGTTGTTCGTGCTCCCGGCGAGGCAGAAGCCTGCGGGCAGGCCTGCGAACGAGCACTGGTTGATCGAACGGCATGCCGCGTTGCCCGGGCAGTCCGCCGCCGTGTCGCACGGCAGGAGCGAGCCGTTCGCGGTGTACTCGCACGCCTTGAGGAAGCAGCTCCCGTAGCCGCCCGCGCACTGCGCGTCGCTGGTGCAGGTGGCCGGCGCGCCCGCGTGGACGATCGGGAAGATCTGGAGGCCCACGCCGATGCCCGCGCTCTTCGCGTCGCCGATGAAGCCCTTGAGCGCGTCCTTGACGGCGGACCACTTCGTCGGGCCGTTCCCCGTCGCGCCGGTCTTCGCCATCATGGATCCCGACGCGTCGAGCATGATGTGGATGTCGAGCGGGAGCGCCTCTCCGGTCTTCGTCTCCGTCGCGCACGCCGCGAGCTCGCCCGGATCGGTACCGCCGCTCGATCCCAGGTTGCCGCTCGACGCGCCGCCGGACGAGCCGTTGTCGAGGCTGCCGCTGCTCGACGCCCCGCCGCTCGATCCGTCGTCGAACGCGCTCTCGCCGCTCGATCCGCACGCGGCCGCCGTGACGGCGAGGACCGATCCCAGAACGAGCGCGGGCAAGATGCGCTTGTGCATCGCACGACCTCCGGACAAGAAGCGTATCACTCGGTCGGGCCGGCCCGCGTTGCCTTCGCGTCTCCGTCGCCGTCGAGCACGTCCATCGGCGCGACCGTGAACTCGTGGCGCTCGTCGTCGTATCCCACGATCACCGCCTGCTCCCCACGTGCGAGCTTCTCCCCGGACTCGACGCGGACACGCACCACGACGCCCGCGCCCCCGTCCTCGAGGGTGGCTTCGCCGAAGCGATCGGTGACGGTCCCGGTCCGGATGGTACAGACCTGACCGATCAAGTCCTTGCTCGCGACCGCCTTCGGGGGCGCGAAGAGCTTCGCGAGCGGGCGGATCGCGATCGAGGTGGGGAGCAGACCGAGGACCGGCGCCAGGACGAACACGAGGAGCTTGCCCGCACCGAGCGCGGGCGCGGGCAGCACGGCGGCGGCTGCCTGCACGCCGAGGACGCTGAAGATCCACGCGAAGACGGCGAGGACGCTGAGCACGACGGACGCCGGAGCCGAGCGCAGCTTGAGCGCCTCCATGATCCCGGCGAGGCCATGGGCGTGGCCGTCGCCCGCATCGCCCACGTCCCCCCCATGTCCGTGGTCGAGACCGTCGGCGATGCCGTCGGCGGCGCCGTCGGCGTGATCGAGGTGGATCGCGCCGACCATCACGAACAGCCAGTACACGACCGCCGCGCCGAGAAGCACGGTGTAGACCACGGCGGGGAACGTCGTGACGATCGCGAACACTCGGGGACCCGTCCGGGTGGATCGTATCAAAGCGGACGGATAGCATCCGACCTTCATGAATTCGCGCCCGCTCCTCGTCCTCGCCGCGCTCGCCGCCGCCAGCGAGCCGGACCTCGGCAAGGACGCCTTCGAGCGCGCGAAGCGCGGCCTCCGCGAGGGCTACGCGAAGGACCCGATGGGGACGACGGTGAGCACCGTCCTCGTCGCGAGCTGGCTCTTCTACCGGGCGGAGAAGGGCCACAACCCGAAGGTGAACAGCTTCTACGACGCGCTCGTGTACGTCTCGACCAACCTCTCGGTGGGCTATTGCGACATCTTCGCGGTGACCCCGGCGGGCAAGACCATCGGCAGCGCGCTGATGACCGTCGGCCCCTCGATGGCGGCGAAGCTGATGGACGAGCCCGCGCGCGAAGACGGCGACGCCAGCACC
>WBZO01003979.1_pt2 | contig 16116 bp, 9 predicted proteins | sample 5204261 | NCBI WGS metagenome assembly WBZO01 (sample SAMN12412400, study PRJNA552823) | activated sludge metagenome | isolation source: activated sludge from anammox sidestream of wastewater treatment plant... | place: USA: North Carolina | collected 2017-09 | reverse complement strand
GAGAAGGTGAGCGAAGGGCGGGAGGACCGCGTCGCGATCGGGACGACTTCCCGCGGGATCGGTCCATGCTATGAGGACAAGATCGGGCGAAGGGGCATCCGGATGGCGGATCTGCTGAGTCCGACGGCGTTCAACCCGCTGTACAACTATATGGCCGAGGACAAGCGAATCCTGGCCGAGGCGTTTGGGATAGGCGTGGACCTGCACATCGAGGACATCCGCGCGGAATACCGGCGGATGGCGGAAAAGATCCAGCCGCTGGTGTGCGACACGGCGCTGTTTCTGAACGATTCGATCATCGCGGGCAAGCGCGTGCTGTTTGAAGGCGCACAAGGGACGATGCTCGACATCGACCACGGCACGTATCCGTTCGTGACGAGTTCGAACGCCACCGCGGGCGGAGCGTGTACGGGAGCAGGCGTGCCGCCGACGCGGATCGACGGAATCATCGGCGTGTCGAAGGCGTACATCACGAGGGTGGGCAGCGGTCCGTTCCCGTCGGAGGATCACGGAGAAGAGGGCGAGCGGATCCGGAGGGCCGGACACGAATACGGATCGGTGACGGGGCGGCCGCGGCGATGCGGATGGTTCGACGTGCCGCTGTTGCGGTACACGGCGATGGTGAACGGCTTCGACAGCCTGATTGTGACGAAGCTGGACGTGCTCGACGGAGTGAAGGCGATCAAAGTCTGCACCGGCTACCGGGTTGGCGGCCAGGCGATGGACACGATGCCGGCGGAGAGCGCGCTGATGGAGAAGATCGAACCGGTCTACGCGGAACTGCCCGGCTGGAAGACGCGAACGAGCGGAATCACGAAGTACGAGGAACTGCCGAAGGCGGCTCGGGAGTACGTGGACTTCCTCGAGCAGAACACGGGCGTGGAAATCGGGTGCGTATCGACGGGGCCGGAGCGGAACGAGACGATCGTGAGGAAGGGGTCGAAACTGGAAAAGCTGCTGGCGTAGAGCCGAGGCAGCGCGGCCCGATCGTTTGCGCCACGGAAGGGCGGACCGGGGGAATCGCCGCCGGACTCCGCGCCGGATGTGCAGCGCCCCTCCTCGCTTGCCGCTCGCCAAGCCGCGGTGGATCACTCTTTGCGCGTGGGGCCTGTGGCCGCGCCCGATCAGGCGCTTCCGGATTGGCGCATTGTCCCGGGCACTGCCTGGAGCAGGAGCGTGGAGGGCTCAGATGTTCTCCGCCAGGTCTATCAGGGCGTTGACTGTGTTCCAGTTGCGAGCGGTGCCACGAGTTCCTTGCAATGTCCTTTCGATCAGCGCCGTTGTGAGTTTGGATGTCCCGACGCCGCAGGGGTAGTAAATATAGAGCTCGCGGCCGGCTGCGGCGATCTCCTCGGGACCGACATTGATGGCCATGATCTTATCTCGGGCTGGCTGGCCGGGATCCTTGTCCAGGAAGGTGACGAGGAGCTTCGAGGGGTTGATGCCGGAGCGCGAGGCGAACGGGTTGGCGGCAACGACGGCTTTCAGGTCGGCCGGAGTGCGGGTGACCACCGCCGGGCGAAAGCCGAGTTCGTGCTCAATGGCGTCTTCGAGGCGTTTCGAGATCGGAGAGAGCCTGGGTTCCCTGCTGGTGAAGACGACGTTCCCGCTCTGCAGGTAGGTGCGGGGCGATTGGAAGCCGCAGGACTCGCAGAGCGAACGGAGCTGCTCCATCCTGATCATGTTGCGGCCAACGACGTTGACGGCGCGGAGCAGGGCGATGATGACGGGCATGGCAGAGTCCAGCGTAACGCGCGAGCCGGTATACTGCATGCAGCGAGTCAATCGGACATGAGAATCCCATTCAATCCATCGGTCTATGAGCACGCAGCGAGGTTCGTGGGCCGCACGCCCTGGGAGACGTCGCGAGACGCCGAGCTGATGTTTCGCGGGCACAGGGATGCGTGGCTGGAGTACCGGCATTCCCCGATCGTGGTGGGGATCGACATTTACAACCTGGAGCCCGAGGCGTACGGCTCGAGAGTGGAGGATCCGGGGCCGGAGGGGATTCCGGCCGTGCATCAGCCATTGTTCAGGACGCTGGACGAGGCGCTTGACATCGCTCCGTTCGACCCCAGGCGCGACGGCAGGATCGCGATGGTGATCGACGTGGGGCGCAGGTTGAGGGCGGAACTTCCCGAGGCGGACGTACGGATTCCGATTGCTGGGCCGTTCTCGATCGCGTTCAACCTCCGGGGGATCACGCCGCTCTGCGAAGACGTGGCGGACCGCGCCGGCGACGTGGCGGCGTGGCTGATGCGGTTGGCGGAGAACCAGTCGGTGTTTTCCAGGGCCGTTATCGACGCGGGGTTGGACGTCGCGTTCTTCGAGTCCGCGGCGGCGCCGCCGCTGCTGTCGCCGCGGCAGTTCCGGTCGGTGGAACTGCCCGCCCTGAAGAGGATCCTGGAGGCGACGGCGGAGGTTGCCGGACACGCCGTGCCCTGCATCATGGGCGGCGACACCGTGAAGATCCTGGATGCCATTCTCGAGACGGGAACCAGCTACGTGGTCTGCAATATCGAGACGGATCAACAAAAGTTCGTCGACCGCCTATGCGCGACTCATCCGCACGTGAATGTGCGGATCAACATGGATCCGCGAATTGTCGCGTGCGACGATCCGGCGGCGATCCAAGCAGAGGTGGATCGCATTGTCGGGATAGCGGCCGGGCGGAAGAACTGCCTGATGGGAACGGGGTGTCTGCCGCTGGAGACGCCGCCGTCGAACATCAGGCTGATCCGCGAGTATCTCGCCTGACGAGGGCGGGGATAGTCAATCGCGGGGCAGAGCGCCGGCGACGACGACGCCTTCGACGAGTGTGGCGACGGGCTGGATGTGGCGGATTTCGTCCTCGGGGCAGGTGAGGATATCGCGGTCGATCACGACGAGGTCGGCGAGCTTGCCGGTTTCAATGGAGCCGCGAAGTTCATCGCTGAATTGGAGGAATGCGGCTTCGGTGGTGTAGGCGCGAATGGCCTGAACGCGGGAGATGCGTTCCTCGGGGAAGAGGACTTTGCCTTCGGTCGTGCGGCGGGTGAGCATCATCCACATGTTGAGGAAGGGGTTGAAGGGGTTGACGGCGCGGTCTTTGTCGTGGCCGATCATATGATCACTGCCGCCGGCAACGCGGATGCCGCGGACGAAGTAGGACTTCGAGGGGGAGAACCAGCGCATGTTCGAGAGATTGAAAACCCGCTCGAGAGCCGGCGCATCGAAATGGAGCCAGCCTGGCTGGTAGTCCTCGACGATGCCCATTCGCGCCATGCGGGCGAGCGAGTCTTCGCTCTGAAAGCTCCCGTGCATCACATGGGAGCGGGTGGGGCCGATGGGTTTGACCTTGTCGAGACGTTCGAAGACGTCGAGGAGGGTGTCGATTGCGGCTCCACCCTGGACGTGCGCAGTAAGCTGCCAGCCGCGGTCGCGCGCGGCGGCGAAGATCTCGTAGAGCTTGCCGGGCTCGACGAAGAGCGTGCCGCGGGCGTCGGGGTTGGTCTGGCCGTAGAGCTGGCGCCCGAACGCGCCGTAGGGCATGCGCTGGTAGGCGGTGCCGACCGACTGGCCGCCATCGAGAGTGACCTTCAGAGTGCCGAACTTGAGGCGCTCATCGCCGAGATTGGTGGTCCAGGGGGAGTTCCGGATCTCTGCAACGACTTCCTGGACGGGGCGGGAGGAGTTGACGCGCCAGGTGAGGACGACACGAATGGGGAGGCGCCGGGCGGCTTTGAGCTTCTGGTACAGGGCGTAATCAGAAGGGCCGATGGCGCGGTCGCCGACCGCTGTGAGGCCGGCGGCGGCATAAAGTTGGAGCATCTTCTCCATGGCGTCGAGCTGTTCGCGTTCGGTGAAGATCTCCTCGCCGGGAACGCCTTTGAGCAGACGCGCGGCATTTCGCAAGATGCCGTTGGGTTCTCCATCCGGCCCTTTGACGACTTCGCCGCCAGGCGGGTTCGGAGTGTCTCGCGTGATGCCGCTGATCTTTAGGGCGAGCGTGTTGGCGCCCCAGACGTAGCTGCCGTCGAAGGCGACGGGGTGGTCGGTGGTGACGTCGAGGTCGGCGCGGTTGGGGAAGCGCATCTCCTTGAGGCGGGGCGGCAAGGTGCGTGGGACGACGATCCACTCACCCTTGGGTGTAGTGCGGGCTTTCTCGCGAATGAACTGCTGGATCGCGGTGATACTGTTCAAGGGCGGCACGGGGCGCCGGTACTCGCTCAGGGCCGCATCAAGCACGTGGACGTGAGCGTCGATAAGGCCGGGCAGGAGAGTGCGGCCCTTGAGGTCATAGACTTTGGTTTGCGCGGTCCTGTAGCGGGCGAGGATGTCATTGTCGGTGCCCGTCCCGATGAACTTGCCGCCAGCGATGGCGACGGCCTGGACGGTGGAGAACGCCGGATCCGCCGTGAGGATGCGGCCGTTGTGCAGGATCAGGCCGGCGCCTGCGGCGAGCAGGTGCGGGGAAGAACCGAGCAGCAGGATGGGAACGAGTCGTCGAAGCATCTGACGTGATTGTATGCCTTGATAGACCGCCATAGAACGGGGGCCGTCCGCCCGTAATCCGTCCGTAAGCAGGAGCAGCAAGGCTGAGCGGCGGCTTGCGGCAGGCTTGAAGCAACAGGACCGCAGAAATGGACGTGTTTGCTGCGACTCAGCAGACGATCCTCCATCGGTGGATCATCAGCAGGCGTTTACTTGAGGTTTTCCTCGTAACCGAAAGACACTTCGTCGGCTCCGGAAAACGTCGAATCCGGCAACTGCTGATTCCTGTTCGGGATCGGCGGTCAAACTGACGATGGGCTTTGGAGCATCGCCCAAGCCTCGGCCCATTCCGCCAACTCGGCCGCCTTGCGTCGCACCTTCGCCATGACGCTGCGCGCATGGTGGATCGGCTTGCCCGGCGAACAGAAGAAATGGAAGCGCAGCCGCTTGGGCCGCGCCCGCAGCCACCGGTCTCTCAGCGCCACCCGCTTCAGGCCGGTGAGCACATTGTGCGTCAACACCGCCAGCCGCAGCCACGCCGCATTGGCCCCGAAACGGGAGCAAGGCATCACGCCGGCTGCCAATTCGTTCTTCAACACATGGTGCAGCGCCTCGCTCGAGCCGGCCTTCTCCCGGTGCCATTCCAGCACCCGTTTGCCGTCGAAGTCGAAACGGTTGGTGACCCCTGCGTAGTGCTTGGTCAGCACCCCGTCATCAAACAGCGTCCCTTGCCGCCGCCGGACACGGATCGCCAGATAGCGAACCTCGTCCAGCACCTCTCCCGCTCTGCGCTCCAGCGGATCCCAGGGCAACTGTGCATACTCGCAAATCACCTCGGCGTCCTCCCGATACGGCGCCCAACCCGCCTCCGGCACCAGCCGAATCCTGTCCCTCAGCGATTCACTCATCCGCGCGCTCACCGCAAATCCGATGTAGCCCTGCGGCCCGTTTTCTCTGCTGCGATTCCGCCGCCACCTCAACAGTTGCTCGTCGTAGCAGGCCGAATCGCCCTGGAAATAGCGCTCCTCAATCGTCTCCGGCAATGCCGCCCAGGCCCGCTCGGTCACGCCCAATAGCTCCGTCTGCGCCCCCACATTGCCGTCCCGAAACTCGTCAGCAACCGCCAGCTCCATCTCCGCCCACAGCGCCAGCATCGGCTGATAACCACGTCCTCCTTCGTAGGTCGACTTGGCTTGCCGCTTCCAGCTCTCGATCACCGTCGCATCCAGATCGATGGTGGCGATCCGCTGCCCCGCGCACCGCCGTCCCACCGCCTGCACCAGATCCTGATTGACCTGCGCCAATCCCCGCAGCGGCTCGCTCTCGGCGGGGACATAACTCACCTGCCCCACCGGCAGTTCCTGCTGTGCCTGCTCGATCCGGCTCTCCTCATGAAACTGGTACAGAAACTTCCGCGCCGCCTCAGGACTCGGCATCTCATGGCCCAGCATCTCGGCCAGACCTGCGTCTCCTCGCAGCCGCTCAAAGTCCTCCAAACAATCGCCGCCCAGCGCATTGAGAACCACAAAACTCTCCACGTATGTGGCTTCGTCAAAGCCCCGCCGCCGCTGCTTCAGCGACAGGTTGCGCTCAACACTGTCAGGCACTCCCAACAAGCGCGCCGCGCGTACCAACAGCGGGATCCCCGCATAGGCGGTCAGGACTTCTTCGGCTGGCTCCCAGTCGTACTCAAACGGCAGTTCCCCTGCGGCTGGCGATGGCTTCGGCTTCTTCGGCAGACTCATCGTCTCCTGTCCAGCAATTTCGCACCCACTCGGTGAAACCGCCGCTGCCGCTCTCAGCCTGCATTCATCGGCCTCCCGCCCGCACTCCGATATCCGCTACGGACGGATTACGGGGAGACGATCGTAATCCTGTCCGCCTCTCCCGTCGCGATAAGATACCGCCATGCTGCGCAGACGATTTCTCTCGACGGCTCCTTTGATCATCGCGCGGCGCTCCAGCGCAGCGCCGCCGAAGCGAAACGTGCTGTTCATCTCCATCGATGACTTGAACGACTGGGTGGGTTCACTCGGCGGGCACCCGCAGACGCACACGCCGAATCTGGACAAATTCGCGGCCTCGGGCGTCAACTTCACATCCGCGCACTGTGCTGCACCGCTGTGCAACCCTTCTCGAGCCGCGCTGATGACGGGTCTGCGGCCCTCGACCACCGGCGTTTATCAGAACTCACAGCCGTTCCGAATGTCCGAAAAGGGAAAAACCGCCGTCACAATCACCCAGCACATCAGAACCATCGGCTTCAAGTCCATCGGCAGCGGCAAGATCTACCACGGCGGCTTCCCCGAAACGGCAAGCTGGGACGACTACTACCCCGACAATCGGGGCCATGACGTCCCGCAGAGCCCCACCCCTCCGAAGGACCAGATTCCTTTGAACGGCATCCCGCGCACGGCCCATTTCGACTGGGGCGCCATCGATAACCCGGACGCGGACATGGGTGACTTCCAGGTGGTCCGATGGGTCAGCGCGCAGTTGACCAAGAACCACTCGGACCCGATGTTCATCGCCTGTGGCATGACCCGGCCGCATCTGCCCTGGTATGTGCCGAAGAAGTACTTCGATATGTTCCCGCTGGACTCGGTCCACCTTCCGGCCGTGAAGGAGGACGATCTCAACGACGTGCCGGCGATCGGAGTCAAGTTTGCGAAGCCGAACGGGGATCACGCGAGAGTCGTTGAATCCGGCCAATGGAAGCGGGCGGTGCAGGGCTACCTGGCATCCATTGCATTCTGCGATGCCATGCTGGGCCATCTGTTCCGGGCGCTGGAGAACTCTCCAAAGAAGAACGAAACGCTGGTGGTGCTGTGGAGCGACCACGGCTGGCATCTCGGCGAGAAACTTCACTGGCGGAAATTCTCGCTGTGGGAGAGAGCGACCAGGAACCTGCTGATGTGGAATGTACCCGGCCTCACCCAGCCCGGCGGGCGGTGTCCGAGGACAGTCAGCCTGATGGATATCTACCCGACCTTGATTGAACTGCTCGGCGCGCCTGAACGGAGGGAGGTCGAGGGCCAGACGCTGGTGCCGCAACTGCGGAATCCGATGGCGCCTCGCAAAGCGCCCGCGCTCACTACATATGGCCGGCGGAACCACTCCGTACGCAGCGAGCGATGGCGTTACATCCGGTATTCAGACGGGGGCGAGGAACTCTATGATGAGACCAACGACCCGCACGAATGGACGAATCTGGCAGGCAGGCCGGAGCACGCCGGAGTGAAGCGGGAGCTGTCGGCATGGCTTCCCGCCGTCGACGCTCCCAATGCTCCGACCGCGCGGGAGAGGCCGGTCGCTGACTAGTTCCGGCGCAGCGGGTCCGAAATGGTCCTTGAATTGCTACGCGTGATATTGGCATCCGCTAACATGAATAAGGTTTCCAGGAACTTTCGGGCCGTGTGGAGCGTTCAGAAGGATTGAAGTTGATTCACAGGCCCTTCCCGGCATCCGGAGCTAAAGAACAGGTGTACTCGAAGATGATTTATACCCGACCGTTGATCGCCGTCGTGCTGGCGGCACAGTTGATCGTGCCCGCATCCTGGGCCCAGACACAGCCCGCCGTTTCGCCGCCCGCCGCCGCCGGATCGAACCTCGACAAACCGCAAGTGCCCGTGGCTCCGGGATCCGGTTGGATGAGCGGCCTGACCAGACCCTACCGCCAGCCGCTCGTGGATCCTGTAAACCTGCAAAACTCCAGCCGCCTGGAATCGCTGATTCGCGCGGGCATCATCTACCTTTCTCTCGAAGACACGATCGCCCTGGCGCTGGAGAATAACCTCGACATCGAGCTTTCGCGGTACGGTCCGCAGATCGCCCAGGCCGACTATCTGCGAGCCAGGGCCGGCGGCCTGCTGCGCGGCGTGCCCACAGCAGTGCGGGCGGCCGCCACCTCGGCCGTTTCGCAGGCAGGAGGAACTGGCGGACAGGGTACCGGCGGAAGCGGGCAGGGCACCGCGTCGACCTCAGACTCAGGCGGGGCGGGCGGCACGGTCATTACGCAAACCGGTGTCCAGGTCCCGATCCTCGACCCGACGTTCTTTACCGGAGTCAGCATCGGCCAGGCCAGCCGGCCTCAGGCCAACACCGTCCAGACCGGCCTGACGGCGCTCCAGTTCGATAGCCAGTCGTTTCAGGTCGGATACCAGCAGGCCTTTCTGACCGGCACCACCGTCAGTTACGCCTGGAACAATTCGCATGTGAAGACCAACAACCCGTTGAACGATCTCAACCCCAACTGGTCGGCCAACATGAATCTCCAGGTTCAGCAGCGGTTGCTCCAGGGTTTCGGCCTCGCGGTGAACAATCGGAACATTCGCATCGCCAGAAACAACCTGAAGGTCAGCGATCTGACTTTCAAACTACAGGTCATGACTACCATTTCGGGCATCGTCAATCTCTACTGGGATCTGGTGAGTTTCAACGAAGACGTCAGGGTGAAAAAGAAGGCCCTGGAAGTCGCTGAGAAATTTCACAGCGACAATCAGAAGCAGGTGGAGATCGGAACTCTCGCCCCGATCGAGATCGTCCGGGCCGAGGCCCGGGTCGCCCAGGCCCAACAGGAGTTGACGAATTCCGAGACCGCTCTGATGCAGCAGGAGACCATCATCAAGAGCGCGCTGTCCCGAACCGGAACCGCAAGCCCCACCGTCGCCCAGGCGCGCGTCATTCCCACTGACCGGCTGACGGTCCCCGAATCCGACGATCCCGGACAGATCAACGATCTGATCGGCGCCGCCATCAACAACCGTCCGGATTTGGAACAGACTCGTATCAGTATCGAGAACACGAGGATCGGCATCGCCGGATCACGCAGCCAGTTGAAGCCTTCCCTCGATCTTCAAGCCTCGTTACAGCACAACTCGCTGACCGGTGAGATCAATTCGGTGGGATTCCGGGGAGGCCCCCCGTTGGCCCGTACCGTCGATCCTTACTTCATCGGCGGCTACGGCAACGCGCTTTCTCAGATCTTCCGCCGTAACTTTCCCGATTATTCCGTCGGTTTCCAGCTCAACATCCCGATTCGCAACCGTACGGCGCAGGCCGACTACATCCGCGATCAGCTTCAACTCCGGCAGCAAGAATTGAACGCCCAGAAACAGGTCAACGACGTCAGAGTCAACGTCCAGAATGCATTGACTGCCGTGATCCAGGCCAAGGCGCGCTATCAGGCGGCCGTCAAGGAGCGTGTTCTGCAGGAACAGACACTCGATGCTGAAAACAAGAAGTACGCGCTCGGAGCGTCTACAGCGTTCCAGGTCGTGCAGACGCAGCGCGACCTCGCCCAGGCGCAGGCCAGCGAGGTGAGCGCGCTGGCCGGCTACAGCCGCGCACGTGTCCAACTCGACTTGCAGACGGCCCAGATCCTCTCCAAGTACAGGGTGGAGATGACCGAGGCCAAATCCGGCAAGAGCTCACTTCCAATCAAACAGATCAACAACTGAGAACGAAGCTGTCGGCAATCGGCGATCAGCGCAGGCCAGCCGTTTGGAAAACTCTGGAGCGGTACTGAGGTCAACATCGCCCTCTGATCGACCGCGGACCGACCCGGGAGACCTGCCGGCGCGAAAGGTTCGGTCCAGGCGCCCACCCGCGCGCTCCCCAATCTGCCCGCATTTGCCAGCGCAAGGCGAGACACGTCGCCCTTTTCGCCGCGCCCCGAGGATTGCTGCCGGCCAGCGATACAAGCTGAACGAGAACGGAGCTCCTGCTTCGCTCTTTCTCATCCGTTTTGCTTCGCTCCCCGCCGCCAAAGGAAAGCCCGCCTCAGAAGACTTCAGATAATACACCCCGTCCCAGCCCCCCACCTCTGATACGCCTGATCCCCACGAATCGGCCCCCCGGGCGGCCCGCCCCGAGAGTTTCCGAAACGGCTGGGCTGTCTGCAGGAGGGTTGCTTCGAGCGCGCCAAAGGAATATCCTGCACTCGAGGCAATTCAGAAGGGCCCGCTCGGTGATTGGAATTCATCCAACCAGAGTGGGGCGTCGAACTGGGATAGTATTACTGGCGTTTTTCTGGGCCGGCGCTCCGGAAGCGTGCGCAGAGGGTTCGGCAATAAACGGCGCAGCCCTCTTCACAGGCAAGGCGCATTTCAAGCACCGGGGGCCCACCTGCGCGGCCTGTCACTCGATCTCCGGAACGGGTTTCCCGAGCGGCGGCACGATGGGTCCGGACCTTACGAGGGAATATTCCAAGCTGGGTCCGGAGGGCATGCGGGCCACGCTGGAGACGCTGTATTTTCCCGCGATGACCGCGTTGTATGCAACGCGACCGCTCACGCCTGGCGAACAAGCGGATCTCGGAGCCTTCCTGCAGAGCGTCAGGAATCGCCGGCCGGAAAGCACAACCGGCGTGCTGGGCCTGCTTGCGCTGGTCGGCTTCGGATTGCTGCTGGGAAGCACATGGTTGAAGGGACGGCAGCGGGTGCGTTCGGTTCGCGGCGCGCTATTGACGCGAGCGGGAGTCTCGAAGCGATGAGCTGGATCAAAGACCTGATCGACCCTGGAGCGCGCGTCTGGGAGGAGTTCTATCGCAACCGCTGGCAGCACGACAGGGTTGTCCGCAGCACGCACGGCGTGAACTGCACAGGCGGGTGCTCGTGGATGATCCACGTGAAGGATGGCATCGTGACATGGGAGATGCAGGCGACGGACTACCCACGCCTGGAACCGGGCTTGCCGTACTACGAGCCGCGCGGCTGCCCACGAGGGATCACCTACTCGTGGTACGTCTACAGCCCGTTGCGGATCAAGTATCCCTATGTGCGCGGAGTACTGCTCGATTTGTGGCGCGAGGCGCGGGCGGGTTGTCCGGATCCCGTCGACGCATGGGCTGCGGTGGTGGAGAACGTCGCGGACCGGGAGCGTTACCAGCAGGCGCGGGGCAAGGGCGGTTTCCGGCGAAGCAGTTGGGATGAGGCGCAGGAAATCATCGCCGCTTCCCTTCTCTATACGGCGAAGAGATACGGGCCGGACCGAGTCGCCGGATTCTCGCCGATTCCGGCGATGTCTATGCTGAGCTACGCTGCCGGGTCGCGCTTTCTGCAACTCTTCGGAGCGTCGCTGCTCAGCTTTTACGATCTCTACGCGGACTTCCCACCGGCTTCACCCGAGACCTGGGGCGAGAAGACCGATACCGCCGAGAGCGCGGACTGGTTCAACAGCAAGTACATCGTCACGGCCGGCAGCAACCTGAACATGACGCGGACGCCCGACGTGCACTTTGCCGCCGAGGCGCGCCATCACGGCGCGAAGCTGGTAGTGCTGTCGCCGGATTTCAGCGAGGTGTCGCGGTACGCCGACTGGTGGATTCCGGTGCACTCGGGCATGGACGCGGCGTTCTGGATGGCAGTGGACCACATCATCCTGAACGAGTTTCACGCCACCCGGCAGACCCCCTATTTCACGGACTATCTGAAGCGCTTCGCCGACAGCCCGTTCCTGGTGGCCATCGAATCGAAAGGCGACGTATTTACGGCCGGCCGGTTCCTTCGCGCCAACAGCCTGGCCCGTTACCGCGATGTGGAGAACGGCGACTGGAAGCTCCTCGTGATGGACGCGCGGACCGGCGAGCCGCGCATGCCGCAGGGGTCGATCGGATTCCGCTGGCAGCAACAGAGAGGCCTGTGGAATCTCGAGCCGAAGGACGGGCTGCAGGGAGACGAGATCGACCCGATTCTGAGCCTGCTGGAAATCCGCGAAGGCGAGTTGCCGGTGCGCTTCGAGGACTTCGGCGAAGGCCGCCAGTTCGAACGCGGCGTCCCGGTGAAGTACTTGGAGACGTGCGCCGGTCGCGTTCCGGTGGCCACGGTCTACGATCTGCTGATGGCGCAATTCGGCATATCACGCGGACTGCCCGGGGATTACCCCGCCGATTACGACGATGCGGAGCGGCCGTACACGCCAGCCTGGCAGGAGCAGTACACGGGCGTCGGCCGCAACACGGTGATCCAGTTTGCGCGCGAGTTCGCCTCAACCGCCGAGAAGACGCATGGCAAGTGCATGGTGATCGTGGGGTCCGGCGTCAATCACTGGTATCACAGCAACCTGCACTACCGCGCCTCGATCACGGCGCTGGTGCTTTGCGGCTGCGTCGGCGTGAACGGCGGCGGATTAAATCATTACACCGGCCAGGAGAAGTTGGCGCCTGCCGCCTCCTGGACGAAGCTTGCGCTGGCCGCCGATTGGACGGCCGGAGCGCGGCTTCAGAACGGTCCATCGTTCCATTACGTGCACAGCGACCAGTGGCGGTACGAGAGCGGCGCAGTCGACGTGCGCCCGGAGCAGGGGCCGTTCGCCAGGCGGCACGTGATGGACCTGCAGGCCGATGCGGTCCGCATGGGCTGGCTCCCCTTCTACCCGCAGTTCAACTCCAACCCGCTGGAGCTGGCACGCCGTGCCGAGGAAGCCGGCGCGCGCACGGAGCACGAGACGGCCGAGTGGTTCGTGGAACAACTGAAGGCACGGCGGTTCCGGTTTGCCGTCGAGGATCCGGACGCTTCGGAGAACTGGCCGCGAGTCTGGATCATTTGGCGCGCCAACGCCATCCTGTCCAGCGCCAAGGGGCACGAGTATTTCTTGAAGCATTATCTGGGTACGCACAACAATGCCATCGCCGATGAGGCGGCCAAGGATTCACTGGAGGAAATCGTCTGGCGCGAACCTGCACGACGGGGAAAGATGGACCTTGTGGTCGACCTCAATTTTCGCATGGACACGTCGGCGCTCTACTCCGACATCGTCCTGCCATCCGCCTCCTGGTATGAGAAGAACGACCTGAACACCACCGACTTGCACTCCTACATCCACCCGTTCGGCCAAGCTGTGCCACCTTGCTGGGAATCGAAGGCCGATTGGGATATTTTCAGGACGCTCGCAGCGAAGGTCAGCGAGTTGGCCCCCGCTCACTTTCCGGAGCCATTCCGCGATCTGGTGACAACGCCGCTCCTGCACGACAGTCCCGACGAGCTGGCGCAAGCGGAAGTGAAGCGGTGGTTCGCCGGCGAATGCGAAGCGGTGCCGGGAAAGACGATGCCGCATCTAAGGGTGGTCGAGCGCGATTACGTCAACCTGCACCACAAGTTTCTTTCGCTAGGCCCGCTGCTGAGGGAGGAGGGGGTGGAGGATCGGGGAGTCCGCATTCCGGTGGAGGATCTTTACGACCGGTTCACAGAGACCGTGGGAGCCTATGAGTGGGGCGGCAGGAAGTACCCGTCGCTGCTCGAACCGGTAGACGCCGCGAACATGGTGCTTTACTTCGCACCGGAGACCAATGGAGAAGTGGCCTACCGCGGCTTCCTGAGCCAGGAGCGGGAGACCGGCCTGCACCTGGCCGATCTGGCGGAGGAGAGCCGCGCCATCCGCTACGATTTCGCCGCGCTGACTGCGCAGCCGCGCCGCATCCTGACAAGCCCGTGCTGGTCCGGTATCACTAATCAAGGCCGGGCCTACAGCCCATACTGCCAGAATGTGGAGCGCGGAATCCCATGGCGGACACTGACGGGCCGCCAGCAACTCTACCTCGATCACGAGGGCTACCGGGCCTTCGGCGAAAGCTTGCCGGCGTTCAAGCCGAAGATCGGTGTCGAGGCTTCGCAGAACTTGTCCAGGAGCGCGCCTGAAGGAAGGTCGATTGTGTTGAACTGCCTGACGCCGCACGGCAAGTGGCACATCCATACGACGTATTCCGACAACCTGTCGATGCTGACGCTTTCGCGCGGCATCGAGCCGTTCTGGATCAACGACAAAGACGCGCTGGAGACCGGCATTCAGGATAACGACTGGATCGAGGCGTACAACGACAACGGCTCGATCGTCACCCGCGCGGTGGTGAGCGCTCGCGTCCCGCGAGGCGTCGGCCTTTTCTACCACGCCCCGGAGCGGACCTTATTCCCCAAGTCGCCGCTGCGCGGCAACCGCCGCGGAGGCGGCACTAACAGCGTGACGAGGATGCGGCTGAAACCCGTCCTGATGACGGGCGGCTATGCGCAGCACACATACCGCTTTAACGACTACGGTCCGGCCGCATCGGACCGCGACACCTACGTGATCGTGCACAGGCTGGAAGGCAAACCACGCTTCGAGTGAGGGAGGGAGGGTTGGATGGACATACGCTGCCAGGTTTCGATGGTCTTCCACCTCGACAAATGCATCGGCTGCCACACCTGCAGCCTGGCCTGCAAAAACCTCTGGACCAGCAGACCTGGCGCGGAGTACATGTGGTGGAACAACGTCGAGACGAAGCCGGGCGTCGGCTATCCTGCCCTGTACGAGGACCAGGAGCAGTATCAGGGAGGCTGGGAACTCGACAACGGCGAACTCAAGCTGAAGCTGAACACACGCGCCGGAGAGCTGGTGAATCTGTTCCACAATCCGCGGCTGCCGTCGCTCGACGATTACTATGAACCCTGGACCTACCGGTACTCGAACCTTATCGACGCGCCCGCGCAGGACGATCAGCCGGTCGCAACGCCGCTTTCACAGGTGACCGGAGAAGAAATCGACATCGAAGCCGGGCCGAACTGGGATGACGATCTCGGGGGCTCGCCGATCTATGCGGCCAACGATCCCAACCTTGCGGGTGTAGGCGAGGAGGAGCGGGCGCAGTTGTTCGAGGCCCAGCGACTGGTCTACTTCTACCTTCCGCGCATGTGCAACCACTGCATCAATCCCAGTTGCGTGGCGGCATGCCCGGCGGCAGCGATCTACAAACGCGGCGAAGATGGCATCGTACTCGTGAGCAATCAGAAATGCATGGCCTGGCGCATGTGCATCTCGGGCTGCCCTTATAAAAAGGTTTACTTCAACTGGGCGACCGGCAAGGCTGAGAAGTGCATCCTCTGTTATCCGCGTCTGGAGACGCAGCAGGCCCCGGCCTGCATGCACTCCTGCGTGGGCCGCATCCGGTATCTCGGAATGCTGTTCTATGATGCCGACCGGATTGAGGACGCGGCGAAGCATCCCGACCATGAGTTGGTCGAGGCGCAGCGCGACATCATTCTCGATCCGTTCGATCCGGCCGTCATCCGCAAAGCGCGCGCCAGCGGCATCGACGACAAGACGATCGAATCAGCCCAGAAATCGCCGGTGTTCAAGTATGTGAAGCGCTGGAAGCTAGCTCTGCCGCTGCACCCCGAGTTCCGGACGCTGCCGATGCTGTTCTATGTACCCCCACTTCTGCCGGTCACGGCGTCGATGAACGACGGGCTGTACGACAACTCGACGGACTTTTTCAGCTCACTGGAAAGCGCACGGCTGCCCATTCGCTACATGGCCAACCTGTTCACGGCGGGCGACGAAAGCCAGATCGTGGCAGTCTACCGGAAACTGATGGCGGGGCGGATTTATAAACGCGCGCAAACGGTCGGCGATATCACGGCCGAAAGAGCCCGCCAGGCGGTGGCGGAAGCGCTTACGACACCGGAAGAGATCGAGGAGATCTACTATCTGACGTCGATTGCCGGCTTCGACGAGCGATTCGTGATCCCACCGTTTTCGCGGGAGGCTGCGATCGAGTTGGTAGCGATCACTCAGGCGCGGCAGGAGGGCGGCGGCATGGGCTTCGTACGTGAGCCTCATCGAGGGCTGTGATGCGGTGCAAGACGCTGGCCGGATTACTAAAGTATCCGG
>WBZO01004076.1_pt1:10000-16121 | contig 16121 bp, 13 predicted proteins | sample 5204261 | NCBI WGS metagenome assembly WBZO01 (sample SAMN12412400, study PRJNA552823) | activated sludge metagenome | isolation source: activated sludge from anammox sidestream of wastewater treatment plant... | place: USA: North Carolina | collected 2017-09 | reverse complement strand
CCAGGGCCGCCACGTGGCACAGATTACCGCCAGGCTTTCCGGATGACGTAAAGCCGGAAAGCCAGGGGACCTCGACGAAAAGCACGATCCTGATTCACAGGCAGATCTCGAACAAGGACTCGGCAGATCAGAGTTGACGTGTCGCGATCGCGATGAAGAACGGGTGATACTCGTCTCCCCCGAAGTCCCGGCTTCGGGGGTTCTTGTATCGAGGGCATAGGGATCAGGCCTGCACGGATCCGGGTCGCCAAGGGCGAGCGCGGCGCCCGGCCGCCGATCGTCCGTTGGTGCCCGATCCCGGCAACACCTGTTTCAAAACTTATGGAACCGGCAGCCGCCGTCATGTACGGCTTTGTTGCGAGGCAAGTACCGCGGGGTTGACCACGTTGATGGGCGAACCCGAGGCGTAAGCATTGACCTGGTCAAACACGTCGCTGAACTGCACCTGCCATTCTTCGCGCGTGACATAGCCAATGTGTGGAGTTGGAGTTGACCCGGTTTGGTGGAGCCTGGGAGACTTTCCCAGGAGAGCCCAGCCATGCCGAAGACACGCCCACCTTATTCGCCTGAATTCCGTCGCCAGATGGTTGATCTGGTGCGCGCGGGCCGCGATCCCGAAGAGCTCGCCAAGGAGTTCGAGCCGACCGCGCAGTCGATCCGCTACTGGGTCGCGGTTGCCGATCGACAGGAGGGTCGCCGGTCCGACAAGGCAGATAACTTGTCGCCGGCCGAGCGCGACGAACTGCTGAGGCTGCGCCGTGAGAACAAACAGTTGCGGCTGGAGCGCGACATTCTCTCTCGCGCGACCGCCTGGTTTGCGCGCGAGACCGGGATCGTGCCGCCCGGGTCTTCGAATTCATGAGCGCAAATCAGGCTGATTTCCCCATTGCGGTGATGGCGCGGGTGCTGGGCGTTTCCGGGTCCGGCTACCACGCCTGGCGACAGCGTGTGCCGTCAGCCCGCGCACAGGCCGACGCGGTGCTGCTGACGAGCATCCGGACCATCCACATCGGCCCCCGGCAGACCTACGGCGCACCGCGCGTGCATGCTGAGCTTTGCGCTCGAGGCAAAAGACACGGCCGCAAGCGGATTGCGCGGTTGATGCGGGCGGCCGGTTTGGTGGGCGCCAGCCGCCGACGCGGTGACGTGGTCACCACCAGGCGGGACAAAGAGGCGCGGCCTGTCCCGGATCTGGTCGACCGCGACTTCACGGCGACGCAGCCCGACCAGCTCTGGGTGGCCGATATCACGTTCGTACCGACCGCCGCGGGGTTCCTGTATCTGGCCGTGGTGCTCGACGCCTGGAGCCGCAAGATCGTCGGCTGGGCAATGGCCAACCATCTGCGCACGGAACTGGTGCTGGATGCCTTGGAGATGGCGGTCGGCCAGCGCCGCCCGAATAACGTCATTTACCACAGCGACCAGGGCAGCCAATACACCTCGCTTGCGTTCGGCAAACGCTGCAAGGAAGCTGGTGTCAGGCCGTCAATGGGCTCTGTCGGCGATGCCTACGACAACGCCATGTGCGAGAGCTTCTTCGCCACGCTGGAATGCGAACTGCTCGACCGCCGCCGCTTCGCATCCCAGGCCGAGGCGCGGATGGCGTGCTTCAGCTTTATCGAAGGGTGGTACAACCTCGTCCGACTGCATTCGGCGTTGGGCTACCGATCGCCGATGACCTATGAAGCGGAAATGCAAACGACTGACCCGGTAACGTAATCAACACAAGCCTCCCAGGCTCCACCAAACCGGGTCAACTCCAACTCCACCAACCGCCTGAACGGCACGCACCGGCCGCGCTCGCTTCTCTGTCCGGCCTGCTGGTCTGCGGCTGCTGTGGCTTTCCCTATGCGCTGCGCGGCCAGGATCGCTATGCCTGTTCCAACCACGTCATGAACGGCTCGTGTTCCAACAGCCGCAGCATTACCCGTGCGGCGCTGGAAGCCCGCATGCTGGAAGGACTGTGCGCGCGGCTCATGGCGCCTGAGATCGCTGCCGAGGCCATGCGCGCCTACGCGGAGGAAACCAACCGGCTCAACCGCGAGCGCCGGGCCGGCAGCGAGACCGACCGGAAAGCCCTCGCCGATGTCGAAAAGAAGCTCAAGGAGATCGTCACCGCCATCGAGGACGGCGGCTACAGCCGACCGCTCATGATGCGGCTACGCGAGCTGGAGGCGAAGCAGGACGAGTTGACGGAGCGGCTGTCGCGGGCGCCGATGGACATCCCGGACATTCACCCAAACGTCGCCGGCATCTATCGTCGGAAGGTCGAGCGCCTTGCCGAGGCGCTACAGCGCCCGCAGGAGCGTAACGAGGCGGCCGAGGCCATCCGTGCCCTGATCCACATCACGCTGACGCCCGGCCCCAGGCGCGGCGAGATCGCCGCCACGCTGCACGGCGATCTCGGCACGATCCTCGAATGGGTGGCCCAAAAACAGAACACTCCCGGCCGGGATGGCTCGGGAGTGTCGGTTTCAGTGGTTGCGGGGGCAGGATTTGAACCTGCGACCTTCAGGTTATGAGCCTGACGAGCTACCGGGCTGCTCCACCCCGCGTTGTGAGTGGGATGGGTGGATTGGAAGACCTGGCGGCGACCTACTCTCCCGTGCCTTGAGGCACAGTACCATGGGCGCTGGGGGTTTTCACGGCCGAGTTCGGGATGGGATCGGGTGCGGCCCCCCCGCCAAAGCCACCAGGTCGTCCAATCCACCCTGTGTGTTGCGCGGGTTGGGTGCCCGGCGCGGGTGGGTTTCGGGTTCTGGTGTGGTGTTGTGTGTGGATGCGTCTGTGGATGATTTCCATGCATGATGTGATCGGTAAGGATCGGTAAGATCGAGCCGATCGGGCGATTAGGACCGGTTAGCTGCACGCGTTGCCGCGCTTCCACATCCGGCCTATCAACGTGATGGTCTGTCACGGCCCTCGGGGAGACCTGGTTTTGAGGTGGGTTTCCCGCTTAGATGCTTTCAGCGGTTATCCCGTCCATACGTAGCTACCCGGCCGTGCCACTGGCGTGACAACCGGTGCACCAGAGGTATGTCCATCCCGGTCCTCTCGTACTAGGGACAGCTCCTCTCAAGTCTCCAACACCCACGGCAGATAGGGACCGAACTGTCTCACGACGTTCTAAACCCAGCTCACGTACCACTTTAATCGGCGAACAGCCGAACCCTTGGGACCTGCTCCAGCCCCAGGATGTGATGAGCCGACATCGAGGTGCCAAACCTCCCCGTCGATGTGGACTCTTGGGGGAGATCAGCCTGTTATCCCTAGAGTACCTTTTATCCGTTGAGCGATGGCCCTTCCACGCGGGACCACCGGATCACTATGGCCGACTTTCGTCTCTGTTCGAGCTGTCACTCTCACAGTCAGGCGGGCTTATGCCATTGCACTCAACAGCCGATGTCCGACCGGCTTGAGCCCACCATCGCGCGCCTCCGTTACTGTTTGGGAGGCGACCGCCCCAGTCAAACTGCCCACCATGCAGGGTCCCGGACCGGGCTGACCGGCCTCGGTTAGACAGCAGAAGAACTCAGGGTGGTATTTCAAGGTTGGCTCCACCCGAGCTGGCGCCCGGGCTTCGAAGCCTCCCACCTATCCTACACAGAATTCTCCTGCTGCCACTGCAAAGCTGCAGTAAAGGTTCATAGGGTCTTTCCGTCTGACCGCGGGTACCCCGCATCTTCACGGGGAATTCAATTTCGCTGAGCCGACGCTGGAGACAGTGGGGAAGTCGTTACGCCATTCGTGCAGGTCGGAACTTACCCGACAAGGAATTTCGCTACCTTAGGACCGTTATAGTTACGGCCGCCGTTTACCGGGGCTTCGGTTCGGAGCTTGCACTCCTCCCCTTAACCTTCCGGCACCGGGCAGGCGTCAGACCCTATACGTCGTCTCTCGACTTCGCAGAGCCCTGTGTTTTTACTAAACAGTCGCTACCCCCTGCTCTGTGCCACCCCCCGCCGGTTGCCCGGTGAAGGGTCTCGCTTATCCCGAAGTTACGCGAGCAATTTGCCTAGTTCCTTCAGCATCGTTCTCTCAAGCGCCTTGGTATGCTCTACCAGTCCACCTGTGTCGGTTTCGGGTACGGTCCATATGCCAGAGCTGTTTCCTGGGACACTCACAAAGCCGGGACAATCCGATAAGCCCCGACAACAGTTCGTATCCGTCACTTCTGGCGGGCCCAGGAATATTCACCTGGTTCCCATCGACTACGGCTTTCGCCCTCGCCTTAGGGGCCGGCTCACCCTGCGCGGATTAACCTTGCGCAGGAACCCTTGGACTTTCGGCGACAGAGTTTCTCACTCTGTTTGTCGCTACTCATGTCAGCATTCGCACTTCCGATACCTCCACCGCCCCTCACGGGTGCGGCTTCGCAGGCCTACGGAACGCTCCGCTACCGCTGCATTGCTGCAGCCCACAGCTTCGGTACGTGGCTTCAGCCCCGTTACATTTTCGGCGCGGGATTTCTATTAGACCAGTGAGCTATTACGCTTTCTTTAAAGGATGGCTGCTTCTAAGCCAACCTCCTGGTTGTTTTGGAATTCCCACATCCTTTCCCACTTAGCCACGATTTGGGGACCTTAGCTGGTGGTCTGGGCTGTTTCCCTCTCGACGACGGACCTTAGCACCCGCCGTCTGTCTGCCGGACTATACTCCTCGGTATTCGGAGTTTGGTTAGGTTTGGTAAGGCTTTGGGCCCCCCTAGCCCATCCAGTGCTCTACCCCCGAGGGTAAACATCCGACGATCTACCTCAATAGATTTCGCGGAGAACCAGCTATTTCCGAGTTTGATTGGCCTTTCACCCCTAGCCACAGCTCATCCCCGACTTTTTCAACAGGCGTGGGTTCGGTCCTCCAGTGGGTGTTACCCCACCTTCAACCTGGCCATGGCTAGATCACTCGGTTTCGGGTCTTCCGCCCGCGACTGAACGCCCTGTTCAGACTCGCTTTCGCTCCGCCTTCGCCTATCGGCTTAAGCTCGCCGCAAACGGAAACTCGCTGACCCATTATACAAAAGGTACGCCGTCACCGAATTCTCGGCTCCGACTGCTTGTAGGCATCCGGTTTCAGGTCTCTTTCACTCCCCTCGTCGGGGTGCTTTTCACCTTTCCCTCACGGTACTTGTTCACTATCGGTCACCAGGGAGTATTTAGGCTTGGAGGGTGGTCCCCCCATCTTCAGACAGGATTTCACGTGTCCCGCCTTACTCAAGGATCAAACCGTCTCTACGCATACGGGGCTGTCACCCGCTATGGCCGGACTTTCCAGACCGTTCTGCTTCTCCCGATTTGACCACTGGCCTGCTCCGCTTTCGCTCGCCACTACTCACGGAATCTCGGTTGATGTCTTTTCCTCCGGGTACTGAGATGTTTCAGTTCCCCGGGTTCGCCTCGACAGCCTATGGATTCAGCCGCCGATACCCCTAAGGGTGGGTTGCCCCATTCGGATATCCACGGATCAACGCCTGCTCGCGGCTCCCCGTGGCTTTTCGCAGCGTGCCACGTCCTTCATCGCCTCCTGGTGCCAAGGCATCCACCGAATGCCCTTCTCTTGCTCGATGTCCCGTCCCGGACTTCCGTCCGGAACCCACCATGCACGGAAACCATCCACAGCTTCAAACCACGGATCGTCCCGTCCACAGCCAACATCCAATGTCAGCACACAACAGAACCCAACAGACTGCGCCAGCCAGCCCCGAAGCTTCCACCCCGGAACCCGCTCCGCATCATCCATCGGATCTACACAACGCCACTGAACACTCACCGCCCGAACGAGGGACACCACCCCGCCCCCTCGCGGAGACAAGACAGACATCCGGTCAGACTGGCATTCGCACGATGGGACAAAGCCCGGCCCCGGACCTGTTCGGTATCACCCGAACCGGCCGCAACCCGACCCCGTCTCGCGCGCCCAGTGACGCACCAGAACCTGATTCACCCTGACAAAGAACAACGCCACCCTCGCAGGCAACGCACATACGGCAGCCAACGCCCCCATCTCGCAGGGAACCACCTGGCTGAACCGTAAATCTTCAGCTTCTCTGTGACGATGACACCCGTCGCTTCCGACGTTTGTCGCTCCCGACACCCGACACGTCCGAGACACCGCAGCCGCAGCG
>WBZO01004076.1_pt1:0-7500 | contig 16121 bp, 13 predicted proteins | sample 5204261 | NCBI WGS metagenome assembly WBZO01 (sample SAMN12412400, study PRJNA552823) | activated sludge metagenome | isolation source: activated sludge from anammox sidestream of wastewater treatment plant... | place: USA: North Carolina | collected 2017-09 | reverse complement strand
GCAACTGCTTTTCGCTCGCCCCGTCGCGGTGGAGCGCATTTAGGCGAGCGCAGCGACGCGGTCAACCCTGATTCTGCAATTTTCTCGTCAGACCCCGTGCCACCCCCGGAACCAGGCCACAAAACGAGGGACCCCCTCCGACAGCCGCGTACGGGGCAAAAACCCCGTCAATTCATGGATCTGGTCAATCGCCGCAAACGTCTCCTCAACATCCACCGACGGCCGCGGTGCACTGCGCACAATCGCTCGGCGGCCCAGCCCCTCCTCCAGCAGAGCGACCAGGGTCCGCACCTCCTCTCCATGGTGATTCCCGATATTCAGCACCCGCGCCGCACTGGCATCAGCCGGCGGCCGGTCCAGGCACCCGACGACTCCCGCCACGATGTCGTCGATATAGGTGAAATCCCGCTTTAGCCGCCCATCATCGAACAACGTGATCGGCTCCCCCGCCACAATAGCCCGGGCAAAGCTGTAATAGGCCATGTCGGGCCGCCCCCACGGCCCATACACGGTAAAGAACCGCAACCCCGTCAGCGGCACGCCAAACAGATGCCCATAGGCATGGCTGATCAGCTCATCCGCCCGCTTGGTCGCGGCATACAGCGAGATCGGCGTATCCACCCGGTCGGTCTCGCGAAACGGCAGCTCGGTGTTTGCGCCATAGACCGAGGAGGTGCTCGCATACACCATATGCCGCAGGTTCGGCAGACGCCGCACCGCCTCCAGCACCACCAGGTGTCCCATCACGTTCGACTGCACATAGGAATACGGGTCCACCAGCGAATGCCGCACCCCCGCCTGCGCCGCGAGGTGGACGACATGGCTGATATCCGCGTTCCCGGCCAGCACGGCGGCCACCGCCGCCCGGTCCGATATATCCAGCCGGACGAAGGAAAATCCCGGCTCCGCGCGCAACCGTTCGAGTCGCGCCTCCTTCAGCGCCACATCGTAGTACGCGTTCAGGTTATCCACGCCCATGACCGAATCGCCACGCGCGAGCAGCGCCGCAACGACATGGTAGCCGACAAAGCCGGCCGCCCCCGTGACGAGAACTTTCACGGCAGCGGCCGAGCGACCAGCCGATCTTCCAGCAGCTCCAGCACCGCATGGCCAAGGGCGATGTGGCACTCCTGGATCCGCGCCGTCTCGGTATCGGGCACCAGCAGCACATGATCGCAGCGTGAGATCGCGGGCTCACCGGTGCCGCCCAGCAAGCCGACGGTCACGATGCCCAGCTCCCGCGCCGCATCCAGCGCCCGGATCACGTTGGCCGAACGGCCCGAGGTCGTGATGCCGAACAGCACGTCGCCCTTACGACCCAGTCCGCGAACCGGCCGCTCGAACACGCTCTCATACCCGTAGTCGTTGCCCCCCGCGGTCAAGGCCGCGGGGTCCAGCGTCAGGGCGAGCGCCGCGATCGACGGCCGCTCCACCTTCGGACGCAACCGCACCAACATCTCGGTCGCCAGATGCTGGCTGTCCGCCGCCGAACCGCCATTGCCGCAGAACATCAGCTTCCCGCCACCGCGCAGGCTTTCCTCGCACGCCGAGACGACACCCACCACTGCATCAGCGAGCTCGGTGGCGATCCGTTGCTTCAGTGCCGCCGATTTCTGCATCATCGCCGCAAAGCGGGCGATTTCGGTCATGACCACGTCTCCGGTAGTTGCCGGAGCCGTTTACTGTGCCACCCAGCCGCCGTCTATCGAGATCGGAGCCCCCGTGATGGTCCGCGCCGATTCCGAACACAGGAAAACCGCCAACCCGCCGATCGCCTCCGGGGTCGAGAACTGCGTCATCGGCTGCTTCTCGGCCAGGAACTCCCTGCCCGCCTCATCCACCGTGATGCCGTCCTGGCTGGCGCGCGCTTCAAGCTGTCGCTCGACCAGGGGAGTCAGCACCCAGCCGGGGCAGATTGCATTGACCGTGATCCCGCAATTCGCCGTTTCGATCGCTGCGACCTTGGTCATGCCCAGGACGCCGTGCTTGGCCGCCACATAGGCGACTTTCTGCGCGCTCGCGACAAGCCCGTGCGCCGAGGCAATGTTGATGATGCGCCCCCATCCCTTGGCCTTCATGCCGGGGATCGCCGCCTTCATGCCGTGGAAGACGCCCGAAAGATTGATCGCGATGATCGCGTTCCATTTGTCTTCCGGGAAATCCTCGACATTCGCGGTGAACTGGATGCCGGCGTTGTTCACCAGGATGTCGAGCGAACCGAAACGCTTCTGCGTCTCGGCCACCATCGCGGCGATTTCCGTACCCTTCGAGATATCGGCCCCGTTGTAGCTGGCCGCGACGCCGAATTCCTTCTCGATCCTAACGCGCTCAGCCTCGATCGCCGCCGCGTCGCCGAACCCGTTCAGCACGATCGAGGCGCCGGCCCCCGCCAGCGCATGGGCGATGCCAAGCCCGATACCGCTCGTGGAACCGGTGACCAGGGCCACTTTTCCCTTCAGGCTCATGCGTCTGTCCTTCCCTGCTGGCTGTCCTTGCTGGCCATCCATGACGCGGCGCAATATAGGGGGATGGGCGTGACTTGGCACCAACAAACGCCAATGGCGCGCCCGGGGCCGAGCGAAGCCGGCCCCGGTGCCGGACGGGCTATTTTGCCTGCCCGCCCTGTGGATGCGACATGTCATGCTGATGTGACATGGTGGGCATCGGCGCGCCCGCTTTGGCGACCAGCGCCGTGGCCGTCACGGCGCCGGCCTTCTCGAAGGTCAGCGTGACCGGAAAATGGTCGCCTTCCTTCAGGGGCTGCTTCAGGTTCATCAGCATGATGTGATAGCCGCCGGGCGCCAGCGTCAGCGGCTTGGCTGGCGTCACCTCCAGCCCTTTGACCTCGCGCATCTTCATCACGCCGTCGGCCATGGTGGTTTCGTGCACTTCCAGCCGTTCGGCCACCGGCGATGCCGCCGACACCAGGCGATCGCCGGTCGGCCCCTTGTCCTTGATGGTCATGAAGACCGCGCCGTTGCGCCCCGCCAAGGCGGCGCGGGACCAGACATTCTCGAGCTCGATGGTGCCCTGCTGGGCAAAGGCGGCAGTCGTGGCCAACAGGCCGGCGGCAACGATCGCCAGCTTTGTGCGGATGGATGGCATGGTGCGAATCCTTTGAAAAATACTGTTCAGGCGCCCACGTCCCGGTCGGCAGCGATCCGGCTGCCGACCGGCCTGGACAACGGTTTGGAGGGGATTCACACCGAAATCGGCGGCGCCCGCGGCTGGGTGAAACGATCGGCCGCCCGGACGAAAGCGCACAGCCGGCGTTCCGTCCGCTCCGCCGCCGCGATCCGCGGCATCGGAAACGAGCCGCCAGCCGCCGGCAACAGCGTCACGTTCGACAGCAGGGAACAAAGCGGACACAGGCCGCAATCCCGGTCATGCATCGGCGGCGTGTCGCTCGGCGTCCGGTCACCTGCGTGACAGATGAAACCGCCGCTCCGACCGGCGGAAACCGGCAACGGCTCGACCGCGCCGCCGATGAGCATCGCCATCAACAGCATCAGCGCTGCCAGCAGCGCCGGCGGCCTGTTACCGAACACCGTCATGCCGGCTCTATACGCCTGCCGGCACCGCTCGGCCAGGGTTCAGCGCGCCTATGCCGTGACGACCAGATCCTCGGCGCGATACGGCATCGGCACCAATCCCTGTTCGGCAGTGTAACGCAGGCACGTCTCGATGCCGGTGCGGTTTGCGTCACGCCCGTACGGCAGCACGTCGTCGCCGACGATCCCGCGATAGCGCGCCTCCGCACTCGGTTCCGTCGCCGCTGTCCTGGCAGCCCAGAACATCCGGAACAGCTCGCCGGCCAGCCAGGGATGCGCCTGCAGCAGCTCGGTCCTTACGCAGACGACATGGTTGACCGGATAGGCCCCGGTCTTGCGGTACCAGGCCGCTGCTGCGGCCTCGGCATCCGGGATCACCGGCCGGACCGATGCCGGATCGAGGCCCGTCAGCGCGATCCCGGCATCGATCTCCCCGCTCATCAGCATCGAGGGCAGGTCCTGACCGCGCGCGATCCGCACCACGTTGGGCGGATCGGGATATTCCTGCACATGTGCGTCCTCGGCCGTGACCCAGGTGATCCGGCGATGATCGACGCCGTATTCATCCAGCAGGATGCCACGCACCCAGACCCCGGTCGTCTGCGAGAAGGCGCGGACGCCGACGCGCTTGCCGACCAGGTCCGCCGGCCCGCGGATCGGTGCCTCGTTGCGGCACACCAGCGCGGCGTGATGGAACCCGCGCATCACCACGATCGGCAGGGCGGTGATCGGCTTGCCATAAAAGACCGCCTGCGCATGTGTCGTCAGCGCAATCTCGCACAGGTCGAAATCGCCGGTCCGCACCTGCCGGCGGAAGGCGCGGGTGATCGGCGCCACCTCCTCCCACGCGAACCGCACGCGGTCCGACCCGATGCGCCCGTCCTTCAGCGCAACCACGTGCGGATAAGCGGCCAGAGCGGCCTTCAACGTGATCATGGCGCCTTCACCGTCGGATAGATGTCCGCGCCATAATGTTTCCTGAAAGTAGCGATCAGCGCGGGCGGCGGCGAGGCATACAGGCATTTCTTCGAGACGAAGCGCCCGCCCATCAGCCGGTTCAGCTTCACCGCCATCTCGCCCATCTTCACCAGGTTGGTGATGCCGTTCAGGATCGGTACGCCGTCCGGCGTCTCATGGATGCCGGCATGCGCCAACAGCGCCATCACCACGCCGCCGGCGGCGATCACCACCTCGGCCCCCGCTTCGGTGTTCTTCCGCGCCGCGGCGTTGAACTGCGCCACCACCTCATCCTGCACCGGCCCCGGCTCGAACGCCGGCGCAAGGTCGGTCAGCCGTTCCACGCTCATGCGGTTGGCGCCGGTGAAGCGGTCGCGCAGCCCGGACCGATGCACATTCTCGACGATACGCGGGGTGAATTTCTCGTTGATCGTCACGAACGAGAAATTGGCGCCCATCATGCAGGCGACATGCATCGCCGACTCGCACAGGCCCAGCACGGGAATGTCGGCGATCTCCCGCGCTTCCCGCAGGCCCGGATCGGCGATGTTGCCGATCAGGAACGCGTCATAGCCTTCGGTCACCGCGCGATTGACATTCCTCAGCACCTCGCCGGTTTCCAGATATTCCAGATAGCGGAACTGATCGCCGACGCCGCCGATTTCGGTGATGCCGGCGACATGGATCTCGGTGTCCGGGTCCTTCACCGTATCGAGGATCCCGCGCAGCACCTGCGGATAGGTGCCCCATTCCGTCTGCCGCGTCATGCTTTGATACCAGAGCTTCATCATCCCCTCCCGTTCATGCCGGTTCACCGCGCGTCAGCCGGGACAGCGGGGGCACGACGAGCAGGGCGAGGCCGCCGGCCACGGCCATCGCCGCGAACGCCATTCCACCGTGCCGGGTGTAGAGCCAGCCGGCCAGCAGCACCATCAGCCCGTTCGGTGCGCCGAACCCCAGCGCATTGTGCAGCGCCTGCGCCGTGGCGGCCCGTTCGGCGGGAACGAACCGGCTGAGAGTCATCATCGCCGACAGGTGCTGCATCGCAAAGGTCGCCGCGTGCAGCAACTGCACGGCGGCCAGCACCGCGACCGCGGGCTCCATCGCTGTCACGCCCCAGCGAACGATGCACCCCGCCGCGGCGCAGCCGGTCAGGCCCGCCGGCCCCAGCCGCTCGATCAGCGCCCGCCCGCGCAGGAACAGCAAAATCTCGACGATGATGCCCTCGGCCAGCAGCAGGCCGATGACCGTGTCGCTGAGCCCCTGCGACCGCCACAGCAGCGCGGCGAACCCGTAATAGGCGGCGTGCGATCCCTGGATCAGCGCGCTGGACATCAGCGCCAGGCGGAATCCGGGGTTGCGGAACAGCGCCAGCCCAGCCCAGGCGCGCGGGGCGGCGGGCGGCGAGGCCGCCTCGGGCAGCAGCCGGCTCAACAGCGTCGCAGTGGCGTAACCGGTGGCAATCAGCAGCGGCACGAGCCAGGTGCCGACGACGTTCAGCACCCACCCGGCGCAGGCCGTGGTGACCATGAAGGTGGCGGAGCCGACGGCGCGGACCGGCCCGTATTCCAGCCGCCGCTCCCGCGCCAGAGCCAGTGCCAGTGAATCGGCCAGCGGATTGATGGCCGAGGCGGCGATCCCCTGCCCCGCGGCGACCAGCAGCACCGGCCAGAAGCCGCGCGCCGGCAGGAACAGCAGCGCCATCACGGTTGCGATCGAACCGGCCAGCAGCAGCACCGGGCGCCGACGCCCGATCCGGTCGGCGACATTGCCCCAACCCGGGCCAGCGAGGATGCGCAGGAAGGTGGCGGTACCCAGCACCTGCCCGATCGCCTCCGGCGACAGGCCGCGATCGGCGTAGAACAGCGGCATGTAGCCGGTCAGAGCCATGGACGAGAAATAGGCGCCCAGGAACGCCCCGACCCGGGTGCCGGCCGACATCGCGCGCGGATCAGCCGGCGCGTTGCAGAACAGCGACCTCACGGACCTTGCGCGCCATCGCGGCGATACCGTTGCCGCGATTGGTCGACAACGCCTCCAGCAGGCCGAGATCCTTCAGGAAGACCGGATCGGTGGCCAGGATTTCGTCGATCGGGCGGCCGGAATAGACGCGCAGCAGCAGCGCCACCAGCCCCGAAACGATGGCGGCGTCCGACGCGCCAGCGAAATACATCCGCCCGTCACGGACCGCCGCCTCCATCCACACCCGGCTCTGGCAACCGGGCACGCGGTGGCTGTCGTCCGCCCATTCCTGCGGAAAAGGCGGCAGCTTGCGGCCGAGCTCGATGATGAACTGGTACCGCTCCATCCAGTCATCGAAGATGGCGAGTTCGTCACCGATGGCGGCGATCGCTTCGGCGGCAGAGGGTTCTTCGGGGATGACGAACGGGTCCTGCATCTTCTGTCCTGGCATAGCGTCACCCGGTGACGCCGGGCAGGTCACATATCGGCGAACCGCCACCAACCTCAACCGGGGTTGCCACGGTCCGGCAGGCAAATCGCGGCATCCGAAACCCGACACGGGCAGGGCCGACAGCCGCCCCGACAGGTCGACCCATCACGATCTGGAATGAAATGCCGCGGCACTTGTTGCGAACGATATCGGGATTACCTTAAGCTCGATTTCCACAAAGACAAACCCGCTCGTCCGGGCGGGATACGAAATATCCGGCCAGATCGACATGGGCGGATCAGGGAGATACGCATGACGACCAGGAATATCCTCTCCACACGTGCGGCCACACGGCGCAAGATCCTGAAGTTCGGCGCCGCGGCCTCGGCCTTGCCCTGGGTCCATATCCGCACCGTCGGCGCCGCCGGCAAGCTGAACGTCTTCTTCTGGGATCACTGGGTGCCCGCCGGCAACGCGGTGCTGCGCGAGCAGGTCGAGCGCTGGTCGGCGAAGAACATGGTCGAGACCAACATCGACTTCATCACCTCGATCGGCCAGAAGCACCTGCTGACGATCAATGCCGAGGCGCAGGCGCTCCGG
>WBZO01004075.1_pt1 | contig 16128 bp, 18 predicted proteins | sample 5204261 | NCBI WGS metagenome assembly WBZO01 (sample SAMN12412400, study PRJNA552823) | activated sludge metagenome | isolation source: activated sludge from anammox sidestream of wastewater treatment plant... | place: USA: North Carolina | collected 2017-09 | reverse complement strand
GAGGGGATGTAGTAGGCGGACTCACCGTCATGGAAGACGTCAGGCCCGTCCGCATAGCCAGCGACGATCGCCTCGGCCCGTGTGAGCGGGTCGAACTCACCTCCGGACTCCGGGTCCGGGAGCGTGAGCCCCTCGCACTGCGCGACGTTGAAGACCGTGTAGAGCCGCATCAGCGGGAACGCCGGTCCGCGGTCTGCATCCGGGGAGTCGCTGTTGCGGTCCTCGTCGCGCGCGGGCCACTTCCAGAAGACGACCCGTGTGCCCTGTTCGCCGCGGCGGACGTGTCCGCCGAGCTGCTCCGCCTGGCGGTAGGTGAGCCAGCGGGCGTCTTCGTAGCCCGCCTCCATCGACGTCAGGCTGAGCATGAGCAGGTTGATCCCGCGGTAGGAGCGGTGCGAGACCGCGTTGCGCAGTCCGCGTGCGCGCCAGGGATGGCGCCACGGGACGGTGCCGCGTTCGAGGGCGGCGATGATGCGGGATGTCACGTCCGCGTATGGGTCACGGCGTGCCGCCGCCGGCCTACGCTGCGTGCGAGCCATCGCGAGGGTCCGTGGCTGGCTCGATCCGCTCGTAGACGGTCAGCCGCACCGTGTGCGTGGGGTCGTCGGTGCGCACCGCCTGCACGGCGGTCGCATGGAAGCCGGGCAGCGGCGAATGCCCGAGCGGGATCACCGCCACCGCGTACTGACCCGAGCGCGTAGTCACCACGCGCCGAGCCGCTGGCTGCAGGAGCATCGTCAGGCGGCCTGCGCGTGTCCATTGCGGCGGTCGAGGCCGCGTGCGAGCCGGGTGACGGCGTCCTGGAGGCGACGGGCGTCGAGCTCGTCGAGCGGGCAGCCGTACTTCTCGGCGACCCACTCGCGCGTGCGCGCCTCGTCGGAACCGGCCCGCTCGGCGATCGCAATCACCTCGCGACGCAGCGGTTCGGTGTCCGTGGTCAGGTCCGGCGCCAGCGACCCGTCGAGCGCGGCCGATAACTCGTTGCCAAGCCCGGCGCCGTAGTGCCGCAGTGCCCGCTTGAGGCCGTCGGTCACCGCCGTCTTGTAGGCGGTCGTATGCCCGTCAGCGGTCTGTTCGTCGACGTTTCCCGTGCCTACGTCGCTGTGTGCGCCGCAGCCCTCGACGGTGACGCGGACCGTCGCCGTATAGATGCCGAGTACCGGGGTGGCATTGCGCCGTCCGGTCTGGGGGATTGGGCGGTAGGTGACCTCTCCGACCACTTCAGCGCCCCAGCGATCTTCACCGAAGATCGCGTTCGCGAGCTGGATGGCCCGCCACCCTTCCAGGTAGCGGATCAGTCCGTCATCGCCGTCGCGTTCCGAGATGTGCTCGGGTGCGAGCGGCTGCCGGAGCTTCCGCTTCGCGGCGGTGCTCAGGCGGCGCGGTTGAGGCGCATGCGTTCGCTCTGCTGCCATGATTGCTCCTGTCGTCCGCGGGCCTCGGCCAGTGCCGCCATGAAGGCATCTCGGCCACCGCGCCGCTGTCCGAGTTCGTTGAAGTCTTGCGCTCCCGCTGGGAGCGTCACCGGAATCGCTCGTCCGCCGAGGGCGGACGCGAGCTGCGCCGAAGCGCGACGGCCGGGGCCGTCGGCATCGAGCGCGAGGTAGACGGTGCGGAAGCCGCGCAGGGCGGCGAGGGCGAGCCGCGAGGCATGCGTGCCGACGAGTGCCACGGCCGGCACGTCCCACTCGCAGGCTGTCAGCCAGTCGAACGGGCCTTCCACCACGACCACCGCGTGCTGTCCGACGAGCCGCGCCCCGGCGAGGCCTAACAGCGGCGAGGGAGCGCGGAGGTTCAGGTAGCGGGGAGCGCGCTTCCCAAGGGCACGTCCCGTGAGCCATGTCGCCCGTCCCTGGACGTCGAGGTCTGGGACCACGATCCGGCCGGTGAATGTGTCCCGCTCACCCGCGATTAGCCCGAGCCGCTCCGTCGCTTCGAGACTCAGGCGCGACTGACGCAACTTCTGGGCGAGGCCGCCCGCGGCGTAGCCGAGGCGCAGTCGGCGTGCAGTCTCCATCGAGATGCCGCGTCGGGCGAGGTACGAGCGCACGTCCCGGTACTTCAGGAGCGCGCGCTCGTAGTGCGTGACGGTCGCCTCGACGACCGCCAGCGACGCGGCATCGAGTCGCGCGGCCGGCGGCGGTGCCGGGAGCCGGACGACATTCGCCGGCAGCTCCGGCAGTCCCCGCGAGAGCAATGCCGCCGTTTCCCGGAACGGCGTGCCCCGGATCCGGCCGACGAAGTCGATCACGTCGCCGCCGGCGTGGCAGCCGTAGCAGAACCACGACGCGGTCTCCGGGTAGACCACGAAGCTCGGGTCGCGGTCGCGGTGGAACGGGCAAAGCCCGGTGGAACGCCTCCCCGACGGCCTGAGCGCGACGCCGGCCGACGCGACCGCCTCCGCGATCGGATGTGCGGCGCGGATCGCCGCGACGTCATGCATCCGGAGCGTCCGCTTCGAGCTCGTTGACGCGCCGCCAGAAGCACTCCTCCTGTACGGTGAGCGCCGCCTCGGGGTCGATGCCCGCGGGCAGGTGAGGCTTCAGGAGCTCGCCGGGCGGGTCGCCGAGCTCCCAGTAGCGCGCGATCAGTTCGCCCTCGCCTTCGGCGTCGGCGAGCCAGGCGAGCAGGGCTTCGACGGCGGGCTGTACCGCCGCGCGCTGCGCAGTGCTCCACTGGGCGTAGATGGCATGGCTGTTTTCCCACACGCCGCGGACGGCGCGCCGGAAACGGTCGTTCTTGGACACGTTCGGATTCCCTTCATTGGACACGGTTGGTTTCGCTCTCCGGTGCGCCCGACTGCCGGGCGCACCGGCTCCCGTCTGGACGGGCAGCACGAAATCGGGGCCGCCCGAAGGCGGCCCCGAAGGAGGTGGATCGCTGCTGAATCAGGGGGGTCAGGCGAGCGGGCGGGCGCCTCGCAGCGCCTGTGGCGCGAACCGCCGGCCGCGCTCCCAGCGCCGCAGGCCGATCGCGGAGACGACCTCGTACTGGCCGTCAGCAGTCGGCATGAGCACCGCGCCGCGCCCGAAGCCCGTCCGGTAGTGGACTGCGGCGAGCAGCCCGATCCGCCGGCAGGCGGTGAGCCAGAGTCCATAGAGGTGCCGGGCCAGCTCCTCCGGCAGCCCCTCCAGGTCGATCGGTTCCAGCAGGTCGAGCGCGGCCACCGGCTCGCGGCGATGGCAGCGGCGCGCCCCTCGGAGCGCCTCCTCTGCCATCTGCACCTTGACGACCTCGGCGCGGTTTCGTAGCGTTTCGAATGTGTCTTTGAGGTCCGGCACGCCGCTGATGTTCTTTTCCAGGGAAGTCAGCAGTCGCCGGGCCTCTTCGTGTCTGGCGTGGTCGAGGTGCTCCTCCGCCAGCGTCAGCGTCTCGCGCATCTCCATCTCTCTCTCCTTGCTCTGCTCCTCATCGAGGAGCCGCTTGATGTCCTCCCGCTCAGCGAGGGCATCCGCGTCGCGTCGCAGGACAGCCGCATGGGCATCGGCCCGCGTCGCGAGCCGGCCCATGTGTTCGGCCACGGAGCGCGCCTGGTGGCGATCGCTCTCAGCGAACCCGCTCCGCGCGAGCTCCTCCGCCCGCGCCGCCGCATCGCGCGTCTGACCGGCCACGCGGCCGACGCGATCCAGTTCGTCCCGGATGCATCGCCACTGCGCGAGTCCCGCCTGGGCCGCGCCCCGCCGGGCACGGTCGGCTTCGATCACCGACGCGAAATCGGCGAGCGCCGCCTGCGCGTCCGCGACCAGCGTCCCGATCGCGTCGGGATCGCGCCCGTCGATCACGGGCACGAGCGCCAGCTCATCCGGCACGCGCTCGTCGACCACGAAGCGGTCACGGACCGCCGCGAGGTCAGTCAGGCTGTTCAGCACCAATCCGTGGGTCATCGTCTCCATCTCCTATCTGTGCGCGGCGACGGCGTAGGCGCCGTCACTCGCGGGTGCCATGGGTGCGTCGGCGTCGTCCGGGAACGGCGCCTCGTGGTCGAAGGGCGGTGCCTCCGGCGTTGGCAGACGCAGCGGTACGACCGGAGCCGGACGCTGCTTTCTTGCCCGGTCGCCGGGGACGGCGCAGACCAATTCGCCCAGCGCCTCACGCACCACCTCGTGCAGTTGCTGGCGCAACGCCGCCACGACGGTGCCGTCGGTCATCGGCTCGCCTTCGACCGTGAGGGCGAGGAAGAGCACATGACGGCGGACCTGTTGTCCGGTCTCGAACACCTGCAGGAGTGACGCCAGTTGGTGCTCCTCCTGCTCGACGGTGCGTTGCACCACGATCAGCAGGTGATCCGGGTGCGGGACGCCCAGCGCCCGGAACTGCGCCCGCGTCGCCCGGCCCAACATCCGGCGCAAGCGTCGTGCCCGGCCGCGCTTCGCATCGACGAGCACGACAGGCCGCCACGGACGCAGCCGCGTCGCCGCCGCCCGCCACCCGGCGCGGAGTTGCAGGCAGCACCAGACGACTGCATGCGTGAGCCGTCCGGTCCATCGCCTGATCCATTCGCTGCACCGCCCCAGCAGGGGTGGCTTCCGCTTCCTCGTTCTCCGTTCCATCCGATCCTTCCTTTCCGTCCCGCTCCAGGCGGGACTGCTACGCAGGGATGGCTTTCGCGGCGGCCGCGAGCACGAAGGTGATCACCATCACCGTCGCGACGCAGCGCGCCAGGGCCGGGCCACGGCGGCCTCGGATGTGCCGCCGATCCCCGGACTCCTCGATCTCTCCGATATCGAACCGATCCATTGCTTCCTCCTGTGCGGGCACGCGGAATCGCCCCGGATGGGATCCATCGGGGTTCGTTCACGGCGTGCGAGCTGTGTGTCAGTTGTCCTGGCGTCGAGCCACGTCGTACCGGCCCAGGCGCCGATCACGGAGGATCGGGCGCTCAGCGAGCGGACATGGTGGTCACATCGGCCAGGTGTGTGCGGGCCGTACCCGAACGGGCGCGGCTAGTCGAGCATCGTTTCGGTCATGACTCCGTTCGTGTCGATGACATGATCCTGCCCGTGACGATCGCACCGGGGCAGTCGTGGCATCGCTCCAGCGTGTTTTTCGTGCTTCCTCAGTGTGCCTCCTTGTCAGTCTGTGCTCTGGGTTGGCTGTGGCTCGTTCGACGGGTCGGGTGGAGAGCGCTGCTCGTTTCCCTGAAGGGGGTGATCCGTCCTCAACGTCCTGGATGAGCCCATCCGTGCCGGTTTTCTTGCTCTCTCGGAGCTGGCGAGACCGGCGAAACGCGCTTCTTACGGGGAGCAGCCTAGCAAGCCCCAATCCACAACCAGTCCACCAGCACGCTTATCTCGCACGACACACGCTTATTTCGCACTACACGCGCTTATCGGGTGGCGAGAGTCGTGGGCGCCTGAGCAGCAGCGGGCGGAACGTGCGGCTGTGAGGCCTGCGGGGTCGTCGTAGCGGCCGCCCCCAGCCGAGAGAATTGCTGAGGATTCCGCCGTCGTAAGCGTGAAATAAGCGCGGATTGCCCTCGGATATATATGTACTGGCTGCATGCCGTCCGTCCCTGTGACATCAGCACTGTCGTGCCTCTCGCGATGGCGGCCTCCGCGTGGTCGCCCGACCCTGCCGCTCGCGTGCCTTCCTGTCACACGTGTGACTTCTTGCCTCGCACACGAGCGCCTCTCCATTCTCCTGTGGCTCCGGGTCGGAGAGCGGCGCAAGGTGCGAGAGAGATTGCGGCGACGTGGACGTTGCTCGAGTGGGATGGCGGTGGCTACCTCCTGCTGCGGCAGCGGATGCGGCACGGGCTGCCTGACTCGCTGCTCGCCTGGGATCCGGTTCCACTCGACCGAGGCAGCGGATACCGAGACGCCCGGGACTCGACCGAGTGGCTCGCGTGACAGCAGGGCAAGGTTGCCGTGAGGCTCGAAAGCGATGCACTGACCATCGAGGAACTGATCGAGATAGCCAACTCGATGGAATAGTCACGCTGCAGTGAGGTGGGTGAGGTAATTCCCTTCGAGCGACTGTAGGGTGCCTCCATGACCTCGATCTTCCGCCGCCACTCGCGGGGGCGTCCGCCTCACCCCGATGTGCTCACGCCCGCCGAGTGGAGGGTCCTGGAGGAGATCCGCGAGGGCCGCTCCAATCCAGAGATCGCGGAGCGCCTCGGGCTGAGTCGCAACACTGTGAAGACGCACATCTCGAGCATGCTCAGCAAGCTCGACCTCCGCGATCGCGATCAGCTTGCCGTCTGGCGAGGGGAGCCTGTGGTGGCGAGCGCGCGTCGCTCATTCCTGCTCGCGCCGTTCGGATGGTTGACCGCAAAGGCTGTCGGAGGCGTCGTCGTCAGCGCCGTCGCTGGTGCACTCGTGATCGGCTTCGTCGTAGCGATGGACTCGGGACGCCTGACCGGCGGTGGCTCGGAGATGTCAGCTGTTGGAGACACTCCGGCGGAGCGACCGGAAATTGGCGAACTATTGACGCTGTCCTCGCAAGCGATGGCGAATGAAACGTTCGTGTACCGCGACGACGATGACCTGATCAGCATCGAATACGCGCCGCCGCGCAGCATCCTCCAGTGGAGCTCTCCGCGGACGGATAACTTCCGACATCTGTTGGTCCTCGACGGTGAGGCGTACGTCTCTAGTTTCGGGGAGCGATGGCTAGCGGTGGACGCCCCGTACATCGCCACACTCCTGGTGAGTGATCCACGCGTCCAACTGGAGCTGACGACTGAGGGCAGATTCGAAGCCGACGAGCGGGTCGCGGGACACGAGACTTTCGTCGTGGCCGCAGAAGTGGATGTCGACGCATTCATCGATCAACTGTGGCCGCCTGATGACTCTGGTTCGTCTGCGGGGGGGTTTCTCGATGGGATGGAGGTGCGGTTCTGGATCGACCAGCGTGACCATCTCGTACGGCGACTCGAATGGACGAGACCCGGGTCGGATCCGGCCCAGCTCGAGTTCGACTACGAGGCGTCGGTCGACATCCCTGGGGCTGTCGAGAGCATGCCGGAGGCGGATGCACGGGACTTGAGTCAGCAGGGTGAGTCGACCGGCACACTCCTGCTCGAGGCGATCGGCAGGTATCGAGAGCAGCATGACCAGCCTCCTCCGAGCCTGGACCCCGCGACGCTCTCCGACGTGCTATCTGGCGCAGCCTGGCCCATCAACCCGTTCACGGACTCACCGATCCAGCAGTCCTCAGTACCCGGGGACTTCAACTATCTCCTCAAGGACAGTGGTGCAGAGTTCGAGTTGACCGTGCACGGCTGGGACGGAGTCACCCTGTTCTACGACAGCGAGCGCGTCGGACCCTGATCCGATCGCGGCGCGGTATGACGAAATTCCGCCATCTGACCTCTAGCATCGGCTCATGCAATGGATTCGACGACACGCCCGAGGCCGCCCGCCGCACCCTGACGTGCTCACGCCCGCGGAATGGCGCGTGTTGGAACTGGTTCGGGAGGGTCTCCCGAACGCGGACGTCGCGGTTCGACTCGGAATCGCCGTGACGACGGTCAAGACGCATGTCACGCGCATTCTCGCGAAGACCGGGTCCGTTGATCGGCAAGCGCTGATGGAATGGGATGGCCGTCCAGCCGACCTGGGAGAGTCCGAGAGGCGAGTTGGCTTCGCTGCGCCGCTACTGGGCTGGCTCACGAAGGGAACCTTCGCGACGAGTGCAAAGGTCGTCGCCGGTGTCGGCCTCAGTCTCGGTTTCGGTGGCGCACTCCTGCTCGCATACTCCGGGATCGGCGGAGCAGGAGGCGGTGGAGCGCTCGGTACCCCACGCGAACCGCTGATCGGCTTCTACATGGAATCGACGACGGAGTCCTCCGCCCTCTCGGACCAGCCCTACCCAATCACCGAACGGGCGAGCACGGGAACCGTCCGACGCTGGTACGTCGACCAACAGCATTGGCGTGCTGAAGTGGTTGGCCATGACTTCGGTGTCGTGGCAGCGAGCTCGACGATCGCGGTAGCGCGTCCCGATCACATGCTCGTGTATGACCGGCTGCGCCAGACGTACACGCGTCTCCCGCTCATCGACGGTACCGGTGACCCCAACCGTTCGTTGCTCGGCCCTGCACCCGGTGATGACCTTGACGACGTGGTCGCCTCCATCGAGGGGGAGTTTGCCACCGAGGTCGAGAGGATCGGAGCCGCAGAGCACCTCGGGCGTCCGGTCGAGGTACTGGAATACGAACTCGACAACGGCACCCACCGGCTCTCGATCGACCCGGCCTCGATGGTCGTTCTGGTGCACGAGGTCGACGGCGGCGAACTCGGCCGGTCACGTCGCTACGCCGCAACCCGATATGAGCCCAGGGTCACCATTGAGCGGGAGTTACTCGACTTCACGCCGCCTTCAGATGCGGAGGAACGCATCAGTCAGTTCGATCCGGAGACGAACGCCTTTCGGTGCCCTGATTCGGGCACCGATCCCAGCGCGAACCTCATCCCGTCCCACCAGGGGTTCCTGGTCCCGACCTACGTACCGGCCGGCTGGGGAAGGGGGGGCTCCGGCACTGCGGGCGCGTGCGAGACGACCGGCACTTGGTCCGTGCTGTTCGTTGAGGGCGGCGACGGCTACCTCTTGCTTGAGCAGAGCCGGATGCCGTCAGGCATCCCGGATTGGTTCCAGCACGGTGTCCCGACCGATGTGAATGGCCGCGAGGGCTACCGGATCACTGAGGACGGTCTCGAACGGCTCGTCTGGCAACACGACGACATCGTCGCCCTTCTCGAAAGCGACACGGCCCCATTTGAGGAACTCCTCCGCGTCGCCGGGTCCGTCGAGGTCGCAATCGACGTGCCGGACGATCCCACGCCCACGCCGGCGGCGACAGCTGAAGCTACACGGGGCGCTGGCTGAACTCAGCCACAGCGCCCGCCTTGCCCAGGAACTGTACCGGCCGCCGCGTATCGATAATCTGGCGACCAGAACACGTTGCGGCCGGTCCTCAGGGCGAGGTCGTACTCCATGGCGACGGGATCGAGCAGATAGTCTGCCCCGAACTCCTCGACGGCGAGGAGCCCAGCAAGAGTGAACTCGCCGTACAGACGGACATCGACGGCTGTGACTGCGCCCGACGCCCGGTCGTAGAAGCGCGAACCGCCCTCGGCGAGGCCGCACGAGTCGTCCGTCCAGAACACGAACTGCTCGCTCACGTCGAGCGGCCAACTGCCGTAGCTGAGAAGACCGGTGCCGACATACTCCGCTTCAAGCGAGTGTGGATCGGCGAGATAGATGTTTCCGGGGATCGGCGTACCCCACGCTAGGTCAGTCTCTGCGTCTTCAGGCACCACCGCGAATGCCACCATTCCGTCGGGAGCGAGTCGAGCCCGGTACGCCTCGAAGTCCAGTTGAGTTCCATCGGGGACCGTGATGCGGTACTGGCGGCGCCAGGGCGGGGCGCCGGTCACCTCTGGCGTCATGTCCTCAAGCCTCACACCGGACGCCTGTTCCGCAAACGGATCGGAGTTCAGGTTCAGGCTGCCTGGATCGCTGTACGCCCCGGTCACCACGTCAATCACGGCCATCTCGTTGCCCCGGACGTGTGCGATCACGCGCTCGTCGTCCAACCACCGTAGCGAGCGGGCTGTGCCGATCGTGCGCTCGTCGCCGGAGGCCAAGTCGATGACATGCAGCTCACCTTCCATCACGCTCGGCGGATTGGTGAAGGCAATCCAGCCGAGCCACGTCCCACCCGGGCTGAAGCGTGTATAGCCGCCTTCGCCGAGGGCTTTCTCGTTGAAGGTCTGGGTGTCGTACAGCACGACTTCTCTACTGTCGGCATCGCGTTGGTTGAATGGGGAGGGCGGAGCCGAGCCGATCGAGCGCTGCTCGTTGGGCACCGAGCGCGGGCGTGGATCTGTAGAGACGCCATCGAACGGCATCAGCAGCGGCACAGGTTCGCTCTCGGAGGCGATAGTTGATGTCGCGGCCGGTGATGGCGTGCGCGCTTCGGTGGGATCGCCACCGGATGGCGAGCCTGACTCGTTCACCGACTGCATTGCGAAGAGGAACGCCGCACCTGCCGCCACAGCCCCGGCCCCAACAACGATCCGTCCGGTCCAGCTCACCGTGCGTTCAGCAATCCACCCGAGCGGCCCAGCGAGGTGCATCCGGCCGAGGACGGCTTGAGACGCCTCGGCCGGTGCGCCCTGCCATACCGCCAGCTCGTGGCGATGTTCCACGTCGAGCTTCGAGAGCATGTTCGAGACGTGGGTCTTGACGGTGTTGTGGCTCACACCGAGCTGGTCGGCGATCTCCTGATTCGTGCGCCCCGCCCGGACCTGCTCCAGCACCCGCCACTCGGTGGGCGTGAGGATGTCAGGGTGGGCCGGTCGCCCCTGAGACCGCCGCTTCGAGAATATCTGCATGACCGGAGCCTACGTTCGTGTGCCGATGTTTACCTCACCCATCCGTTCGGAACGGCTGCACTCCTACACCCCTCCGGTGGCAGACACCCACACGAGGCGACCGTCCGTGAGCCAGCCCAGCACACGTCCGGCGCCCGAGGCGACGAGTCGGTATGCTCCGCTGTCGTCCAGCGGTGCGACGATGATCCCCTGCGGTGTGTGGCCAGAAGCGCCGGCGAAGGCCACGGAGGAGCCGTCCGGCGCCCAGTGCAGCGAGCCACGCACGACCGGGAGACCGATGGCACTCAGCTGGCGCCAGGAGCCATCCTCCAGGACGAACACCCCGAACTGTCTCGTACCGCCAGGTGGTGCTGAGACCGCAGGAAGGGGTGCATCATGGCGGACACCGCCTGCCTCGCCCGCCCGTCTCTCCCTGACTCGCGAATCGGTAGTCGGGTGACCAAGTGACATCGTCCGACCAGGACGCAGGGAGCACCACGTCATAGTCGAGCGTTTGTCGGTCGATGAGCCCATACGGACCAAACTCGCCGTCGCCGATCCGTCCGTCCGGGGTCACCGACACCCAGAGCGCCCGGTCGAGTTGCACTAGTTCTCCGGTCTGCCTATCTAAGTACCACGTCACGCCCTGCGGATCGCCGCTTCCGTCCGGGGCGCGATACGGGCAATAGGTTTCGGTCCACGCGATCACATCTTCGGAACCAGCGAGTGGCAGCGTCGGGAACTGATCGATAGCGACTGTGGTGATGAACGTTGCCTGAACATCTGCGATGTCGACCGCATACACGTTTACCGTGCCCGGCGTGCTGCGGAGGTTCTCCGTTAGCGGGCCGTAGTGCAGTTCACCCGTCCATGGCGTCGCGATCAGCAGTTCGCCGGGCGCACCGAAGACTGCGAGTGCCGCAGGAAACTCCGCGAGGACGAGGTCTGCACGGCGATCACGCAGTTGATAGAGGGTGTGGTCTCCGTCCATCCCCACGTCTTCCAGTACGAAGTCGCCCTGGGCCTTCGCTTGCCGCCGCAGAAAGTCAGCCGGTCGCCGATCGCCTGTCTCGATGTCCACGAAAACGCGGTCGAAGCTATCCGCCTCCTGCACCTCGATGGTGTGAGCATCAACGAAGCCGGACCCGAAGCCATCAGGCGAGGGGATCCCGACGGCGGGGCCTAACGACCTAACCGCCCGAGAGTTGAGGTCGATTACGCGCAGTTCCGACCCGTCCGACTCCTGCGAGATCCACGCCATTGAACGTGAGTCTGGGCTGAAGTGGCCGTGGTGCCCGGAGCCAAGATCGACGACGTCGCCTGTCGATGTGTCGTAGAGGACGAGCGATACCCCGTCATGTGGGGGGAACGCCGGGGCCGGTGCGTCCGACAACGCACGTTCCTGATTCGGCACGGTCGGTCGCGGGCGGGCGTCAAGGGAGGCAAGGAGGTCCTCGAGTTCGCTCCGCGCCTGCTCCGTCGTGCCAGGTACAAGCGTACGCGTGGCCTCCGACGCGCCGCCGACCGGCTCCCCAACCGTCTGGAGCGCAGCTATCACCGCAAACGACAGGGCAGCGGTGCCGCCAACCAGCGCTGCCTTCACCACAAACGAGGCGATCGAAGACTCACGAAGCCAGATGAACGGCACCGAGAGGAGCGAAGCCCTCGGTGTGCTCGATGTGGCTGTAGCCGGCTGGCCACGCCACGCTGCCAGCTCGTGCCGGTGGCGCAGTTCCAGCTTCGTAAGCATGTTTGAGACGTGGTAGCGGACCGTGTTGACGGTCACGCCCACCTCATCGGCGATTTGGGCGTTGCTCTTACCGGCGCGCAGGTGCATGAGCACACGCCACTCGGCGGGGGTCAGCACATCCGGGTGTGGTAATCGGCCTCGGCGGCCAGATGGTCGGAGCCACTTCATGAGCCGACTCTATGGGGCGAGTCCCGCATTTGCCCCGTCCAAGCGTTCCGAACGGATGCGTGAATAGGGTAACCCGATAAGTCACATATCGCGACGAAGCGTTCATGGGCGACTAAACGGTCTGGACCGGATACCAACAGCCATGACGAGTCGGTCAAGGCCAGCCATCACAATTGTCCGTCGTGATTTCTCCGGTGTCTGTGGGGCCTCGGCGTCGCCTTCACACTCGGGACTCACCCTTGCGAGGAGGAACGCGCGAAGAGGTTGCGGGTCGCGTCGGGGCAGCGACCCGGCGCGCCTGCCCGCATCACTGCGCCGACAGCTCGTAATGCGCGCAACGCTGGAGCTCCGCAGGGTGCTGCTGGTGTTGATGATCTCGTCTGTGAGGTCGGCCCCGGTGAGGCTCGGGTCGATGCACACCCGCCCTCCGCTGGCGATGTAGATGCCCTCCTGGAGCGTCTGCACATCCTCGGCGATGACCTCGACCTGCCCGGCGCGAGGATCGCCATCGGGGAGCACGCGCGCGACTCCGCTCACCGCCGGTGCCTCGGTGTTGGGCGCGAGGGCCAGGAAGCCGACGATCGCAACGGCTGCAAGAGAGCCCACGCCGGAGGCGATCCGCAGCGGATATCGCCGGTCTCGCGCGACATGCGTGCATTCTGACCGAGCCTTCGAGGCGAGCGATGGTGGCCAGAGCTCATTGAGGTGGCGCCGGACGGATGCCCAGGCCGCGTGCACGGTCCCGTGGCGCGAGCGCTCCGACTCGTACGACTCAACGAGGCTGTACTCGATGAGCGCGAGCTCCTGCCTCACCCGCAGGCGGTTCGGGGCGAAGTAGGCGATGCACGCCAGGTACGCGCGCAGCAACGCGAGTCCGAGCCGGCCCATCAGATGCTGCTCAATGCCGAACTGTCGGTGGCGGCGCGACGAGCTCCGGCTCCCTTTGCCTGGTTACGAGCCGCTACCTCGGCCAGCACCGCGTGCCCCTCAGCGGTGATCTCGTAGTACTTGCGGGGATGCCCGGAGCCCGGACCGCCCGTGGGGTTTTCCCACTCGCTCGTTACGTAGCCCTTGGACTCGAGCGATGCGAGCGACGCGTAGACGGACGCCTGGACGATGCTCCCCTCCAGGATGCGCTTCAGTTCGTAGGCGTGTGTTCGCCCTCGCTCGGACAAGAGTGCGAGCACCGCGTGCTGCACCCGAGGAAGTCCCTGTGGCATTGGCCTGTCGTCCCATCTACGCGATGCGATCAGCGAAGACTAGAATATTCTAGCGCACGTCTCAGAATCGGAGCGTTCGGGCCCGACAGCCTGCATTGAATCCTCCCTACGGCGAGGGCCGTCAGCCCGTGTCCCGAGGAGGCACGGGACCGGATGAGGAAAATGCCGCACCTCGGCTGTTGGGTTTCGCCCATGGACTGGTTTCGAGATCGCCGCGAACGTGGTCGGCCGCGACACCCCGACGTGCTCACCCCCGCTGAGTGGCGGGTGTTGGAGCATCTCCGCGCAGGACGATCCAATCCGGAGATCGCGGACCAACTCGGTCTCAGCATCAACACCGTCCGTACGCACGTCTCGAGCATGCTCGCGAAGCTAGACATGCCCGACCGACATGCTCTGGCGGAGTGGACGGGGCAGCCGGCGACAGAGTCCACAGCGAGCAGGCGTCTCGCGGCACTGCTTCCACTGGACTGGATCCGCACGGCGACGACGTCCGCGGTTGCGCCGGCCAAAGCACTCGCGCTTACCGGCGCTCGATCGCCGGCGTCGCTGCGGTCGTGATTGCGATGCAGGCGGCGCGCGACGACGCGGCATCTATGAGCGACGGGCTGGTGGTGCCGGACCCTCTGATTGGCAGGGTCGCCTACGTGCACGATGGAGACCTCTGGGTGCGCGACGTACCGGACAGCACGCCTCGCCGCCTCGTTTCAGATGGGGCCGCGTCCAGTCCACGCTGGTCGCCTTCGGGCGAGTGGATCCTGGCAGACGGCACCGTCGTGGCCATCGATGGAAGCAGCCAGCGCGACGGGACGGGTTGCCTCGCTTGGTCGCCCGCCGCCGATCAACTCGCCTGCGTGGTGGACGCGGGCGTGCTTCGGATCGAGGACGCCGACGGTAGTCGCGGCAAGCAGTTCGATGTCGCGGGCCTGGTGCCGGGGATCGACGATGTCCTCAGACTCATCCCGTTCTGGGGGCCGGACGCATCAACGGTCGGCTGGGTGATCGAGGCGCAATCAACCGATCCAGGGACGCCGGCCGGGCGATACAACGGGCTCTGGATGGCGAATCCCGACGGTACCGGTACTCGCGAACTGATCAGCAATCGCACCCATCCCGAGGCCGGGCAGATCTTCTTCGTCGACTGGCAGGACGACGAGCTTCTCGTGCACTTCAACCCGTCGTTCTCCGCCTCGATCCTCAGTGACGGACTGGCCCTCCACGTTGTCCCTGAGAGTGGTGGGCCGACCCGCCTCCTGCACGACACGACGCTCATCCACGAGGAGCTGTTCGGAGGCTTCTCGACCACGGGGCTCGTCGCGCTGACCGACGGGGGGTGGCGCGAAACCTGGACGAACAAGCGCATCGCCGTCGTGGACCCCGCAACCGGCATGTCGCGCGTACTGACGAACTCAGAACAGGCGGCGTTCTCGCCGGCCTGGTCGCCCGACGGAGAGCGAATCGCATACGTCGCTGGGCCCGACATTGGCCGGGTCGGCGGCGGCGAAGAGGCGCGCCTCGGTGCCGCGCAGCGGCGCATCTGGATCATGGGTGCGGACGGATCCGGAGCGACGCAGTTGACGGCCGAGAATGACTACCGCGACGAGCGCCCGCTGTGGGCGGGCGATGGGGAACACATTCTGTTCGCCCGGCTGAACGGAGACGACCAGGCGTCGCTGTGGCTTGTCTCGGCCTCGGGTGACGCCCCGGTGCAGGTTGCGGACATCTCGTGGCCAGTCGAGGCGGGCGGCGCGCGCTGGTTTGGGTTCTACGGCTATATCGCCTGGGATGCGTACTTCGATTGGTGGTCGCCTGAGGGATGAGGCGGGGCTGCGAGGGGCGCGGCTCCGGACATCCGCCGGGCGACACCGGATCGTGATTAGAATATTCTAGTATCATCTCCGGGAACCGATCATTCCCAGTCCCTCGGAAAGCCGAGCAGGAAGCAAACGACATGGTTCCGCGGAACGCATCCCGCAAACGTCACGAGGGTGCTCGAGCACTTCGCCTGGCCGCGCTGGTCGTCGCGATCGCGCTCATCGCGTGTACTGGCGAGAACGAGAGTGTCGTCGTCCTTGGACCGCTCGACCGGATCGAGATGGGGAGCGTTCGCACGTTCCACGATGCGGGTGGGGATTCCGGCCGCTGGGAGGAACTCCCCCCTGGAGCAACCGAGACAGAGCCGATCCCGGTAGACCTCCATGTTGTCCGCTATCGCGAGCGGCCGCCGGGCCAGGAGGGTGAGTCGGAGGTCCTCGGCGTCTTCTTAGGACGTGATCCTCACAGCGGATGCCCGGTCACCTGGGAGGCCGACCGGGAGTTGGACGGGCGGGCCGGGTGGTTCATCGCGGGATGCACGGGCTCGATCTTCGACCGCGACGGCGTGAGGGTCTTTGGCCCATCGCCCCGCGACCTCGACCGCTTCTCGCCACTCGTCGACGACGGCATCCTCTCCGTTGATCTCGACGTCCTACTCATCGGCGAGGATCGGACATCGCCCTCGGAGTCCGCAGATGCGACCCCAAGCCCGGGGATCACGTCCACGCCGATGGCCAGCGAGCCCGCATCGCAAGATGGCGCTACGACTGCGGACGGCGTGTTCATCCCGTACCCGCCCGACGAAATGCGCTGGATGGACAAAGACGGCTTCATCGCGGTGGGCCCGTACGAC
>WBZO01004074.1_pt1 | contig 16128 bp, 10 predicted proteins | sample 5204261 | NCBI WGS metagenome assembly WBZO01 (sample SAMN12412400, study PRJNA552823) | activated sludge metagenome | isolation source: activated sludge from anammox sidestream of wastewater treatment plant... | place: USA: North Carolina | collected 2017-09 | reverse complement strand
TGCCCAGCAGGATGCTGCGAAAGCCCAGCGTCACGATCAGGGGGTTCATCCTGAACAGGGTGATCAGCATCCCCTGGAACAGGCCAATCAGCAGCCCGGCGCTGACGGCGATCAGGACGGCGTAAATTGCCGGGATGCCGTTCGCGACCTGCCCGCCAGCGATATTGGAGCCGGCGATCAGGATGGCCGCTGTCACGCCGCTGAAGGAGACCATCGCCTCCACCGACAGGTCGATGCCGCCAATCATGATCACGAACGTCTGCCCACAGGCCACGATGGCGATAGCCGCGGATTCCAGCAGCAGCAGGCCGAGGCTGGTCGGGGAACGAAAAGCCGGGGAAAGGATCAGCAGGAGCACAAACAGGAACAGAAATACCAGAAACGGGCCAAGCCCGGCGATTACCCTTCGCAATGTGCCGAGTAAATTTGTGCTTTGTCCTCGGGATTCCACGCCTGATTCTGCCGCCATCACCGCCCCCTATTCCTGTGCAGCGTTCGCGCTGCCCTGATTTGAATAGCCGGTTGCCAGTTCCATGATCCGCTCCTGGGTGGCCTCTGCCCGATCCAGGAAGCCCGAAACACGACCCTCGTGGACGACCATGATCCGGTCGCTCATAGCCAGTATCTCCGGCAGCTCTGAGCTGACCATCACCACTGCGCCGCCCTGCGCGACAAAGGAGTTCATCAGACGGTAGATCTCAACCTTCGCCCCCACGTCGATGCCGCGGGTTGGCTCGTCAAACAGCAGCACACGTGGCTGCGTGGCGATCCATTTACTGAGCACCACCTTCTGCTGATTGCCGCCGGACAGGTTGCGGACAAGCTGCTCCAGCGACGTGATCTTGATCGCCATGCTGTCCACATACTTGCTGGCGAGTTCGGTCTCCCGCCGGCGATCGATCAGCATACGCGCCCGAACCAGCGTATCCAGCACGGTGATGGAGATGTTCTGCCGGGTGGAAAGATGCAGCAGAAGCCCTTGCTGCTTGCGGTCTTCGGTCAGGAGCGCCACGCCGTTGCGGATGGCGTCCCGCGGGTGGTGGATCGTCACGGCCTGGCCGTTCACGAAGAATTTCCCGCTGTCTATCGGGTCGGCCCCAAAAATTGCGCGCAGCAGCTCCGTCCGCCCGGCGCCCACCAGCCCGGCGACGCCGAGAATCTCCCCGGCCCGCACGGAGAAGCTGACATCCTTCAGGCGCGATCCCTGGTTCAACCCCTCAACGCGCAGCAACTCGTTGCCCTGTTCGACGTTTTCCTTGGGGAACTGCTCGTCGAGGGTGCGCCCGACCATCATGCGGATCAGATCATCCATCGTCATCTCATCGCGCGGGCGGGTGTCGATATACTGGCCGTCGCGCAGGATGGTGATCCGGTCGCAGATTTCGAACGTCTCTTCCAGATGGTGGCTGATATAGATAACGGCGACGCCGCTGTCCCGCAGCTCATTGATGATCTGGAACAGATAGGCGATCTCGGTCAGGCTGAGGGCGGCGGTTGGCTCGTCCATGATGATCAGGTCGGCCTTGTGATGCAGCGCCTTGGCGACCTCGACCATCTGCGCCTGCCCGACACCCAGTTTGCCCAGCGTCATAGCGGGGTCGATCTCCAGGCGCAGCTTTTGCAGCAGCGTCTGCGAACGGCGGCGCATTTCCGGCCAATCCACAAAGGGGCCGCGCATGATCTCGCTGCCCAGGTAGATGTTCTCCATTACGGTGAGGTGGGGTATCTGATTCAGTTCCTGATAGATGGTTGTGATGCCGGCGATCTGGGCCTGGCGGGGGTTGTTATGGACCACGCGCTGACCCTTGAATATGACCTCCCCTTCGTCAGCCTGATAGACGCCGGACAGAATCTTGATCAGGGTGGATTTGCCCGCCCCATTCTCACCTACGATACCGTGGACTTCGCCGGGCCGCACCTGGAGATTGATCCGGTCCAGGGCCAGGACACCGGGAAATCGCTTGGTGATACCGCGCATCTCCAGCAGAATAGAGTCGCCATTCTGTTCTGCCATCATTCATCCAATCTGCGTTCAGGTAGTCGAGGGGTTGCCTGGCCTGTCCGCAATTCGCCCGCCGAGTGCGGGACGTGCTACATCCGGCCGCAACTGGATGGTGATCGGTTTGGGGTGTGGGTTATTTGGATATTCACCAACACTTGCGACTATATCATGGCCTTGTCAGCACTGTCAATGCGGTCACACGCCCCGCGTCGCCAGCCGGAGGCGCCAGCACAAAAACAGGTGGCGACTGCCTGATTCTCAGCCGCCACCAGACACACATTGTGAGCTTCAGACCGCTGGAGGCTGGTTCCGGCCATGACGCTGGCCAGGGCAAAATGTGACTGCCGCGCCCCTGTCAGATGTTCGGCCCTGTACACGCCCCGACGCCAGATCGGGCCGCCGCAGCGAGCGTGCGGGGAGCTACACCCCCTGCGCGCCGAGCATCTGCATCAGCGCCTGAAGCTGCTCCCCGTAGGCCACTTCCTCGGCGCTGGTCTTGAACATGCCCGTGCCGAACTTGTTCCGCGCCCAGCTTGCCCAGCCCACCAGCCGCGCCGCGTGGAAAGATACCGCCCCGGCGTCAGCTTCTACCGGCCCGGCGTGCAGGGCGATCTGCTCCACTTCTGAGGCGACGCCCTGGATAGTGCCCAGGGCCATCACCGGAATATCGCGGCGGTCCTTGACGCTGGCCGCGGCGCGCTGCACACAGGCCCCCAGCGCGTCGAGGCTGGCAGCCTCCGCCGCTGTCCGCGCCGATTCAGGAAGCTGGCACGATTCTAGAATCTGGACAATGGCCGGGTGGGCCTGCTGCCAGACGCAGAAGTCCATGAAGCGCCGCTCTATCTCATCGGGCAGGTGTTCGGTCCCCAGCAGGTCCAGCAGCGTATGGCGGCTCATGATTCACTCCCTTATCCCACGTTGACAATCGGCGCCGTGAACCCGCGCAGGCTCTGCGCCAGCGCCCGCAGCCGCTCCTGCACGGCGTGATGGACCGTGCCCGGCGGATAAGAGCCGTCTGGCTGGCGCTGGCCGGCTGGCAGCCCCATCAGCAGCTCGACGCCTTCATCAATCGTCCGGATGGCGTAGATGTGAAACTCCCCCCGCCTGACCGCTTCGGTGACTGTGTCATCGAGCGTCAGGTTACGGGCGTTGGCCTGGGGGATGAGCACACCCTGCGACCCGGTCAGGCCGCGGGCGTGGCAGATGTTGAAGAAACCCTCGATCTTCTCGGTGACGCCGCCAATCGGCTGGATCACGCCGCGCTGATCCACGGAGCCGGTCACGGCCAGGTCCTGCCGGATGGGCAGCCCCGAAAGCGCCGAGAGCAGGGCGAACAGCTCCGTGCTGGAGGCGCTGTCGCCCTCGACGCCGCCGTAGTTCTGCTCAAAGGTCAGGCTGGCGGCCAGAGAAAGCGGAAAGTCCTGGGCGTACATGCTGCCCAGGTAGCCGCGCAGGATCAGGACGCCCTTGTCGTGAATCGGGCCGGTCATCCTGACCTCACGCTCGATCTGGACGACATCGGTCTGGCCCACATAGACCCGCGCCGTGATGCGGGTCGGCTGGCCGAAGATATAGTCGCCCAGCGGGATCACGGTCAGGCCGTTGATCTGGCCGACCGCCTCCCCGTCCGTCTCGACGATAATATCGCCTTCCAGAATGTCGCGGTGGCTCAATTCCTCGTACAGGTTGCTGCGATAGCGCCGCTCCTCAACGGCCCGGTGGACATCCTCCGGCTCCGTGGTGTCATGCCCGGCGTGGCGGGCGTAGTAGGCGGCTTCGCGGATCAGGTCGGTGACTTCGCCAAAGCGGGTGCTGATCTTGTTTTGATCGGCGGCCAGCCGTATCCCGTAATCGACAACGCGGGCGACCGCCGCTGCGCTGAAGTGCGGCAACTGCTCCTCGTGGCAGCGGGTGGCGATGAAGGTTGCGTACTGGGCCTCGGCCTCGGCGTTGTAGTCCATCGTCCCGGCGAAGTCGGCCCGGACTTTGAACAGCTCCGGGAAGTCCTCCTCATTCTCGAAGAGGGTGTAATACAGGAACGGACTGCCGAGCATAATCACCTTGACGCGCAGAGGGATGGGCGCCGGAGCCAGCATCTGGGTGGTGATCACGCTGGTCCCGCGGCTCTCCGGCTCCTCAATACAGATCTGGCCGGTATTGAGGGCACGTTTGAGCGCCTCCCAGGCGAACGGCTGGCTGAGGATATCCAGCGCCCGGATAACCAGATAGCCGCCGTTGGCGCGATGCAGCGCCCCCGACTTGATCATGGTGAAGTCGGTTGTCAGCGCGCCGTAGCGCATACGGTACTCGATCCGCCCGATCAGGTTCTGATAGGTCGGCAGATCTACCACGACCACCGGCGCACCCTGGGCGTCGGGATGCTCCACCAGCAGATTGACGGCGTAGCGGCGCAGCCCGCCCACCCGGCCGGTTATCCCGGACAGCAGCGCTTCCTTGAGGGACGGCGCCTCGTCCGAGTCTTCCGCGGAATCATCTTTGTGCTCGCCGACGAAATCTTCCACATGGTTCAGCACATCTTCCCGCATCTGCTCCAGATGAGTCAGCACGGCCTGGAAATCGGCATACGACTCCTGTAGCGGGCTGAACTGCTCATCCAGAATAGTCGTTGCCTCATCCTTCACCAGCTTCTTATAGGCTTCCCGGGCCACCTCTTCCAGCTCAGCCGCCTGGCGCATGCTTTCCTCGACCTGGGCTTCCAGCTCCTGACGGCGACTTTCGATCGCGCTCCGCTCCTCATCCGTCAGGGCTTCATAGACTTCCGAAGTCATGACCTGATCATCCTTGAGCGGGGCCAGCATCATGCCGGAAGAGGTGGAGCGGATGACAAAGCCCTTCTCAGACGCGACAGATTGCACCTGCTGAAAGAGCTGATCGCGCTTCTCCTGGAAGCTGCGCTTGAGCGCCTGCGCTTTTTCGTTGAACTGCTGCGATTCAAAGACGCGCGTGATCTCCGTCTGTAAATGGGCGACCAGGTTCTTCATGTCTTCGACGAACTGCGCCCCTTTGCCCGCCGGCAGGGTCAGGGCAACAGGCTGGTGGGTTTCTTTGAAGTTATGCACGTACAGGACATCATCGGGCACGGGGGCGTCGCTGGCGCGGGCCTTGATGAAGCGCTCGATCGCCGTCAGCCGCCCGGTACCGCGCTGCCCCATCACGTAGATGTTGTAGCCGGGGCTGAACATGTCGATGCCGAATTCAATGGAGCGCACGCCGCGCGGCTGGCCGATGATTTCTCGCGCGGTGGGGAGATCGGCGGTTGTCTTGAACGAAAAATGCGCCGCCGGACAGCGCGACGTAACCTGCTCCGGAGCCAGTGCCAGGGGATGCCGTTTCTTCTTGGCCATGCTGCTCACCTCTCCTCAGTGACGCGCCCGGACCCCGCCCAGCAGTGGGCCTGTGGCGCTCAGTATAGATCAGGCCTTTTGATCGCGAAAATAAGCCACAATCTCGTCGATCGTCGCATCCAGCGACGTGGAGGGCGCCCAGCCAATGGCGCGCCCGATCTTCTCCACGCTGGGCACGCGCCGGCGCATATCCTCGAAGCCCGCTTCATATACCTGTTCATAGGGGACCATGACGATGGGCGATGGGCTGCCCGTCCGGGCGATCACCCGTCGGGCCAGGTCCAGCACTGTGATTTCCTCGCTGCTGCCGATATTAAAGACCTGCCCGACCACATCGGGCGCATCGCTCAGGCGGCAGATCGCGTCCACCACGTCGCTGACATTGCAGAAGCAGCGGCTTTGCTGGCCGTCGCCGGTGACCTGCAGCGGCTCGCCGTCCAACGCCCAGCGCACGAAGCGCGGCAACACCATCCCGTAGTGCCCGACCTGACGCGGCCCGACCGTGTTGAACAGCCGGAAGATCACGACCGGCAGCCCGATCTCGCGGTGGTAGGCCAGGCCCAGGAATTCATCCAGCGCCTTGCTGGCGGCGTAGCTCCAGCGGCTGCGGGTGGTCGGGCCGGTCACGCAGTCATCTTCCTCGCTGAACGGCACCTTGACCCCTTTGCCGTAGACCTCGCTGGTGCTGGCCAGCAGCACTTTGCGCCGGTAACGGCGGGCGATCTGGAGCACGGTCTGCGTGCCGCCCACGTTGACCTCGATTGTCTCAATCGGGTTGGAGACGATCGAGAACACGCCCACCGCCGCCGCCAGATGGTGGATCACGTCGCATTCGCTGACCAGGCGATCCATCACCGTCGCGTTGCGGATATCTTCGATAGCGTAGTGGAAACGGGGGTTGCCCTCCAGGTGGGCGATATTTTCAAAGCGTCCGGTGGAGAGGTTGTCAATAATGGTGACTTCATGACCCTGGTTCAGCAGGGATTCGGCCAGATGACTGCCGATGAAGCCGGCGCCGCCAGTGATCAGCACACGTGTCATAGGTACTTTCCTTAAAAAACGGCACAGACCGCCCATACAGCAGACGATGACAGGGTGCAGCCCGGGCGGCCTCCCCCTGGCCGCCAGCGGAGAAGGGGGCGGAGTATCCCCGCCGCACCGGTTTCATCCATCTGCCGGGGCGATTATAACGCGGGCCGGCCCGCCGGGCAGGAAGCCCCCCGCCGCTGCCGGGCGCAGCCTGCCCCTGAACCCGGCTCAGGCTGTTGCCAGAATGTGCGTGATGACGGTGGCGCCGGTCCCGCCGATGTTCTGCGTCATGCCGATTCGGGCGTCGCGCACCTGGTTGGCCCCGGCTTCGCCGCGCAACTGGGTCGCCAGGTCCACGATCTCGTAGACGCCGGTCGCGCCGACCGGATGGCCGCGCGCCTTGAGGCCGCCCATCGTGCTGATCGGCAGCCGGCCAGTGATGCCGATACCTTCGTCGCGGGCGAAGCACGTGCCCTGCCCGCGCGGGGCGAACCCGCCCGCTTCCAGACTGAGCGCGGCCATGATGGAAAAAGCGTCGTGCACTTCGAAGAGGTCGATATCCTGCGGCCCGACGCCGGCCCTGGCATAAGCCTTCTGCGCGCTCAGCCGGGCGGCCTCCAGCGCCAGCAGATCGTGGCGCTCGGCCAGATTCAGGCAGTCGGTGGCGCTGGCGCTGGCCAGGACGCGCACGGGCCGGATATCCGGCATCCGCCGGGCCAGCTCCAGCGGGGCCAGAATCACGGCGGCGGAACCGTCGCAAATCGGCGAGCTGTCATACAGGTTGACCGGCGGGGCGATCATCGGCGCCTCGTTGTATACCTCCGCCGAGATCGCCCTGCGGAACATGGCGTTGGGGTTGTTGACGGCGTTCTGGTGGGCGTTCAGACTGAAGATGCCGAAGTTCTCATGCGGGATCTGATATTCGTGCATATAGCGCTGCATGATCAGGGCGTTGAGGCCGACGAAGGTGACTCCATGCGCCACTTCATAATCGGCATCGGCGGCGGTCGCCAGGCCAGAAACCACCTCGGCGCTGGTCGCCTCCGTCATTTTTTCCACGCCGCACACCGCGGCAATGTCCACCTCCCCGCTGCCGACCGCCCGCACCGCGGCCATCATGGCCGCGCCGCCGGAGGCGCAGGCCGCTTCGACAGTGGCCGCCTCGATCCCCCGCCATCCGGCGTAGTCGGCGATCAGCGCACCCAGATGAGCCTGATCGCTCAGCCGGGCGGCCATCATGTTCCCGACAAAGAGGGCGTCGGGCTTCTCGATGCCGGCATCCGCCGCCGCCGCCCGGACAGCCCGGCTGGCCATCTGGCGCAGGCTCAGCTCCCACTCCTCGCCGATCGGGGTCTGTCCAATACCGATAATGCATACGTCGCGCATGGGTTGTCATCACTCCCGGACGGAAAATACGCACGCAGGCGAAGTAAACACCTCTACGGTAGCACGGGGCGACTCTCAGAAACTACCAGAATCAGGGCGGCCAGCGGAGCAGGGCGTTTAATCCGGGCCGCGCTGCGCTATAATCCTCCTGGCACGACACACAGGCAGGTCAACCGCTTATGGCACAGGCAGGCATCGCCCTCGGCACGCTGGGGGCCGTCATCGCCCTGATGGGGTTATTCCCCGGCGTAACCGGGCTGGATATCACGCGGGGCATCGGTGTGATCCAGATTGTGACGATTCTGGCGGGCTTCACACTGCTGATTGTCGGCGCGCTCCTGTACGTCCAGGGCGCCTTTTACTCCGGCGTTAAGCACAACCTCGCCCAGCAGATCGCGCTCCGGCTGAGCGCCACCGGCCTGGTCTTCTGCGCTATCTCCGGCCTGGTTGACCTGCTGGGCTTTGGCTCGCACCCTCCGGGCCTCACTGATGGCCCTTTCCTGGGGTACTGGCAGGCGTTTGGCATGATCGGCGGCTTCGGGGTGGCTTCGCTCGGCGTCATCCTCTTCGCCCTCACCGGCCCCGATAATGACGACGCCCCGGATGCGTAAGGGCCCCGGGCCGCCGCCTGGATTCGGAAGGGCTGGTATGCGGATACACCTCTCGGATGAAAACGCGCGGAAATGGCTGGCGGCGATCCTGCTGCTGGCGCTGGGCCTGCGGCTGGCCTTTCTCGCCTTCTTCGGGCATACGCTTTCTTTGCAGGCCAGCGGGTACGACGTGTACGCCGTCAACCTGATCAACGGGAACGGCTACACGCGCTTCGCCGATCTGCATCCTGATTCCGACCTCCCCCCGCTGTACAGCTTCTTCCTGGCCGCCGTCTACCTCACCCTGGGCCGGAGTCCCCTGCCGGTGGCGCTGATTCAGATCGGCGTTGATCTGGTCACGATCGCCCTGGTTTATCTGATCGGGCGGCGGGCTTTCCCCGGCAGCGGACCGGGGCCGGCGCTGCTGGCGGCGTTCTTCACGGCTGTGTATCCGTATATGCTGTTTCAGAACCTCAGCGTCAACGATACGGCGCTGTTCACCATGCTGCTGGCGGCGGTTGTCTGGGGCGCCTACCGGGCCAGGGACGGCGCCGCCGCGCCGGATGGGCGCCCGGCTGCTCTGTGGCGCGCAGTGCGCTGGCCGATCTTCATCGGGCTGGTGAGCGGCGCGGCAGCCCTGACCAAGACGCTGATCCTCGTGCTGCTGCCGCTGCTGGCCCTGTGGTGGTGGCGCTGGCTCGGCCTGCGCCGGGCGGCGGTCATGACGGTCGCGGCGGGCCTGGCGCTGGCGCTTGTCATCGCGCCCTGGGTAGTTCGCAACACTATCCTGCACGGGGAGCTGGTGTTGATCAGCACCAACGACGGCAGCAATCTCTACCAGGGTAACAACCCGTGCGTGGCGGATTACCTCGCCAGCGGCTGGGATGCCCAGTGGGTGAATTGCCTGGAGCGCCTTCCCGCCGGGCTGAAGGAAACGGATGAAGCGCGCTGGTATCGCGAACAGGCTGTGCGCTGGCTGGTCGATAACCCGGGCCAGTGGCCGCGCCTTTTCCTGCAAAAGCTGGCTACCCTGTGGAACCCGCAGATCACGCCTTACGAGGTCCCTCCCCGGGCGATGACCACCGACACCGCTTTTGTCGATGAGGCCGTCTACCTGTACGAGACGCCGGCTTTTCAGGCGGCGCGGGCGATTCACCTCCTGTACTTCGGGCCGCTGCTCCTGCTCGGGCTGGCCGGCCTGGCCCTGGCGGTGAAGAACCGGCCGCCAGCCGGCCCCCTGCTGGCGGCAATGGCCGCCGTGACCCTCGCCTACCTGATCTACCACCCTTCGACTCGCTACCGGATGCCGGTCGATCCCCTGTTGTTTCTGTTCTCAGGCTACGCGCTGAGCTGCGCGGCGGAGATCTGGCGGCGGCGTCACTGAGAACGATTTCCCCGCGCTGCTCAGGCAGCGGCGGCTTTTGCCGCGCCGTGTTGAAAACATTTACGGGCCAGGGGACTTGACAATCGCAAAAACAATCATACAATGAAACAAGGTGAGAAATCGTTTTCTGACTTTGATATAACTCCGATTCTTTGTTTGTTCGTGCGCTGGCGCGATTGACCAGAACGCCGATGTGTCGTTTTCAACGCTCCCTCGCATCACTGACTATGAGCACATCAGGTAGGATTGTGCAGTTCCGTTAACGACCTGTCCCTCATTACATCACCTGTCGCCCCGGAGCAGCGGTCCCGCTCCCCGGTGAGGGCTTCGCAGACGCAAAGGGCTAAAGGGAGTGCGGATGTCCACGGTCACGATCAAGGATGTTGCCGATTACGCCGGGGTTTCCCGGGCCACCGTCTCGCGCGTGCTCAACAACAACGTGACCGTGGCCGACGACCTCCGCCAGCGCGTGCTGGACGCCGCTCAGATGCTGGGCTACCAGCCGAATCGGGCGGCGCGCCGTCTGCGGGCCAACGTTAGCGACGTGCTCGGCCTGATGATCTCCGACATTCAGAACCCCTATTTCATTTCCGTCGTGCGCGCGGTGGAAGATACCGCCTATGCCCGCCGCATGAGCGTCGTGCTGTGCAACACGGATGAAGACCCGGCCAAACAGCAAATTTACCTGCGGGTGATGCAGGCCGAAGGAGTTGCCGGCCTGATTGTTTCCCCCACACATGTGGACGACGGCGCCACCCTGCGCGCTTTTGCCCAGACCCAGATACCCATCGTCCTGCTCGATCGCCAGGTCGATAACGCCGCCTTCGACGCCGTGGTGGTCGATAACGTGCGCGGGGCGTACACGGCCGTCGAGCATCTGATCAACCTGGGATACCGGCGGATCGCCGTCATTGGCGGCTCGCCGCATCTGACGACAGGCCGCGAACGCCTCCGGGGGTACTGCGACGCCTTGCGCGCGGCGAACCTCCCGATCGAAGATCGGCTGGTCAGGATCGGCGACTTCAAGATCGAGAGCGGGTACGCCCTGGCGCGGGAACTGGCGGCCCTCTCCCACCCTCCGCGCGCCATCTTCGTCGCCAACAACCTGATGACGCTCGGCGCGCTGCGGGCGCTGCGGGAACTGCGGGTTCGCGTCCCCGAGGATATCGCCCTGATCGGGTTCGACGATATGCCCTGGTCGGGGGAGCTTTGTCCGCCGCTCACCGCCGTCTCACAACCTACGTACGAGCTTGGCCGCGAAGCGGTGACGCTGCTGCTGAACCGCCTGGCCGAGCCTAACGCGCCGTTCCGCACGGTCAGCCTGCAGACGCACCTCATCGTGCGCGAGTCCTGTGGTGCGCTGCTTCAACGCAATCAGGGAGAAGAGTCCGCCTTATGACACCGCCTGAACACGCTACCTCGCCGCTCAACGCGCCAGGCCCGGGAGATACCGTCCGGCTGGCCGACACAGTCGATCTGGCTGGAGAGGGCTTCCGACCCGGGGCGCCCCGCGAGAACGGGTCGGTCATCCTGAGCATGCAGCATATCACCAAGCGCTTCCCCGGCGTGGTGGCGCTGGACGATGTCACCTTCGATGTCCACAGCGGCGAGGTGCACGGCCTGGTGGGCGAAAACGGCGCCGGCAAGTCCACGCTGATGAAAATCATGAGCGGCATCTACACCGAATTTGAGGGGCAGATGCTCCTGGACGGCCAGCCGGTAGCCTTCCACAGCCCGCATGACGCTCAGCTTAACAGCATCGCCATGATCCATCAGGAGCTTAACCTGGTCCCGGAGCTGACTGTTTACGAGAATATTTTTCTCGGTCGAGAAACAAAGCGGCTGTTCAGCATTGTCGATCGCGGGGTCATGCGCCGGAACGCCTATGAGCTAATGACGCGCCTGGGCCTGGATATTGACCCCGACCGCACCATCAGCCAGCTCCGCGTCGGCCAGCGCCAGCTTGTCGAGATCGCCAAAGCGCTCAGCCTGGATTCGCGCATCATCATCATGGACGAGCCTACCTCGGCGCTGAGCGAGAGCGAGGTCGAATATCTATTCCGGGTGATCCGCAACCTGCGGGAGCACAACGTCGCCGTGATCTACATCTCCCACCGGCTGGAGGAGGTGTTCGCCATCGCCGACCGGATCACTGTCCTGCGCGACGGCCAGCTCGTTGACACCGCCCCCGCCCAGAAGCTCACCCGCCCGCAGGTGATCAACCGGATGGTGGGGCGGGAGCTGGAAGTGCTTTACCCCAAAGAGGATATTGAGCTGGGCGAGACGGTGCTGCGCATAGAGGGCCTCAACTACTACCAGGGCCGCCAGCAGGTGCTGGACAACATCTCGCTGGAAGTGCGGCGCGGCGAGATTGTCGGCATCGCCGGCCTGATGGGGGCCGGGCGCACGCAGCTCCTGGAGGCGATCTTCGGCGTCTACCCGCGCAGCGATATTTCCGGGCGCATCTGGCTGAACGGGAGCGAGCTTCGGATCGATTCGCCCCATGAGGCGATTGATCACGGCATCGGGCTGGTCGCCGAAGACCGCAAGGGGCAGAGCCTGGTGCTGGAGCGTTCCGTGACGGAAAACGCCAGCCTGGCGGCGCTGCGGCACTTTGCTCGCCACCTGAGCGTGGTCAACCGGGGGGCGGAGCAGCAGGCGGTCCGGGGCGCCGTGCGGGACCTGAATATCAAGACCCCCGGCATCGATACCATGGTGGCGAACCTGAGCGGGGGGAACCAGCAGAAGGTCGTCGTGGCCCGGTTCCTGCTCACGCACATCAGGTTGTTCCTGCTGGATGAGCCAACGCGCGGCATTGATGTGGGCGCCAAGGCGGAAATTTACAGCCTTGTCGGGGAGCTTGCCCGGCAGGGCACAGCGTTTTTGCTGGTCTCCAGCGAGATGCCGGAGATGCTGGCTGTTTGTGACCGTATCTATGTTCTGTGCGATGGCCGCCTGACGGGGGAATTCGCGCGGGCGGACTTCGATCAGGAGCGGATCATGGATGCGGCGACGCGCTTCACCGACAAGGTGGCTTTTCAGAATAACGACGCACGATAGGGGAACAAAGCTATGTCTGTTCAGGCAACGCAAGCTGTGGGTCAGACGGCTGTACGAAACATCCGCGTCCCTGTTTCAAGTCTGGTCGCGCTGGGATGTGCGCTCGCCCTGCTGGCAGCTTTCTTCTTGCTGCCCTGGTTCCAGATCACGACGGCGGAGGAAGTCACGACCTTCGCCGGCACCGATGTCCTGGCCTGGAATCAGGATATTCAGCGCATCTTCGTCACCTATCAGGATCGCGTCGCGGGGGAAGTCCAGTTCACGCAGCAGGAAGTCAGCGGCCAGACGATGATCATCCCCATCGCGGGCGTGGTGGCGCTCGGCCTGGCGCTGTGGGGCCTCCTGGTGCCGCGCCAGCGGCGCGTCGCCTCCATACTTCTGGCGCTCGCTGGCGCGTTTAGCCTGCTGTATTACTTCGCGTTTTTCCTGAGCGACCGTAACTACTTCCTGGTGTACTTCGCTCAGACGCGCAGCCAGACCGCCAACATCACCCTGACCAACCTGGGCGCGAGCGGCTTCTGGCTGGGGCTGTTCGCCGGTATCGGCCTGCTCCTGCAGTACTGGATTGGCCGCGCCAGAAGAGAGACCGGCCCGTCCGCCATCGCGCTGCCCGCCGCCATCCAGCAGCCAGTGAGCCAGGCCACCCAGACCCTTGCCGGTTACCGGGCCAGGCTCACCGCCAACCCGCGCTATCTGCACACGCTGGCTTTCATCTTCCGTTTCCAGAGCTTTTTCGGGCTGTTCGTCATCATTCTGCTGGCGATCCTGTTCTCGCCAATTCGCAACGACCAGCGCATTTTCCTGAGCGAGCGCAATATCAGCAACGTCACGCGCGACGTGTCGGAGACGGGCGTGCTGGCTGTCGGCCAGCTTCTGGCTATCCTCGTGGTCGGCATCGATCTGTCGGTCGGGTCGGTCGTCGCGCTGACGGCTACCGGGGCGGCCCACCTGCTGATGCGCGATCACGTGCCCGCCATCCCGACTATTCTCTTCATCCTGGCCCTCGGCGCTTTCATCGGCTGGTTCAACGGCTGGACATCCGAGCGCTTCCGAATCCCCGCTTTTGTCACCACCCTGGCCATGCTGAGCATCGCCCGCGGGCTGGCCCATGTGTGGTCTTCCGATATCGCCGTGCCGCTCTCCTATGAAGCCGGCGGGGCGGATCCGCTGTTCAGCCTGATCAGCAAACGCATCAACGGCATAATCCCGGTCCCGGCCATTATCATGTTCACGGTGGCCATCATCATGGGGTTGATTCTGGCGTATACCACATTTGGCCGGCATATCTACGCTATTGGCGGGAACGCCACCGCCGCGCGCCTGTCCGGCATCAACGTGATACGCAGCCGTATTGTGGCCTTCGTGTTGTGCGGCTTTTTCGCTTCGCTGGCGGGCATCATGCACGCCGCGCAGCTCAACCAGGGCAGCCCGAACGAAGCGGTTGGTTATGAGCTGAACGCCATTGCTGCGGTTGTGATCGGCGGGGCCAGTCTCTCCGGCGGCAAAGGGACTGTGGCCGGGGCTATCGCCGGCGCTTTCATTCTGGGCATCCTCGATAACATGCTCAGTCTGAACAACGTCAACAGCAATGTTCAGCTCATCACTAAAGGTTTGCTCGTAATCGGCGCTGTCGCCTTGCAGCAGTTCCGGCCCCGCGACGTTGAATAGCCTGAACGCTGTTCAGCAGGGCGCTCCGGAACACAGGAAAGGAGGAGACGCTACTACGCATAAACCTCTTATTCAGAAGCTGGTTACCTCTAAGTCAAAGGGAGAGAATCATGAGTAAGTACAGGCTTTTGATCGTGTTGACGGTTGTGCTGGCTGTCACAGCGCTGGTGCCGGCTATTCAGGCGCAGGGCGGCTGGACCCCCTATACGGAAGCTATGCTGGGCGGGGGGACGGTCCAGGAAGAAGCGCGCGCAACCGGCCCGCTGCCGGAGGGTTGTCCGGTGCCGGCGGTGAAGGATCACTACGTGATCGGGATGTCGCAGGCCAACCGCGCCGAGCCGTGGCGGGAGGCGATGGACAGCCAGATAGCGGCTGCGGCGGCTGACTATCCGGAGTTTGAGGTGATCTTCCAGGATGCGGCGCAGGACAACGCCAACCAGGTCAGCGACGTTGAGAACCTGCTGACGCAGGGGATTGACCTGCTGATTATCTCGCCCAACGAGGCGGCGCCGCTGAACGAAGTGGTGCGGGAAGCGTGGGAAGACTGCGTGCCGGTGATTGTGCTGGACCGGAATCTGGTGGACCCGAACTACTCGATGTTCATCGGGGCGGACAATGTAGCGATCGGGCGAGCGGCGGGCGCCTATGCGGCGCAGTGGTGCGCGGACAACGACCGGGCGGAGTGCCAGATAGCCGAGATACGCGGGCTTGAGGGGGCGCCGCCGGCGCGCGACCGTGGGGATGGGTTCCGCGCCGGGCTGGCGGATGGTGGGTTGAGCGAGGCGAACATTGTGTTCTCGCAGAACGCGGACTGGCTGCGGGAGCGGGCAGTTCCGGCGGCGGCGGCAGCCTTCCAGGCCTATCCTGACCTGGACGTGCTGTACGGGCACAACGACCCGATGGCCGAAGGCGCGCTGATTGCTGCCAAGGATGCCGGGGTGGATGTAGGCCGGGTGCTGTTCATCGGCATCGACGCGCTGCCGACGCCGGACGGCGGCATCATGTCCGTGCTGGAAGGCCGGCTGGGCGTGACGTACGTCTACCCGACCGGCGGGCGCCAGGCCATCGACTGGGCGTATCGCATCCTGGTCGAGCATGTGAACCCGCCGCTGTGGATGGTGCTGGGCTTCGACCAGGTCAGCCCGGAGAATGCCCAGGAAGTCTGCAATACCTTCGCCTGCCCGAATGCCCAGGTGACGCCGGCGGTCCCCGCCGCAGCCGAGGGCTGGACCATGTACACGCCCGACCTCGTGGACGGTACAGTGCTCCCGGGGTGGGAATATCCGGCGTCCGGCTCACCGCTGCCGGAGGGTTGTCCGGTGCCGGCGGTGAAGGATCACTACGTGATCGGGATGTCGCAGGCCAACCGCGCCGAGCCGTGGCGGGAGGCGATGGACAGCCAGATAGCGGCTGCGGCGGCTGACTATCCGGAGTTTGAGGTGATCTTCCAGGATGCGGCGCAGGACAACGCCAACCAGGTCAGCGACGTTGAGAATCTGCTGACGCAGGGGATCGATCTGCTGATTATCTCGCCCAACGAGGCGGCGCCGCTGAACGAAGTGGTGCGGGAAGCGTGGGAAGACTGCGTGCCGGTGATTGTGCTGGACCGGAATCTGGTGGACCCGAACTACTCGATGTTCATCG
>WBZO01003880.1_pt1 | contig 16128 bp, 13 predicted proteins | sample 5204261 | NCBI WGS metagenome assembly WBZO01 (sample SAMN12412400, study PRJNA552823) | activated sludge metagenome | isolation source: activated sludge from anammox sidestream of wastewater treatment plant... | place: USA: North Carolina | collected 2017-09 | reverse complement strand
CACAAAGTGGTCCGCACAGGCGATCAAGAATAGACGTGTGTAACAAAAACGTTTGAACCTCGACGGGCTGGCGCTCCATAACCTCCTCGAGCAAGTAATCCAGTATAAAACGATGGCTGCCGGTGAAGGATTGGATGAAACCTGCTGTGTCCGTTAGCCCCTGCATGGATATCGCCGCCAGTTGCAGACCGGCGATCCAGCCTTCGGTGCGGGTCTCCAATGCAGCGATGTCTTCTGCGGAGAGGTTCAAGCCCATGACCTGGTTGAGGAAGTTGGCTGCTTCGGTGGGGGTGAAGCGCAGGTCGGCGGCACGCAGCTCGGTCAATTGGCCCCGGCCACGGTAGCGGGGTAGGGGCAGGGACGGGTCCTCACGCGTGGCGATGACCATGTGCACCTGTGCAGGCTGGTGATCGAGCAAGAAGGTGAGAGCACGGTCGATTGGTTCAGAATCGATCAGGTGGTAATCATCCAGGACGAGGATGAAGCCCTCCGAAAGGGCGGCGATGTCATTGAGCAGGACAGTCAGGATGGCTTCGGTTGACGGGGGCTGAGGAGATTGGAGGGCAGTCAGCGCTCCTGTTCCGATATCGGGTGCAATGGTCTGCAACGCCGCGATGAGGTAAGTCAGAAATCGTGCGGGATCGCTATCCCCTTCATCCAGCGACAGCCAGGCGGCTGGCCTCTCGCAACCAGCAATCCATTCGCTGACCAGCGTGGTCTTGCCAAAGCCGGCCGGGGCGGAGATAAGGGAAAGTTTACACCTTCTCGCCAGTCCCTCGTTCAGCCGCTCAACCAGGCGTGGGCGCGAGACGATATCGGGGCTGGGTGAGGGAATGTAGAGCTTGGTGGCCAGGATTGGGGCAGGCATATCGCAATTATAATGCCGCAAATCCTGTACGATGGTCAGTCAGCGACCGGCTTGAAAATCCAGACGATATAGCCAAGGCTGTGGCATTCTTATGCTCATCCTACGCAGATCAAATCACAGGCGCTCATCTGATCGTCAGCGGCGGGCTACCCTACCACACATAAACCACCGGGCAAATGAAACTACAACAAAATACTGAATGAGACGCTTGGAATAGAACTCACGGAGTTGAGTGATAAGATCACTAAAAACCCAAATACCTTATTTGCCAATTTTCCTCAACTGTTTGTGGTGTAGATAACACATAATAGGGTTTGGCATTGATCTCGCATAACATTAAAAGCTGGCGCAGGCGCTCCTGAGCAATGTCCTGGAGAAATGCATTTCTTGCTTCACCATCAAGACTTAAGGCTTCCTTCCAAATCGCGCGACCCGCAAGAATACCACTGGCGCCGCTATCGCAGGCAGTCTTTGCCTGTTCCAAGAAAACCTCACTATCCACGCCGGCTGAGAGCAATACCCATGGGATTTGAGATGCCTGTGAGATCGAACAACAGGCATCTTCCCAGATCCGGCGATTCTCACTCGAGCCGGCTGGAAATTCAACTTTCAATACGTCGCCCCCAATTGGAGTCAACTCAGCGGCTGATCGGATAATTGCGTCCCGGCGCTGTTCGTTCGATAACGCCAGACCTTCCTTGGAGGGAGAGTACGTTAGTATCTCAAGGAAGAGCGGGATATCACAACGAGTGCAATCTTGAGAAACCTGCTCGAGAAAACCTTGCATCGCGAATGCCGTTTCTGCTTCAGGATGATAGTAGACTAATAGCTTAATCGCGCTGGCACCCATCTTTTTTATCTTTTCTGCGTTCCAATCAGACGGCAGTCGGCTGACTCGCGCAAAAGAGGGGCCGGCATATCCTGATTCTTCTATCGTAACGATTAAGCCCGTAGCTCCTGGTAAAACTCGTGCCGAGATTGCCGGCGCAGCGCCAATTACTGGATCGAGCAGAAAGGCGGTAGAAAAGGATGATAATGACTGAATCACTTGTTTTTTAAAATTGACACTCTCCTGAAATGCTTTTTCCCCATATCTTGAGAAAACATTGAGAACTGCCTGGCGATGGTCAAGGGCAAGAATACAAAAAACACCCGTCGCCGAGGCACATTGAGCCAATCCTCGTTGTTTACCAAAGTGAAGAGAAGTGCACATAAAAATCTCCTTGCACAATTAGCGAGCTGTAGTTATATCAGTATTGCCGAAACAGATTCCACGACTGTTTTCTCGAATGCGTGTTGATAATCGCTTGCAGTAAATACGCCTGGACCCAGTTGTTGTGTGTTTGCACTTGCCGCTGCCGATGCAACGTGCAGGCATTCCCTCAAGGACGCACCTTTTTCATACTGAACCAGCAATCCTCCTAGAAATGCATCACCACTGCCAATGGAACTGATTATTTTAGGATAAGACACCGGATGGGCAATCCAATCTCCCCATTCACTGCTACATACAGAACCGCCAGATCCCAAAGTAACGATGATCATGGGGATGTCATAGACTTCGCGTAAGTTTCTGGAGACCTCCAGCGCTTCTTTCCGATTGCGGACCATCTGACCGGCCAGTTCTGAAATTTCTGAGCTATTGACTTTAATTGCAAACGGAGCAGCTCGTGCTCCTGCAGCCAGCATAGGACCACTGATGTCCAACCACACCTGGTTGCCACGACCGCCCAGTTCTGATATTAGAGTCGAAAGTTGTTCAGCACTGATACCTGGAGGAATGTTACCAGAAAAGCAGATAGTTTTCACATTTTCGGCGAGTGTACGAAATTGGGTAACAAAGCTCACCCATTCGCTTTCGCCGATCACAGGCCCGTGAGGGCAGAAAGAAGTTGCATCCCCGGAGGCTTCTGGATCAAAAACAGTGATCGATTCACGAGTTTCAGTCCTTGTCTCAGTCCAATTGCCCTGAATACCTTCTTGATCCACCAGTGATTTAAAATACTGACCTACAAAACCACCGATGAAACCTATACACATGGCCCGACCATTCAATTTTTTTATGACGCGGGCAACATTGACTCCTTTCCCAGCCGCAAAAACAAGTTCCTGTTGTACGCGAAAAAAACCGCCAATTGAGAATTTCGGAATAATCCAATTTCTCTCAAGCGTCGACGTTAAGCAGACGGAAATAATCATGAAGTGCCATAATTCTCCGGCAGATTCGCCTGTTCCGAATTTGTTAGTTTCTTCATTGTTTGAGCGATGATCAACTCAGGACCGCTGCCCTGATAAGCCTCAGCCAATTGTTCATCTAGCAAATCGTCTGAGATGATGACATTAATATCAAATAATGGTGCTACGCTAATCGGAGATACTTTTTCAAACTTACTAGAATCTGCAAGGAGCACAACACGCTGAGATTGTTTAATAATCTGAGATTTTATCTCGGCTTCAAAATAATTAATTTCAGTTAGCCCACGGGTCAGCGATAAAGACGTAATCCCCAAGAAAGCCTGGTTGCTGTGAAAGCGGCGGATAGCCGCCTCAGCTAAGGAGCCCACGAATGACCAGGCACCGCCATACACCACACCGCCAATGCCAATTAGGCTGATGCCCGGAGCATCTGCTAGAATAGAAAGCACCTTGACTGAGTTAGTGACAACCGTTAAGTCTCGTCTATGGATCAGGCGCTTTGCTAATTCTACGGTGGTAGTACCTGCGTCGATAAAGATCGTCTGCCCATCTTCTACAAAGCTCAGGCTGGCTTCACCAATCGCGGCTTTCTGTGATTGGTGAACTGCCTCACGTTCTTCCTCCCGCAAGGCTTTGGGTAAATTTAGGCTGGTGACTCCACCATGAACGCGTGTCAGCAACCCTTTGCTTTCCAAAACGTCCAGGTCGCGGCGGATGGTCATAGGCGTAACATGAAAGCACTGACTCAGTTCTTTCACAGATACGCTTTTCCGTTGTTTTACAAATTCAACAATTTGAGATTGTCTCTCGTAAGAAAGCATAGTTGCGTTTTCTTAGAGCAAAAAATTTATGTGCTGATACCCATTTATTTTATCCAATAGAACATTTCTTGTCAATAAAGAACATATATACACAGTTAATACCGGTTGCTCGACCATTATTTTAGATTTTATGTTATAATATGTTCAGTATTTATCTTACATGTTCCATTCACGGATGACTATGATCCGGATGAAGCTGATTAGAAGTTGATATATTCCAACCTGCAAGCAAAAGCCTGACGGGACAGGCCCACGTTCATTTTGGGTTTGTGGTCATCAGAGTATGATAAATGAAATTACTCAGGAGTGCAATATGAATAGTGGAAAAATCTTGCGATTACGGCGTTTCTTCCGTCACAAGCGATCTGTCGTGATACCGATGGATCATCCCATGTATAGTGGGCCTGTCTCCGGTCTTGAAGATCCTCGTAAACTCATCCAAAGTATTGCGAACACCGATGCCGACGGGATCATGGCTTCCCCATGGGTCATTGCCCGATTTGCCGATTCTTTGAAACAATTGACAGCCATCGCCCGGTTGGATGGAGGTAATTCTAAGCTGGGTTCTCGAATAGATCAATCTTGCAATATTATCAGCGTAGAACAAGTCCTCAAAATGGGAGCCGAGATGGTGGCAATCAATGTCTACATCGGCGGGGAAAATGAGCCGGAGATGTTGAAGAAGTTAGGAGATACCGCCGAAGCGTGTGAAATCTTGGGCATGCCACTGCTGGCGGAGATGATCCCCGTCATTGCGCTAGAGCATCATTTCGGCAGGCAAGAAGCCAATAAAGAGAATTTGTCTGAACAGATTTCGATAGTGGCGCGCCTAGGAGCCGAATACGGCGGCGATGTAATCAAAACAATGTATTCTGGCGATTCTCAAGAATTCTCAGAGTTGGTCCGTACGACGACCGTCCCAATTCTTGCATTGGGCGGACCCAAGACCGGCTCAGATTTTGAATTCCTGTCAATGGTCAAGGAGTGCATCCAAGCAGGAGCAGCAGGGATCATCATGGGGCGAAACGTATGGCAGCGAGAACGAGTTGAAGGCATGATCAATGCCCTCTGTGCCATCGTCCACGACGACGCCACGGTGAAGGAAGCCGAAAAACTATTGTAGTACCAAACATCCAGATTTTTATATCCAAACAGAGGAGTATCTTCATGGAAAAACCCATTGTTGGCTTTATGGTCACAGCAGCAGAGCATTTTCCTTATGAGCAACCCAACGCTTTAAATGCCCAAGCTCGTGAGGCATTATCAAAGCTGGATATGAAAATTATCCCAAGCGAGCGCCTGGTTTACAACCCGTCTGGCGCAATGGAGGCTGCAGCCACTTTTAAGGCAGCTGGTATTGACCTGCTGATCAGCTTAGTAGGCTCATTTACCTGGGATAACATGCCCGTCCGGGTAGCGCAAGAGTTGAATGTTCCCATCATCCTGTGGGGAGTTCCAGAACCACCCATGCACGGTGGGCGATTGGAAGCTAATTCCCTGGTAGGGGTGACAATGAACGCCGCAGCGCTTACACGCCTTGGGTTCCAATATAAACATGTGTACGGATTCCCCAATGATCCTGCCACACTCGATGAGATCGCAAGGACGGTGAGGGTAATAGCGACGATCAAGCGCCTGCGACATACTAGGCTGGGAATCGTTGGCGGGAGACCACCCGGATTTTATGGTTCTACTTATGATGAGCTACGATTGCGGAAATCGTTAGGGGTGGAAATCATCCCAATTGAGGTTTCAGAAGTATTAGCGGAGTACGAACGCGTATCAGATACACAAGAGGCAGAAATTGCTGGGCGTATCAGCGGAATGGGACGCCGCCAAAGTGCTGAAGAAATCGATCTGCGACAGACAGCACGGCTTTACTCAGCTATGCAAACTTTTGTTAAGAATGACGACATAAGCGGCATTGCCGTAAAATGCTGGCCCGAACTAAAAGATCGCCTGCTAAACCCCTGCGTCGTCAACGGTATGATGATCGACGAAGGGGTGATGATGGGCTGCGAAACCGATGTTCATGGAACGATTTCAATGCTCATTCAGAATTTCTTAAATGGGAAACCGCCTTTCTTCGCAGACCTGGTCACGTTCGATGAAGCGGAGAACACAGCACTGTTTTGGCACTGTGGCGCTGCCGCAGCCTCATTAGCGGCGAGCCAAGAGGAACGGTATCTGGAAAAACATTCGATTGGCTCCGGTTCAACAACTTTGGAGTTTGCAATGCGACAAGGTCGGGTAACCATCGCACGCTTGGGACCTATTGGAGAGGACTATCGTTTGCTCATCCTTACCGGGGATGCCGTTTCAACACCGATGTTGTTGCGCGGTAATAATATGCTTATCCGGACTGACCTACCCGTCCGACAAGTCATCGATCGCATCATCGAGCGTGGTATTGAGCACCATTATTCAGCTACTTATGGAGATCTGCATAAAGATCTGATCGAATTCTGTAAGTGGACTGGTATTCATGCAGAAACACTGGAAAATTAGCCGCATTCCCATAGGAGGTGATACATCTTTTTTTGAACCAAGTTTTTCGCATTCGCAACACCATAATATCCGATCGTTCCAAAGTTCAGGAGAATCAATCATGAAGAGACAAATTAACAGACGTGATTTCTTAAAGCTGACAGGTTTGGGTGTTTCTGCCGCCACCCTCGCAGCTTGCGCCCCCCAGGCAACGCCAGCGCCTGTCACAACCGAGAAACCCGCAGTGACAGAGGCCCCTGCCGAAGAGATAGCTGGTGAACTGAATGTCTGGAGCTGGGCTGATAACCCATTTCTGCGCGACACCGCAGCGGCATTCAGCCTGAAGTATCCTAAAGTCACCTTCAAGTGGACGACGATGTCCTGGCAGGATACCCATCAGAAGCTGGCCGTAGCCCTGGCTGCTGGCAGCGGCGCGCCGGACGTTGTATCAATTGATGGCGCTCAAATGCAGAACTTCGTTGACATTGGTGGGCTGCTCGACATCACCAAAGATCTGCAACCGTTTGTCAAGGATTTCCCGCCCTACAAGATTCGTGAGGTCTCTAACGCACAGGGCAACATGTTCGCGGTACCATGGGACATCGGCACCCTTAGCCTGTTCTACCGTAAAGACGTTTTTGAAAAGTATGAGATCACGCCACCAACGACTTGGGCGGATTACATCTCCATTGGTCATAAATTGATGAAGGATGGAATTGCCATGTTCCCCTTCTCCTTGACCACCCCCAATCCCCAGGACTTCGCAATTTTCCAGAAGCTGTTATGGCAAGCTGGAGGCTCTTACTTTGACCAAGCCACCGGGGCTGTCATCTTGGATAACGATGCCGGGATAAAGGCTGTCAATCAGTATGCCGAGTTGATCTTTGCGGATATCAGCCTGGAAGTTCAACCGTTTACTCCAGCCATGTATGGCGCCTGGAAAGACGGCAAAGTTGTTACTGATATCGGCGCTGCCTGGATGGGCCATGTCTTTGTCGATAATGTCAAAGAAGGCGAAGGCAGTTTTGGTCAGTGGCGGGTAGCCGACCAGTTGCCGGCATTCGAGCCTGGTGGTACTCCCACAGGAAACCAGGGTGGTTCTAACGTAGCAGCAACTGCCCAAACGAAGTATCCAGCCGCAGCCGCAGCCTATTGCTTGTTTACCTGCGCTACGGTGGAGGGCCAGAGCATGATGGGCGCCAAGGGTACTTTCCCAGGGTTCTTGCCTGCTCTTCAGGATCCACGCACCGCGGATGCCACCGCACCTGTTTACGGCGACCAGAAATTTAACCAGCCGTTTATCAATCTCACCCCCAAAGTGCCGACCGCGTACTGGCGTGATAAAGCATTCCCGCAGGCAGATGTGATTGTCAATGCTGGCCTGGCTAACATTGCTACAAAGAAATGGACGCCTGAAGAAGGTATAAAGAACATCGCCAATAACATACGCACAGCGACTCTTCGTGCATAATTCATTTCCAGTATGAGTATAAAGTTGCCCGGAATTTTGCTCATTGGGCAAGCACGAATGAGAGTGGGGTATTAGGTTAGTCTGGTGTTAGTTTGGTCGGAGCAACCGACTAAACTAACACCATACCTTTTTCTCATCCTCATAAATTGGTTGAGGAGGTAGCATTGTCTACAAGAAATGTTTCGGGTGTTATCGAGACGAATGAAAAGCTGATCCGTCGAGACGAAACAAGACTCCCCAAGCTAAAGAAATGGTTGAATAAATACAAGATATCCTACATATTTATCAGTCCATTTTTTATTCTTTACGCCATTTTCGGCTTGTACCCTGTTTTTTATTCTGTCTACTTGAGTTTGTTTCAAGCAAGAGGCCGGAAGGACTGGACGTTCGTAGGGCTGGATAATTATCGGCGTTTGTTATTCGAGGATCCGGTATTCCCTGTCACACTGTTAAACATGGGCAAATACCTGCTTTTTATTGTCATCCCCATGACTTTTTTTGGCCTCGTACTTGCCGTGCTACTGAACTCGAAACAAGCCCAAAGATTAGGTGGTTTTTACAGAACGATGCTCATTCTTCCCTATGTATTAGCTCCCACTGTAATTAGCGTCATTTTTGTACAGATTTACGATTACTCATTCGGCTGGGTCAATTTACTGCTCGGCGCGGTTGGCTTAAACCATATTGACTGGCTGGGCACCGAGCAATGGAGCCTGATTGGCATCTCGCTGGTCTTACTATGGCAGTTTGTGGGCTATAACGCATTGATTGCCCTTGCTGCTTTGACTGGCATTTCCCCTGAAATATACGATGCGGCCAGGGTTGATGGCTGCAATGTCTTCCAAGAGTTTGGTTTGATAACCTTACCGCTCATGAGACCGATTTTGTTATTTATGGCAGTGATGACCACGATTGGTGTTTTCAACATGTTCGCTCAACCCTGGCTCCTCACCCACGGCGGTCCAGGTTACTCTTCAAACACTCTAATCATTTTGCTTTACCGAACTGCGTTTGAGATTATGCAATTTGGTTATGCGGCAGCAATCGGTGTTACGATTTTCATCCTGACCGCAATTTTCAGTTTCTTACAGATAACCTTTAATCGGGGTTTTAGTTCCGAATAGATTTGAAAGGGCCAAAATGACTCAATTGTCTCGCCTCAATAAATTCCTTAGTTGGGTCGCGGTTAACATCATCCTGATGCTGCTCATGGCAGCGTTTATGATCCCTTTTTTTTACATGACTGTGGGTGGTTTCAAGCTTCAGAATGAGATCGCCAGTTCCCACGTAACCATATTTCCACGCGAACCCACCCTGGAAAACTACCGGGTTATTTTCAGCGAATGGCCAATCCTTCGAATCACGGGCAACAGCTTCTTAATCGCATTAACCGTCACCGCCTCTAACCTTTTCTTCTGTTCGCTGGCTGGCCTAGCATATGCCAAGTTTCGCTTTCCCGGACGAGACAAGCTGTTCAGCTTGGCATTGCTCACGATGATGATTCCCATGCAAGCTATCTTAGTTCCATTGTTCATTATTATGTCTGGCCTGAATTGGGTTAATACATACCAGTCGATTATCTTGCCGGGCGCAATTGGTGCATTCGGTATTTTCTTCATGCGTCAATATATCGATTCTTCTGTGCCAACTGAACTATTAGATGCAGCACGTATTGATGGTTGTAACGAGTTCGGTATGTATTGGCTAATCGTTATGCCAGTCATTAAACCCGCTATGGTGACGTTGGGTTTGATCCTGTTCATGAACGCTTGGAATGATTATCTCTGGCCAATGATTATGTTGAATGAAAATGCAATGTATACACTCTCTCTAACCGTAGGCGCTGCGGGACTTCGGAACTATCTACTCAACTGGGGTGAAAAGTTGGCAGCTGCGACACTGGCTGCCTGGCCTCCGGTGATTATTTTCTTCATCTTCCGCAAACAATTCATTGAATCCATCATGGCTGGCGCATTGAAAGGCGGATAATCGATGAACACACGTCAACGGTTGCTCGCTACTTTGAACTTCGAACCATGTGACCACCCGCCTTATTGGGAATGGGCGTATTGGCCTGAAACCCTAGACCGCTGGTATAGTGAAGGGCTGGAATGTCGGGTAGGTTATCCCGCCAGCATGCTTAAATCCGAAGCGCTCAATGGCGGCGCAGGTGATTGGCGTCCTCCTATGCCACGCGAAGGCGACGCCAAGCGGGAGCTAAACCTTGATGATGGATATTTTCACCCCCCAGTGTGGGGCCGTATCCCGCTCCCTTATGAGAAGATTATTCTTGAAGATAATGACGAATTTCAAATTCAGCGTGACATAGATGGAGTAACCAAAAAAATCCTGAAAAACAGCATGTCTATGCCCATGTTCATTTCTTATCCGATTAAAAGTCGACAAGATTGGGAGGAAATGAAAGCCAATTTCGAGGCGTCGTTCCAGGACCGCATTCCACCAGATTGGGCCGAGGTGACCCAAAGTCTGCGTGACAGCCAACGCAGTTTTCCAGTATCGTTGCTCGGATTCCCCGAAGGCCTTTTTGGGCATTTGCGCGACTTATTGGGGGTAGATTACCTGCTATTATCTATGTATGATGATCCTGCTATGATCCACGATATATTGGACGTGATGACCGACCTTTGGATCGGATTGTGGGAAGAACAGGTAGCACAATACGAAGTCGACAGCGTTACTTTTTGGGAGGACATGTGCTATCGCGCCGGTCCGCTAATCTCTCCAAAAATGTTTCAAACCTTCCTATCGCCGCGCTATAAAAGGCTGACAGACGCCGGCAGATCCATGGGGATCAAGCACTACCTGGTGGATACCGACGGTGATATGAGAAAACTTATCCCATTATGGATAGAGGCTGGTATCACAGGTGTGTATCCTTTTGAAGTCCAGGCGGGGATGAATGTGGAAGAAATCGGAAAAGAGTATCCTGAATTGATCGTACTTGGCGGTATTGATAAGAGGGAAATCGATCTGGGACCCGAGGCCATCGACCGTGAACTCGAAAAACGCCTGCCTTTCTTACTGCAGCGCGGAGGATTCATCCCCACCCTGGATCATCATGTCACTCCTGAAGCCTCCTGGAAAGATTTTGTTTATTACCGGCAGAAACTTGCCGAGTATTGTGAAAAATATAGCCCCTATGTGAAGCGATAATCTAACCTGGTAATTTGGAGAAGCAACAATGTATGAAATGCCCCCACGTGAACGAATCTTAAAAGCTATGCGTCGTCAGGTACCCGATCGTGTTCCCCGTGAAGCGGTCCTTACACTCCCGGTCGAGGAAGAGTTTCGATTGCGTACCTATGCATCAGATTATGAAACATATTTTGGCATGGATCGTCGCACAGTACAATATCGTCGTCCACAACCGGCAGCCGATTTCTCAGCTTATATGGAAGGTCACACAATTCCCGAAGGGGCTTTTTCAGATGAATGGGGAAATCTTGTTGTACAAGGTAGTGAATACCGTACGACGGATTATATATTTCCGATGAAGGCGCTCACTTCGGTCAATGAATTACGCGAGTATCCTTTCCCGGATTTTAGTCAGGAAGTCTGCCTGGCCCATCTAGAGACAGAAGTGCAAAGCTTGCACGATCGAGGTCTGGCGGTTACTGGCTCACTATGGGGTACATTCTTCGAGCGCTCCTGGCATATGCGCGGAATGGATCGCTTGTTTTTTGACTTTTATGATAATCCAGATTTTGCCACGGCCTTGCTAGACAAGATGCTTGAAATTCGCTGTTTCCAGGCCGGGTATTATGCCGAAATTGGCGTGGACATACTCCACACTGGTGATGATTTGGGTATGCAGAACTCGTTGATCTTAAGTGTACCGATGTGGCGTAAGTGGATAAAACCACGCCTGGCTCAGGTAATTCAAACCGCGCGTCGAATTAAGCCTGACTTGCTTGTCGAATACCATACCGATGGATTTGTAGAACCATTTATCTCCGAGTTGATCGAAATTGGTATAGACGTACTTAATCCAGTCCAACCAGAATGTATGGATCCTGCGGACATCAAGCGCAAATTTGGCAATCACATGGCCTTTTCTGGCACCATAGGTACCCAGTCAACTTTACCCTTTGGAACAGTGGATGATGTGCGCCGAGTGGTGAAAGAACGCATTGAAACGGTTGGTAAAGGAGGTGGGTTGATCCTTGCACCAAGTCATATGGTCGAGCCCGACGTTCCTTGGGAAAATCTCATCACATTCTTTGAATCTGCGGAAGAGTTTGGACATTATTCATGATAGTCAAAGAGCGGAAGCCTGTTGTGCAAACGCCACGTCAGATTGTTAATCAAACAATTACACGCAGGTCTCCGCCGCGGCCCACACTTTTCTTCCGCACAAACCCAGAAAGGTCTGACATTGTCCAGGTACCTTTTATTTCGCCTACCAATTTCGTAAACGTCGAGAGAACCTTAGATGAATGGGGATGTTTGTGGGGAAATACTATCGGTACCGGTACTGGCTATATCCTCAAACATCCCCTGGACCAATGGGATGATTTTGAGTGTTACACTTTTCCAAACCCCCGGAGTCCAAGTCGGTTTGAAGCAATCGAAGATGCAGTGCAGAGATATCCACATAAATTCGTCGTCGCTTCGCTGGGACTGACCGGGTTTAGCGTTTTGACTGCTCTGCGCGGATTTGAAAATGTATTAACTGACCTATATCTAAACAATGACAAGCTTTACCGGTTAGCAAAGCTCGTGTTCGAATTCGAAACGGAGGCCATCGAGGAGATCAGTCGGTGCCGGGCAGACGGTGTATGGTTCTTTGACGACTGGGGGATGGAGCATTCGCTTTTTATCCGACCTGATCTGTGGCGCAGTTTTTTCAAACCCCTGTATCGTGCCCAGTTCGACCGCGTCCATGAGTTGGGAATGCGGACCTTCTTCCATAGCTGTGGCTATGTCTGGCCGATCATACCCGATCTGATTGAGATTGGCGTAGATGTACTTAACTTGGAACAGATGGATCTGTTCAGCGACGGAAGTCATACCGGTTATGAACGTATTGCACACGAGTTTGGCCAGCAAGTCAGCTTTACGATCAATGTAGACAGCCAACGTACACTGACATCTGGTACGCCAGCCCAGATTGAACAAGAGGTCAGGCATATCTTTCGGACTTTTAGCAAACTTAACGGAGGTTTCATTGTATTTGCGGACGCAGGCAAAGATCATAACATTCATCCACCAGAAAATCTGAAGTTGATTGAAGACATGTGTGTTTCGCTGACGTTTCAATAAAAATTATCGTAAAACGTGACAAGATGGATCTATTTCTAGGTTTGGATCTAGGCACGACAAATTGTAAAGCTCTGGCGGTCGATCTTAACGGTCAACCGGTAGCTGGGATCAGCACCCCAACACCTACACAAGTCTCAGAGCAATCGGGTAAAGCACCCGAGTACAATGCGGACACACTTTGGGAGACCATCGCCTCACTAATACGCCAACTCACAGAAACACTGAAGCCTGGAACCCGCGTCGCTGGTTTGGCGGTTGCCAGCATGGGAGAGTCTGGAGTATTGATCGATAAGGATGGAGGCCCACTGGTCCCGATCCTCACCTGGTATGATAACCGCACAATCCCCTGGGTTGAATGGTGGCGGCAACGCATTTCTGAAGACAACCTTTATCGCATTACCGGACTGCCCTTAGACCATATATATTCGGCCTGTAAAATTCAATGGCTGCGTGACAATTATCCAGAAGCCTTTCCCCGTGCACACGCATGGCTAAACCTTTCAGACTGGATCACATTCCGGCTGACCGGCGAGTTATCTACCAGCTACAGCCAGGCATCGCGGAGCATGTTGTTCGACCTTCGCGAGCGAGAGTGGTCGAGAGACATTTTACAGATGATGAACCTTGATCATTCGCTCTTACCTCCCTCCCTGCCCAGCGGTGAGATCGCAGGAAGAGTCACCCCTTTCGCAGCTCAAGCAACCGGCTTGCAAAAAGGTACTCCAGTGATAATTGGCGGGCACGACCATATCTGCGCCGCCCTCGCTGCAGGGGCAGTGAATCCCAAAATTATCCTGGACTCCGCCGGCACTGCCGAAGCGATGCTTGTGACACTAGAGACCCCGATCTTCAGAAAGGGGATGGCTGCTACTGGGCTGTGTTGTGGATGCCATACGGCGCGTGACCGATACTACCTGCTGGGGGGACTGATGGCTGGAGGCGTTATCGCCTGGGTGAGCCGCATTCTGACCAGGGAAGACAACCCCTCAGCAATCACCTTATTAATGGAAGAGGCAAAAAAATCTCCATTAGGTGCCAATGGCGCCTTTTTCCTGCCATACTTAGACGGCAGCGGGCCTCCCGATCGTGACCCGCGCGCCTGGGGAGCCTGGCTCGAGCTTCGCCTGCAACATTCACAAAGTGACCTGGCAAGAGCCGCTGTGGAGGGAGTCAGTTATTCTATCCGTTATTTGTTAGAGAACATCCTGAGTGCTGCAATGTTTGAGGCAACTGAGATCCGTTGTGTTGGCGGTGGTACTCAAAATCACTTTTGGCAACAAGTGAAAGCAAACGTGTTTGGCATGCCCATCGATACGCCTCAAGTGACCGATATGACCGCTCAAGGGGCGGCGCTGATTGCTGCCTTGGGTTCGGGTGGTTTTACCGATGAGACCGAAGTACTGTCTTTAGCCTATCGTTCGTCTACGCGCTACGAGGTTCAACCTGAAGATGCCACCCGCTATCAAGACCTCTACCAACAAAAATTTCTCAGACTCTATCCTTGGTTCAAAGAATTATAATTTTGCTTTCTAAACAGTTTTATTAAAAAACTCTTTGCAGTAACCAAACAAACTCCAATAGTTGATCGTTGGCTGGTAGCTGAACCGCCCTTCGGCTTGATCAAAAAAGAGCTGGACGATATCGTTTTCCAGGGTTGTGTCCCAGTCGCAACTCTGGAAAACTAGATGGTGGTAAGGGAAAATGCCACCATCCTTTAAGCCACCGCCTCAGTGCCCATAACCGAGATCAAGATTTAGCCGCTCTTGCCAGCCGCTCTTAAGATCTGTATACCGTGAAAGGCAACACTGGGCAGGCATAGCATTAGATAATCATAGCCTTCCTGAATGAAAAAAAATGTGCTCCTGTTCGAGTAATACTACGATCAATTGTTGCATCATACTTGATTTTGTGATCAATATCCGCGATTATCATTACTTTAGATATTTGCAATTGCAATTATTTGCATTATAATCTATTTATCACAACATATTACTCATGGTAATAAAAATACATGCCTAATTTGGAAGTTTGTGATGAAGCTCTAAGAACTTGCCGTTCTCGTTTATTCCGTATACGTTTTTATCGGAGTTGGCTACCGAAAATCGCTGACGAGAACGATCTTACAGGAGGCTCGTTAATGCAACTGAACCCGATTGGCGTGATCCACAGCCCCTACAAAGAACGCAGCCAGGCTCCTCGCCAGGGTCGTCTTTCAGATAATGAAATCATCTTGGAGATTTTTCCGCCGTTCATACCCGCGCTCAAAGACATCGAGCGCTGCTCGCACCTTATCGTTTTATATTGGGGCGACCAGGCTGATCGTGAAACTTTGCAATCACGCACGCCGTTTAGCGAGGAGCCAGTTGGAGTTTTCTCCAGTCGCTCGCCAAACCGCCCCAACCCAATTGCCTTCTGCGTCGCCGATTTGATCCGGCGGGAGGCGGATCGATTAATTGTGCGTGGGGTCGATGCCCTGGACGGCAGCGTTCTGCTGGACATCAAAGCCTACGCTCCTGCCTTGGATGCCTTCCCTGACGCTGATAACGCCCACATTCCTTCCAGCTTGGAAGAGATCGCGAATGGAAAGACAGCCAATACGTAAAAAGGTTTTGGTCAGCAACAGCTCCACAATTCCCACGGTAGCGGCCTACCAACCTCAGTCCTCTGGCTTCGTAATTTGACCTTGAGCATGCCTTGATGAGAAAACGAAAGATCCGTCTCTTTATCCCTCATATTTAGCACGTGCTAGCCAACTCCTGAACAGCTACTGTTCTGGCGTGATATAATTCCGTGGCAACGCCAAAGGAAGAGGTTAAGCAATTAACCCTCTCGTATTCACTTTCGATCTTTCATGAACCAACTATAGATGGATGTAGAAGATGGAAATCCCATTAAATGCTCAAGTTAAGTGTTCAGACGGTGTCTGCGGCCGCTCCGAAGCTGTGCTGATTAACCCCGTCGTTGGTCAGGTAGTCCATCTAATCGTAAAGGCGGATTCGCCT
>WBZO01003937.1_pt2 | contig 16131 bp, 14 predicted proteins | sample 5204261 | NCBI WGS metagenome assembly WBZO01 (sample SAMN12412400, study PRJNA552823) | activated sludge metagenome | isolation source: activated sludge from anammox sidestream of wastewater treatment plant... | place: USA: North Carolina | collected 2017-09 | reverse complement strand
AACGATGGCGAACTGCTGGCGCAGATCATCCAGCCGATACTCGCGTACATCAACGCCATCCAGGCGCACGCATCCTGACTGCACATCATAGAAGCGTGTGAGCAGGTTGACCAATGTGCTCTTGCCCGCGCCGCTCGGCCCGACCACGGCCACACGCGCGCCGGACGGCACGTCGAAGGTCACGCCGTCCAGGGTGGCGCGAGTACCCTCGCCCCCCCGGCCCCCTTCTCCCTCAGGGCGAAGGGGGAGCGGACTGACGTTTACCTCATCCCCCGGCCCCTTCGCCAAGGTGGAGAAGGGGGGCAGGAACCCCTCTCCATTTTGGAAAGGGGCAGGGGTGAGGTTCTTGTCGGGCGTTCTCGATACTCCCTCAGGGCGAAGCGGGAGCGCCGCCGGATACACGAAGCGCACATTGCGAAAGCTGAGGCCCGTCTCTGCGGGGATCGCGGCGGGCGCTGGCGGAGCGACCACAGCAGGCGCGGCGTCCACGATCTCGAACAGGCGGCGTGCCGCTTCGGGGTTGCTGCCCAGGTGCAGCGCCGCGAGCGAGAGCGGCAGCACCGCCTCAAAACTGGCCAGCGTGGCGAGCGCGATCACGGCGAGGTCCACGCCGGTCAGGCGGGCTTGCGCGGCCAGCGGAATGGCCACGACGAGCATGAACACGGCGGCGCTGTTGCTGACCAGCACGCCGAGTGCATCACTCAAGGCCGCTGTCCAGGCCATACGGCACTGGTCCGCCCTGAGCCGGGCGTTCAGACCGCGCACGCGGGCCATGTGCCGTTCCTGTGCGCCAAACGCAACGATTTCCGCCGCGCCCTGGATGCCGTCCAGCAGCGCCGCGCTCAACGCTGCCCGCGTCGTGATCAGGGCACGGCCCGGCCCACGCGCCAGCAGCACGGTCAGGGCCGGAATCGCGACCCCGCCCAACGCCAGAAATGCCAGGATCGTGCCTGCCAGCGCCAGATCGTAATGGCCCATGAAGACGAGCATCATCAGGGCGGTGAGCAGCGCCACAGCTGGCGGCGCGATGACCCGGCCAAAGAAGTTTTGTAGCGTCTCGATATCGGCGACGACGCGCGCCAGCAGGTCGCCGCCACGATAGTCCATCAGCCGGGCCGGGGCGAGCGGCTCCAGCGCGGCGTAGAACCAGACGCGCAACCGGGCCAGCAGTCGGAACGTCACCTCGTGGGAGACGTAACGCTCCAGGTAGCGGAACACGCCACGCGCAATGCCGAAGAAGCGCACGCCGACGATGGCGATCTGCAGCTCCGCGAGGGGCGGGCGCAATGCCGCGCTGGCGATGATGAATGCCGAATTGGCGAGCAACAGTATGCTGCTCGCCACGGTGAGAAAGCCCAACAGCGCCGCCAGCGCCATCGTCGCGGCGGGGAGCCACTCGACCGGCCCGAACAGCGCGAACCAGATCACGGCGACGAGGTTGATCAGCGCGGAGAGCACGCCCTTCAGCGCGTTCGAGCGGTGCAGGTCATCCGGCAGCAGGATCGAGAGCACCGCGAGCGTGAGGATGCCGAGCCCCGCGCCGAAGTAGGCGCCGTAGACCGCGAGCAGGAAGACCGCGGCATGCGCCTCCGGCCGGATGTGGTCGGCGTGCCTCGGCGGCCGGTGCGCGTTCACCCACGCGGAGAGACGTGCCTGTGCCGCCATCAGCCCCGCCGCGAAGAGCACGAGGAACGGCACGATCGCCTCGAACGAGGAATCGGAGGTGGCCAGCAGGATCACGGAGCCCGCCAGCGCGCCAAGGATGCTCGGCAGGGCGAGCAGCAGCAACCGCCGCCGCTGCCCCGCGAGTTGCGGCGCGTAGCCGATGGTGCCACCGATATAGCCGGGCCAGAGCGCGACCGTGTTCGTCACGTTCGCGTGCTTCGCGGGGTAGCCCGCGATGACGAGGGCGGGAAACGAGATCAGTGAACCGCCGCCGGCGACGGCGTTGACCGCACCCGCGACGAATGCCGCCAGCGCCAGCACCGGGACCGCCCACAGTTCCACGCGGCCTCCACCTCGTCGGAGCGGTCCTAGCGCGCGCCGTCCTGCAACTGCTCGATGATCACGCGACGCAGCACCTTGCCGTTGCGGGTGCGGGGCAGCGGTTCACGTGTGATCACGTAGCGGTGCGGCCGCTTGTACTCGGCCAGGTGCTGTGCGGCGTGGCGTGTCAGCGCCGCCTCATCCAGCAGCGATCCTTTGCGGATCACCCTGTCGCCGACGCGCTGGCTGTGCGCCATGATGGCGCCGCGGGCATCGTCCAGCGAGGCCGCGCCGAACCTCATGCCGCGAGCTTGGGCGCGAGGGGAGAGCCGCGGCGCACAGCGATGATCTCGGCCACCACCGACACTGCGATCTCGGTTGCGGTCACGGCCTCGATGTCGAGGCCGACGGGGCCCTTGATCCGCGCCATCGCGGCCTCGGAATGGCCGAGGGCCGCCAGCCGCTTCAGCCGGGCGGCATGGGTACGGCGGGAGCCGAGGGCGCCGATGTAGAACGCGTCGGACTTCAGGGCGCGATCCAGCGCCGGGTCGTCCAGCTTCGGATCGTGCGTCAGGGTCACGACTGCGGTGCGGCTGTCGGGACGCAGCGCGTCCATCGCCTCGTCCGGCCAGTCGGTGGAGATGGTCACGCCCGGGAACCGTTCCTCGGAGGCGAAGGAGCGTCTCGGGTCGATCACCGTGACGGCAAAGCCGCATTGCGCGGCGAACGGTGCCAGGGCCTGCGCGATATGGACCGCGCCGACGATCACCAGGCGCAGCGGCGGGTTGTAGGCGTGCAGGAACCAGTCGACTCCGTCGATCGTGTGCGTGCCGCTTTCGTCGGACTTCAGCACCTGGGCCGCGGCCTCGTTCAGCGCGGCAGAGGCGGCGGGATCGGGCAGCAGGCGCTGTTCGCCGCCCGGCAGCCGGGTTGCCAGGACGACGGGGCGTTTGTCGCGTTTGGCCTGTTCCAGGGCGGCAAGGATTTCCGGAGTCATGTGGTCTGCATCCTGAAGTGCGGTCGGGCCGTCGCGGCTAGTTCAGCTTTTCCACGAACACTTTCACCTTGCCGCCGCAGGCAAGGCCGACTTCCCAGGCCCGCTCGTGGGTAACCCCGAAATCCAGCAACTGCGGGACACCGGTCTCGATCGTTTTCATCGCCGCGTCGGCAACCGCGCCCTCGATGCAGCCGCCCGACACCGAGCCGGCCATCCGTCCCGATTTGGTGACCGCCATCTGGCTGCCGGCCGGCCGGGGCGAGCTGCCCCAGGTTTCGGTCACGGTCGCCACAGCCACCTGCTCTCCGGCAGCGCGCCAGGCGGCGGCGGTGGCCAGGACGTCCTCGACTTCGTTCATGCTCATGACGCTATCCTTTCAGGGCTCGCAGGGAAAGCCGCGGGGTCGATCACGGCAGATCCGTCGCGGCGATGAGAAGCGGCGGCCGCGACGGGGCCGGACGCGACAGGAGATCAACCAGGGCCCGCAGGCTTTCCAGGTTGTGCACCGGACGAAACTCGTCGACATGTGGCAGCATCGCCCGAATCCCCTGTGATTTTGGCTCGAATCCGCTCCAGCGCAACAGGGGATTGAGCCAGATCAGCCGCCGGCAGGAGCGGTGCAGCCGGTCCATGTTCTCGGCCAGGCCGTGCGCGCCGTCGCGGTCCAGCCCGTCGGTGATGATCAGCACCACGGCGCCCTGGCCCAGCACCCGCCGCGCCCACAGGCGGTTGAAGGTGGCCAGCGCCTCGCCGATGCGGGTGCCACCGGACCAATCGGGGACGGCGTGGGCGACCATCTGGAACGCGACCTCGGGATCGCGGGCGTGCAACTGCCGGGTGACGTTCGACAGGCGCGTGCCGAACAGGAAGACATGCACGCGGTCGCGGTCATTGGTCACGGCGTGCAGGAAATGCATCAGGATCTGGGCATAGCGGCCCATCGAGCCGGAGATGTCGCACAGCACCACCAGGGGCGGCGGGCGGGTCACGCGGCGGGCACGGGCGATGTCGAGAATTTCGCCGCCCTGGCGCAGGCTGGCGCGGATCGTGCGCCGCAGATCGGTGATCGGGCCGCGGTGGTCGGGACGCCGCCGCCGTGTGCGCCGCAGGTCGAGCGGCAGCACCAGGCGGCGGATCACCCGCTTGGCTTCCGCGATTTCGGCGGCACTCATGGCCTCGAAATCCATCTGCTGCAACCGTTCCTGGTCCGACACGGTCATCACCGCGTCCTGCACCGGCGGCTCTTCCTGCGGTTGCGGCCTGGGCTGGTGCTTCGGCGCGAACGCTTCGGCCACGCGGCGGGAGGCCGGGGGCGGACGCTCCGGCTTCTTTTCCTTCTGCGCCTCCAGCAGCGCCATCGCCACCGCCTGCTCGGCCGCCGTCGGATCGCGCCAGAACAGGGCGAAGGCCTGGTCGAACACGGGCTGATGCTCGTGCCGGTGGATCATCACCGCGCGCAACGCGGTTTTCGTTTCGGTGCGCGAGGCCAGATCGATCCGGGTCAGCGCCTGTTGCGCGGCGATGGTCTCCGCGGGTCCGACGGGCAGGCCGGCGCGCCGCAGCAGCCGAGCGAAATGCATGACATTCGCGGCCAGACGCGGGTCGGCGGAGGTGAGGGGCTCGGTCATGCCGCGCCGAGAGGACCGCAGCGGGCGGTTCGGCGCAAGAGGCAAGGCGGTGCGCGCAGACCGGGTATGCACACGAAACCGTGGTCGTGCGCGGCGGTCATTGTGATTGCCAATCAAATCGGCGGCTGTCAGATTAACCGAATGTCATGCAACGGCTCTCGGCCGGTTGTCGGGGAACGCCGCGGATGAAACTGGTTTCGCTGACGTTCGGCTCGGCGTGCGTGCTGGCGGTTGGGATGGGCGGCGCAGGGGCCGAGGTGACGACCTTTGCCCGCGCGGGCGGGTGGCGCGCCTTCGGCGGCACGACCGACAGCGGCAAGATGGTCTGCGGCGTGTCGACCCAGGGCGGCGGCCGCTGGTTCGGCATCAAGTATTTCCACAATGACGATGCCCTGACGATCCAGCTCAGCAAGGACACCTGGAAGGTCAAGGACGGCGTCAAGGTGCGTGTCGAGATGCAGTTCGACAGGGAAACGCCCTGGACCGCGCGGGCCACGTCCTTTCACATGCGCGATGGCGACGCCGCGCTGGAGTTCGAGGTGCCGTCACGGGCGATCGGCCAGTGGCTGAGCGAGTTCCGCCGCAGCAACACGCTGTATGTCCGTTTCCCGGACAGCAATGTCGACGATTGGCGCGCCGGGCTGGCGGGCACGTCCGAGATCGCCGACCGCATGGGCGACTGCCTTCGCGCCATGCGAAAGGCCGCCCGCTGAGGCTTCTCCGGGTGGCGGTGGGTGGCAGGCTGCTTCCGTGTCGTGGTTGGCGACGGCCACCCCCTGTTTCATGATCGGCCCCGTGTCATCGCCGACCATGACACGGGGAAAGACCGCCAACGACACCGGAGCGCGGCCGTCGCCACCCCCGACGTCCGGAGAAGCGTCAGCGACCCGGGCTCAGGTCTTCTTGGACGCGAGGGCCTTGACCTCGTCCAGCGCCTCGGTGAACCGCTTGTTGAGCAGTGTCAACGCTTCTTCGTGCGATTTCTGGATCAGGTCCTGCAGCTCCTTCATGTTCGCGACCGCGTGCTCATAGGCCTGCTTCAGCAGCTCGGCCTGACGCGCGGCCTTGGCCTGCGGCGGCTCGTTGGTCGACAGCGCGCGCAATGCCTCGGTCATCTCGGCCATGCTCTGCTGCATGATCTCGGTGTGGCGGCGGGCGATGGCCTGCGCGCCTTCCAGTGCGACGCGGTTGGCGGCGGTGAACGCTTCCATGTTGCGGCGGGTGGCGGTGACGAACGCATCCATGTCCGGCATGGCGGGGAACTTCATTTCGGCAAAGAGGCGGGAGAAATCGCCGAAATCGGGCATTTTGGGTCCGAGTGCCATGGTCGGTTCCTTTCGCTGGTCCGTGCGGTTACCCTAGGCGGCCGCATTCGGACAACACAAGCCGCCGAGATCATGTCACCCCAGGGACGATCCCGTCCCCCCTCGGGCGCATGTCCGCTCGGCGCGCGGCACCGTACCAGCCGGAACGAGAGAGCCGCGCACGCTAATCGCGCATGGCAGCCTGCCTGAGACCAATGCGAAGCGGGCGGATCCGGACCGGCGGACGTGCCGATCCCGATCCGCCATCTGTCGCCGGCCGCGATCAGCCGCTGCGCACCGAGTCCAGGATCGGCAGCAGATAGTCCGCGAACAGCTTCGGGTTCTCGGCGAAGGGAAAATGCCCGATGCCCGGCATCGCCTGGAACCGCACGCCGGGAATCTTCGCCGCCGTGGCTTGCGACGCCTCCACGGTGCAGGAATAGTCGTACTCCCCGGTCAGCATGAACAGCCGCGCGCGATTGGTGTCGATCTTGTGCACGCGGTCCCGCGCGTCCCAGTCACCCGAGTAGAAGGCGATGTCGCCGAAGAACACCGACGGCCCGCCCTGGCCGTAGTGCCAGTCGATCATCTCGGCCCATTCCGCCGGGCTCTGCGGCGCGCTGAGGGCGCGGATCCACTCCGGCACGAAAAACGCCTGATTGACCTGCGGATGTGCGGCCCAGCCGGTCTGCCGCCGCTCGATCTTCTCGCAGGCTTCGCAGGCGACGATCGCGGCGAAGGAGTCCGGGTGGCGATAGGCGAGCTCCAGGCAGATCTCGCCCGACATCGAGGCGCCGAGGGCGATCGGACTGTCGAGCTCCATCGCGGCAACGAACCCCATGATCAGGTCGACATAGAGGTTCGTGTTCAGCCGCCACGACCCCGGGATGGCGCCGTCGGGTGGTGGCGACTTGCCGTGGAACGGCAGGTCGAAGGACACCAGGCGGTGGTTGGCGGTGATCCGCTCATCGCACATCAGGCCATGGAACTGCCGCCCGTCGGCGCCGGCTGTGTGCATGCACAATATGTCGCGCCCACCCTCGGACGGCGGCCGGCCGGCGGTCTCATAGTAGATCTGATAGGTGGTGTCGCCGGCCGTGACCGGGACATAGCCGCCGGTGACAGCCGGGATGGTGCGCCTGCCGCCGCGCGGCGCCAGGGTCTTCGGCACCGGCGCGGCATGGCCCAGCGCCAGCCATTTGCCGATTTCCAGCACGCGCCTGGCGACATGGGCGTATTGCATGAATGTGAGCTGGTCGCCGCGGATCTGAAACTCCGGCACACGATAGACCAGGGCGAAGATGCCCTGATGATGGCGCGGCGGGACGGGCTGCAGGAATTTTTCCCACACTGCGGATGGTGCCGACAGGGTGAAGGCGGGCTCGCCCTCGTCATCGGCGACGATGCCGTCCTTCAGGTTGAACACGGTCGGCACGCCGTCGCACGCGATGGCGAAGCAGACGGACCAGGCGCCGGCCCAGGCACGCAATGTCGCGTCGTCGGCACAGGCGCTGCGCCAGGCATCGGGCGCGGGGAAGCGGGTTGCCATGACCGCGCTCACGCCGGGTCGATCAGGCGGCGGACCACCGGGTGGTAGCGGTCGCCGTCGCCGGCGGCTTCCGCCGCTTTCAGCCGCTGCATCGCCAGGCGGGCGCCTTCGACCTTCAGACCGGCCTCGTCGGCCATTTCGAGCGCATAGGACAGGTCCTTGATCGAGTAGCGGACGCTGAAGGCGCGTTCGGGATAGACCTCGGGCACCATCGACTTCATGCCGTGGTTGCGCAGGACGAAGCTGTCACCGCTGCCGGTGGACAGGATGCGCAGCAGCGTTTCGGGGTCGACACCGTTGCGCCGGCCAATCGCGATCGCCTCGGCCAGCGCGTGGCAGTTCTCGAACACCAGCATGTTGTTCAGGATTTTCAGCACCTGGCCGCAGCCGATCGGGCCGCAATGGCTGACATCCGTACCCATGGTTTCCAGGATGCCGCTTATATGGGCGAAGGTCTCCTCGGCGGCGCCGACCATGATCGCGAGCTCGCCCTTCGCCGCCGCCTCGCGTGTGCGGGCGACCGGGGCGTCGGCGAACAGGATCCCCTTGGCGGTCAGCCGAGCGCCGATCTCGCGGGTCATGGCGACCGAGGAGGTCGAGGTGTCGACCACGCACTGGCCAGGCTTCAGGTGCGGCTCGAGCTGCGCGACGACGGCCTGCATGGCCTTGCCGTCGGGCAGGGACATGATGATGACCTCGCAATCGCGGGCGAGCTGCTCGGGCGTCGCGCCCTTGACGCCGAACTCGGCGAGGCGGGCCAGCGGCTCGTTCCGCAGATCGTAGGCCAGCACGGTCTTGCCCGACCGGCGGGCGAGATGCCCGCACATGGGCTCACCCATGACCCCGAGGCCGATGAATCCGATGGTCTTGATGGCGGGTAGGGCGGACATGGGTCTCTCCTGCAGCGTGAACGGGCGCAATGTTCTTCAGGGGCGGCGGCGTGTCAAAATGGCACGGGCAGACAGGAGAGCGGCATGTTCGCGTCGGTGCGTGGCACAAAGCTGTATTTCGACGTCGAGGGCGCCGGGCTGGTGCCGGACGGCCCGCGCATGCGGGAGAAGCCGGCCGCGTTCATCATCCATGGCGGACCGGGCGGGGAGCATGGCGGGTTCAAGCCGTCGATGAGCCCGTTGGTCGCGGACCTGCAGCTCGTCTACTTCGATCACCGCGGGCAGGGGCGGTCGGCGCGCGCCGATCCGACGACCTATACGCTGGACGAGAATGTCGAGGACATGGAAGCGCTGCGTCGCCATCTCGGGCTGGGGCCGATCGTGTCGATCGGCACATCCTATGGCGGGATGGTGGCGATGGCGCACGCCGCGCGCTACCCGGATGCGGTGTCGCACCTGGTGCTGGTGGTGACGGCCGCGCATGGCGGCTTCATCCCGCGAGCCGAAGCCTATGTGGAGCGGTTCGGCACGCCGGACCAGAAGCGGGTCTGTGCCACGCTGTGGGCGGGCGCATTCCGCACCGAGGCGGAGCTGCGGGAGTATTACGCGGTGATGGGTCCGCTGTATGCGCGGACGTTCGATGCAGCGGCGACGGCGGCGGCGCGGGCGCGTGCGATCCATTCCCCCGAGCCGCTGAACCGCGCGTTCGGCCCCGGCGGCGTGCTGCGCACCTTCGACCTGCGGCCGGAGCTCGGCCGGATCACGGCACCGACGCTGATCGTGGCAGGCCGCCATGACTGGATCTGCCCGCCCGACTTTTCCGAGGAGATCGCTCGGCTGATCCCGGGTTCGCGGCTGGAGATTTACGAGAACAGCAGCCACTCGATCCGCGCAGACGAGCCGGGGCGGCTGATCGCAGCGATCCGGGCATTTGTCGGTGCGGCCGGGTGAGGCGGGGCCGGTGGCACGTCACCGGCCGTCTCCGGCCGAGGCCGGCGGGCGGGCGGGAGCCGCCAGGGCGCCGGTCTGCACGCCTGGCATCATCTCGACGGCGGCTGGTGCCGGTGGCCGGGACGGAACGCCGGGGCGTTCCCGCCGGTCTGCACGCCTGGCATCAATCTCGACGGCGGCCGGAGCCGGTGGCCGGGAAGGAACGCCGGCGTGCCCGCGCCGCCGCCGATCACCGCCGCGCCAGCAGCGCGTCGGCCATCACCACCCCTTGGCCTTCGGGCAGGATGATCAGCGGATTGATCTCGGCCTCAGTGACATCGGGCATTGCCGCCAGGCGTGAGAATGTCGCCACTGCGCGCGCCAGCGCCGGCAGGTCGCCTTTCGTCATGCCGCGATAGCCGCGGGCGGGGGCCAGGCCCTTGACCGCCGCGATCATCTCCATCGCCTCGGCTTCGGTCACCGGCGCCAGGCGCAGGACGACATCGCGATAGACTTCCGCCAGGACACCGCCGGCCCCCAGCGCCACCACCGGCCCCACCAGCGGATCGCGGCGATAGCCCAGGATCGCCTCGCCCACGCTGCCTTTGGCCATCGGCTGTGCGATGAAGCCGCTGATCCGCGCGCCGAGCCGCGCCTTCATCCCGGCCGCCGCGCGCCGCAGCGCCTCGGCGTCCGGGATGTTGAGCGCGACGGCACCGGCCTCGGTCTTGTGCGCGATCTCGGCCGACACGGCCTTCAGCGCCACCGGATAAGCCAGCGCGGGCAAGGCGTCGGGATCGATCCGCTGCGCACTGTCGGCCACACCAAGGGCAGCGAACACGGCACGGGCCCCCGGCTCATCGTCCGCCTCGTCCAGCAGGCCCATCGCGTTCGACAGGTCGCCCGCGGGCGGCGTCTGTCGCGGAGCCTGCCATTCCAGATAAGCCCGCACGGCGTCGGCGCAGGCTTCGGGCGTGCGGAACGCCGCAATGCCGGCATCGTTCAGCAGCCGCAGGGCCGCTTCCGCCTGCGGCACCAGGAAGGCGCAGATCGGGTTGCGACCGACCGCGTCGATGACGCCGGCCACCCCTTCCTGCGGCTTGAACTGAGCCGAGCTGCCGATGACGGCGATGGCGATGTCGGCATCGTCGGCGTCGCGCGCCTCGTTCAGCGCATTGGCGACGAACGCCTTGCTCGCGCCGGCCAGCGTGGTGTCCAGCATGTGCGCCGAGGCGATGCCCGCCATGCCCAGTCGGTCGACCACCATCGCCCCGCCGCCGCCCGTGGTGGTGACGATGCGCACCGCGCGCCTGGGTGCGACCGGCGGCGTCCGTCCCAGCAGCAAGGGCGGCAGCTCCAGCAAGGTCTCGATCTGGTCGACCCGCACGATGCCGATCGCCTTGAAGAACGCGTCCGCCGCGGCGTCGGAGCCGGCGATCGCGCCGGTATGGGTGGTGGCGAGCTGCGCCGCCGCCTCCGACCGGCCCAGCTTGTAGGCGACGATCGGCTTTCCGGCGGCATGCGCCCGGCGCGCAGCCTCCTCGAACAGGTCGGGGCGGCGGATCGTCTCCAGGAACAACAGGATCGCGTCGGTGTCGGGGTCGTCCACCAGCAGGTTGGCGATTTCTCCCGCCGTCAGGTCGGCCTCGTTGCCGGTGCCGACGATCTTGGCGAACCCGCGGCCCCGCCCTGCGGCGCGGGACGCGATGGTGCCCATCATCGACCCGGAGTGGGACACCAGCGACCAGCGGCCCGGCAGCATCGCCTCGGCTTCCAGCACGGCATTCACCGAGCAGGCGATGCGTGCCGGGACGTTGATGACGCCCATCGAGTTGGGCCCCAGCAGACGCACCCCGCCCGCCCGCGCGGTATCGACGATGCGCTGCTGCAGGGCGACGCCCTCCGGCCCGGTCTCGGCGAACCCGTCGGCCAGGACACAGGCCACCGGAACGCTGCGGTCGGCGCAGTCGCGGATCGAGGTTTCGACGTTGGTCGTGTTCACCAGCACATAGGCGAAGTCGATATCGCCCGGCACGTCACGCAGGCTCGGGTAGGCCTTCTCGCCCAGCACCGTCTCGGCCCGCGGGTTCACCGGGAACAACTCGCCGGTGAAACCGTGACGGCGCAGATAGACCTGCGCCCGCGCCGTCAGGCGGGCGGCATCGGTCGAGGCACCGATCAGAGCGATTCGGCGTGGCGTGAACAGGGCGGACGCGAGCTTCATGGGCTGACCCGGCGATGTGACGGTATGATGGCGGGTTCTGCCATGTCCGGCGTTGGTTGTCCCGGGGGTGATCTTGCGCCGGGGGTGGTTTTCTTCCGGGGTGGTGGGCGGCTTCCTCCGGGTGTGGTGGTGGCCCCTCGCGTTGTGGTGGCCTCTTCCGTGTCTTGGTGGCTTCTGGTGTCGTGGCCGGCGAAGGCCCATGTGCTCTAAAATATCTTGAGCATCGCCTGATAAACCCGCTTTCTCCTGGGTGGTTCGCGCATGTTGCGGCGGCGTATCGGCCAACATCGTCGCAGAGCGGCCGGGCTCGGCGGCTCCTTCAGTCCGATCACGCTCTTCAACCGCTTGAACGCCAGCTCGATCCGCCATCGCAGGCGATACAGGTCCAGCGGATCACGCACCACACGGCCGCGCTGGAACGCTTTGGTTTCCCGCGTGCTCACCGTCAGTGCCGCCGCACCGCTGAGTGTCTCGACGGTGGTGTTCCATTCATCGTTCAGCAGCGAATCGAGGCGAGTCATCGCAGTGTCGGGCCGCACTCGGGCCCGCATTGCAAGAAGAACTTTAGCGCTTACGGGCGCAGGCCGACCATGACACAGAGAACCCCGATCCACCCCCGCGGGCCCCGATTGATCCCCGCCCGGACGCGCTGTACACCACTCGGGAAAGGTCAAGCGGGACAGCACGACCGCGTCCGACCGGGGGCAGCCATGGGAAACGACTCCAAGACCGGCCTGACCGAACAGGAAACCAGCGACCTCCGCAGTGTCGCGGCCACGACGATCCCCGCCAGCACGGAATTCGACCTGCCCGGTGCAGACGATCCCGTCATCTTCGCCGATATCCTGGCCTCCCTCGGCCGCGACTTGCCGCATGTGCGCCAGGCGCTGGCCGCGATCGCCGCCGAAACCAACGGCGCCTTCGCGACCTGGGATCAGGACCGCAGGGAAGCCTGCATCGCCGCCTTCTACCCGCGCGGCGGATCTGCCGCCGCCACACTCGGCCGGGTCATCCTCGCCTGCTACTACCGCGATGACCGGGTCCTGCGTTCGATCGGGCACGAACCGCGACCGCCCTTCCCCACGGGCAACACGATCGATCAAGGCGACTGGTCGCTGCTGGATACCGTGCGCAACCGCCCGCCCTTCTGGCGCGACGACAGGACCGTGTGAGATGGCGAAGAACGAGATCGTCGACGTGCTGATCGTCGGGTCCGGCGCCTCCGGTGCCGCAGTGGCCTGGAGCCTCGCGGAAACCCGGATGCGCATCCTGTGCCTGGAACAGGGCGACTGGATCAAGCCCACCGACTTCCCCAGCAATGGCCGCGACTGGGAGGCTCGGCGCTACACCGATTTCGACATCAGCCCGAACCGCCGAGCCCGGTCGACCGATTATCCGATCAACGAAGACAACTCGGTGATGAAGGTTGCCAACTTCAACGGCGTCGGCGGCGGCACGGTGTTCTACACCGCGCACTGGCCGCGGCTGCACCCGTCGGATTTCCGGGTGAAGTCGCTGGACGGCGTCGCCGATGACTGGCCGATCAACTACTGGACGCTGGAGCCGTTCTTCGACCTGAACGACCGCATGATGGGCGCCTCGGGCCTGGCCGGCGATCCGGGCACGCCGCCGCGCAGCCCGCCGATGCCGCCGGTGCCGCTCGGACGCACCGGCACCCGCTATGCCCAGGCGCTGAACCGGCTGGGCTGGCACTGGTGGCCCTCGGACACCACGGTCGCCACCACCGAATATGAAGGCCGCGCCGCCTGCATCAATCTGGGGCATTGCACCCCGGGCTGCGCACAGGGCGCCAAGGCAAGCACCGACATCACCTACTGGCCGCTGGCGATCCGTGCCGGCGTGGAGCTGCGCACGCGCTGCCGCGTGCGGGAGATCACGACGAACGAGCATGGCATGGCGTCCGGCGCGATCTACTACGACGCCGACGGCCAGGAGCAGTTCCAGCCCGCCGAAGTGGTGATTCTGGCCTGCAACGGCATCGGCACGCCACGCCTGCTGCTGAACTCCGCCTCGTCACGCTTCCCCAACGGGCTCGCGAACTCCTCCGGCCTGGTTGGCCGGAACCTGATGCTGCATCCCTGGCCGCAGGTCTTCGGCTATGTCGAGGACACGATGGATGGCGGACGGGCGCCGATGACCGCACTGTGGAGCAAGCAGTTCTACGAGACCGACCTCTCGCGCGGCTTCGTACGCGGCTATATGATGCAGTTCGGCCGCGGCACCGGTCCGGCGAACGAGGCGATCACCAGCGCCGCGGCGGGGCGCCTGCCCTGGGGCCGTGATCACCATCGTATCTACAGGAAGCTGGTGGACCACCGGGTCCAGGTCGGCATCGCCTGCGAGGACCTGCCCGAGGAGCACAACCGTGTGACGCTCGATCCGGTGCTGACGGACAGCCATGGCATCCCAGCCCCGCGCATCGATTACACCATGAGCGAGAACACGCGACGGATGATGGAGCATGGCATCGCCAGCGGAGAGCAGTTCCTGCAGGCCGCCGGCGCGACCATGATCTCGACCTCCCGCACCATGCTGAACAGCCCAGGCCATCTGCTGGGCACCGCACGGATGGGCACCGATCCGGAACGCTCGGTGGTCAACGAATGGGGCCGCAGCCACGACGTGAAGAACCTGTTCATCGTCGATGGCAGCGTGTGGGTGACGAGCGGCGGGGTGAACCCGACGTCCACCATCCAGGCGGTGGCGCTCTATATCGCCGACCAGATGAAGCAGCGTCTGGCCACCCTGTTCGACTGACGCATCCGGACCTGCCTTTCATGCCCAGGGTGATGACGATGCCAACCCATGCGGACCCGACCACCCCGAGATGAACGACCCCCAGGACCTCGTCATCGCTGCCATCCGCCTGGCCCCTGCCATCCGCGCCGCGCGGGATGCCGCCGAAGCGCAACGCCGTACGCCGCCCGCGCTGGCAGCCGAGCTGACCCGGGCAGGCCTGTACCAGATGTATCTGCCGCGCTCGATGGGCGGGCCGGAGGCACCGCCGCTGGTCGTCTATCGCGCGGTGGAGGAGCTGTCGCGCGCCGACGGATCGGTCGGCTGGTGCGCCATGATCGCCGCCGCGATGTCGCTGAATGCCGGGCGCCTGCCGGCGGCGGTGGGGCGTGAGCTGGCCGGCACGCCGGCCGATTACCGCACGGCCGGATCGGCCCGGGTCGGCGGGACAGCGCATCCGGTGCCCGGCGGCTATCGCGTGAAGGGGCGGTGGAACTTCGCCAGCGGCTTCGACCATGCGCGCTGGCTGTATTGCACCACCGTCATGATGGGCGGCGATACGACCGTGTTGACACCGGCCGGCACGCCGGTGCTGCGCGCCGTCTGGGTCCCGCGGGAGCAGGTGACGATGGTCGATACCTGGTCGGTGATGGGCATGCGCGGCACCGGCAGCCAGGACTTCACGGTCGAGGACGTGTTCGTTCCCGCCGAACGCAGCGTGCTGTCCGCCGACCCGCCGGCGGAAAACGGCCCGGTCTTCAATCAGCGTGCCTGGTACGTCACCCTCTGGACGCCGTCGGTCGCCAATGCGCTGGGGATTGCACGCGGCGCAATCGACACGCTGGCCGAGATGGCGTCGACCGAAGCCTCCACCCTCAACACCGCCCTGCTGCGCGACCGCCCGGCGGTGCAGGCGCGCATCGGGGAAGCCGAGGCCATCGTCCGCGCCGCCCGCGCCTATGTGTTCGACGCGGTGGGTGAGCTGTGGAACACGGTGTCATCCGGCGGCGAGCCGACTGACCAGCAGGTCGCCCAGGCGCGCCTGGCGCTGGTGCATGGCATGCATGAGGCTGTTCGCGCCGTCGACAAGGTGTTCCACGCCGCCGGCACCAACGCGATCTACACCCGCCACCCGTTGGAACGGGCCTTCCGCGACGTGCACGTCGCTGTGACGCATGGGGCCGCCCTGCCCGGCTATTTCGAGTCGGCAGGCAAGGTCCTGATGGGGCTGCGGCCCTCCGATCCCGGCTGGTAATCCGCCGCCGCGTCAGCCGGCCACGCTCTACTGCGCCGCCTTGTCGAACGCCATGCCGGTGAAGCCGCCCGACTGCCGCTCCCACAGCCGCGCGTAGACGCCGCCTTTGGCCAGCAGTTCGGCGTGGGTGCCGGTTTCGACGATGCGCCCTTCGTCCATCACCACCAGCCGGTCCATCCGTGCGATGGTCGACAGGCGGTGGGCGATGGCGATGACGGTGCGCCCTTCCATCAGCGGGCCGAGCTGCGACTGGATCGCCGCCTCGACCTCGGAATCCAGGGCCGATGTCGCTTCGTCCAGGATCAGGATCGGCGCGTCCTTCAGAATCACGCGGGCCAGCGCCACGCGCTGTCGCTGCCCGCCCGACAGCTTCACCCCACGCTCCCCGACATGCGCGTCGTAGCCGCGGCGTCCGAACCAATCCTCCAGCCCGACGATGAAATCATGTGCCTCCGCCCGCCTGGCCGCCGCCTCGATCATCGCGTCGGTGGCGCCCGGCCGGCCATAGCGGATATTTTCCCGGATCGAGCGGTGCAGCAGCGAGGTATCCTGCGTCACCATCGCCACCTGAGTGCGCAGGCTTTCCTGCGTGACGCCGGCGATGTCCTGCC
>WBZO01004070.1_pt1 | contig 16140 bp, 14 predicted proteins | sample 5204261 | NCBI WGS metagenome assembly WBZO01 (sample SAMN12412400, study PRJNA552823) | activated sludge metagenome | isolation source: activated sludge from anammox sidestream of wastewater treatment plant... | place: USA: North Carolina | collected 2017-09 | reverse complement strand
TTATGCAGTAGGCAGCAACCGGACCTACATTTATATACGTGGCGAATTTGGATGGATCGTGGACATTCTGGAACAGGCCATCGCTGAAGCAAAGAATAATGGCTGGCTTGGAAAAAATATTTTAGGTAGCGGGTTCGATTGCGAGATCTATGTTCATCCCGGCGCCGGCGCTTATATATGCGGAGAAGAAACAGCACTGCTGGAATCGCTGGAAGGCAAAAGAGGAAATCCGAGGATCAAACCGCCATTCCCTGCAGTAAAAGGTTTGTATGGTTGTCCAACTGTAGTGAATAATGTGGAAACACTTTCTACGGTTGTCCCGATCATCAATATGGGCGGCGATGAATATGCAAAATACGGAACGGGAAAATCAACCGGAACTAAACTGATCTCAGCCTGCGGCAATATCAATAAGCCGGGTGTGTATGAGATTGAGATGAATATTTCTGTAGAAGAATTTATTTACAGTGATGAATATTGCGGAGGGATCACTAACGGAAAAAGGTTGAAAGCCTGTGTACCGGGAGGATCCTCAGTTCCTGTTTTGCCGGCTAATCTCTTATTAAAAACAGCAAAAGGCGAAACAAGAATGATGACTTACGAAAGTTTGTCTGACGGTGGATTTCTGACAGGAAGTATGTTAGGCAGCGGAGGATTCATTGTGTATGACGAGGACCAGTGCATTGTTAGGAACACCTATTCATTTTCCCGGTTTTACCGTCATGAAAGTTGCGGGCAATGTTCGCCTTGCCGCGAAGGGACATTCTGGATGGAAAAGATATTATGGAATCTGGAACATGGAAAAGGGAAGATGAAAGACATTGACCTCTTGTGGAGTGTTCAGGGAAATATTGAAGGCAACACGATCTGTCCTTTGGGTGATGCAGCAGCCTGGCCTGTGGCAGCGGCCATCAGGCATTTCAGGGATGAATTTGAATGGCATGTCACTCATCCCGAGGAAGCACAAAGAAGGAATTACGGATTGGCGGGGTATGCCGAGCCACTAAAGGCCGGAGTTTGATTGAAAGTAAAAAGTCAAAATTCAAAATGAAGAAAAATGAATTGGAGGCTTATGAATTTCAGGAAAGCGACAAACCTTATAATATCAGGCATAGGTGTTATTATTTCGCTAAAGAGGTAGTGTTATTCGTAAAAGAGAGTAAGTGCGATAAAGTTTATAGTTCTTTATTTGATCAGCTGATCAGAAGTGCGACGTCGATCGGTGCAAATATGGTGGAAGGCAGAGCGGGAAGTTCACGAAAAGATTGGAAAAAATTTCTGGTGATATCCTTAAAATCTGCAAACGAAACAAAGTATTGACTTTGCCTGATAAGGGATATATTGGATTTGAACAAAGAAAGAATAGCAAATCTGTTGAATGAAGCTGAACAGATCTCAAACATCATAGCAAGGATTATTATTAATTCAGGAAAGGATGTTTAGATTTTTGACTTTTTACTTTTGACTTGATTGTTAAACCTCCTGTTTGAGGAGTTAAAATAACTTATGTCAGAACAGAAACTTTTTAAAGTAACTATTGATAATATCACGACTGAAGTGGAGCCGGGCACAACGATCCTGCAGGCTGCACGGAAGATCGGCGGTGACATTGTGCCTCCTGCCATGTGTTATTATTCTACATTAAAAGACAGCGGCGGTAAATGCCGCACCTGCCTGGTGAAAGTGGCACAGGGATCTGCGGCAGATCCGAGACCTGTACCCAAACTGGTTGCCAGTTGCAGAACGGCCGTAATGGATGGAATGGTTGTTGAAAATATTACCAATCAGCAGGTGCTGGAAGCAAGGGACGGTGTAGTGGAGTTTTTACTTATCAATCATCCATTGGATTGCCCTGTATGCGACCAGGCCGGAGAATGTAATCTTCAGGATCTGAGTTATGGCCATGGTGATGATAAATCAAGATTTGAGTTTGTAAAAAGAACATTTGAACCTGAAAACATCGGGCCGCATATTCAGTTGCACATGAACCGCTGCATCATGTGTTACCGCTGTACTTATGTTGCCGATCAATTGACTGAGGAAAGGCTGCATGGTGTGTTGGATCGTGGCGACCGTTCCAGAATCTCCACCTATATTTCCAAAGCCATAGACAATGATTTTTCAGGAAATATGATAGATGTTTGCCCGGTGGGTGCTTTGACGGATAAAACATTCCGTTTCAAAAACCGTGTATGGTTCACCAGGCCTATGGATGCACACAGGGAATGTTCTAAATGCGCCGGAAAAGTTCATCTGTGGATGAGAGGCGATGAAGTGTTCCGGGTGACAGGAAGAAAAGACCAATGGGGCGAAGTGCATGATTGGATCTGCAACGAATGCCGCTATGATAAAAAGAAAGTAAGTGACTGGGTAATTGAAGGCCCGGCTAAGATGAGCCGTCATTCGGTGATTTCGGTAAACAAATATTATGGCTTGAAAAAGCCTAAAGACTTTTTACCGGAAGTGATGGGCGGACGGGATCCGAAGATGCTGATGAATATTCATGATGTGAGTGGTGTGAATGACCCGGATATTGATCTGAGTGCTATCAATGGCCCGGCGACATCAAAAACATTTGAAAAGAAAGATTCTTAATAAAAGCGAAAATGCATTTATTATCTATTGATTGGTGGTTCCTTCTCGAAAAACTGGTGTTGATCATGGTGATCATTTCATTGTCACTTGTCATTGCCATGTACACTACCTATGCGGAAAGAAAAGTGGCTGCCTGGCTTCAGGACCGCCGCGGCCCCAATAGGGCAGGACCCTGGGGCATCCTTCAACCTTTGGCCGATGGAGGAAAATTATTCTTTAAGGAAGAGATCATTCCCCTGGTATCTTCAAAATTTTTGTTCATCCTTGGTCCTTCACTTGCCATGATCACTGCTTTGCTGACCAGTGCCGTGATACCCTGGGGAACATCATTACATCTTTTCGGAAGAGAAATGCCGCTTCAGATCGCCGATGTTAATATTGGTATTCTCTACATCTTCGGTGTGGTGAGCCTGGGTGTATATGGCATCATGATTGGAGGCTGGGCTTCCAACAATAAATTTTCTTTATTGGCTGCCATCCGTGCTGCATCACAGATGATCTCTTATGAATTGGCAATGGGCTTGGCGCTAATTGCAGTGCTGATGCTGGCAGGTTCCTTGCAGATGAGCGTGATCGTTCAGAATCAGATAGATCACGGATGGCATGTAATCTATCAGCCTTTAGGCTTTGTCATTTTCTTTATTTGTGCCCTGGCTGAATGCAACCGCACACCTTTCGACCTGGCAGAAGCAGAGAATGAATTGAATTTCGGTTATCACCAGGAATATTCTTCAATGAAGCTGGGCTTTTATTTATTTGCCGAATACATCAACATGTTCATCAGCAGTGCGGTGATGGCCACTCTGTTTTTCGGGGGGTATGATATCCCTTTTGTCAATGAAGCAAGCTGGGGTATCTCGCCGAATTTACTGGCATTGATCGGATTCGCCGTTTTGATGGCTAAAATATTTTTCTTTCTGTTCGTGTTCATCTGGATCCGCTGGACGATCCCGCGTTTCCGTTATGATCAGTTGATGAACCTCGGATGGAAAGGGTTGATACCGCTGTCGTTGGCTAATATGGTGCTGACAGCAGTGGTCATGCTGATATTGAAGAAATAAAATTGAAGATCGCTGACAGAGGTTGTTTATTATAAAAAATTCAATTTCTTTGCAGCCGTTTTGAGACAGTGATCAGTGAAAGAAACAGTGTAAGTATGCAGTTAACTCAGAGAGCAAAACACGTGGACCGGCATCCAATGACCTGGATCGAGCGGTTATATTTCTGGAATATTCTGAAAGGGATGTTGATCACTTTGCGGCATTTGTTCAAAAGAAAGGCAACGATCAATTTCCCGGAACAGAAAAGATCTTTTTCTTCGGTATTCCGCGGTCTGCATGTATTGAACCGTGATGAAGAAGGCAGGGAGCGCTGCACTGCCTGCGGCCTTTGTGCTGTGGCCTGCCCCGCAGAAGCCATCACTATGGAAGCAGCAGAGCGTTTACCCGGTGAAGAACATTTGTACCGTGAAGAAAAATATGCTGCGAAATATGAGATCAATATGCTTCGCTGCATATTCTGCGGTTTGTGTGAAGAGGCCTGCCCCAAAGATGCGATCTATTTATCGCAGACATTCGCCCCTTCCAATTATTCGAGAAAAGGATTTATTTATAAAAAAGAAGATATGCTGATACCCAACCCGCTTACTGAACCCGAAGCTTATAAAAAAGCATTGGGAGACAGGCCGGTAAAAGTTATCGGTAAAGTATAGAACAAGACTGCTTATAAGAAAATGGGAATAACACAGATTTTGTTTTGGTTTCTTTCAGCGCTGGCATTGTTCAGCGCAGTGATGGTGATCGCCAGCAGGAACCCTGTGTATAGTGTACTTTGGCTGATTGTTGTATTCTTTGCCATTTCCGGTCATTATCTTCTGCTGAATGCGCAATTCCTCGCCATTGTCAATATCATCGTTTATGCAGGGGCCATCATGGTGTTGTTCCTTTTTGTGATCATGCTGATGAACCTTCACAAGAGCAGTGAACCTAAAAGAAATAAATGGTTGAATATTGCCGGAGTGCTGGCGGGCGGATGCCTGCTGCTGGTGTTAGTGGCAGCTTTGAAGAGCGCTGAAACCAAATCTTCAATGGCTGTAATGGGAACAGGCGATATTGGACTGATCGAAAACCTGGGAAAAGCATTGTTCACGGATTATGTGATTCCATTCGAGATAAGCAGCGTATTGTTTTTGAGTGCCATGGTGGGAGCGGTTGTGCTGGGTAAGAAAGAATCGTCATTCAGATCTGAGGAAGAAAGTGCTTAGAGTGAAAAAAGAGTTTTGAAATAAAGAATTTCCTCCGGGAAAAATCATAAAGGCTTATGCCGGTCAATTATTACATATTCCTTTCATTGGCTTTGTTCGCCATTGGTATTGTCGGGGCCCTCGTGCGCAGGAATGCGATCGTTTTTTTCATGTGCATAGAGATCATGCTGAATGCTGTGAACCTATTGCTGGTGGCTTTTTCAAAAATGCACCATGCCAATCAGGCTGCCGGGCTGGCAAATGTTGGGATTGACGGGCAGTTATTTGTCTTTTTCATCATGGTGGTGGCTGCGGCAGAAGTGAGTGTGGGGTTGGCGATCATCGTCATGTTATTCCGGAATGTTCATTCGGTGAATGTGAATTTTTTAAACAGGTTAAAGCATTAGAGAGGCGGTATGCAAAATGTATTGCAAATAGTTTGGCTGATCCCTTTTCTTCCATTGATAGGATTTCTTATCAACGGGCTGTTCCGTAAGCAGCTTTCAAAATCACTGATCGCCATTATTGCATGTACCACAGTGCTGGCCTCTTTTGTTCTGAGTATATGGGTGTTCCTGCAGGTCAAGGGCGGCAACAGCCATGTGGCAGAATATTTCAACCTGATCTCTGCCGGTTCTTTAAAAGTGCCTTTTGCTTTTCAGATAGATGCGCTTTCTTCTTTATTCCTGCTTATCATTACCGGCATAGGCTTCATCATTCATGTTTATTCCACCTCTTACATGAAAGAAGAGACCCGGGAGCATTATGGAAGGTATTTCTCTTACCTGAATCTTTTTGTCTTTTCCATGCTGTTGCTGGTGATGGGTGCCAACTATGTCATCATGTACCTGGGATGGGAAGGAGTGGCGCTTTGTTCTTATTTGCTGATCGGATATTGGTTCAAGAACACGGAGTTCAGCAAAGCGGCAAACAAGGCATTCATCATGAACCGTATCGGTGATCTTGCTTTTCTGCTCGCTTTGTTTTGGATCTTCTCAAAAACAGGAAGCCTCAATTTTGATGTGGTATTTTCAAAAGGCCCGTCGCTTGACAGTTCCGACATTACCATTATCACCCTTTTATTATTTCTTGGCGCCACAGCAAAAAGTGCGCAGATACCTTTATACACATGGCTGCCCGATGCGATGGCTGGCCCCACCCCGGTTTCGGCATTGATCCATGCGGCAACGATGGTGAACGCCGGTATTTACATGATCACCCGGAGTGAAGCTTTGTATTCTCTGGCGCCGGTCACTCAAAACGTAGTGGCCATTACAGGACTGGCTACGGCAATTCTTGCAGCAACAATCGCTTTAAAACAAAACGATATCAAAAAAGTATTGGCCTACTCAACGGTGAGCCAGCTGGGATATATTTTTCTTGCATTGGGACTTGGCGCTTACACGGCCGGAATTTTCCATGTGATGACGCATGCTTTCTTCAAAGCATTGTTATTCCTTGCCGCCGGCAGTGTGATCCATGCCATGGGAGGAGAACAGGATATCCGCAAGATGGGAGGATTGAAAGGGAAACTGAAGATAACCTATATCACTTTCCTTGTCGGATGTCTGGCTATCTCCGGTATTCCTCCGTTTTCAGGATTTTTTTCAAAAGATGCTATTTTACTGAGCGCATTTGAACACAATAAAGTGTTATACGTGCTCGCATTATTCGGAGCATTGCTGACCGCTTATTATATGTTCCGTTTATTGTTCCTTACTTTCAGCGGTTCATTCAGGGGAACGCAGGAACAAAAAGACCATTTGCACGAAGGGCCTGCAACTATGACCCTGTCGTTGATCGTTTTGGCCATTCTTTCCTTTGCGGGAGGGCTTATCGGCATTCCTGAAGTGTTTGCAACCGGGGGAGATAAACTTTCTGAATTCTTATCGCCGGTTGTTCCGGTATTCAGAGAGGGAGCGGTTTCCCATTCAACAGAAATAATACTGATGATCCTTACTGCCGTATTGGTTATTGTTGTGATCGTGATAGCGTGGTTGCGTTTCAGAAAATATCAACAGGTGGAAGAAAAAGGGATTGGCAAATTCCTTGAAAATAAATGGTATGTGGATGAATTGTATGACAATGTGATCGTCAACCCGCTGAGCCGCTTTGGAGATTTCCTGAAAAATGTTTTTGACCGTTCTGTGGTTGATGGATTGGTGAATGGTGTGGGCAGGCTGGTGAATTACGGCAGCAGGCAGATCCGACTGTTGCAAAGCGGGCAGGTGACGGGTTATGTGTTGCTGATGGTGCTGAGTATGCTGTTGATCTTTATAGTCCAGTTTTTCCTGAGAAAATAAAAAGCTGTTCCGGTTTTTCATGGAAGATCCGGCAGCCGGTTTATAGAAAGATATTTTTTTAAAAAGTAAAATTTCAGAACTCCGCAAATTGTCTTTTTATCACAATTGAGGAGAAAGAGAAAATGATCCCGGTTTTATTCATATTGATCCCTTTGGTCAGCGGATTGGCTTTATTCTTTTTCAAAAATGAAAAAACAGCAAAGTCGTTTGCCTTGTTTTCTTCATTGATCACTCTTGCCGTTGCGGTGTCAGGTTTGACTTTCCTGAATGACAATAAATTTTTACAATATTCCCACGGATGGCTCAGTTTTCTCGGCAGCAGTTTTGCCGTTAAGGTAGATGGCATGGGCCAGATACTTTGCCTGCTTACTGCCATTTCTTATCCTGCCATTTTCATTTCCACCTGGAAAAATGAATATCACAAAGCCGGAAATTTTTTCGGATTGATGATGCTGGAGCAGGCCGGATTGATGGGCGTGTTTGTGGCCATGGATGCTTTGCTCTTTTATTTCTTCTGGGAGCTGGCATTGGTGCCGATCTATTTTCTTAGCTCCATGTGGGGAGGGGAAAAAAGAGTGCGGGCCACTTTCAGGTTTTTCATTTACACTTTCCTTGGATCAGTGCTGATGCTGGTGGCCATCATTTATTTGTTTTCCCAGACCAAAGATCATTCCTTCAGTATTGAATCTTTTTACTCATTGGGAAAAGTGATTCCGGGAAAAACACAGAGCTGGCTTTTCTGGATGATGTTCCTCGCTTTTGCCATTAAAATGCCTGTTTTCCCTTTTCATACCTGGCAACCGGACCTGTATGAACAATCCAACACACCAACGACTATGGTACTTAGCGCCGTGATCGTGAAGATGGGTGTCTTTGCCTGTTTCCGTTGGTTGCTTCCTGTTGTTTCCATAGCTTCTTTCCAATGGGGAGATGTGGTGACCTCTCTGGCCGTCATAGGGATTTTGTATGCATCCCTGATCGCCATCAGGCAGGATGATCTGAAGCGGCTGGTGGCCTACTCTTCCATAGCACATATCGGTTTAATGTGTGCCACTATTTTTTCTGAAACTGAGATTGGATTTCAGGGCGTGATGATCCAGATGTTCAACCATGGGATCAACATACTCGGATTGTGGATCGTGGTGGAGATGATAGAAAGGCAAACGGGTACCAGAAAAATCTCTGAGTTGGGTGGTCTGGCACAGAAAGCGCCTTCATTGGCTTTGTTCGCAGTGATCGTCGGGCTTGCGAACCTGGCCCTGCCGCTGACCAATGCGTTTATCGGCGAATTCATGATGTTCAATGGGATCTTCAGTTCAGATAGCACCCGGTATCATATTGTATTTGCTGCCCTGGCTGCCATCAGCATCATCCTGGTCTCCGTTTATATTTTAAACATGATCCGTAAAGTGTTTTACGGAGATGACAATCAGATTACCCGGGAGGCAAAGGACATCAAATGGAACAGCAAGCTGGTGTTAAGTGTGATCGTGATCATCATAGTATGGCTGGGAATATATCCTGATAGTATGTTGAACCTGACACGGAGCTTGTCCGAATCTATTTTGAAAAGTTCGGATGTGATCCATCTTTTGTCAGGTAAATAATGAAATGAAAGTATGAATGCTTTAATAATATCTGCGGTTTGGGGAGTGCTGATGATGTTCAGCGGCATATTGCTGAAACGTCACTTTCTTATTCGCAATCTTGCAGTGATCGGTCTTGTAGTGCTGCTGGTTTCTGATCTGCTTGAAATGTCAGGTACGGTATTTTTTAAAATGGATGTGAAAGGGATGATCTTGTTTGACCGCTTCGCCCTGTTTTTTGATGCCATTATTTTTGCTGCCACTTTGATCTATTTCTTCCTTTCGGCAAAAGACATGGAAAAGATCGGGGTCAATTATGCAGAATATTTCGCTTTGATCTTTTTTATTCTTTGCGGAATCACCCTTGTCGCCTCGTTTCAATCTCTTTTAATCCTGTTCCTGGGTGTTGAAATTATTTCTATACCACTTTATATCCTTACGGGCAGTGAGAAAAAGAATCTCAAGAGCAATGAAGCTTCACTGAAATATTTGTTGTTGGGCGCTTTCTCCACAGCCATTATGCTCATGGGAATTGCCCTGATATACGGCGCCGTGGGAAGTTTTATGTCGCAGCAGATCACCATTGCCAAGACGCCGTATTCCACATTGCTGATCGCAGGAATGATCCTGCTGTTGTTCTCCATGGCATTCAAAGCTTCCATTGTCCCGTTTCATTTCTGGGCGCCTGATGTATATGACGGGGCACCGACAGTGTTTGCTTCTTTCATGGCCACCATTGTGAAAGCAGCCAGTTTCATTGCATTCATCAGGCTGTTCAATGATTCATTCGGCGGCATGAAACCCGAGTGGCAAATGTGGATGGCTGTCCTGACAGCAGCCACTTTGTTTATCGGGAATATTACTGCTGTGTTCCAGCAAAGTGTCAAAAGAATGCTGGCATACTCCAGCGTTGCCCAGGCAGGCTTTATGATGTTCTCCTTATATGCCATGAATTCGGATGCCACGGAAGGCCTCCTGCTTTACATAGCAGCTTACAGCCTGGCCACCCTTGGGATATTCGCCGTACTCAATAAAATGAACGATCATACATTCGATGGATTCAATGGTTTTGCCAAAAGCCAACCGTTGGTAGCCGCGGCCACGGCAATTTGTTTATTGTCACTCGCAGGCATTCCGCTTACCGGAGGATTTCTTTCCAAGTTTTACATGTTGAGGGCTGCTGTCAATACCGGAAAAGATATGTGGCTTGTGGTCTTTGCCGTGATCATGGCGGCAGTGAGTGTGTATTATTATTTCCGTCTTATTCAGGCCATGTATTTTCGAGAAGGCAATGGCCATACCGTGCAGATCACTCAGTCTTTCAAGTGGACAATGGTGGCAGTGGCTGCCTGTGTCATTCTGTTAGGCATTTTCCCTAATCTCCTTTTGTACTGGTTGTATTTTTAAGCGGTTTTCCGTTCATCAAATACAGTTTTCATTGGCAGAGGTTTCTGTAACTTCGAATGAAGTTTATGAGGCTCCAGGATACTTTCTCTCTTGCTTTTCGTACGGTGCGCAGCAATAAATTGCGTACAGGCATCACCGTGGCCATCATTGCATTCGGGATCATGGCACTGGTCGGAATCATTACAGCCATTAAAGCTATGAATCAGAAATTCATGGAAAGTTTTTCTTCCATGGGAGCCAATGGGTTTGTGATCCGGTTTAAGGAAAGGGATATACGGATCGGAGGGGGCAATAACAATTCCGAACTCAAATTGTCTAAAAAAACGGACCGGAAAGAAAAGAAATCAAATCTTGGAAAGATCATTACCAAAAGAGAGGCGGAACTGTTTGTCAAGCGTTTTGATTTTCCTGCCATAAAAAGTATTTCAGTTTTTGGCAATCGCTCCACTATCATCTCATTCAGGGATCGGAAGACAAGTCCTAATGTGATCTTGTTCGGCGGCGATGAAAATTTTTTGCAATTGAACGGATACACTCTGCGCTCGGGCCGCAATCTTAACAATACCGATGTGCAAACAGGTAGAAATGTCTGTTTATTGGGCTATGATGTGGCTAAAAACCTTTTTAAGGAAGATGTGGATCGTGCAGTGAATGTGGTGGTCCAGATCAATAACATCCCATACCGTGTGCTGGGAGTGATGGATAGCAGAGGATCTACATTTGGATTTAGCAGGGATAACCTGGTGGTGACCACTTACCAGAATGTTGACCGGAATTTCCCGGGAAGTTCTTCTTATACCATTGCAGTGATGACTAATGATATCAATCAACTGGATGAAGCGATGGGAGAAGCTGATGTGACCTTCCGTTCCATCCGGAAACTGAATATTAAGGAAGAAGACAATTTTGTTATGGACCGTAGTGACAGTATTGTTGAGAAGGCAATGAATACTCTGGGCTTTCTTACCATTTCGGCCACTATCATTGGTTTTATAACTTTAATCGGTGCAGCTATAGGTTTGATGAACATCATGTTGGTTTCCGTTTCTGAACGAACCCGTGAGGTAGGTCTGGTAAAGGCGATCGGCGGAAAAAGTAATGTAGTGCGTGCCCAGTTTCTGATGGAAGCAATGATTATCAGTATTCTTGGTGCTTTCTTCGGGATTTTTTTAGGCGTACTAGTCGGTAATTTGTTTTCGATTGTTTTAGGTACTGGGTTTGTGGTGCCCTGGAATTGGGTTCTGTACGGAGTGGTTATATGCAGTGTGGTAGGATTGCTCGCCGGGCTTTACCCGGCGCTTAAAGCAGGAAAGCTCAATCCCATTGAAGCACTGCGTTATGAATAGGTTTTTTACAGGATTCTCTTAGCTCTAAGTATAAGGTTCTTATTGTATTATCGCTGCTCCGGCCTCCTATACCCTGTCTCATATCAAAAAATCACTAACTTGAACACCTTTTATAAAAAAAAAAGGAAAATGGTGCTTTGATACAAACTTTTTCCTTAGCATTGTAACCCTAAAATCAAAATTTTTTTAAAAAATTTCAAAACACTAAAAACACAAGATTATGGCTGAGACAAAACCAACTGCAACAGCATCAGTGAAGGCTACGTCAGTTCATACGAAGAAAAGCGGTAATGCTATATCATGGGTGGCCCCGGTTCTATGTATTATCGCAGGTTACTGCATCTGGAGATTCCTTATCGGTGACCCATCAGGATTTAAAGCTCCGGGAGAAGGCTGGTTCTGGCCCGACCACAAGCAACCCAAAGATGCATTTCACAGGATTTATGATGGTGGTATCATTGTGCCGCTGTTGATTGGAATGTTCCTGATGGTAGTTACTTTTTCTATCGAACGTTACCTTACCATCCGTAAGGCTTTAGGTAATGGTTCTATTGATGATTTTATCCGTAAAGTTCAGTATCACCTTGCCAATAAAAATGTTGACGCTGCCCTTTCCGAGTGCGACAAACAAAGAGGTTCTGTTGCCAATGTTATGAAAGCAGGCTTGCGCCGTTATAAAGAAATGATCAGCGAAGGCGAAATGAATACGGACCAAAAAGTGATGGCCATTCAAAAAGAAGTGGAAGAAGCAACTGCTTTGGAATTACCGATGCTTCAAAAAAACCTGGTGTTTCTTTCTACGATCACTTCAGTGGGTACGTTGATCGCCTTGTTGGGAACGGTTATCGGTATGATCCGTGCGTTTACTGCTCTTGGTGAAGAAGGCGGCGCCGGTTCAGCAGCCCAGCTGGCAGTAGGTATCTCTGAAGCTTTGTATAATACGGCTTTGGGTATCGCCACTTCGGCATGTGCCCTTATCATGTATAACATTTTCACCACCAAGATAGATTCGATTACTTATGGTATTGATGAATCAGGTTTCACACTCACCCAAAGCTTTGGTTCACTTTATAAATAAAAGCTTCCGGGAATGGATTATTATGGAAAATTGAAACTATAGCATCTCAATACTAAAATTTTTACATCATGCCAAGTATTAAAATACCGAGGAAAAGCACAGACTTCGACATGACACCATTTGTGGATGTGGCTTTCCTCATCCTTACATTTTTCATGCTGGCTACAAAATTCAAACCGCCGGAGCCTGTAGAAGTTACGACACCAAATTCTGTTTCTGCGGATCAGCTTGAAGAGAAAGACGCCATATTGATCACCATGGATAAAGATAACAAGGTGTTTTTTACGGTGACTTTGCAGTCAAATGAGGACCAGGGTGTCTTTGATGCAATCATCCAGAAGATTAATACAGATAAAAATCTTGGGCTGACCAATGCGGAAATGGCTAATTTCAGAAAGACCATGTTTATTGGGGTTCCGTTCACCCAGCTGAAATCTTTACTGGATGTTCCGAGTGATCAGCAAAAAGAAGTGAAACAACCCGGTATCCCTGTTGATACAACCGGCGGAGAGCTTACTTACTGGGTTCAGGCAGCCATCAGCGCTTTTGCCGGAAAACAGGTATCCTACATGATCAAAGGGGATGATAATGCCAAGTTTCCAACCTTTGATAATGTGATACAGGCTTTAAAACGCAATGAACAGTTTAAATACAATCTGATCACTGCTCCGGAAGCTCCGCCTCCGGGAACAGAATTGTATAAACAACGCCAGCAGGCAATGCAGGGAGGAAAAAAATAAATTTTTAGAATTTAAAATCTTTCAGATATGGCAAGTATAGATACCGGTGGAGGCGATACCGGGAAGAAGAAAAGAGGGGTAAAGAAAGCGAAGAAGCTTACGACCCGAATCGACATGACGCCGATGGTGGACCTGGGGTTCTTGCTGATCACTTTTTTCATCTTTACAACGACCATGTCCACGCCGACTACGATGGACCTGAATATGCCTAAAGACACTCAGAAAAAAGAAGAGCAAACAGAAGTGGCTCAGTCAGGTGCATTGACGATCCTGCTTGGTAAGGATAACCAGGTGTATTATTATGAAGGGCAATTGGAGCCGGATGGTTCTAATTTCAAACAAACCACCTTTAAAGGGATCAGGGATGTGATCATTAATAAAAGACAGAGCGTAATCAACAGCTATGTTCCTTCTCCTGATGACGAAGCGATCATTCAGAAAGCAAAGGAAAAAGGTGACCCCAACTGGCAGGATGCGGCAAAAGACAAAAACTTTACTGTGATCATCAAGCCCGATCCGGATGCCACCTATAAAAACACGGTTGATATCTTGGATGAAATGACCATAAATAATGTCAAGCGTTTTGCAATGGTGAAAATTACAGACCAGGAGCTTCAGCTGATAAAAGCCACTGAAGCTGCCGGCGGAGCGCAATAAAAGCGGATATTTTTTATGGAAAACAGAATTATGTGCATCTTAACCTAAACTGAGTTACACTATGGACGCAAAAAAGATATTATCTACTGATTTCCTTGACCTGTTGTTTGAAAACAGGAATAAGGAATACGGGGCTTATTATCTGAGGAAAACTTATAATAAACGTATTGTAAGGGCATTGATCATCACAGCTTCTGTTGCATTATTAGCTTTTCTGGGATCTGTGTTAGCTAAATCGGTTTCCAAGAATACGCAGAAAGTGAAGATAAGTGAGGTGACCCTTCAGGATATTAAGCAGGAGGAAGAAAAGAAGTTTGAACCACCTCCACCTCCTCCTCCGAAACCACCGGAGCCACCCAAAGTGGAGATGAAACAGTTTACGCCACCCAAGATCGTGAAGGATGAAGAGGTTCAGAAACCACCTCCTCCGCAGGAAGAATTGAAAGAAGCAAAGATCGATGTGATCAACCAGGAAGGTATCAAGGACCTGAATATCGCAACTCCTACCCAGATAGATGAAGGGAAGAAGGTGATCGAGGAAAAGAAGGAAGATGATGAGAACAAGATCTTTGAAAAAGTGGAGATAGAAGCATCCTTCCCCGGCGGAGATAATGCCTGGAGAAAATACCTGACACGTAGTTTGTCCGGTTTCAACCCGGCTGATAATGGAGCGCCTGCCGGGACTTATACAACTTATGTTCAGTTTGTTGTGGACAAGGAAGGAAACATCAGTGATGTGAAGCCACTCACTAATTTTGGATACGGCATGGAAGACGAGGCTGTAAAAGTGATTAAGAAAGGGCCTAAATGGACACCGGCCATTCAGAATGGACGTAAAGTAAAAGCTTACCGTAAACAACCGATTACGTTTGTGGTGCAGGAAGAATAGAATTAAATTTTGATTTTATAAAAAGGTCCCTGTTTCATTGAGAAGCAGGGATTTTTTTTTGAGTTGACGTATAGAGTCTAATTTTGAAAATTATGTATCAACAAACAGGTTGGGACGATACGATTGTAGCGCCTGCCACAGCTCCGGGAGTCAGCGCCATCAGTGTAATCCGATTGAGTGGTACAGGGTCTTTTCCGGTTATGGATAAACTTTTTCCCTCAAAAAAAATATCAGAACAGCCATCACATACCTTGCATGTCGGTTTTTTAAAGTTTAAAAATAATGTGCTGGATGAGGTTGTGGTTTCCGTTTACAGATCCCCACGTTCCTATACGGGAGAAGACATGGTCGAGATCAGTTGCCATGGTTCTCCTTTTATAGTTCAGCAGATCATAGATGCCTGCATCCATGAAGGAGCCCGTCTTGCCAAGCCGGGTGAATTTACCCAGCGGGCATTTCTTAACGGCAAATTAGATCTGACACAGGCGGAAGCGGTAGCTGATCTTATCGCAAGCAACACAGCTGCTTCACATAAAACCGCTCTGAACGCCATTCGTGGAGGCTTCTCAAAAAAATTAAAAGAACTCAGAGAAGATATGATTCGTTTCTCTGCGCTGAATGAACTGGAACTGGATTTTTCCCAGGAAGACGTTGAATTTGCAGACCGTAAGCAATTTTATTCATTGATCACTGAATTGCAGCGGACGGTGGATCAATTACTCTCTTCTTTCAAACTCGGCAATGCGGTCCGTAATGGAGTGAATGTGGCGATCATCGGTAAACCTAATGCAGGCAAATCCACTTTGCTGAATACATTACTGAATGAGGAACGTGCCATTGTAAGTGATATCCCCGGCACCACCCGTGATACGATAGAAGAAGTGATCAATATTGACGGGATCCTGTTCCGGCTTATTGACACAGCAGGAATAAGGCAACACACCAGCGATGTGATCGAAGCGGCAGGAGTGGAGCGAAGCCTGGAAAAAATGAAGAAAGCTGACCTGGTTCTTTTTCTTTTTGATGTGAATGATGATAAAGAAGAGGTAGAGAAACTGATCTCAGAACTGCGCAGGCAGCAATTGAATTATCTTCCTGTTGCCAATAAGGTAGATATGGAAGGTGAGAGAGCAGCCAAAGAGAAGTTTTCTTTTGTTGAAAAAGTGATCTTTATTTCTGCAAAAGCAGGGATGAACACGGAAGTACTTCTTGATCGCATGGTGGATGCCGTGTTGGAAGGGAAATTGCTGGTGGAAGACACTGTGGTCACCAATGCCCGCCATTATCATGCTCTGAA
>WBZO01004068.1_pt1 | contig 16150 bp, 13 predicted proteins | sample 5204261 | NCBI WGS metagenome assembly WBZO01 (sample SAMN12412400, study PRJNA552823) | activated sludge metagenome | isolation source: activated sludge from anammox sidestream of wastewater treatment plant... | place: USA: North Carolina | collected 2017-09 | reverse complement strand
CGGTACGATCGGCGCGATCCGAACCAGATCTGCCAATTGGTTGATGAAACCGTCGCCCGGTCCGAAGACGATCGACGGGCGAAAGATCGTCCACGGCACCCCGCTGTGCTTCACCGCTTCCTCGGCACGATATTTGGCGAGGAAATAACGGTAGTGGGGATCGTTGCGCGCGCCGAGGGCGCTCATCAGGACGAAATGTTCGACCCCTGCTCGCCGGGCTTCTGCCGCTACATTTGCGGTTCCCTGGCGGATGACCCGGTCGAAGGTGGCATCGCCGTGTTCCTCGATGATGGCGACCAGGTGGATGACCGTGGTGCAGCCATCCATCGTGCCGGCCAGCGACTCGGTATCGGTCACATCGCCGGTGATATAGGTCGCATTGGGATTGCGGGGACCGGTATCGCCCTTGCGCACCAGGAGGGTGAGGGGATGATGCGCCAGCGCTTTCTGGACGGTTGTACCCACGAACCCGGTTCCGCCTGTGATGAAAACACGATTGTTGGTTGGCATATATTGATGCTTTCCCGACCCGGGGTGACGCGCCCCCAGTGCCGATCATTCCCGGATCTCAAGCGCACCAGCGCATCGCGGTGAGCGCTATCGTCCGGATGCAGGTGAGCATGTCATCCACACTCACCGATTCGTTGGGCACGTGGGCGCCCTCGACCCGATCCGCTCCGTACATGAGACAGGGAATCCCGGCCACGTCGATGAAATGGCGCATATCGGCGCCGTATGTGACGGCCTCGATAGCTGGTGTGTTGCCCGTGACGGCTCGGTGCGCTCCGCTGAGCGTCGAAACCAGTTCGTGCTCGCTCGAAATCTCCGCGGGCGCGAATTGCCCGCTGAACCATTCGACTCTGGGCGGATGTTCGGCCAACCACGGATCGTTTTCCGCGGCTTTCATGACCGCGGCCACGAATTCGGCTTTGAATGCGTCCAGGGTTTCGCCTGGGACCAGACCGGCGCGTCCTTCAGCAAAGAGCCAATCGGGTACCGACGACGGCCAGGCGCCCGAGCGAATGACGCCGACATTGATGGGAATCTTGTTGACCATTCCAGCATAGAGGGGGTGGTCGATGGTGCGATTGCGTTCGGTTTCGAGCGCCATCAGCTCGGCAAAGATGGGCAGAAAATGCTCGAATGCGCTTTCCCCCTCGTTCCGGGCGGCGCCGTGGGCGGATTTGCCTTCGACATGGATACGAAAGACCAACGACCCGCCCTGGGCGACCACGATCGAAAAGGCGGTCGGTTCGGTGATGATGCACGCGTCCGCGGTGTAGCCGCGCAGGATGGTGGCCAGGGTGCCGGCGCCTCCGTCTTCTTCGGAGATGACGCTTTCGACGATCAGATCGCCAGCCGGTGTCCAGCCGGCCCGGCGCAAGACCGCCACGGCCATGATGTTGGCAACGACGCCGGCTTTCATATCGAGCGAGCCCCGTCCGATCACGCGGCCATTCCGCAGCTCGGCGGAAAACGGATCGACCTCCCATTGGTTGCGCACGCCGGGTTCGACTGTATCGATGTGGCCGTTGAGGATCAGCGATCGGCCACCGCCGGAACCCCGCCAGCGTCCGACGACGTTCGGTCGTCCGGCCAGCGTTTCGAATTCGCCGACATGCTCGGCGTAGGGCGCCAGTTCAGCGGGATCCGGTTCCCAGATATCGACATCGAGCCCGATCTCGCGCATCACCCGCGCGACAATCTGCTGCGCCGCTTCTTCCTCGCCGGTCAGACTGGGCGTGCGCACCAGCTCCTGCAGGAGCGAGACGGCAGCCGGAGCCAGCTCGTCGACCGCGGAGATAACCTGCTGCTCGGTCGGAGTCGACATTCTGTTCTCCTCATACTGGCTGGATGAGCGTGATGCGCGTGGCCGAGAGACGCGCCAGATCGTCGCGCATCCCTTCGAGCGCGAACCGATCCCAAAGCGATTTGAATTGCTGATATGCGGCTTGCCGGTCGGCATGCTGGCGGGCGAGCAGACCGTAGAGGCCGCTTTCCGGGGCGTCCGGCGGCGGGCGCAGGATCGAGGTAGTCAGCGCCCGATAAGTGGATGGATGGGAGGTCGCCAGCGCACGATCGAGCTCGGCGACTTTTTCCCGGGTGACCTCGACCAATTCATCGCCGATGAGGGCGATGCGGACATCGATATCGTGCAGGTTTCCGAGTGCTTCCTGGATCGCCTTGATACGCTCGATCTGGCGGGCGGTGTCGGGGCCGAGCACGTCGTCGAAAACCTCCAGAGTGTAGCGCAGGCGTTTGGCGGCGATGCGCAGATCGTGCAGCTCGCAGCTGGCGAGTGGATCGGCGACGATGGGTTCATAGGAGTAGTACTCGCCGATGCGCACCCGAACGATTCGCCGCGCATCGATGTCGAGCGGCGCCTCGGGATCGAGCTGATCGACTGGCCAGGGTTTGCTCATCCGGATTTGCCTCCCGAACGCTCGGCCGGAAAGCGGCGACGGGTTTCTTCCTGAAGTCCTTGCGCGCAGATCCGCTGGAGATAACCTTCCATTTCGTTCCGGGCTGCTATTCGTTCCTGCTCGACGCGCGTGATGAGGCGTTCGATGCCCGGGCGCTCGTTGGGCGGGGCTTCGTCACGGGCCTGGGTGAGATAGGCGAGCATGACCTCGCGGTCGCGCACGGCGCCGAGCTCGACGGTGATGTTTCTGGCCAGTTTGTGAAGTGGGGTGAACCACGCGGCCGGAAACGCGGGCGCGGCAATATCCATGGCAGCTCGCAACCGGCGAGAAGCGACGCGCACATCATGAACGCCTTCGGAATCGGCGGGGTCGAGCGCGCGGGGAATCGTGGCCCACACCACGTCCCAGCGTTCCCCGATACGTGTGCGCATGGCGGCGCGATAGGTTTCGTCGGTCATCTAGACCTTGCCGCAACAAGCCAAATGGAGCAAACCCGCCCGAATGCCGCTCGGGGCGCCGACCAACATGACCGGACAGCAAAGATCGGCGACTGCCAGCGCGGTTGCAATGCCCGCGGGCAAAACCCGCGCGCGATCGACATTGATCTCGATCTTGCGGGCAAGTTCGACCGAAGTCAGTTTGGATGTGGTGATCAATGCGGATTCGGCCATGTGAACGGGTACCGGGAAATCGTGCGAGAGCAATCGTCCGAGGAACTCGCCGGTACCGCCGACGATGACCAGTCGGGCCGATTTCTTTGGCAGACCGGCAGCGGCAAGACGCTGGCGGGTCGCCTCGCGTATTTGCAGGAGCGAGGTATACGATGGCGGATCGGCGGGATCGAATTCGTCGGTGAGCCGCCCGGAACCGATTGGCCAGGACTTGCCCGACACCATAGCGCCATCCTCGGCGACGATCAGCTCGCTGCTGCCACCGCCGATATCGGCGATCACCATGATGCCGTCCCGGTCGACCGCGCGCGACAGGCCGAGAAAGGTGAGCTCGACCTCACGCTCGCCGGGGATGGTCTGGACGCAGATGCCAGTCGTATCGTGGATGCGGTCGAGAAACGCGTCGCCGTTGCTGGCAATGCGGGTGGCCTCGGTGGCCACGGCCAGCAGGCGTTTCGCACCCAGGGCGCGTGCCTGCAGACTCATCTCTTCCAGGGCTTCGAGGGTGGCTTCCATACGCTCGCCGGCCAGGCGGCCTGTCCGATCGACCCCGGCCGAAAGCCGGGTCGTGGCCGAGCGCCACGCGAATTCACGAGACGACCCGTCGTCGCCGCATCGGCCGACCGACATCTTCACCGAATTCGATCCGATATCGAAAACGGCAACGATCGTACCGGGTTTTTCGGGTGCAGTCATTATCAGCGCTCTGTCAACCAGACTAGTCCCACCTAACGGCCGCCTTTGAAGGGATGGGAACGCGTGTGCATACGTTTGTATGATAGTTCAGCAGGACGGCCGATCGGTATTTACGACAGGGTGTGGCGAGGACCGGCGATGCCGCAGGAACCCACAACGGTGAACGAGCTCCTTTCCGAGGCGCGCGCCGCCGAGCTCGAGCTCATCGAAGCGGAAGCACAGGCCGAGGAAGCGCTGGTCGCTGCCGAGGCGCGGTATCGGCAAGCGCTGGAAAAGCTTGGGCGGGCGCAGGAGCGTGCCGAGGCGCGCCGCCGGGAATTCGAGCAGGCACGCGCCCGGCTCGATCAATGTCAGCTCGAACGCGCCGCCGGACCGCTGATTCGCCGGCGTTCGGTACCGCGGCCGGCGTTGCCACGCCCAGCCCGGGACGATTCACGGGCGCGCGCGGCAAAGGGAAAACGAAACGAGCCAGCGCCCGCGGGCGCTGGCTCGTCCGACCCGGACTCGGAGTAACGATCAGACCGAAAGCGGTTGCCCGGCCAGCGCCATGACCGCGGGTGCACCGACGGCGACGTCGGAGGCGATCTTGCCCTTGCGGTCGATCAGAACAGCCGAAGGGGTGCCGCCGGCGCCAAATTTGCGACCGGTCGAGAACCCTTCGTCGAGCAGCATTCGGGCGGGGATATTCATCGCCTTGTTGGCTTCGGCGGTACCGGTGCTGACCAGCACGATTTCGGGCGATCCTTTCGGTTTCTTCTCGATCCAGTCGCGCAGCTCATCGGTCATACGCTTGCAGAAACCGCATCCTGGATTCCAGAAGACAAGCAGGGTGTCGGTGGTGTGGCGTCCGAGATCGAACTCCTTGCCATCCACATCCTTGAGCTTGACCTCAGGGGCTTTGTCACCCTTCTTGGAAGCAGGTGCGGCCGGAGCCGCGGCAGCCTGCGGTTCCGGTTTCTTGTTGGACGCCAGCGCGAGCACATTGGGCGCACCCACGGCCACTTCGGAAGCGATCTTGCCCGCCGGGTCGATCAGGATGGCGGATGGTGTGCCGGTGGCGCCGAATTTGCGTCCGGTCGAGAAGCCTTCGTCCAGCAGCATGGTCGATTGGAATTCCATGGCGCGATTGGCCTCGGCCGTGCCGGTGGAGACCAGAATGACCTCCGGGGCGCCGGCCGGTTTGTCCTTTTCCCAAGCCTTGAGATCATCGGCCATGCGCTTGCAGAAGCCGCATCCCGGATTCCAGAAGACGAGGAGCGTTTGCTTACCCTTGTAGTCGGCGAGCTTGACGGTTTTGCCGTCCAGATCGGGCAACTCCATGTCCGGAGCGTCCTTGCCGATAAGGTTCGGGCGTTGCGGCGCCGCGGCCTGCGCAGGAGCCGGAGCCGGGGCAGGGGCGGGTGCGCCGTTGGCCGCTGCCGGGGCGGCTGGTCGCGCAGCGGCCAGACCGGCCGTGCTGGCCAGGAGTTGGCGAATCGATTCACCGCCACCCGAAACCGGGCTGGCGATGCGGCCGTTGCGGTCGATCAGCACGGCCGAGGGCGTACCATGAGCCTTGTACTGGTTCGAGACGACGCGGTTTTCTTGCAGCAGGACATTGGAAATACCGTGCTCAGCGGCTTTCGCCTTGTTCTCGTCGGCGGTGCCGCTGCTGATCAGCGCGATATTGAGCTTGCCGGCATTGTCTCGTTGCCAGCGCCCGATCTCTGGCAGGAGGGCGTTGCAGGGCCCGCAAGCGGGATCGGTAAAGAGGAGCATGGTCGGCAGCCCATTGGAGCGCATAGCGTCGAGCGTCAGCACTTCGCCGTAGATGCCTTCCAATTTGAATCCGGGCGCCGGATCGCCCACCGGCAGCCCGGGCGCAGTTGCCGCGGCGGCCGCGGCGGCTGGCTGGGCCGCGAGCCCGGCCGCTCCCTGCTGTTGGCTGGCTTCCAGCGCGTCCAGCCGCAAGAGCACTCGTCCATTCTGACCGAGCAGATGGACGAGGACGTAGCCGATACCGGCGACGGCCGCGATCAGCGCGATGATGACAATCGTTGCAATGATTTCCCAGCTGCTCAAATCACCCATCCATCCCAGCAGGCTGTAACCTGCATTTCCGTGCGAAAACGACCAGCGATCCGTGCCAAAGAGCAAAATGAAGAGCGCGACTGCGCCGAAGAAACCATTGCGAACGAGCGTTCGCGGTCCGGCGGGCTCGGAGTGAATTTGCCCGAAACAATGACAGTCGGGCGCGCGGCCTTTCTTCATGTTGTAGGCAATGCCGACAACGAAGGCGGCCAGGAGAAGGAAGGAAAGAATGGCGCCCCACCAGGCCGTACGAACGGGCAGGAGCAAGGCCGCAGCAATCAGCTCGACGATCGGCAGCGCGACGGACGCGGGAGAGGCCAGCGATTCGGGAAGACCGAACCCGAGCATGGCGCTCCTGGAGCCCTTCAGATCGAGGAGCTTTCCAATCCCCGCGACCACGAAGACGGCGGCCAGAAAAACCCGCGCCAGAAGAAGAACGAAGTCCATTATCTACCCCGAGAGCATTCGTGAACGGTTTCTCGTCGATGCGACTGTGGCGGTTGCAGAGTTACGAGAGTCTAGCATCTCATGAATCGTACACTCCCATAACGGTAGCGAACAGTGGTCCTAGCCATTTTGGCGGGTAGATAACCAATCGTCAGGTAAGCGAGCGCCCAATGAATAATGAGCCAACAGAAGGAATTGTGGTGCGCGCGCACGGAAAGTGGTTCACCGTAGAGGTTCCGGGATCCGATATCGTCTGGTTGGCCACCCCGAAAGGAACACTGAAACGGGGGCGCCAATCGTCCGATCCGGTGGTGGTAGGGGACCGAGTTCGTATTATCGACGTGGGTGATAATGAGGCGAGAATCGAGGCGGTGCTGGAACGCCGATCGGTACTGACGCGACCGCAGCGCGGTTCGACGACCAGCGACCAGATCCTGCTGGCGAATCTCGATCAAGCGTTGTTCGTTTTTGCCGTTCGTCATCCCGATCCCCATCGCCGCATGCTCGACCGATTTCTCGTGCTGGCGGAAGACCGTGGGATCCCGGCGCTCATCGGCGTCAACAAGATCGATCTGGACGAAACATTGCCCGATGGCAGGCGGCTGTCCCGGGCGATCTTTGGTGACTATGAGGAGATCTATCCTGTTCGTTACTTCAGCACGAAGACTGGGGAGGGGATGGCGGAACTCCGGCAGGAGCTGCAAGGCAAGACGACGGTACTCACCGGACCGTCCGGGGTCGGAAAGTCGAGCATTCTGAATGCACTCGGCGCGGAACGTATCCGCGATGTGGGCGCAATCTCCACGGCGACTGGCAAGGGGCGGCATACCACCACCTCGGCCGAGCTGATTCGGCTCGATGACGAAACGTTCGTGGCCGATACCCCGGGGATTCGCTCGCTGGCGATGCATGGCGTCGCGCCCGAGGTGCTCGATCAGCGTTTTCGGGAATTCCGCCCCTGGCTGGGGCAGTGCTTCTATCCGGACTGCAAGCATCTGACCGAACCGGGATGCGCGGTGCTGGAGGCGGTCGCCGAAGGGAAGATCAGTCGCGAGCGCTATGAGAGCTATGCGGCGCTCAGACGAGGCGACCGAGAGTGAGGGTCGAGTCCAGTGTCCAGGGTCCAGTGAGGACTCTGATTGCTCTGGATACTGGACTTTGGACCCTGGACTTAGCGAACGATCGATTCCTCCGGGGACTCGCCATACTGGAATTCGTCGATCCAGGGGGTTCCTTCGGCGAAGCGGGATGCGCGGAAGGGTTTCATGTCCATCAATTGAGGGGCGCCGTCCGCGATCCATTCGGCCAGGATTTGACCGATGGCGGGCGCGGTCTTGAACGAGGTGCCGCTGTCGCCGGTCATCACGAACAGCCCGTCATACGCATCGAGCTTGTCGATGATCGGATGGCCATCCGGGCTTTGCATATAGACGCCCGTCCATCCTCCGCGCATCGTCGCATTGGCGAATGCGGGGAACCGCCGGGACAGGATCCGGCGGGCGACGTCGATATACCATTGCTCGACCGATTCGTCGAAGTCCGCCGGGTGTGTGCCATCGCGGTCGCCGATGGTGACGCCGATCAGGGTGGTCGTGGGGGTGATCGGCGCGATCCACGCCCGATTGATGGAATCGATGACGACCCGGTGACGGCGGGTCGCCGGGAGCTCATAAGGATGCCGGAAGATCACCACTCGTGATCGGCGGGGAAAGACCCCGAGGTCGATCCCGAGCGGATGCAGGAGGGTATTGGCGAACGCGCCGGCAGCGAGCAAGACCGTGCGGGTCGAGATGAACCCGGCGGAAGTCTCCACGCCGGCGATCTTGCCGCTTTCGGTGACGATGCCGGTGACCTCGATACCAGTATGGATGCTCGCCCCGCGCTTGGTGGCTGCCTGGGCGAACCCGTAGGCGGTGGCGTTCGCATCGGCGAAACCCGAATGCGGCTCGTAGGCGGCGAGTGTGAGATCGGCGGTATCGATGAACGGTTCGATGAAGGCGATTTCGTCCGGGGTGACCAGCATGGTGTCGCTGCCCAGCTCGCGCTGCATGGCAACGTTCTTGCGGAGTGCGTCCTCGTCCCCGGGAGCGACCAGCCGCAGGAATCCGACCTGCTCCAATCCTGGATCGCCCGCGCCGACTTGCTCGGCCCAGCCCCGGAAAATACGCATACTGGCGAGCGCGAGTTTGGTCTCCTGTGGGTTGGTGTAATGCGCGCGGACAAGCGCGCCCGATTTGCCGGTCGCCCCGGCGCCGATATGACTGCGCTCCAGCACAACCGGGCGGATGGCTTTACGAGTAAGCTGGTAGGCGGTCGACAGTCCATTGACGCCGGCGCCGACGATGACGACCTCGGCGGCGGCGGGAAATGGGGATGAGCTGGCATCGAAGGTCATAGTCTCGTCTCCGGATTGGACGGTACGGTCCGTGGTTCGATTTTCGCTACAGGATATGGGTACCCATGCGCGGTCGCCAGCAAGTCTCGAACGACAAAGTCGACGAACTGATTGTTTATCTCACACCGTATATCCGGTCGTTGCTGCAACGGGTCGAGGCCGATGAATTTACGACCACGCAGTTCATCGAAGTCATGCATCAGGATCCAGCAACGGAGCAGGCGTATCAACAGGCGCTGAAAGACTGGGGCGAAACGCCGCACCAGTCCAAAATGGTGATCCACGGGCAGGTAATTCCGGCGGCGATGCGCGCCTCCGATATGGTCGAATGGATCGGTTTTGCGCACGAAGAGAACGATCCATGGGCGGTGCCGGCATGGTGGCGCCTGAAGACCGAGTGAACTTCGGGGCCGGAGTAGGTTCGGCGGGCAGGGCGCGTATATACTTCCAGTTCTGAGAGATGGCGTCTTCTTCCAAAATGAAGCCGGCATCGCGGAACGACTACGTCGATCGGTGCTGCCGTTCGCCGTTGCGATTTGCCCGGAGCGGCCATGCGTGCTCTGGAAAGGTCGCCAGCAACCCCCCGTATGTGGACACACCAAATGGATTCATTCGATGCAAGACAATTCAGGAAAAAATCCTAAAGACCAGAAAGGTCTGGTCGACCGAGTATGGAATCGCAATGGCGGCGACAAGGAGGGCCAGGGTGGCGAACCGGGGCAATCCCGCCCGCGGGTACCGAGCTGGCTGATTGGCGTCCTCATTCTGGCGCTGGTCGGGTGGTATCTCTATCAGAACTTCGTGCCGCGCGCCGATACCAACATCACCACCGTGCCCTATTCGGTGGTAACCGCGCAGATCGATGCCGGTAATGTCAAGGAAGCCACGATCACCGACTCGAGTATTCGGGTCGATCTGGCAAAGAGCGTCAACTGGAATCGCACCGACCAGAAGCTGGAACCGGCGCCCGGAACCGGGACGATCGAAACCGATCAGCTCAAGGCAACGATTCCGCCGGTCGTACAAACGAACAACCAGCAACTGATGGACCAGTTGGCCGCGCATGATGTAGTCGTCAATGGCGAACAGCAATCGAGCTCGCTCTGGACCGGGCTGCTGATCAGTTTTCTGCCGATCCTGCTCTTCCTGGGGCTCATCCTCTTCATGGGTCGCCAGATGACCCGGGGGCAGCAAAACGTCTTCGGCTTCGGGCGGAGTCGCGCACGACAACACGATCCCGAACGCCCGCAGGTCACCTTTGCCGATGTGGCCGGCGAGGAGGAAGCGAAGCGGGAGCTGACCGAAGTGGTCGATTTCCTGCGCAATCCGGCGAAATATCACCAGCTCGGTGCGCGGCTGCCGCGTGGTGTGTTGCTCGTCGGCCCTCCGGGAACCGGCAAGACCTTGATGGCGCGCGCCGTGGCCGGTGAAGCTGGCGTGCCGTTCTTTAGCATCTCCGCATCCGAATTCGTGGAAATGTTCGTCGGCGTTGGCGCCAGCCGTGTCCGCGATCTCTTCGAAAAAGCGAAAGCGAATTCGCCCGCGATCATCTTCATCGACGAGCTCGATGCCGTAGGGCGCCAGCGATTCGCCGGGTTGGGCGGCTCCAACGACGAGCGCGAGCAGACGCTGAATCAGCTTCTGGTCGAGATGGACGGGTTCGACACAAACCAGGAAGTCATCATCATGGCGGCCACGAACCGCCCGGATGTGCTCGATCCGGCGCTGTTGCGCCCTGGACGGTTCGACCGGCAGGTTACCATCGGTTTGCCAGACCGCGCCGGCCGCGAATCGATTCTGAAAATCCATAGCCGCGGGATTCCGCTATCGGCCGATGTCGATATTTCCAGTCTGGCCAAGGGAACCACCGGGTTTTCCGGCGCCGATCTGGCCAATCTGGTCAACGAGGCTGCCCTGACGGCGGCGCGGCGCAACAAGAAGCTGATCGACAAGAGCGATTTCGAGGATGCGCTGGACAAGGTGCTGCTGGGTACCGTGCGCGCGGGCATCATGAACGACGAGGAACGCAAGGTCGTTGCCTATCACGAGGGCGGACATGCGCTGGTGGCGCATCTGACCCCGGGTACCGACCCCTTGCGCAAGGTCAGCATCGTTCCGCGCGGCCGGGCCCTGGGTGTCGCCATCCAGTCGCCAGAAGAGGACCGCTACAACGTTTCGAGGACCTATCTGCTCGGCCGACTCGATACTGCGCTGGGTGGCCGCGCGGCCGAGATGGTGGTGTTCGATGAGATCACGACCGGCGCCGAGAGCGACCTGAAACAGGCGACCGCGCTGGCGCGGCGCATGGTCGGGCTGTGGGGAATGAGCGACGAAGTGGGACCGGTCTATCTCGGAACCGGGGAGGAGCATGTCTTTCTCGGGCGAGAAATCGTGCAGGAAAAGGCGTTCTCCGATTCGACCGCGACCCGGCTCGACAAGGCAGTGCGCGATATCGTCGAGGAAGCACTGGGGCGATCGATCGGCATGATCGAAGGCAACCGTGAAAAGCTCGAGCTGCTGGTGAAAGCGCTCCTGGAAAAGGAGACGCTCGACGCCACCGAGGTCACCGCCATTCTCGGGCCACGCCCCGGTGGTGGGAGCGATGAGCCGATTTCTCTGGACAGCGCTATCGAAGAGCAGCGAGCCGCGGTCGATCTGAACGGCGCTCCGGTCGGCGCTGCCGAGTAGGCGACTGATGACGAGGAGGGGGCTGCGCAGCGGGCTGACCGCCATGCTTCTGCTTGTGCTCGTCGCCGCTCCAATAGCGGCGGCGCAAGCGCCAGCCTTTGCCACGGTCGCGCCGGTGCGGTCATACGAGATCGTCGCGCGCTACCCACACGACGTCACCGCATTCACCGAGGGCCTGATCTGTCTCGACGGCAAACTCTACGAGGGCACCGGACTCCATGGCCAATCGCAATTGCGGTTGGTCGATCTGCAAACCGGCGCGGTGCTGGAATCGCGGAATCTGAGTTCGGACGAGTTCGGGGAAGGCGTTACGATTCTCGATGGCATGGTCTACCAGCTGACCTGGAAATCGAATATCGCGCATGTCTACGACCTCGAGAGCTTCGACGAAGTCGCCTCCTTTGCCTATACGGGCGAGGGATGGGGGCTGACCACCGATGGAATGTCGCTCATCATGAGCAACGGTTCCGATCAGATCGTCTTCCGGGATCCGGAGACCTTCGCTATCACCAAAACCATCTCGGTGCTGGATGGCGAACATCCGGTTTTCCAGCTCAACGAGCTCGAATACATCGACGGGGTCATCTGGGCGAACGTCTGGCAGACCAATCTGATCGCGCGGATCGACGCCGAGACAGGCAAGGTCATCGACTGGCTCGATCTTTCCGCGCTCGATGCGGAAGTCAGGACCGCGTCCCCCGATGTCGATGTGCTGAACGGCATTGCGTGGAATGCCGATATCGGAACGGTTCTGGTTACCGGCAAGAACTGGCCCACATTGTTCGAGATTCGGCTCCTGCCCCCGTCTGCCTGAGTGGGGTCGAAGGACATCGTTGGTGTTGTCAACCGCTCTTCTGCCGCGCAGCGTGCTCCGGACAACAAGAGGTCCCTCGACAAGCTCGGGACGATGGTGGGGCCCATTTGTTGCCATTTCGCTGTGTTCTGTGCGCGTCTACAGTAGGGCATACTAGCGAAAGCGCTCGGCACTCGAACTGCCAGGGAAAGGATCAAACCGTTGGCTGACGCAGAAGTCACTATTCCGAATGAGATTTCGTCGATCGACCCGGAGACGCTCGAGGCGTTGAAAGCCATCGAACGGCGTATGCTCTGGCTTTCGACGCAGATGGTCCACCACGCCAACAACGTACGCCCGAACCCGGAAAAGACCAAAGTCGGCGGCCATCAGGCCTCCTCCGCGTCGGTCATGACGATCCTGGCGGCGCTCTATTTCGATTTTCTGCGCGCCGGTGACCGAGTTTCCATCAAACCGCATGCTTCCCCTGGCTTCCACGCTGCCCAATATCTTCTCGGTCATCTCGACAAGTCGTATCTGCCGACCTTACGTGAATACAAAGGGCTTCAGGCGTACCCGAGCCGTACCAAGGACCCGGACCCGGTCGATTTCTCCACGGGATCGGTGGGGCTGGGCGCGGTCGCGCCGGTTTTCGCGGCGTTGGCCAGCCGCTATGCACAACTGCATTTCGGTGACGACGCGGTCAGCTCCGGCCGGTTCATCGCGCTCATGGGCGATGCGGAGCTGGACGAAGGCAATGTCTGGGAAACCGTCGCCGAAGAAGCAATTCGCGGTCTGGGTAATGTGATCTGGATCGTCGATCTCAATCGCCAGAGTCTCGACCGGGTCATTCCCGGGGTGCGGGCCGATCGATTGAAGGCGCTCTTCGCGGGGGCCGGTTGGCGGGTCTTCGAAGCGAAATACGGAACCCAGCTCGGCGCGGCCATGGCGGGACCGGGTGGGAATGCGCTGCGCCGCCGGATCGACGAGATGAGCAACGAGGAATACCAGTCGCTCATCCGGCTCGACGATGGCGCGGAGCTGCGTTCCCGAATGGCGGCGGTGGCCGACGCCAAATACCGGGCCGATATCCTGCTGTCGTTGAAATCGACCTCCGATGAGAATCTCGGCGACCTTATTGCCAATCTCGGTGGTCACGACCTGCAGCGGGTGCTGGAGGTGCTGCATCAGGCCGATGCGGTCACGGATGCGCCATCGGTGGTCTTTGCCTATACCGTCAAGGGATGGGGCCTGCCGACTGCAGCCGACCCGCTGAATCACTCGCAGCTCTTGACGCAAGCACAGATGGACGAGCTGCAGGCGACACTCGGGGAAGGGGTCGAAGACGTCTGGGCGGGGTTGCCGGAAGGCTCGCCGGCCTGGGAGCTGGCGCGCAAGGCCGCCGAGCGCCTGCAGGAAAATCACGAGGCCGATGTGCTGTTCGATCCAGCCAATCTCCCGGCCGAGCTGGCGATCCGGCATCCGAATTCGACCTCGACCCAGGAAGCGCTCGGTCGCGCGCTGGTGCGCCTGGCCGACATCGACGCGGTACGCGAGCGGCTGGTGACCATGTCGCCCGATGTGGCGACCTCGACCCATCTTTCCGGCTGGATCAACAAGGTCGGGGTGTTCGCATTCGAAGAAGGACCAGAATACGAGATCGCCGGGCAGAAGATGCTGAAATGGCATCCGACCCCGGAAGGCCGTCATATCGAGCTCGGTATTTCCGAGATGAACCTCTTCATGTGTCTCGGACAGTTCGGGCTCTCCTATGAGCTAACCGGACAACATCTGATCCCCATCGGCACCGTCTACGATCCGTTCGTCTGCCGCGGGCTCGATGCGCTCATCTACAGTCTCTATGTCGGTTCGAAGATGATCTTCGCCGGAACACCTGCCGGAGTGTCGTTGAGCCCGGAGGGCGGCGCGCATCAGAGTTCCATCACGCCGTCGATCGGCATCGAGTTACCGGGCGTGATCTTCTACGAACCTGCCTTCGCGCTGGAAACCGAATGGATCCTGCTGGAGGCGATGCGACAGGTTTGCGATCGGGTCGATGGCAAATCGACCTACCTGCGCCTCTCCACCAAACCGGTCGATCAGACGTTGATGCGCGAGCCTTTGGAGCGGTTCGGAGAAGCCGAGCTGCGGCGGCAAGTGTTGGCCGGTGGCTACCGGCTGATCGACCGGACGGTGCATGCGCCCGATCTACCCGTAGCCGACTCGGTCAATATCTTCGTCGGTGGCATCATGGCACCGGAGGCGATCGAAGCAGCTCGGCGCTTGCACGACGAGGGTGTGGCAGCCAATATCATCGTTGCCACCAGCACCGACCGGTTGTTTGCGCAACTGCGCGATTCGCGCCGGCGCTTGCTGCGCAATGCCAGCGACACGCTCGATCTCGGACACCTGGAGACCTTGATTCCGGCCAGTGAGCGTCGCGCGCCGATCGTGACCATTCAGGACGGCGCTTCTCATGCGATGAGCTTCCTGGGTTCGGTCTTCGGGGTGCCGGTCGTGCCGCTCGGAGTCGATGCATTCGGGCAGTCCGGCTCACGCGCGGATCTTTATCACGAAACGGGGATCGATGCCGACCAGATCGTGAATGCCGCCATGCTCGCGCTGGAGTTGGCCGCGCCAGGGAACGCGTGATCCGTGATGCTCGATCCGGATGCCCGCAAACAGGTCTTGCGTTCGTTTACCTATGGCATGTACTGGCTAACCGCTGAGCATGATGGCGAGCGCGGTGTGTTCACCGTCAACTGGGCCAGCCAGGCGTCGTTCGATCCGCCGGTGTTGATGGTATCGGTCGAAAAAGACAGTTCCACGCTGCCGCTGATCCGGCAGAGTGGCCGCTTCGTCATCGGTCCGTTTCTGGCCGGCCAGCGTGAACTGGCTGCCGATCTGGGACGGCCAAAAGCCCGCGCGGGTGACAAGATCGCCGTCTACGATCTCTCGATCGTGCCAATGGAGAGCGGCGGTTTTGCCCTGCGGGATTCGCTCGGCGGGGTCGCCTGCGAGGTCTGGTCGGAAGCGGACGCCGGCGATTCGGTCGTGCTCATCGCCGAGGTTGTCGAAGCGAAGGTGCTCGGCGAGGGCGAGCCGCTGACGATGTCGGCGGCGGGATTTCGCCATTTCGGATAGCGGTTGGCGCTGTGACGGGTCCAAGGTCCAGGGAATTTGCTCTGGACCCTGGACGCTGGACTCAAAGCTGGTATGCCGTTTCCCCGTGAAGTGAGAGATCGAGCCCCTCGAGCTCGGCGGCTTCGGGGGCGCGCAGCCGGAAGAGGGCATCAACGACTTTCAGCAAGACGAAACTGACGACGGCGACATAGACGATCACGGCGCAGATCGCGACGAACTGCTTCAGCAATTGCTCGGGATTGCCCGCAAGCAGCCCATCCGATCCGATACCGTTCAAGGAAGCGTCCGCGAAGATACCGGTCGCCAGTGCACCCCAGATTCCGCCGACCCCATGCACGGCAAAGACATCCAGCGCATCATCGACTTGCCGGCCGGACCGCATCCATTCGGTAGCTACGAAACAGACGATTCCAGCCACCAGTCCGATCACGATCGACGCCATGGGGCCGACGAATCCCGCTGCCGGGGTGATCGCGACCAGACCGGCCACCGCGCCGATCCCGGTGCCCAGGACGGATGGTTTGCCAGTGCGCCACCAGCCCATCGCGACCCAGGAAAGCCCCCCGGCAGCCGCGGAGAGGGTGGTGGCAATGAAGGCGCTGGCCGCGAGAGCGTCGGCCGCGAGCGCGCTGCCGGCGTTGAAGCCATACCAACCGAACCAGAGCAGCCCGGCTCCGATTAGCGTCATGGGAATATCGTGCGGGGTGTGGTCATCGACTTCGAGATCGACCCGGCGTCCGACCACGCTGGCGGCGATGAGCGCCGTCACGCCCGATGCAATATGCACGACGGTTCCGCCAGCGAAATCCATCGCGCCATAGTT
>WBZO01004066.1_pt1 | contig 16161 bp, 19 predicted proteins | sample 5204261 | NCBI WGS metagenome assembly WBZO01 (sample SAMN12412400, study PRJNA552823) | activated sludge metagenome | isolation source: activated sludge from anammox sidestream of wastewater treatment plant... | place: USA: North Carolina | collected 2017-09 | reverse complement strand
CGCCCACAATCAGGTAAGGTGAATCTGGAGGGTTCTGTGAGGTCGCGCGGCGGTGATGGTCTGGCTTGGCGCGGTGCGCGACCTCATTGAAGCCGGATTGAGCGAACCCGCTGACGCGGCCACGCGCTATGGGATTAGCGTCGCGAAGCCTGTTCCAAGTGAGCGGCTTGGTGCGAGGCAATGCTGCCATGTCGGTGAAGACGAGGCCGAGACGCCGACGTTGACCGAGGCGATCGACGCGCCCGTCGGCATCTTTGGGCGTGCTGCGGGGTAATGCTTGTGCTCTTCGGGCTGGTCGGGAAGATGACGATATGGGGGGTCATTGCGTCCGTCGACGCTGATGCCGCGACGCTGCCACGATCGATGCTGGGGCGACATCCTGTCGTCATGAGGTATCCGGCTGTGGTCGTGACGGCCCAGTGCGCCATCGCGGCAGTGTGGCGGTGATGCGCAGAATGCCGCCACAGCAGGGACAGACGGTTGGGTCAAAGCGCGGGAGCGGCCTGGTGGTCTCGCCGGCTGCGGCGGTCGCAGCGGGCTTCATCGCCACCAGGAGTTGCCGGATGATGGCGCACCGGGTCCGGCGGCATCCATTGGCGAGGAAGCCATAGTGGCGGATGCGGTGGAAGCCGTCGGGCAGGCAGTGCAGCAGGAAGCGACGGATGAACTCGTGCGGATCGAGCGACATCAGCCTGGGCGCGTTGCCGTGACGATAATCGCGCCAGCGGAAGGTTACGCTGGTCTCGTCGGCGCTGACCAGGCGACTGTTGGCGATGGCGACCCGGTGGGTATAGCGGCCGAGATAGGCGAGGACCTGCTCGGGCGAGCCGAACGGCGGCTTGGCATAGACGATCCAGTTCTTGCGACGAAGCTGCCGGATCGCGGCCGTGAAGGCATGGGCCTGACCGAGCCCGTCGAGCGTGCCGGAGAAGCGCAGTCGCCCAGCCGCATAGGCCGCCTGGAGACGCTCGAGGAACAGCCGCCGGAATAGGCGGGAGAGGACATGGATGGGCAGGAAGAAGCGTGGCCGGCAGCTGAGCCAGCGCCCATCGGAAGAGAGAGCGCCGCCGGGGACGAGGCAATGGATGTGCGGATGATGGGTGAGCGCCTGGCCCCATGTGTGAAGAATGGCCAGGAACCCGATCTCCCCGCCGAGGTGCCGCGGATCGGCGGCGATGGTCTTGAGCGTTGCGGCGACGGCGTCGAACAGGATGGCATAGACCACGGCCTTGTTGTGGAAGGCGATCTCGGCGACTTCGGCCGGCACCGTGAACACGACGTGGAAGTAAGGCACCGCCAGCAGATCAGCCTGACGGTCGGCGAGCCATCGTTCGCGCGTCGCGCTCTGGCACTTGGGACAATGCCGGTTGCGGCAGGAGTTATAGGCGACCCGGACATGCGCGCAGTCCGCACAGGCCTCGACATGACCGCCAAGCGCTGCTGTCCGGCAGAGCTCGACCGCGGACATGACGCGGCGCTCGACGCGGCCGAGATGGCCGTCATGGGCAACACGATAGGCATGACCATGGCGACGGAAGATATCCGCCACCTCCAGTTCGGAGTGCATCGCTGCGCTCAGGCGGGCGGCACCACCTCCAGCGTCAGGCGATCGAGCGGGCTCTGCGTCCTGGTGATCGTGCTTGATGCCACATGGGTGTAGCGCGCCGTCGTCGAGAGGTTGTTGTGCCCCAGCAGCACCTGGATAATCCGGATATCCGTACCGCTCTCGAGCAGGTGAGTCGCAAAACTGTGGCGCAACGTATGCACGCTCACCCGCTTGACCAAGCCCGCCGCCTTGCTCGCGGAGCGGCAGGCCGCGTGAAGGACCTGCACGTCGATCGGCTTGGCGCCTCGCCCGGGGAACAGCCAGTCCTGCGGGCGTGCCAACCGCCAGTAGATCCGCAAGATCCCGAGCAGCTGCGGTGACAGCATGACCGTGCGATCCTTGGCACCCTTGCCGTGGCGGACCTGGATCACCATCCGGGCGCTGTCGATATCTGCCACCTTGAGGCTCACCGCCTCCGAGGCGCGCAACCCCGCGGCATAGGCGGTGGTCAGTGCCGTGCGCGCCTTCAGCGATGGCACCGCTTCGAGGAAGCGCACCACCTCGTCGGCGCTCAGGATCGTCGGCAACTTGCGCGGCGTGCGCGCATAGACGATGCGCTCTGGAATCTCCGCCCGGTCCAGCGTCACGCCGTAGAAGAAACGCAACGCACAGACCGTCTGGTTCAGCGCCGGCCAGGAAATGCCCTGCGACACCAGATAAACCTGGAACGCACGGACGTCCTCCAGCCCCAGCCGGTCCGGCGATCGGCCGAAATAGCGGCTGAACTTCGTCACCGCATGCAAATAAGATCGTTGCGTCGCGGGCGACAGGTTGCGCAAACTCATGTCGTCGATCATACGACGGCGCAGCGGGCTTACCGCTGCTTTGGCTTCAGCCATGGGATGGTCTCCTGGTCAGGGGTTGGTCTCAGCAACCAAACCTTCCCATCAGGAGGCCATCCAAGCCAACACACACGCCAGTCCCGCGTCAGCGGGTTCGTTCAATCAGTCATATGTCATCCCGCTCTAATCGAACGTGACATCGACATCCGCTGCGTGCGCCTGCAGCCCTATGGCCTCGATGGCCAGGTCCTCGTCGATGTCCAGCAGATCATCCCGCTCCCCGAGGTCGCGGAATACCAGGTCAGGGTCGCCGAGAAGAAGCGCAATGAGTGCGAGGCGCGCACGGACACACGGGATCGGACCAGCTACGATGTCACCTTCGGCGGGCACCAGCTGAAAGAGCTCCAGAAGCGGCACGCCATCTATCAGGTGTTCCGCCATCTCGTGGAAAGCGGCATCGCACCAGAAACCGTGGCCGAACACTGCGGCCCGCTGGCCAACCGAGTCCTCGTGTCTGTCGACGCCGAGGTCAAAGACGAGGACTTCTACCGTCTCGCGACGGAGGCCCAGGAAGCGCAGGGACGTGGCTTCGATGCCACGCGATACTTTTGTGGCGCGGCCGAGCTTATCCACTACGGAGGTCGCACATATGCATTCCTGAATCAATGGGGCGGTACCGACTGGCTGCTGGTTGCCGAAAGACGTGCCGGTCGCGTCTGTCAGAGCCTGATCGTCACGCATTTGAGCTGCGTGTAATGATGCAGGGCTTCCAGACCCTTTTCGCGGCCATATCCGCTTTGCTTGTAGCCGCCGAGCGGCGTTTCAACACCACCTGCCTGATACTCGTTGACGTAGATCTGGCCAGCTTCGAGCCTCGCCGAAACACGTAACGCTCTCCCGAGATCGCGAGTCCAGATACCCGCCGCCAAGCCGTAATCCGTGTCGTTGGCGATCGCGATAGCTTCCTCTTCATCCTTGAACGAAATGACCGAAAGAACCGGACCGAAAATTTCCTCGCGCGCAATCCGCATGTCATTGGTCACGCCAGTATAAACCGTAGGCTGGACGAACCAGCCGCCCTTGGCCTGCTCGGCGTCCAAAGGCGCGCCGCCGACAATGGCTTTCGCGCCTTCCTGCTGTGCGACATCGTAGTAATGCGACACCTTTTCAAACTGCGCCCGTGTCGTAATCGGTCCGACCAAGGCATCGGCATCGTGACCGACCTTGATCGCCGCAACCGCATTGGCAAGACCATCCACAAATGTGTTGTGGATGCTCTCCTGAACAAGACAGCGGGTGCCGGCAAGACAGATCTGCCCTGCATTGGCAGTGAACGCGCGCACCGAACCGGGAATTGCTGTGTTAAGATCGGCGTCGTCGAAAACAATGTTCGGCGATTTTCCGCCGAGTTCGAGCGTCAGCGGAATTATTCGCTCGGCAGCTATCTTTCCGATTTCACGACCTGCGCGAACGCTGCCCGTAAAGGCGACCTTTCGCACAAGCCTGTGTTCGACGAGCGCCGCGCCCGCATCTTTTCCCGAACCGAGAACGACATTGAAGACACCCGCCGGAAGTCCGCATTCCTCGACAGCGATGCGCGCAAGTTCGACAAGAGATCCCGATGTTTCTTCCGACGGCTTGGCAACGACCGTGTTTCCGGCAGCCAGTGCGGGCGCGATGCCGCGACCGCCCTGATTGATCGGCGCATTCCAGGGCAGGATGACGCCGACGACACCGAAGGGCTCGCGCCGCGTGTAAGAGTGATAGTTGGCGCCGATGTCGATGACATCGCCGTGAATCGCATTGACGAGGCCGCCATAGTATTCGAAATACTGCGCCGCACCCTCAACCTCAAACGGGGATTGCCATAAGGGCTTTCCGGTTTCAGACGATTCGATCGCCGCGAGGCGCTTGGCGTGTTCACGCATTTTTCGGGCAATCTCGATGAGAATGCGACCGCGTTCGATGGGTCGGCAATCCCGCCATGCCGGGAACGCTGCCTGAGCCGCATCGACGGCAGCATCGACGTCGCTTTCGTTGCCTGACGCAACTCCACCTATTCTTTGACCCGTGCGCGGATCATAGTTATCAAGATAAGTTCCCGAACGGGGCGGCACGGATGTTCCGCCGATAAAGTGGTCCAGCTTCACGCTCATAGAAGTCTCCCGGCCAGCCTTCGCGGGCGTTGTGCATTCTGGGCATGATGAAACAGTGTTGGGACCGATAGCGACGGCTTTTGAGCCGCTTCATCGATATATCACATACGTGATATAATGTTTCCAAGCATCAAGTTGCTATTGCACACAGACGTGCATGGCACGACCCTACGCGTATAAGAAAGTAGGGAGCGAAAATGCCGGAAGATTTCCGATCCAGAGCCGTGCTTTGGCCCAAGGGACATCTATACGAAGATTTCAGCGTCGGTCAGGTGATGAACCATCACTGGGGACGGACGATTGTGGAAAGCGACACGCTGCTTTTCACTACGCTTACCCTGAGCTTCAACCCTCTCTATTCCAACAGGGAGTTCGCGAAAGCGCATGGTCATCGCGACATCGTCGTGAACCCGCTGCTCGTCTTCAATACCGTTCTCGGTTTGAGCGTTGAGGATTGCAGCGAGATCGGCGGCCCTTTCGTCGGCGTCGGCAAGCTCACCTATCACGAGTTCGTTTATCCCGGCGACACATTGATCTCGCGCAGCACGACGGTTGCGTGCCGACTGTCCGAAAGCAATCCGGCAAACGGGATCGTGACCTGGCATACCGAAGGTTTCAACCAGAACGAGGTGCGCGTGATCGATTTTGAGCGCTCCAATCTGGTTCGGCGGCGCAACCCCAATGGAAAGGCTGCCTGATATGAAGCTGTCATCGCTCACAGGTCGGGATAATTATTTCGAGGACTTCAAGGCCGGTCAGGTTTTCCGGCACGCCCGCGGCAAAACCGTCGAGCCGCTCGAGAATGTTCTGATCACCAATCTCGTGATGAACACCGCGCAAGGCCATTTCAACGAGCACGCCATGCAGGCGTCGCCGTTCAAGCAGCGCATCTCATATGGCGGCGTCAATTTTTCGATCATCATGGGTCTCGCAAGTCAGGATACATGCGAAAACGCTCTGGCGGAACTCGGACTCGACAATATCAGGCTTCTGACGCCGGTCGTGCATGGGGACACGCTCTACGCCTATACCGAAGTGCTGGAGGTCAGGGACGCGGATCGCGATGACGCTGGCGAGGTGACGTTCCGTCACTACGGCGTGAACCAGCGCGACCAGCAGATTTTCCAGGGAGACCGTCGTGTGCTTCTCAAGCGGCGCAGCCATTGGGGCGACAAATGACCGAAGCCCTCCCATTCGGTACCCTGGCTGGTTTGCGCGTCCTTGATTTGACGCAGGCGCTTGCCGGTCCCTTCTGTACGCAGATACTGGCCGACCACGGCGCTGACGTTATCAAGGTTGAGCCACCGGAAAGCGGCGACATGGCACGTTTTTCGGGGCCCTTCCACCCCGCAGATACAGATCATAAGCAGTCGGGCTATTTCCACAGCATCAATCGCAACAAGAAGAGTGTCGTTATCGATCTCAAGGCACCAGCCGGTCGAGAGATATTCTTGAAACTTCTTCCTGATTTCGACGTGGTTGTCGAAAATTTCCGGACGGGAGTCATGGACAGGCTTGGCCTTTCCTACGAAACGCTGCGCGAGAGTAATTCGCGGCTCGTCTATGCGACGATCCGTGGCTTTGGCGACCCGCGAAGCGGATCAAGCCCCTATGTGGACTGGCCCGCCTTCGATGTTGTCGCTCAGGCGATGGGTGGAATGATGGGCGTCACCGGCGCGGATGAGCTGCATCCTGTGAAAGTCGGGCCCGGCGTCGGCGACACCATTCCGGCGCTTTATCTCACTATCGGTATTCTGGCTGCCGTGCTCCGCGCCAGAGCAAGCGGACAAGGCCAGTTCGTTGACGTTTCGATGCTCGATGCTGTTCTTGCCGTGAGCGAACGCATCGTGCATCAACGATCCTTCGGTAAGGTCATCGCCAAACCTGAAGGCAATCATCACCCTTTCATCGCGCCGTTCGGCATCTTCCCCGCCAGCGACGGACACGTCGCCATAGCCTGTTCAAATGATCGCTTTTTTCAGGATATGTGTGTCGCACTCGATTCAGAAGATCTTCTCGGCGATGCTTCACTTGCCACAATGGCTGCCCGCCGCTCCGGACGGCAGCATGTGATCGACATGGTCAGTGAACGCACCGCCCGCTTTACAAAAGCCGAGTTGACGAAGCGCCTCGGTGGCCGTGTCCCTTTCGGCCCTGTTTACAATATGGATGAGATCGCCTGCGATGCGCATTTCGTGGCGCGAGATATGCTGGCCGAGATCGAATTTCCGGGTATTCCCGAGAAGCTGCAAATTGCCGGGGTCCCTGTGAAGTTTTCCGAAACGCCTGGTCGTGTCGTTCGCCGGGGCCCGGATCATGGCGAACATACGGACGAAGTATTGCTGGCGGCGGGCTTTACCGCAGTCGATCTCGAAAAATGGCGCCATGACGGCATTGTTAAATGACTCACGACAGGACCTTCAGATGACCCAGAAACAACCCATGCGCCTTCGCCGCTCGCAACTCGCCGTTCCCGGCAGCAGCGAAAAGATGCTCATCAAGGCGGCGCAGTCGTCGGCTGATCACGTTTTCTGCGATCTCGAAGACGCCGTTGCGCCGTCGGCCAAGCCTGCCGCCCGCCACACAATCGTCGACGCGTTGAATTCGCTCGACTGGGGCAAGAAGACGCGCTGCGTCCGCGTCAACGATGTCGGTACGGAGTGGTGCTATGAAGACATCATCACGGTCGTCGAAGGCGCCCACGCCAATCTCGATACGATCATGCTGCCAAAGCCCATGTGCGCGGCGGATGTGCGGTTCGTGGACCTTCTCCTCTCGCAACTTGAAGCCAAGCTCAAAATCAAAAAGCGCATCGGCATCGAAATCCTGATCGAGGAAGTGCAGGCGCTGGCCTGCGTCGAGGATATTGCCAAGGCCTCGGCGCGCGTTGAAGCGATCATCTTCGGCATGGGCGACTATTCGGCGTCCCAGCAGATTGATATCCGCGAGATCGGCGGCGACAGCGGCTATCCGGGCGATATTTTTCATTATCCGCGTTTCAGGATCGCGATGGCTGCGCGCGCCGCCGGCGTCGATCCAGTCGACGGGCCGTTTGGCAATTTCAAGGATGACGAAGGTTATCGACGCGAATGCAAGCGTGGGCTTGCCCTGGGCTTTGTCGGCAAATGGGCCATTCATCCCTCGCAAATCGACGCTGCGATCGAGGTCTATTCGCCGCGACCCCAAGACGTCGCGCGCGCGCGTGAAATGGCCGAAGCCTATGCAAAGGCCACCGCAGAAGGGATCGGGTCGGTGAATGTCGGCGGCGTCATGGTCGATGCGGCGTCGATCCGTCTTCTATCGAACACCATCAGAAGGGCCGATCTGATCGGTATGTAGCCTATGCCGAGACGGAATGGGAGGCCGCAGGGAAACGTCATCAAATCGGCTGCGCGAACGCTCGAGGTCTTTGAGTATTTTCGTATCCATCAGCGACCGGCGACTGTTGGTGAAGTTGCGGCAGCGCTTGATCTGCCGCAGTCGAGCGCGTCGATGCTTTTGAAATCTCTCGTCGCTCTCAACTATCTCGATTACGAGCCGACCGCCCGGCGCTTCGTTCCAACCTATCGTGTAACGCTGCTAGGCAACTGGATACAGCCGTCACGCTACGAAAGCGAAGCTATCACGGAGATCATGGAAGCCTTGCGTCGCGAAACCGGGGAGACCGTCATGCTCGGCCTGCAAAGCGGCCCTCAGATACGGTATGTCCACATACTGGCGGCGAGCTACGCGGTGCAATTGACCGTCACGGTCGGAACCGTCCGACCCATGACGCTTTCAGCTGTGGGGCAAATACTACTCGGTCAGAAAACAAATACGCAGGTGAAGGCGATCATCCGCCGAAACAATGCCGACGTGGACAACGCGAGCCAGCGCGTCAAGGAAAGTGAATTTCTGAAGGAGATTGAGCTCATCCGCGAGCGCGGTTACGCCGAGAGCCGGGGAAAGATGACGCCTGGCGCAAACGTCATAGCGATGCTCGCGCCGAACGATGGCAACAGCCCACTTCTGGCGATCGGCATTGGCGGACCGATGCCGCGTATCGATCAACGACGTAAAACAATCATCGAGGTGATGCGGCAACACCTCGATCAGAAATAGAGAAAATACCAGGAGAACACACATGTTCGAGAAGCTGCCGGAAGTTCTGGTAAAGAACAAAAATATATCCTTCCGGTCGTCGGCCGGATTCATGGCGCGGCTTGAGGAGTCGACTATATGAATGAGCAAATAGCCACGGCGGCGGCCCGCAATCTGAGTTACCTGACCGAAGAACGCCTGATGATGCGCGATCTCGCGCGAAATTTTACGCGCGACGAAGTTACCCCGGTGGCGAACAGGCTCGATCCGGAGAAAGGCGACATTCCGCGCGAACTCATCGAGAAAATGGGCGACCTCGGTTTCTTCGGCATCCTCATTCCGGAAGAATTGGGCGGGCTTGGACTTGGCGCATTTGAATATTGTCTCGTGGCGGAGGAATTGGCGCGCGGCTGGATGAGCGTCGCCAGCATCATCGCCCGGGGCAATGGCTTCTATCGCGCTATTTCAGGAAGCGAAGGCGAGCGACGTGAAAAGACCGCAGCCATGGCGCGGGGACGTTATCTCGGAGCTGCTGCGCTCTCGGAGCCGCAGACGGGTTCCGATCTGTCGAGCGTCTCGTGCCGCGCGCGCCGGGACGGTGATGAATGGGTCGTCACAGGTAATAAATATTGGTGCACCTTTGCCGACGGCGCCGATTTTATCAGCGTCCTCTGCCGGATTGACGAGCCGCTCCCAGCTTCGGGAAGGCCCCGCACCGTCAGCGTTATCGTCGAGAAGCCGAAAGGCGAGCTTCCGAAAGGCGTAACAGGTTCCCCTATCCCGAAAATCGGCTATTTCGGCTGGAAGACGTGGGAGTTGCACTTCGACGAGGTGCGCGCCCCGGCACGCCGCGAAACCGGTGATGCGGAAGGCCGCGGCTTCCAAACCGCCGCCGCAGGTCTTGAGATCGCACGCGCGCACACGGCTGCTCGGTCGATCGGACTGGCGCAGGCAGCCCTCGATCATGCGATCGACTATGCCAAAGAGCGCGTTCAATTCGGCGAGCCTATTTCGAACTTCCAGGCGATCCGTTTCAAGATCGCCACGATGGCGACCGAGATCGAGGCCGCGCGACAGCTCATGTACTACACCTGCAATGAAATCGATGCCGGCAACCCGGTATCGGTGCAGACCTCCATGGTGAAATATTTTGCCTCGGAAATGTCAGAGCGGGTCACAAGCGAGGCAATACAGATTTTGGGGGGGGCCGGATTCACGACGCTGCATCCCGTGGAGCGGTACTGGCGCGACGCCAGGCTCACCAAGATATTCGAGGGTACCTCCGAAATTCAGCAGCGGATCATTTCGGATCGCCTGCTCGGTAAGCCGACGCGTGGAAAATAGCAACGCCAGCAAGTTTGTAGCCGCAGGAAACGGACACTTCGGAAAACGAGGGTCATGAGAGGGAGGGACCGAACGGATGGCGGAAAACATTGAAGGCGGCAAGCATGTCACGATGGACCTGTCTCGTCGCATCATCTCTTATGGAGATGCGGTGCTCGACGCCGCCACACTCACGGTCGCCAAGCAATGTATCCTCGACTGGTTCGCCGTGACGCTTGCGGGTTTCAATGAACCTGTGGCGCGCTTGCTGCGTGAAGAAATCGTCGGTAATTCGAGAGGGCAGGCGACGATCATCGGATCGGCGGCCAAGTGCGCGCCGACTGACGCGGCGCTCGTCAATGGTGCGACATCCCATGCACTCGACTACGACGATGTTCATCCTCTCGTTGGTCATCCGACGGTTGCCATACTGCCGGCGGTGCTCGCCGTTGCCGAAGCAGAAAATGCCTCAGGCGAAAAAGTCCTTCGCGCCTTTATAGCGGGCTACGAAGCGGCGGCTTTTGTCGGTTCCCTCGTCATGCCGTCGCATTATGATCGCGGATTTCATTCGACGGCGACATTGGGATCTTTCGGCGCGGCGGCAGCCGCCGGTCTTCTGCTCGATCTCGACGAAGAACAGATGGCGATGGCGCTGGGCCTTGCGGGCACACAGGCAGCGGGGCTGAAGTCGATGTTCGGCACCATGGCCAAACCATTTCACGCGGGCAAGGCGGCTGCCAACGGCGTTCTTGCGGCGCGCCTCGCCAAACGGGGATTCACCGCTCACCCGGGCGTACTCGAAGTACCGCAAGGGTTCGTCACCACGCAGAGCGACTGCGAGACCTTGCCGGACGGAGATTTCCAGCCTCGAAGCGGCAGGGTCGTCGATACGCTCTTCAAATTTCATGCTGCCTGCTATCTCACGCATTCGACCATCGAAGCTGTGAGTACCATTTGCCGGGATCAATCGCTGCTCCCGCACGACATAGAGTCGATCGACATCCACGTCGCGCCGGGACACCTCAAAGTCTGCAACATCCCCTCGCCGCGCACCGGTCTTGAAATGAAGTTCAGTCTCGCTCACGTCGCCGCTTTGGCCGCGACCGGCATCGATACGGCGACGATTGAAAGCTACTCGGATGAGAATGCAACCGACCCGGCTCTGATAACGATCCGGGACCGCATAACGGTTCATGGCGATCGCTCGCCAGGTACGGGGGCCGACATTCTGGTCAAGATGCAATCTGGTGAGTCTTTCACAGATCAGGTTGATGTCGGCATTCCAGACCGGGATATCAACCGCCAAGGCAAACGCCTTCTCCGCAAGTTTCGCAGTTTGACCGAACCTGTCATCGGCATCGAGCGCGCGGAAAGACTCCAGTTGCAGATCAACACGCTGGAAAGCGCTGCCAACATTCATCGAATGACAAACATAGAATAAGGAAACGCAGCGATATGTATGACTATGTCATTGTTGGAGCCGGATCGTCGGGATGCGTTCTCGCCAACCGCCTGTCTGAAGACGGACGTTGCCGGGTATTGCTGCTCGAAGCGGGTCCGAAGGATACCAATCCCTGGCTCAAGATTCCCGCCGGCCTCTCGCGCGTTTTCGTCCACCCGACACTCAACTGGGGCTATTCCACCGAACCTGAACCCCATCTGGGCAATCGCCGCATCTACTGGCCGCGCGGCAAAACACTCGGCGGCTCCAGCGCCATCAACGGCATGGCCTATGTGCGGGGACATCCGGGGGACTACGACGAATGGCGACAACTCGGCAATGAGGGCTGGTCCTGGGAGAACGTTCTTCCCTATTTCAAGCGGAGCGAGCGAAACGGGCGCGGCGCCAATGAATATCACGGCGGCGATGGCGAACTCTCCGTCACCGATCCCACGCTGAGACATCCTGCCTCGCAAGCCTTCGTGCAGTCAGCCGTCAGCGCCGGCATTTCTGCAATTGACGATTTCAACGACGGGCGTCAGGAAGGCGTCAGCTTCCTGCAATTTACGATCAAGGACGGTGTGCGTAATTCAACGGCGTCGGCTTTCCTGACGCCCGCAAAAAACCGAGACAACCTGACAATTGAAGTGGGCGCACAGGTGCAACGCATCCTGTTCGAGGGCAAGCACGCCACGGGCCTCATCTATCGGGTTGGGCAGGAAGAGCGTCAGGTTAAGGCGCGGGAAATCATACTTTCTGCAGGTGTTATCAATTCGCCGCAACTCCTGATGCTGTCCGGCGTTGGTCCGGCTGAACACCTTCGCGAACATGGCATCGATGTCGTCCACAATCTCGGAGGCGTGGGCGAAAATCTGCACGATCATATCTATGTTCACTATCGCTGCCGCGTGAACGCCGCTTTTTCGATCAACCAATATCTTCACGGCTGGCGGGTGTTGCCACACGTCCTTCAATACGCACTCCGCCAGAAAGGCATTCTGACGCTTGGCGCCTCGCAGGCCTGTGCTTTCGTTCGCTCCGGCGCTCACATCGACCGGCCCGATCTGCAAATCAATTTCAGGCCGATGAGTTCGGCCTTCACACCCGAAGGCAAGATAATGTCCGACCCTTTCCCGGGGGTCACCGCATCGGTTTCCCATCTACGACCGCAATCACGAGGACGCGTGCGCCTCAAATCGGCCAATCCGCTGGTCCCGCCGAGTATGCTCGCGAATTATCTGGCCGTTGACGAAGATCGTAACGCCCTGTTGGCCGGCCTGCACTGGATCCGCCGCATCTTTACCAGCAAGCCCATGGCAGACCACGTTCAGGAGGAAACAGCGCCCGGCCAGAAGATCCGGTCCGACGAAGAGATTCTGAATTTCATCCGTGACAATGCCCAATCCATGTATCACCCCGTCGGCACCTGCCGCATGGGGCATGATGAACTCGCGGTCGTCGATGACCGGCTGAGAGTTCGCGGGCTTCAGGGTTTGCGTGTCATAGATGCCTCGATCATGCCGGCCATCGTTTCCGGCAATACGAACGCTCCCTCGATCATGATTGCCGAGAAAGGCGCGGCGATGATTCTCGAGGATTTGTCGAAAGGCGGGATTGTCTGAATGACCATTCCATATGTGGAAGTTCACTCTGACGCACCCGGACCTTACCTCTTGCTGGTGCACGGCTTGCTCTCAAGCCGTGCTCAATGGCGAGCCAATCTCGCTGGCCTTCGGGCGTTTTGCCGACCGGTCGTCGTCGAACTTTGGGGGCATGGCCGCTCGCCGACGCCCGAGAACGCCGACGGTTACAGCGTTCGCAGCTACATCGATATCTTCGAGAAGATCAGGCAATCTCTTGGCGTCGAGCGCTGGCTGATCTGCGGTCAGTCCTTCGGCGCTAGCCTCACCATTCAGTATGCGCTGGCGCACCCCGACAGGATATTCAAACAGATTTTTACCAATTCAATCTCCGCCCTGTCAGCCCCCGGCGTGATGGGCAACGATGGGGAACGAGTCGTCCGCGCAGCGGCGTTGGAAAGAGGTGGAGCGGCAGCAATCGAGGCCCTTCCTTTCCACCCACGTCTGGCGCAGCGGTTCGCTCCGGACATCCAGCAGGAGATGATCGACGATGCCGCGCGGATTTCACCGACCGGAATCGCCAATGCCATGCGCTTTACCAGCCCCGAACTTTCTGTCATCGATCGCTTCGCCGATATCGACGTGCCGACACTCCTTATAAACGGCGTCTGGGAGAAGGCCTTTCAGCCATTGCGGAACCGCGCAGTCGAGCTTCTTCCCTCGCTCCAGGTGGTCGATGTCGAAGGTGGTCATTCCGTGAATGTTGAAGCGCCTGCTCTTTTCAACGAGGCGGTGGGCCGGTTTGTACGAAGCCTTCCCCTGTAGCTCATAGAAGATTTAAACCGGAGGAAATGGAAATGCTGAAGTGGAAGATTGGCGATGTAACCGTTACGAAGATTGTGGAGTCCGAGCTCGATAGCGGTCTCGAGTCTCTTATTCCAGAAGCGACACCTGAAGCAGTCCTGCCGATTTCCTGGATGAAACCGCATTTCATGACTGATGCCGGTGCGCTCAAATTGAGTTTTCATGCTCTCGTCATCGAAACACCGACGCGCAGAATACTTGTCGACACCTGCGTGGGTAACGACAAGCCTCGCGCAGCGGTTCCCTTTTGGGATAAGCTTCAGCTTCCATTTCTACAAACCCTCGAACGTGCTGGTTTTACGCGTGACAATATTGACACCGTCGTCTGCACGCATCTGCATATCGATCACGTCGGCTGGAACACCATGCTCGTTGAGGGAAAGTGGCAGCCGACCTTTCCTAAAGCCAGATACCTTATGGGCCGAACGGAATTTGATTATTGGAAGACCGAAGCGGAGCATTCTTCGCCGGATGAGGTATTCGGCGCATTGCAGATTGCGGTCTTTTCCGATTCCATCAGGCCGGTTTTTGAAGCCGGTCTCGTCGATCTGGTCGAGACCAATCATCGGATCTGCGAAGAAGTTTGTCTGGTGCCCAGCCCCGGACACACGCCGGGCCATGTAAGCGTTCGCATTGCATCCAAGGGGAAAGAGGCTCTCATCACCGGTGATTTTGTTCACCATCCCTGCCAGCTTGCTCACCCCGACTGGGCAGCGAGCGTTGACTACGACCGATCTCAGTCCACCCACACACGTGAAACGCTTTTTGCGGAACTATCCAGAGATGCGACGCTGGTCATCGGGACGCATTGGGCGGGCGTGACGGCTGGCCGCATCATTCGCGACGGCACAGCCTATCGGCTTGAGACGTGAACAACGTTCGATCTCAATTGCCAAAGACCGATTCCAAGTGAGAAAAGGACCACATGTCGCTTGCGACATGTGGTCCCGATGGCTGCACCCACATTCACTGCTTGGGAGTTGCTGCAATGTTGCAGTCGATCTGCCAGTTGGCAAGTTCGGTTCGTGCCTGCGCCAATGATGTGAACAGGGTTTCGTTCAGCAATTCGTCACGCAAACGAGGGGCTCAGGTCAAAAGCGCTGAACCTGTCCCGACCTGTTTCTGGCCTCTTTCTGGACGAATTATCAATTTTTTCGAACGGGGAGGTTATGTAATTCCGCATCGACGCCTCATTCTTTCCTCAAGAACCGTGATCGGCACGAACCGGCAAGAGCCGGCAAGGCGGGCAGGAGGAGGAAGCGATGGACTTGGAGCGCAAGCCGGGGGAAACCCCGAGCAAATCGGAGATCTGTTCCTATTTCGATCCGTCAGACGGCACATTGGACAGACGTGTCTTCGCCGACCAGGCGCTATACGATCTGGAATTGAAGAACATCTACGCCCGCGCGTGGAACTTCATGTGTCACGAGAGCCAGATTCCCAATATCGGCGATTATTTCATCACCTATATTGGAGAAGATCAGGTCATCGTCGTCCGCGACAAGCAGGGCGATGTGCAGGTGCTGCTTAATACCTGCCGTCATCGCGGTAACGCGCTCTGTCGCGCCGAGCGGGGCAACGCCAAGTCCTTCGTCTGCTCCTATCACGGCTGGAACTATGACCTGAATGGCGACCTCATCGGCGTTCCCGGTCTCTCATCCTATTACCGCAAGGACTTCGACAAATCGCAATGGGGCGTGACGTGCCACTGAGATTTTCGTCCAGAAGGATTTAGAGTCCGGCCCTATGGAAGGGAGACGGACGATGAAGAGGCAGCGTTTTACGGAAGAGCAGATCATCGGGGTCTTGCGGGAACACGAGGCCGGCGCGAAGGCGGCGGACCTGGCTCGCAAGCACGGGATCTCGGAAGCGACGCTTTACAACTGGAAGGCCAGGTATGGCGGCCTCGACGTGTCGGAGGCCCGACGGCTGAAGGCGCTGGAAGACGAGAACGGGAAGCTGAAGCGGTTGCTCGCCGATGCGGTGCTCGATGCGTCTGCTCTTCGCGAGCTTCTGGCAAAAAAATGGTAGGGCCCGCCGCCAAGCGAGAGGCTGTCGCTCATCTGCGCGAGAGGTTCCAGATGAGCGAGCGCCGGGCCTGCTCCGTGATCGCGGCAGACCGCAAGATGATCCGGTACCGCTCCTGTCGGCCGCCTGAGGCGGCGCTGCGGTCGAGGTTGCGCGAACTGGCCAATGAACGGCGCCGCTTCGGTTACCGTAAGCGATGTTTCGTTCACACCTTGACTGGATAATTCCAAGGGAGCAGATCTTTGATCTGGCTTTGCTTGTGTCCGTTGACGATCCTGGTAAGGACATTAGTGAGCCAGGC
>WBZO01004064.1_pt1 | contig 16162 bp, 18 predicted proteins | sample 5204261 | NCBI WGS metagenome assembly WBZO01 (sample SAMN12412400, study PRJNA552823) | activated sludge metagenome | isolation source: activated sludge from anammox sidestream of wastewater treatment plant... | place: USA: North Carolina | collected 2017-09 | reverse complement strand
GTCCAGCGCGCGGTAGTGCGCGAGGCGACGGTTGGCATACGTGATCGAGTCGTACGCCAGCCAGCACGTGCCGAGCAGGGTCACGGCGATCATCGCGGCCGCCTGCCACGGCGGCGGGAGCAGCGCCCACGACACCACCGCCGCGCCGATGAGCCCGAGGCCGAGCCGCGCGAGGACGACGCCGCCCCGTCGGTTCGCGTCGTCCCAGACCCGCCGGTCCGCGAACGTGGCACCAATGCGGATGCCGTACCACGGGTTCGGGCCGATGCCGCGCATCCCGCGCCCCAGCGCCCAGAACAGCACGCCCACCGCGCCGAACAGCAGCAGGATGCCCGTGGACTCGCTCATCGCGGCCCCCCCTCGCCCGGGTGGCGCAGCGCAAGACGCAGCGGCTCCCCGGCGCGCTCGATGGGTTCCGCCTCACCGGCTTCGAGCAATACGTCGAAGTGGCCGATGATCTCCGTCATCGCCTGGCCGAGGCGTTCCGCGGGCAGGCGCGGGAACAACGCCCGCGCGACCTCGAAGGCCGTGCTGGCGCCGTGGCCCGCAAGGTGGCGGTGCACCTGCCGCGCGCGCCGCGCGTGGTGCGTGCGCCAGCGGTCCAGGTAGACCGCCGGGTCGGGCATCACCTCGCCGTGGCCGGGGTAGACGGTGCGAGGCCTGAGCACGGCGACCGCCTCCACGGAGCGCAGGAACGGCGGGAGCGAGGGCCAGCGCGACGCCGTCGGGTTGCCGGACACCGCGCCGGGGAAGTGCAGGCCGGGCGTCGGGATCGTCGTGGGCAGCAGCGTGTCGCCGGAGAAGAGCGCGCCGTCCTCCTGACACCACGCGACGAGGTTGCCGGGTGTGTGGCCGGGCGCTGCGACCAGGCGCAGCGTGCGCCCGTCCGCGAGCGCCCACGTCTCGTGCTCCTCGGCGGCGTCGATGGCGTCCGCCGGGCACGGCTCCCACGTCCCGCCGCGCGCCCCGCGCCAGGCGGCGAGGCGTTCGACGACCTCGGGCGGGCAGCCGTGGCGCTCGTACTCGGCGAGCCGCAGCGCGCGCTGCGCCTGCAGCCCGCCGAGGCCGGCCGCGACCGCCTCGATCCCAGCGCGCCCGACGACGATGCGCGCGCCTGCCGCTGCCCACTGGAACGCGAGCGCGGCGTGGTCGATGTGCTCGTGCGTGACGATGACCGCGCGGACCTGCTCCGGCGCGAACCCGTGCGCCGCAGCCTGTGCGACCGCGAGCGTCCACGCGTCACCCTCGGCGACCTCGACGCCAGCGTCGATCAGCAGCCACCCGCGCCCGTCGCCCGCCTCCGCGAGGCTGAGCGCCCACACGTTGTTCTCACCGAGGACGATGCGGGCAGGTGAGCGGGAGGTCACCGCCGGCCGGCGGCGCGCGGTGACTCCGCGAGCCGCATCAGGTACGCGCGGACGTACTCCTCGACCGATAGCCCCTCGTGCGCCGCCCGCTCGACGAGTGCGTCGTAGGTGTGCTGAGGCAGATCGCGGATGGTGATCGACACCACGGGGCTACTCCAGTTTCGCTCCGGCGCGGGCCATGAGGTAGTTGCGCAGGAGCGTGAGCGCCTGGAGGACGGCGCGGCGCTTCGCGGCCTCGCGGCCCTGGTAGTAGCGGCTGAGCGAGTACTCCATCCGCTCGCCGTCGTAGAGCGCGATGTGCATCGTCCCGGGGGGCTGGCCCTCCAGTTCGTTGCCGCCGGCGATGCCGGTGATGCCGAGCCCGAGGTCGGCGCGCAGCTTCTCGCGCGTGGCCTTCGCCATCGCCTCGGCGGTTTCGCGGGAGATGACGCCGTGCATCGCGGGGATCTCAGCGGGGACGCCCTGGATGATCTTCGCCTCGGTGGCGTAGGTGACGAGGGAGCCGTGGAAGTAGTCGGAGGCGCCGTCCACGTCCGTGATCGCGGAGGCGATCGCGCCGCCGGTCGCGCTCTCCATCAGCGCCAGCGTCAGCCCCTGCTCACGCAGCATTTCGCCGACCGCGGCCTGGATGCTCTGCTCGTCCACGCCCCACACGTTCGGCCCGAGGATGGCGCGGGCGCGTTCCTCCATCGGCCGGATCAGCGTCCATGCCTCCTCGCGCGTCGCGGCCTTCGCCGCGATGCGTGCGTGCACGCCGTCCGCGCGGTGGTAAATGCCGATCGAGGGGTTCGTGGACTTCAGCAGCGGCGACAGCATCTCGTCCACCACGCTCTCGCCGAGGCCGGTGGTCTTGAGGGTGCGAGCCACGAGGATCGAGTCGGAGCGACGCTCCAGTTCCGGGGCGACCTCGTGCTCCCACATCCGGGTCATCTCCGCCGGAGGCCCGGGCATCACGACGATGACCTTGCCGTCGCGCTCCACCCACCAGCCGGGGGCGGTGCCGCGCGGGTTCGGGATCGCGCGCGCGGAGGGGATGAGCATCGCCTGCTTCAGGTTGCGCTCCGGCATCGCCGCCTGCCCCGGCCGGTTCATCCAGCGCGCACGCAGGTGCGCCTCCTGCTCCGGGTCGACGGCGAGCGTCTCGCCGAGGACCTCGCCCACGGTCTCGCGGGTGATGTCGTCCTCGGTGGGGCCCAGGCCACCGGTGATGAACGTGATGTCGGAGCGGCCCCACGCCCGCCCGATCACCTCGCGCATGCGGGCGGGGTTGTCCCCCACCTGCGAGGCGTAGAGGAGGTCGATGCCGTACTCCGGCAGGTGGCCGGCGACGAACGCGGCGTTGGTGTCCACGATCTCGCCGAACAGGATCTCCGTGCCGACCGAGACGATCTCCGCGCGCATGCTCGCCACCCCTCGCCGGACAATGCCGTCAGACCTCGTGCGCGCCGAGGATACCGCGCTCGGGCGCTCCCGGACGGGTGAGCGCGGTGGGGCGGGGTGGCCGGGGAGCGCGGTGGCACGCACAATGACTCGGGCGCGCCGGGAGGCCTCGGCGCGGCGGACAGGCGAGGGAGCGGGCTGTGGTTTCTGAGATCTTCGATGCGTCCCAGTGGGAGACGGTGCCGGGGTTCACGTTCCAGGACATCACCTACCACCGCACCCCTGACCGTCGGGTGGTGCGCATCGCCTTCAACCGGCCGGAGGTGCGCAACGCCTTCCGCCCGCAGACGGTGGACGAGCTCTACACGGCGCTCGACCACGCCCGCGTGAGCAGCACCGTGGGCTGCGTGCTCCTGACCGGCAACGGCCCCTCGCCGAAGGACGGCGGCTGGGCCTTCTGCTCCGGCGGCGACCAGCGCGTCCGTGGCAAGGCGGGCTACGAATACAAAGGCGAGGACGGCGAGGTCGACCCGGCCACCCTCGGTCGCCTGCACATCCTGGAGGTCCAGCGGCTCATCCGCTTCATGCCGAAGGTGGTGATCGCCGTGGTGCCCGGCTGGGCGGTGGGCGGCGGCCACAGCCTGCACGTGGTGTGCGACCTGACGATCGCGAGCGCGGAACACGCCCTGTTCAAGCAGACCGACCCGGACGTCGCCTCGTTCGACTCGGGTTACGGCTCCGCGCTGCTCGCGCGGCAGGTCGGCCAGAAGCGCGCGCGCGAGGTGTTCTTCCTCGGCATCAACTACTCGGGGCAGGACGCCTTCGAGATGGGGATGGTGAACAAGGTCGTCCCGCACGCGGACCTGGAGAAGGTGTCGCTGGAGTGGGCGCGGATCATCATCGGCAAGAGCCCCACGGCGATGCGGATGCTGAAGTACGGCTTCAACCTGCCGGACGACGGCATTCTTGGCCAGCAGCTCTTCGCCGGCGAGGCGACCCGCCTGGCCTACGGCACGGACGAGGCCGTCGAGGGCCGCGACGCGTTCCTGCAGAAGCGCCCCCCCGACTACTCGAAGTTCCCCTACCACTTCTAGCAGGGTCGCTCGCCGCGACCGGCAGGGGCTGCCGCCGTCCGGCCCGGGACTCCTCGGGCCTCATCTCCGCTCGTCCTGAGCCTGTCGAAGGGCGTGGACTGACCGCGTCGTCGGTTCGACAGGCTCACCGCGAGCGGGAAGGGGAGTTGGGGGGCAGCGACGCATCCGGCCCGTCGCGGCAGCGACCGGGGCCAAGCCGTGATGGGGTGGAACCCCATCACATCTCATCCCCCTCCCCGCGCCGGGGAGGGGGTAGGGGGAGGGGCCGCCCCACGGAAGCCTCGATCGTTGCGAATCGCGCTGAGGGCGAGCGCTACGCCTTCTTCGCGGGTAGGTTGCTCAGGAACTGGTGGATCCAGGTCGCCGCGCGCTTGCCGTCCGCGATGGCGGTGACCACGAGGTCCGCGCCGTTCACCACGTCGCCACCGGCGAAGATGTACGGCACGTTCGTCTGGCCGGTGCGCTCGTTCACCTTCACCAGCCCCCAGCGATCCGTCTCCACGGGCGCCTGCTGCGCGAACTCCGCGTCCGCGCCGTAGCCGACCGCGATCACGACCGCCGAGGCGGGGACGGTGTACTCCGACCCCTCCACCTGGATCGGGCTGCGTCGCCCACTGGCGTCCGGCTCGCCGAGCTCCATGCGCACCAGTTCCACCGCCTGCACGTTGCCGTTGGCGTCGCCGATGAAGCGCGTGGGCGTGGTCAGGTAGGCGAAGGTCACGCCTTCTTCGCGCGCGTGGGTACGCTCCTCCGCGCGGCCCAGCATCTCCGCCTCGGTGCGGCGGTAGACGCAGGTGACCTGCGTGGCGCCGAGGCGGACGGCGGTGCGGACGCAGTCCATGGAGGTGTCGCCGCCGCCGATGACCACCACGTCCGTGCCCACGGCCGGGCGCTCACGGAGGTGCGGCGGGAGTTCGTCCGGGCGCAGGTTGCCGCGCACCAGGAAGTCGGTCGCCGGGTAGACGTTCGCCAGCTCCTCGCCCGGCACGCGCAGCGGGTTGCCCACGCCGGCGCCGGTGCCGATGAAGATCGCGTCGAACTGCTGGTCGTCGTGCAGCTGGGCGAGCGTGACATCCGCGCCCACCTTCGTGTTGTTCACGAAGGTGATGCCCATGTCGCGCAGCGACTGGAGCTTTTCGTCCAGGATTTCCTTGCTCATCTTGAAGTTCGGGATGCCGTAGCGGAGCACCCCGCCCGGCTCCGGCCACATGTCGAAGATGGTGCAGGAGTGACCGCGCGCCTGGAGCTCCTCGGCGACGCTGAGGCCCGCCGGGCCGGAGCCGACGATGGCGACGCGCCGGCCGGTGGAGGGCAGCGTGAGGCGCACCGGGAACCGGCCGAGCGTGCGGCGCTGGTTGTCCGCGATGAACGACTCCAGCCGGCCGATGGCGACCGGCGGGTGCAGGTTGCCGTCCGGGCGGATTGCGAAGCCCACCACGCAGGCGCCCTCGCAGAGGGACTCCTGCGGGCAGAGGCGGCCGCACATCTCCGGCAGGGTGGAGGTCTCCCGGAACTTCTCTGCCGCCCCCAGCACGTCGCCATCCTCCAGGCGCTTCAGCGCGCCCGGGATGTCGTTGTGGACGGGGCACGCCTCCATGCAGGGCGCGGAGGGGCAGTCGATGCAGCGGGCGGCCTCCACCAGGGCGGCGCCCATGTCCATCAGGAGATACGTCTCGTCAAAGTTGCGGACGCGGTCGGCCGGTGCCTGCTTGGGCACGGGCTGCCGGGGGATGTTCAACCGGTCGTTGATGATCCGCGTCTGGTCGTTCATGGCCTCGCTGGGTCTCCGTTGAGGAAGCCTAGATCCCGGGTGTGATCGGGCAGGGTAACACCGGCGTTACAGGGCGTGAGACCTCTCACGTATGCGTGAGGCGCGTCCGCGCCACACGTCGCTAGGAGGTGTGCTTCCGCAGCGCCTCGATGCTCGCCTGCGCCCGCTCCACCTGTGCGCGTGCGAGCGCGGCGAGCGTCTCCGCCTCCCGCCCCGCGACGGCGACGGGCTCGCCGAGGCGGTCGCCGGCCGTCTCCAGCGCGGCGGCGGCCCGCTCGCCGAGCGCGGCGAGGTGCTCGCGTAGCGGCGCGAGGCGCATCTCGTGCGCGGCGTGCATCGCGCGGCCGCGGATGCGGCGCAGGTCGACGGCGGAGGCCACGTCCACGGCGGCGCCGGAGGCGCGCGCCTGGGCGCGCTCCAGCAGGTGCAGGATCTCGACGTCCATGCCCACCATCAGCGACAGGTCGTGCTTCAGCGTCCAGCCGGCACGCTCCGTGGCGCGGTAGGCGCGGGTTTCCGGGAGTCGCTCTGCGGTCTCCAGCAGGGCCTGGCGGGCCTCCCGGAACTCGCGCGCGAGCGTGGCGGGGTGGAAGGGGGAACCCTCGGTCATGGCGCACCTCTGACGGCGTGGCGGCAGTGTCCGCCCGCGATGCCGCCATCATACGGAAGAGGGCGGCGTCCGTGCTCTGCTATCCTCGCGCATCCCACACCAGCAGCGGAGGTCATGGCGTGCAGGACGGGACCGAGTCGGCATCGGCGGCGGCTGCGGCGGTACACGGCGTGGCGCAGCGCATCCGCGAGAACGTGGAGCGCGTGATCGTCGGCGCGGACGAGGCGGTGACGCTGGTCCTCGTGGCGATCCTCGCGAACGGCCACGTGCTGCTGGAGGACGTGCCCGGCACCGGCAAGACGACGCTGGCGCGGGCGTTCGCGCGATCGATCGGCGGCACGTTCCGCCGCATCCAGTTCACGCCGGACCTGATGCCCACGGACGTGCTGGGCCTGAACTTCTACTCCCAGAAGACGGGCGAGTTCGAGTTCCGCTCCGGCCCGATCGTCGCGAACGTGGTCCTGGCGGACGAGGTGAACCGCGCCACGCCTCGCACGCAGTCCGCGCTGCTGGAGGCGATGGAGGAGCGGACCGTCACCGTGGACGGTGAGACGCGCACGCTGCCGCGCCCGTTCGTGGTGCTGGCCACGCAGAACCCGGTCGAACTCGAAGGCACGTTCCCGCTGCCGGAGGCGCAGTTGGACCGCTTCCTGGTGCGGATGAAGATGGGCTATCCCACCCGCGCCGCGGAGGCCGAGATCATCCGCCGCTTCGAGCAGACCTCGCCGCTGGAGACGCTGGAGCCGGTCGTCGCTGCGGAGGAACTCGCGGCGCTGTCGCCGCGCCTGACGGCGATCCACGTCGAGCCGGCGGTGATCGAGTACGTCGTCGCCCTCACCCAGGCGACGCGCGATCACGCTGCGTTCGACCTCGGCGCGTCGCCGCGCGCCTCGCTGGCGCTGTTCCGCGCCGCCCGCGCCCGCGCCGCCATCGAGGGGCGCGACTACGTCCGGCCGGACGACGTGAAGTCGATGGCGCATGCCGTCCTCGGCCATCGCCTCCTGCTCTCCAGCAACACCCGCCTCCGCGGCCGCACCGCAGACGACGTGCTGGACGAGATCCTGATGGAGGTACCCGTCCCGATCGCCGAGCAGGCGTAGCGGGAGAGATCGAGGCCGCCCGTGCGCACCCTGATGACGGGGTCGTGGCTGCTGGGGTCGCTTCTGCTGGCAGGGGCGGGCTTCGCCGCGGAATCCGTCACGCTGATCTCGATCGCCGCGCTGGTGTTCGGGACGGGTGGTGCGGCGCGTCTCTGGACGCGGCTCTCCCTCGAGCGGGTCACGTTCAGCCGTCGTCTCTCCGAGCACCGCGCATTCGTCGGTGAGTCGGTGGACGTGCAACTGGCCGTGGAGAACGGCAAGACGCTGCCGGTGCCGTGGATGGAACTGCGGGAAACGCTGCCGCGCGGGATGCCGGCGAACGCCCGCACGAACATCGGCCATGCGGCGAATACGCAGGTGCTGACGCGCTCGACCGCGCTGGCGGGGAACGACCGCATCGAGTGGCCCGTGACGCTCCGTGCGGTGCGGCGCGGCTACTTCCGGGTGGGGCCGGGCCGGCTGCGCTCGGGCGACCTCTTCGGGTTCTTCGAGCGCGAGGAGCCGGTCGGTCACCCGGCGGACGTGGTGATCGTGTACCCGCGCGTCTATCCGCTCACCGATCTCGGTTTGGACAGCGCTCGCCCCTTCGGCGACCTGCGCGGCGGCAGCCGCATCTTCGAGGATCCGAGCCGCGTGGCCGGTGTGCGCGACTATGAGCCGGGCGACGCGATGCGGCGGATCGACTGGTACGCCACGGCCCGCCTCGGGCGGTTGCAGTCGCGGCTGTACGAGCCGAGCCGGTCGCAGTCGCTGATCGTGGCGCTGAACATCCCGACGTTCGAGCACTCCTGGCAGGGCTCCGACCCGGTGCTGCTGGAGCGCGGCATCGCCGTCGCCGCGTCGGTGGCGAGGTGGGCGGTGGATGCGAACTACTCGGTTGGTCTGGTCGCGAACGGCTCGTTTCCGGACGCCGACCGCACGATCTTCCTCGGCGCGGGGCGGCGGCCGGACCAGCTGAACCTGATCCTGGAGGCGCTGGCCACCGTCACCGCCTTCACCACCTCCGCGATGTCCGCGGCGCTGGAGGATCCCCGCCACCCGTTGCCCGGCGGCGCCACGGTGGTCGTGGTGGCGGCCGTGATGACGGAGGACCTGGCCGCCACGCTTCAGCGGCTCCGCGCCGAGGGGCGGCGCATCCACGTCCTCAAGACCTCGCCCGGTGCGTGGCAGCAGTCGCTCGACCGCATCCCCGTCACCGATGTCGCCTCCACGATGGCGGTGCTCGAGCGCGAGGCGATCGAGGCGGGCATCATGGCCGCGCCGGAAACGGTGATGCCGTGATCCGGTGGCGTCAGCCCTTCCTCGATGCCCTGTTCGTCGCCACCGAGGCGATCGTCTGGTTCATGGGCTTCCGCATCTTCGCGATGCTGGCGGAGCGCGCCCACCTTCAGGACCTGGAACGGCGTCTGGTCCTTGGGGTGGGCGAAGGACAAGTCGGGCCGGACGAGGTACGGGAGGCGCTGGCCGTGCTGCGCGAGGCGTCGGGCGCGCCGGCCGGGCCGGGGCTGCTGCTCGTCCTCGTGGTGGCGGGGACGGCGTTCGCGGTGATGCGCGCGGTGACGCGGGCGAAGATGGAGCCGGCCACCGCGGCAGTGGTGCTGCTCGCCGGGAGCGTCGCGGCGCTCAACCTGTTCCTGCACCTGGCGATCAGCGGCGACGTGCGCATCTGGGACGTGAGCGGGTTCATCGGCTTCCTCGCCGACCCCTCGCCGCACTTCGCGCAGGGCGTGGATCTCGTCGCGTTCGTGCGCGACCCGGACGTGAGCGGCCTGCACGGCGGCACGATGACGGGCGTGTTCGCCGGCTTCGTCGCGATGTGGCTGCGCTTCGTGGTGGCGGCGCGCGGCACCGTGACGTTCGAGCGCGTCCTGCGCTCCTTCACGATCGGCTTCATTGTCGCGCTCGGGCTGGTCGCCTCCGCCGCGCTCGCCGACCTCGGCGGGCTCGCGCGGTTCACCGTGCCGCAGTTCATCCTCGGCGCGCTCGGACTGGCGGTGGCGCATCACGCGCGCGCTGCGATGACCGAGGGCGAGCGGCGCGAGGCGGCGTGGGCCTCCGCTCTCGGCGGCACGGTCGCGATGCTCCTCGGCGGGTCGGTGATCGTCGGCGTGGCGGTCTACCTGAACATCGGCGCGGGGCTGGAGGTCGGCGGGGGCCTCGCGCTCCGCGCGTTCCAGGCGGTGCTGGCGGTCGTGGTGATCCCGATCTTCTGGGTGCTGGAGGTGATCTTCCGCTTCCTGCTTCCCGACACCGTGCATACGAACGTGCTGGAGCGCATCTACGAGTTCCAGTTGATCCCGGAGGACGCCGAGCGGCCGGAGGGCGACGGCCTGAGCCTGCCTCGGGCGGTGGGTAACGGCGCGAAGTTCTTCGCCGTGGTCGCCTTCGGCTGGGTCGCCTACCGCGTGGCGCTGCTCCTCTTCGGCCGCCGGGGCCGCGGGCGCGAGCTGATCGAGGCACACAGCGGCCTGGGGAGCGCGGAGCCGGCCGGGTTCCGCGAGATCCTGCAGGGCATACTCCCCGGCCGTCGCTCGACCCCTCGCGCGGAGTGGGCGAACGCACAGCCGATCTACCGGCTCTTCCTCCGCACGCTGCGGGATGCGGACGACCGCGGCCTCCGACGCCTGCCCGGCGAGACGCCGTCCGAGTTCGGCGTGGTCGCCGCGAGGACGCTCGATGGCCCCGTGCTGACCTCGGTCGGGGTGGCGTTCGACCGAGCGCGCTACGGCCGTCACCTCCCCGCGGGCGACGAGGTCGCGCGGCTGGAGGGTGAAGTGGCGGCGTGGGAGCAGGCCGTCCCGGCGACGCCGGAGCTGCGGGAGCGGGTCGCCGGGTCGCGCCATATCAGCCGTGATGACGCGTTCGCCCTCAAGATCGAACTCGCGAAGCGACAGGATCGGGCGGATGCGGAGCGGATGGGGCCCACGCTGGACGACTTCTAGCGGTTGCGGGGCGCGGCGCGGCGGGCGTAGCCTGACGGCGTGTGATTCCCGGGCGGGGTCGCGCGGAGAGCACGAATGCTGGCCCGAGTAGGCATCTTCGACTCCGGCGTGGGCGGCCTGACCGTGGCCGCCGCGCTGCACCGGCATCAGCCGGCCCTCGAAATCCGCTACGTCGCGGACACCGCCTTCTTCCCGTACGGCAGCCGCGAGCCCGAAGAGATCGCCGAGCGCTCCGTCGCCGTGGTCGCCGACCTCGTCGCGGCCGGGATGAACGCCATCGTCGTCGCCTGCAACACCGCCACCTCCGCCGCGCTCGAACGGCTGCGCGAGGTGTTCGACCTCCCGATCGTCGGCATGGAGCCGCCGCTGAAGCCGGCCGTGGAGCGCAGCCGCAGCGGCCGCGTGGTGGTACTCGCCACCCCCGGGACGGTGCGAGGTGAGCGGCTCGCCCGCCTGCAGGAGCGCCACGCCGGGGAGGCGCGCGTCTGGAACATCCCCATGCCTGGCCTCGCCGACCTCGTCGAGGCCGGCGAGATCGAGGGTCCGCGCGTGGAGCGCATGCTGCGGGACGTGCTGGAGGGGCCGGTCGCGGAGGGCGCGGACGCGGTGGCGCTCGGCTGTACGCATTACGGCTGGCTGCGCCCGCTGATGGCGCGCGTGCTGCCGCCCGAGGTGGAGGTGGTGGACGCCGCCGAGGCGGTCGCGCGCCGCACGCTGTTCGTGCTCGACCAGGCGGGCCACCACATCGACACGCTGGCGCCGGAGCGCGAGGTGCTCTGTTACGCTACGGGTGACGCGGCCGCGCTGGAACAGACCGTGGAGCGGCTGCGCGCCGCAGGCGCCGATCTGCCGCCGATCCGCGTGGCGAGGCCTGTCGGCTAGCGCCCGAGGGAGACCATGACGACCGCCGCCGCCACCTTCCGGGACAAGTTCCGGGACGCCTCTACCCGCAACGAATCGCTGCTCTGCGTGGGGCTGGATCCCGACCCGACGAAATTGCCGGCCGGCCTGACGACGCGCGAGTTCCTCTTCGGCCTGGTGGACGCCACCGCCGACCTGGTCGCCTGCTACAAGCCGAACATCGCCTTCTTCGAGCCCGACCTGGCGGAGGGCATCACGCTGCTCCGCGACCTCATCGCGTACATCCCGTCGGATGTGCCGGTGCTGCTGGACGCGAAGCGCGGCGACATTGGCCACACGGCAGAGGCGTACGCGCGCGCGGTGTTCGACTCGCTGGGGGCGGACGCGGTCACCCTCAACCCGTACCTCGGCCGCGACAGCCTGGACCCGTTCCTGCGCCGGGCGGACCGGCACGCCTTCCTGCTCTGTCGCACCTCCAACGCCGGAGCGGTCGACCTGCAGGATCTGCAGGTGGAGGGGCACCCGCTCTATGAGCGTGTCGCCTACCTCGCGAACCAGTGGAACGAGCACGACAACATCGGCCTGGTCGTGGGCGCAACCTACCCCGCGGAGGCCGCCCGCATCCGCGAGATCTGCCCGGACATGCTCTTCCTGATGCCCGGCGTCGGCGCCCAGTCGGCGGAGGTCGCTGCGGCGGTGCAGGCGGCACTGGACGCGCGCGGGGGCGGGATCATCGTGAACGCCTCGCGCGGCGTCATGTACGCGCCGCCGCGCGAGGGCGAGCGGTGGGCGGACGCCTCGCGCCGCGCGGCGACCGACCTGCGCGACGAGATCAACCGCGCCCGCGCCCGCTGAGGCCGGGACGCACCTCGATGCCCCCGGAGGCCGCGCCGACCCCGCCACTCGACCCCATGGACCTCCGCATGGGGGACGTGCTGCGGCTGCGGAAGCCGCACCCCTGCGGCGGGTACGAGTGGGAACTGGTGCGGCTGGGGGCGGACATCGGCCTGCGCTGCCTGGCGTGTGACCGTCGCGTGATCCTCGACCGGCCCACGCTGCGGAAGCGGATGAAGACGTTCGTGTCGCGCGGCGCTGCGCTCGATCCGGCCGTGGAGCGGGCGCTGTACGGGAGTGAACTGGCCTGAACCTGGGTGCGTGCGGGGCCCGTTCGTTGACGCCCTTTCCGGGCCGTTCCTACACTCGAAGTCCGCTCATCGAGCGTCATGCCGCCGTCATCGGGCGGCCCCGGGGGTCTCCGTTGCGAGAACTGATCATCGACTCGATCCGCGTCGGGCTCCGTCACTACCGCCGTGTGGTGGTGCTGAAGGAGAAGGAAGCGGACCGCTACCTGACGATCTGGGTGGGCGCGGACGTGGCGGACGCCATTGCGCTGCGCCTGCAGGACGTGCAGGTGCCCCGGCCCCAGTCTCACGACCTGATGCTGTCGATGATCCAGGGGCTCGGCGGCTCGGTGACCTCCGTGGAGGTCACCGACCTGCGGGAAGACACCTTCTTTGCCACGATCCACGTTGACCAGGCCGGACAGGACCTCGCCGTCGACTCGCGGCCCTCGGACGCGATCGCGCTGGCGGTGCGCGCCGGGGTGCCGATCTACGTCACGGACGACGTGATGGACCGGGCCGGCGTCATCCTGGACGAGGACCCGGAGGCGGACGAAGAGGGCGCGAAGCCGGTCCCGCCGACCCCCGAAGAACTCGAGAAGCTCGCTGTCTTCCGCGACTTTGTCGCCGGCCTCGACCTGGACGACCTCGGCAAGAACGAGGGGTAAGCGCCGCCGTCCCGGCGGAGCAGGGTGGATTCGTGCAGCCGCTCACAAGTCGGTTGATCCACCGATCTCAGGGTGATAGGGTTCCACGCGGCCCGGAGAACAGCGGTTGCGCGAGCGGGCCATGTTGAATTCACCAGCGTTCGAACTCGTGGGGGTCGGGGCGTCGCTCGCCTTCTGGATTGTGGGCGGGGCGCTGCTGGGCAACCACTTGGACGGACGCTTTGACACGCGGCCCATCCTCACGCTGGTCTTGCTGGTGCTGGGGATGATGATTGGCCTGTATGACGCCTACCGGCGTCTGCGGGACGTCATGGCGCGGGTGGAACGGCAGCAACGCCGGAAGGGGCGGGAATGACGGCGCTCATCGCCTTCGGTGCCATCGCGCTCATCCTCGTCGGCTTCATCTTTGTGGGCGGCGCCCCGCCGTACATCACCGTTCCCCCGGACCACCTCTGGGAAGTCGGTGGTTTCACCATCACCAACACCCTGACGAGCGCATGGATGACCATGCTCGTCCTGATCCTGATCGCCGTGATGGCCGGGCCGAAGATGAGCCTGGTGCCGCGCGGCTTCTCCGGCTTCATCGAGATGGTGCTGAGCGGCTTCTTCAGCATCTGCTCCACGGTCGCCGGCGAGCAGAACACGCGCCGCTTCTTCCCGCTGGTCGCGACCATCTTCTTCTACGTGCTGGTCTCCAACTGGCTGGCGCTGCTGCCGGGCGTGAAGACCGTGGGCCTGGCGCGCGCAGACTACGGTTACCAGCAGTCCGTGATGGCGCAGACCGAGTTGCCGCTCATCGGCTCCGTGGCGTACGTGCCGCTGACGCCGGACACCGTGAACAAGAAGGCCGGGGAAGTCCCCGTGCTGTCCGAGGAGATGGCGCACAGCCTGCACCTCGAAGAGGGTGAGTACACCCCGTCCGGCGACGAGACCACGTTCTCGGGTGGTGTCCGCGGTGTGTTCCGCCCGGTCCACACGGACATCACGGCGCCGCTGGCGATCGCCATCTTCTCCTTCCTGTTCGTGGAGTTCTGGGGCCTGCAGTCGCTGGGCCCCGGCTACCTCTCGAAGTTCTTCGCCTTCGGCGCGGTGTTCAAGAAGGGCCCGCTGGGCCTGATCGACATCTTTGTCGGCCTGCTTGAGCTCGTGTCGGAGTTCTCGCGTATCGTCTCGTTCACGTTCCGTCTGTTCGGCAACATCTTTGCCGGCAGCGTGCTGATGCTGATGATGACGTTCCTGACGCCATTCATCCTGATCCTGCCGTTCTACGGCCTGGAGATCTTCGTCGGCACGATTCAGGCGTTCGTGTTCGCGGTGCTCACGCTGGTGTTCGCGATGATGGCTGTCATCTCGCACCACGGCGACGAGCACGAGGACGAGCACGGCCACAGTGAGGCGCACCACGCGGCGCACTAAGCGTCCGCGGGCTAGCAGTTATTGAGTCAGTCATCCGTGGTAATCCCGGCTCCGCCGGGCAGTCCGGGGGAGGAACATAGATGAAGGTTGCACGTCGTTCGCTGGTCGTGACGGCCATCACCGGGGCGCTGTTCCTGGCGTTTAGCGGTGTTGCCGGTGCGCAGGAAGCTGCCGCGGCTGCTGCGGACAACGAGTTCTCTGCGAACTCCATGAAGTACCTGGCCGCGGCCATCGCGATGGGCGTTGGCTCCATCGCCCCGGCGCTCGGCATCGGCATGATCGGTTCCAAGGCCATGGAGGCCCTGGGCCGCAACCCGGAGGCCGCCGGCGCCGTCCAGACCAACATGATCCTGACGGTCGCGTTCGCCGAGGCCATCGGCATCTACGCCCTGGTCGTCGCCATCCTGATCGGCTTCGTCTTCTAGGACGGGCCGAAGGAACTATCGCGGATGACGTGGGACGCGCGGTCTGGCCTGGTGCCGGCCGCGCGTCCATCCCGCTCATCCCAGCGAGGAGCGAACCAGTGATGATGCTGACGCACTCGCCCCGTCGATGGTCCGCCGCTGCACGGCGTCGTGCGGCTGCGGTTGCCCTCGGCGTTACGGCGGCCGCGCTGCCCGTCGTCGCCTCCGCTGCGGAGGACGTTGAGGGCATCGCCGCGCTCGGTGTGAACCTGCCGGGACTCATCTCCCAGCTGGTGAACTTCGGGATCATCTTGATCGCGCTGCGGCTCTTCCTCTGGAAGCCGTTCCTGCGCGTGCTGGATGAGCGTCGCCAGAAGATCGAGGCCGGCCTGAAGGCTTCCGAGGCTGCGGCGCACGCCGCCGAGAGCAGCCAGGAAGAGTCGCGCCGCATCCTTGATCAGGCACGCGCGGAGTCCCGCGACATCGTCTCCCGGTCCCAGGAAACGGCGAACCGGCTCCGCGAGGAGCTGGAGTCGCAGGCCCGTCGGGACGCGGAGCAGATCGTCTCCCGGGCACGGCAGGAGATCGAGGCGGAGCGCGCACAGGCGATCCAGTCCCTGCGCTCCGAGTTCGCGGACCTCACCGTCCGCGCGGCCGAGCGTGTGGTGGGGCAGTCCATCGACGGCGCCGCTCACCAGCGGCTGATCGACGAGGTGCTGGTCGACTCCACGTTCGGACGGGACGGGCGCAACTAGATGTCCGGTACACGTGATGTCGCCGGCCGCCGCTACGCCCTGGCCGCCATTGCCATCGCCCGCGATGAGCAGGCGGTGGATGGTTGGCTGGAGGCGGTCGAGGGACTGTCCGCGCTCACCGCGAACTCGCGGTACGTGGACGCCCTGCAGGCGGACGGCATGACGGACGAGAAGTTCACCGGGATTGTCCGGGCCGTCCTGCCGGGCATCACGGCGAAGCAGTTGAACCTCTTCCGCCTGCTCCGGCGGAAGGGCCGTCTCTCCCTGGGCACCTCGATCGCGGATTACTTCCGCGAGCTGGTGGACGAGGAGCGGGGCGTGGTCCGCGCGGTGGTCACCACCGCCGTGGACCTGGACGAGAACCGCCGGGCGCAGGTCCAGCGGCAGTTGGAGCAGAACACCGGCCGGCGCATTGTCCTGGAGACGCGCACCGACCCCGCCATCCTGGGCGGGCTCGTCCTGCGCATCGGGGACGAGATGCTGGACGGCTCCACGCGGACGCGGCTTCGCGGCCTGCGGTCCACGTTGGAGCGCGCCGCCTCCTAGGGCGGCGAGACGAACATCACGCACGCCGCCACGCGCGGCGAGAGAACGCTGAGGTAGAGCGATGGCCGTACGAGCAGAAGAAATCGCATCCATCCTGCGGGAGCAGATCGAGAACTTCGACGCCACG
>WBZO01004062.1_pt1 | contig 16169 bp, 12 predicted proteins | sample 5204261 | NCBI WGS metagenome assembly WBZO01 (sample SAMN12412400, study PRJNA552823) | activated sludge metagenome | isolation source: activated sludge from anammox sidestream of wastewater treatment plant... | place: USA: North Carolina | collected 2017-09 | reverse complement strand
CTGGATCGCGGTGAAACCGGCCGCGGCGCAGTCGTATACGATTTATGAAGTGATCGGCTGGTTGCAGCGCCGCAATCTGCCGGTGCTGGTGATTTATGACAATGTGCCGGACCGGCGCTGGTACGGCAGCATGCCGGAGATACTGCTAGAGAAACGCGGCGCGGAAGCGGATACGCTCATTGCGAAAATAGACGAAGCCGCGCGTAAATATCCCTACGCGAAAGATTACACGATCTGGCCGGGACCGAATTCCAATACGTTCACAGCTTGGGTTTCCCGCTCGGTTCCTGAATTGCAACTGGATTTGCCGCCGACTGCCATCGGCAAGGATTATCTGGGTTACCGGATGGTTTCACAGGCGCCGAGCGGCAGCGGTTTGCAGATTTCGTTGTTTGGCCTGATGGGGATGCTGGTCAGCGCGGTGGAGGGTATCGAATTCAACCTGCTGGGATTGTCGTTCGGTGTCGACTGGGATCCGCCCGCCCTTAAATTGCCGCTGGTTGGACGCAAGGAGCTGGATTTTCTGCCGCAACCCGTAGTGGAAAATTGATTCCGATCATTCAATTGATAATTATTCTTATCCATACTATAGTAACCGCCAATAATTAATCCGATTGATGCACGTTTTCTTGGAAGTATTTTCATGTTGAAATCAAATCTAAGCCGTTTCCCTATCGCTGTCTTTTTTCTGCTTTCCTTGCTGGTTGTAAAACCGCTGCACGCGGAGGAAGTCGTGGTGTATTCCGCGCGCATCGAGCAGCTGATCAAGCCGATGTTCGATGCGTTTACCAAGGAAACCGGGATCAAGGTCAAATACGTCACGGATAATGAGGGCGCATTGCTCGCCCGGCTCGAGGCGGAAGGGAAAAATACCCCGGCGGATATGCTGATTACGGCGGATGCCGGTAATCTCTGGGCGGCGGCGCAGGCGGGATTGTTGCAGCCGGTCAAGTCCGCCGTGCTGGAAAATAACATTCCGGCGCATTTGCGCGATCCCGGTAACGAATGGTTCGGTTTGTCGATCCGCGCCCGGACGCTGGTTTACAACACCAAGAAAGTCAAACCGGAAGAATTGTCGACCTATGAGGATCTGGCCGATGCCAAATGGAATAAACGTCTGTGCTTGCGGACATCGAAGAAAGTCTACAACCAATCGCTGGTGGCGATGATGATCGCCGAGCACGGTGAAGCCGAGACCGAGAAAATCGTCAAAGGCTGGGTGGCCAATCTGGCGGTGGATCCCTTGTCGGACGATACGCGCGCTTTGGAATTTGTCGCCGCGGGTAAATGCGATGTGACGTTGGTCAATACGTACTACTTTGGCCGCTTGATGAAGAAAGATCCCAATCTGCCTTTGGCAATTTTCTGGCCGAATCAGAACACTAATGGCGTGCATGTCAATGTGTCCGGCGCCGGTGTGACGCGTCATGCGCGCCATGAGCAAGCCGCCGTTAAGTTGCTGGAGTTCTTATCGTCCGACAAAGCGCAAAATCTTTTTGCCGACGTCAACATGGAATACCCGGTTAATCCCAAAATTGCCGCCGATCCGTTTGTAGCCGCTTGGGGCGGTTTCAAACAGAACCCGATCAATCTGGTGAAAGCCGGCGAGTTGCAAACCACCGCCGTCAAACTGATGGATCGTGCCGGTTATCAGTAAAAAGACGCGGTAAATACCAAGATTAAGGCGGCGCAAGAAGCAACAGAAAATAGCAGCTTCTTTCGCCATTTTTAGTTCTATTTCTTCACCATCAGGTCATGGCCATTTGGCGCTCAGTTCCTTTTATCGCGGCTGCATTGGTACTGGCGCCTGTCGGCGTGATCGTTTCTTCTTTTTTCGCGCCTGTCGGCGATGTCTGGCAGCACCTGCTTGAGACGACGCTGCCGCTGTTGCTGGTCAATACGTTCTGGCTTGCGTTGGGTGTCGTTGCCGGAACCGCGCTGCTGGGAATCAGTTTGGCGTGGATTACCGCGGTTTATGAATTCACCGGACGGCGTTTTTTTTCCTGGGCGCTGCTGTTGCCGATGGCGATGCCCGCGTATGTGACGGCGTTTGTCGCGTTGGGCTTGTTTGATTTTACCGGTCCGGTGCAAACGGCGTTGCGCGCGTGGCTCGATTCCGATTTATCCTGGTTTCCCGACATTCGCGGCAGAATGGGGGTGATTGCGGTCATGACGCTGGCTTTTTATCCTTATGTGTATTTGCTGGCGCGCAATGCATTTTTGAGCCAAGGCAAACGCTCGCTGGAAGTGGCGCAATCGCTCGGTTTCAATCGCAGGCACGGTTTCTTCCGAGTGGTGCTGCCGATGGCGCGTCCTTGGATAGCGGGGGGGCTCATGCTGGTACTGATGGAGACATTGGCGGATTTCGGCACGGTGGCGGTTTTTAATTACAACACCTTCACGACGGCGATTTACAAGGCGTGGTTCAGTATGTTTTCGCTGCCGGCGGCTTCTCAGTTGGCTTCTTTGTTGATCATGATCGTTTTTGCCGTGATTGTAATGGAGCAGCAATTCCGGTTGCGCATGCGTTATGCGGAAAATAAGCGAACGGAACGGGCGCAGCGCATCTGTTTGACGGGATGGCGCAATTGGCTGGTTACCGGTTTTGTGCTGGGCGTGTTGTTTTTGGCGTTTTTGCTGCCGCTGCTGCAATTGTGCCGCTGGGGCGCGCAGTCGTTCGCGCAGGATTTCGATTTTGACCGTTACCTCGAATTTCTCTGGCATTCCCTGACAATATCCGGCTTGGCGGCTTTGCTGATTTGCGCCGCCGTTATTGCGCTGGTGTACGCGGCGCGGCGCTATTCCAGTCCGGCAACGCGCTTTGCCGTGCGCATCGCCACGATCGGTTACGCGCTGCCCGGCACGGTGCTGGCGATTGGCGTATATGTGCCGCTGGTGTGGCTGGATGGACGGCTGAGCGAATGGCTGGCAGGCTGGCTGCAAGTTGAAACAGGCCCGCTGATACAAGGTACCTTGGCGATTATGCTGATCGCTTATTTAATCCGCTTCATGGCGGTGAGTCATTACCCGATTGATGGCGCCATGCAGCGGATTACCCCCAGTATCGACGAAGCGGCGATGAGCTTGGGAGTGCACGGCGGGATGATGATCCGGAAAGTGTACATTCCGATACTGAAATCGGGAATTTTCACGGCGGCTACGCTGGTGTTTGTCGATGTTATGAAGGAAATGCCCATTACGCTGATGACCCGGCCGTTCGGCTGGGATACCCTGGCGGTGCGGATTTATGAAATGACGTCGGAAGGGCAGTGGGAGCAAGCGGCGTTGCCGGCTGTCACGCTGGTGTTCGCCGGATTGATTCCGATTTTCCTGTTTATGCGTCAAACCGAGAAGTAAAGAAAATGGATACGGTATTGCTGCAATTGAATAACATCCGCCAAGCGTACGGCGCGCAAGTTGTCATTCATGATTTATCCTTGCAATTGCAAAGAGGGCAGATCGGCTGTTTGCTCGGTCCGAGCGGCTGCGGTAAAACCACAGCATTGCGTTGTATCGCCGGTTTTGAGCGCGTATCGGCCGGTGCAATCGTGTTGAACGGCGCCAATGTCAGCAGCGCGGGCATTTTTGTGCCGCCGGAACTGCGGCGCATCGGCATGGTTTTCCAGGATTATGCATTGTTTCCGCACTTGGATGTGGCCGCCAATATCGGTTTCGGCCTGCACCGGTTAGCCCGGGCGGAACGTGAACGGCGGATTGAAGAGCTCTTGCACGTGGTGCATCTGGCCAGCGTTGCGAAAAAATATCCGCATGAATTGTCGGGCGGGCAGCAGCAACGCGTGGCATTGGCGCGCGCGCTGGCGCCGAAGCCGGATTTATTGTTGCTGGACGAGCCTTTTTCCAATCTGGACGTCAGTTTGCGCGAACGTTTGAGCATGGAAGTGCGTGAAATCATCAAGAACCAGGGAACCACCGCCATCCTGGTGACGCACGATCAGGCGGAAGCGTTTGCGATTGCCGATGTGATCGGTGTGATGGATCATGGCGAGATTCAGCAATGGGATACCGCGTTCAATCTGTATCACTGCCCGGCCAACCGTTTTGTGGCTAATTTCATCGGTCAGGGTGTATTTGTTCCGGGCCGGGTAATCGATACGCACCGGGTGGAAATTGAACTGGGCGTATTAAGCGGTGTGATACCGCAGCACTGTGCGGCCGGTTGTCAGGTGGATGTGTTATTGCGACCGGATGACATCGTGCATGACGATACCAGCCCGTTGCAAGCGATGGTGATTCACAAGGCATTTCGCGGCGCGGAGATCTTATATACTTTGCGTCTGGCGAGCGGTGCCAAGGTGCTTGCGCTGGTGCCCAGTCATCATGATCATGCGCTCGGCGGGAAAATCGGGATTAAACTCGCAGCCGATCATATCGTGGCATTTCAACAACCGGAAGAATGATCGTTCGATGATGATTCGTTTGTGCGGCACATTTTCCGGATGTTTCTTCCGATTGCTATTTTTAAAAGCTACTTCCCTTTTAACGGTTTTTTCTATAGCATAACAATTCAGTTTGATACCACTCTTTTACAGCTTTATTCCAATCAATCCCGTAAACCGCTCTTTGAGATAATAGGGTTTACTGTTCTTAATACTGAATAATTTGAATGAGGATCATATGAGTCAGCATATTCATTACGTTACCGATGCAAATTTTGACGCGGAAGTTCTGCAATCAACCACGCCCGTTCTGGTCGATTACTGGGCGGAATGGTGTGGTCCTTGCAAAATGATTGCACCGATACTCGATGAGATTGCAAGTGAATACGGCGAACGCCTTAAAGTTGCCAAGTTAAATATCGACGAGAATCAATTGACACCGCCGAAATACGGTATCCGCGGTATTCCCACCCTGATGCTGTTTAAAAACGGCAATATCGAAGCGACCAAAGTCGGGGCATTATCAAAATCACAGTTAACCGCCTTTATTGACAGTCATATTTAAACCCGCTAGCCTAATTCACATGAATTACTTGTGGACTATGTAACCGGTAAAGGCCCACTACCTTATACTTAATAATCCCATCCGTAACAACTTTCCTTCCAGCATCATTATCTTTCATCGAAGTATTATTTTTTCACGAGCTTTTTCATGCGCTTATCTGATTTAAAAAACCTGCACGTCACTGAATTAGTAAAAATGGCTGTCGAGAACGAAATCGATGGGGCCAACCGAATGCGAAAACAGGATCTGATTTTCGCATTGCTGAAGAATCAGGCGCGCAAGGGTGAAAACATATATGGTCATGGGACGCTGGAAGTGTTGCAGGATGGTTTCGGATTTTTACGTTCCCCGGATACTTCCTACTTGGCTGGTCCGGATGATATTTATATTTCACCCAGTCAGATCCGCCGCTTTAATCTGCACACCGGAGATTCGATCGATGGCGAAATCCGGCCGCCGAAGGACGGAGAACGTTATTTCGCGCTGGTCAAAGTTGATAAAGTTAACAACGAACCGCCGGAAAATTCCAAACAGAAAATCCTGTTTGAGAATTTGACCCCGTTGTTTCCCGATGAGCGGCTCGTACTCGAACGCGATATCAAAGCCGAAGAAAATATTACCAGCCGTATCATCGATTTGATCGCTCCGATCGGCAAAGGTCAGCGCGGCTTGCTGGTAGCCAGTCCTAAATCCGGTAAAACCGTTATGCTGCAACATATTGCCCACGCAATAGCGGCGAATTATCCGGATGTGATTTTGATGGTGCTGCTGATCGATGAACGCCCGGAAGAAGTAACGGAAATGATCCGTTCGGTGAGAGGGGAAGTGATTTCTTCCACTTTCGACGAAGCCGCCACGCGGCACGTTCAAGTGGCCGAAATGGTCATCGAGAAAGCCAAACGTCTGGTTGAGCACAAGAAGGATGTCGTGATTCTGCTCGATTCGATTACCCGATTGGCGCGCGCTTATAATGCCGTGGTCCCTGCTTCGGGCAAGGTGCTGACCGGGGGGGTGGATGCCAGCGCGCTACAACGACCCAAACGATTCTTCGGTGCGGCGCGCAATATTGAAGAAGGCGGTTCGCTGACCATTATTGCGACTGCGTTGATCGATACCGGATCGCGTATGGACGATGTGATCTACGAAGAATTCAAGGGCACCGGCAATATGGAAATTCATCTTGACCGGAAAATGGCAGAGAAGCGAATATATCCGGCAATTAACGTCAACCGCTCCGGTACGCGCCGCGAAGAATTATTGATTCCGCCCGATGTTTTGCAGAAGATTTGGGTATTGCGTAAGCTGCTGCATCCCATGGATGACATGGATGCGATGGCGTTCTTACTCGATAAAATCAAGGCAACCAAGAATAACTCCGACTTCTTTGATTCAATGCGGCGGGTTTAGGATTGAATTTTCGCAGTTGCACCGATGCGCACATTAAAGGATAATACACCGCTTTTTAATCTTCCCATTGGGGATTGGAATAATTAAGGGATATAGGCAATGAAAGCAGACATTCATCCAGATTACCAGGAAATAACCGTGACTTGCAGTTGCGGCAATGAATTTAAAACGCGTTCTACTATGAACAAGCCATTGAATATCGAGGTATGTTCTCAGTGTCATCCTTTTTACACAGGCAAGCAAAAGATTGTTGATACTGCCGGCCGGGTTGAGAAGTTCCGCCAGAAATACAGCAAGCAACTGCGCAAATAACCGCCAAAACGAAATTAATATCAAGTTATCGCCAGGGTTTTGGCTGGTTAAAGGCGCTAATAGAAATTCCTTCCGGATTCTGCCGCCAGTTTTCGGTCAAATAATTTCATTCAATAATGAACAGCGAGCCAGATCGTTGCATTGTCTGGATCTGTCCATGCTACCTTGTGTTTTTTATGAGCGGGGATATTCATAAAATCTCCCTCATTGAGATGTACCGGTGCTTGATCTTCAAAAGACAGCACGGCTCTGCCTTTCAATACCAAAACCCACTCGTTTTTTTCCTGATCGTACCAGCCGGATTCCGGTGATTTTTGTCCTTTTGAGATGATTCTCTCTATCGTTACTGTACCGTTTCCAGCCAGTAACTCGAAAATTTCCTGATCCAAATGTGCAGGGATTCCGGTGAGAATATTGTGTGATTTCATGTGCGATTGATAAACGGGGGTTTCGATTATTGCAACCCATCACGTTGACGAGTGTGCTGTAAACTTTAAATCCATTTCCATTTTGTTTTCATGAAGCTAAAAAAATTCATAAAACTATGCTATAAACACTCATCAAAATTTTCCTGTTAACTTCATAGAATTAGAGGCTTCTTTTGATGATTAGAAAAAACAGTTCAAATCCAAAGAAGTTAACCGCAATAAAACAAAAATCGCATTTAACCCCACCGGTTCTATCCAGTCAGCCCATCGATCCGGAAAAAGTGTTTATTCCGGTGGTGGGTATTGGTGTTTCAATAGCAGAACTTGAGTCTCTGCGGCAATTCTTTGCCCATATGCCGGCAGATAGCGGCGCGGCTTTTGTGATCGTGCAATCGTCCGCAATCCAGGAAAATCTGTCTCCTCAACAACTGCGGGATGTTACCAGCATGCGCATAGTGCAGGTGGAAAATCTCATGGAGTTGCAGTCTGATTGCATATACATCGTTGCGCAATCCAACAAGAATGCATTTATCTCCAACGGATTCTTATGCCTGCTGGATACCGCGCCGGAACCTGCGGCACATCCTCTGTTTGATTTTTTCTTTCACAGCCTGGCGGAAGAATACAGGGAATCGGCGATCGGTATTGTGCTTGCCGATTCAGGCAGCGACGGCGCTCAGGGTTTGCAGGCCATCAGGGAAAAAGGAGGATTGGGGGTTGCACAGGATCCGGCGTCCGGTGCGATGGCCGGTATGGCCGATTGCGCGGCAGATGCAAACATGGTGTATGCGACAGAAACCCTCGACATATTGCCGGGCATAATTACAAATTATTTAAAATCCAATTTTCAGGAAGCTCATCATACTGGTGCTATGAGCGAAGTTATGCGCCTCTTGTCGAAACATACGGGCAATGATTTCTCGCAGTATAAACGAAGTACGCTATACCGCCGCATCGACCGGCGGATGCGGCAAAATCAGGTCAGCAGGATGGCGGATTACGTTCATTTCCTAAACGAAAATCCTGCGGAGCTGGATTTGTTGTTTAAGGAATTATTAATCAATGTGACGCATTTCTTTCGTGATCCGGTCATGTGGCAATACGTCAAAGCCGAAATCATTCCACCGATTTTGGCGGCGAACCCTGCGGGGAAAACCGTGCGGATTTGGGTGCCTGCCTGTTCGACCGGCGAAGAAGCGTATGGATTTGCCATACTGTTTCGCGAAGCGCTGGAACAAAACGGCTTGCAAGACCGGTACCTGGTAAAAATTTTTGCCACGGATCTGGATCAAGAAGCCATCATGAAAGCCCGTCAGGGTTTTTATCCGATCAGTATCAGTCAATATATTTCTCTGGAACGCTTAAACCGTTTTTTCATCCGGCAGGAAAACGGCTACCGGGTTTGTAATGAAATACGCCAGATGGTGATATTCGCACCGCAGAATCTTATTGCCGATGTGCCATTTTCCAAGCTGGATATTTTGTCGTGCCGCAATTTGCTGATTTATCTGGATCGTGAATTGCAAAAAAGATTATTGCCGCTTTTTTATTATGCGCTCAATCCTGGCGGTGTCTTGCTGCTCGGTACCGCGGAATCGATCGATCAATTTCCCGAGATGTTTACACCTTTGGAGCGTAGTCTGGCGGTGTATAAACGGCTAGATAACGGACTGCCGCAGGAGAGGCGCAATCAGATTCAGGATTTATCTTTACAAGCTATGACCAAGAAAAATCCAATGATCAGTTTGGAAGAAATTCTGCAACTTTCCGAAATGAAGCAGGCGTCGGACGTGTCGGGAAGTGATGCGGCATTGGCGATGATGATGACCGAGCTGCAACTCATGCGTGAAGAAATGCAAGCCACTCATGAAGAAATGCAGACTTCGCAGGAAGAACTCAGATCAAGCAATGAAGAACTGCAATCGACCAATGAGGAATTACTGGCGGCCAATCGGGACCTGCAAGCTGCCAATAGCGCGCTGCTGGCATCCAGAACAAAATTGAAATTACTCTATGAGGAATTGCAAACCACGCATGCGGAATTGACAACTTATCTTGAAGCTATCGGACAACTTGCATTGGTTTCCGTGAGTGACCGTTCCGGGCGGATTATTGAAGCCAATGACCGGTTTTGTGAAATCAGCGGTTACGGACGATCCGAACTGATCGGGCAAGATCACCGCATTCTCAATTCAGGTATGCACTCTAGAGATTTCTTTATCGATATGTGGGACACCATCACCAGCGGAAGAATTTGGCATAAGGAGATCTGCAACCGGAGGAAAAACGGCAGCTTTTATTGGGTGGATTCCACCATCGTTCCATTCAAAGACAGTAACGGCCGGGTGATCCGCTATATTTCCGTGCGTGTCGACATTACCGCGCGCAAACAAAAGGAGTTAATTCTGCGTGAAAGACTGAAGGAACGGACTTGCTTGTATGCGATCCGGCGTGAGATGGAGCAAGATTTTTCCATCAGTGAGCTGTGCGTGCGAATTTTTGAACATCTGATTCCGGCTATGCAGTTTCCTGATCATGTAGCGTGCCTGATCAGTATTTATGATCAGTGCTATACCTCTCATAACTACAACGAAAGCCTGAGTCAGGGGATTTTCGCAAGAATCAAAGTAAACGGGATTGTGTGCGGTCAATTGCAGGTTTTTTATACGGAAGAAAAGTCATTCATATTGCCGGATGAACAAAATCTCATTAATTATATTGCCGATGACTTCCGGCTGTGGCTGGAACGCAAGCAGCTGGAGCGGCATGTCAGCTTCATGGCCAATCATGATGCGCTGACAGGCCTGCCGAATCGCATACTGCTGCAAGACCGGCTGTCGCAGGCGCTGGCGCATAATCAGCGCCATCGGGATTTTTCCGCGGTGTTATTTATCGATCTGGATCATTTCAAAGTGGTGAATGATACATTGGGACATGGTTTCGGCGATCTTTTGCTGAAAGAAGTGGCTGTCAGGCTCATATCCAGCATACGCAGCGAAGATACGGCATCCCGTCAAGGCGGGGATGAGTTTATTGTGATATTGACGCAAATTACCGATATTGCTGTTGTCGAATCGATCGTAAAGAAGATATTGCATGGATTGGCGCTGCCTTATCACATAAATGAGCAGGTGTTGCATATCGATAGCAGCATCGGCATAGCTTTGTATCCCCAGGATGGGAAAGATGTCGATACGCTGCTGAAGCATAGTGATTTGGCGATGTACCATGCGAAAGCGACGGGACGCAGCAACTACCAGTTTTATTCCGCAGAAATGAATCGTTTGATTCAAGAAAAGCACGAATTGGGTAATGATTTGCACAAAGCGATAAGAAATAACGAGTTGATGCTGTTCTATCAGCCGATTGTCGATATGGAGATGCATCATTGGATTGGTCTGGAGGTATTGCTGCGCTGGCAGCATGCGGAAAAAGGATTGATTTCACCCAGTCAGTTTATTAAGTTAGCCGAGGAAACAGGTTTGATCCTGCCGATTGGCGATTGGGTCATCAGAACAGTTTGTGAGCAACTGAAGGAATGGCAGAATCAGGGGCTCGAGGTGCCAAGAATCGCGATCAATCTTTCCGTCAAGCAGTTTCAGAAAAAATATTTTGTGCAGGATGTGGCAAGTATTCTAAAGCAGCTTGAGGTTTCGGCAAGCAGTCTCGCCTTGGAAATTACGGAGAGCATGCTGGCGGAAAACATCGGTGAAGTGAACGAAACATTACAACAGCTAAGTGCCATGGGATTTAAGATATCGATCGATGATTTTGGCACCGGCTATTCAAATTTGAGCTATTTGAAACACTATACGATTGATGCATTGAAAATAGACCGTTCTTTTGTGCGCGATATCGCAATCGATGAAAATGATGCGGCTATAGTGACGGCGATCATAGCGATGGCGGACAGCCTGAATATGCATGTAGTGGCCGAAGGCGTCGAATCAAGAGAGCAGATTGATTTTCTCAAGCAACGCGGATGCAAGCAATATCAAGGATTTTATTTTAGTAAACCGCTGCCTGCGTTAGAGATCGCAGAGAAACTAAAACAATCGAATACAATTTGAACGTTGTTAAGGAAACGCTGATTAATTCGGCGGACGAGATGAAGCGCGAGGCGTACGGAACACAGCAACCGAGGAGACATATCAGCAAGATAGGCGAGGGAGCGAGTACCGCGCAACGAAGTCATTCGCTCGTATAGTCAATTAATCAGGCTATCCTTTTAAGAGCGGAAGTGAAGATTATTTGCATGCTTGAGACCGGCAGCTTACCGTATCGGAGTGTAAAATTTGCCAGGTACTGTCCGGGTGCTGATCCAGCAAGCGGTAATTATTGATTGCTAAGGACTATTCGATATTTTGCTTTGCCGCTGGCTAACTTAGCCAGCGCTTCGTTGACTTTGTTAAAGGGAAAAATCTCGACGATTGGTTTTATATGATGTTGATCAGCAAAATTCAACATGGCAAGCATGCTTGCCGGGCTGCCGGTAGGGGAGCCGGAAATCGAATACTGACCGGCGATCAATGGGAATACATTGACATCCAATGACTCTAGTGTCACGCCTAAAAAGTGTAATCGTCCTTTGGGGCGCAGAGTTGCGATATAGGCATTCCAATCCAGTTTCACATTGACTGTCGATAGAATTAAGTCGAATTGGTTCGATGCAGCGGTAAGTTGGGCAGGGTCGCGGGTGTCCAAGACTTTATGCGCACCTAGTGCTAATGCTTCATTTTTCTTATCATCGCTGGAAGTGAAAGCGGTAACCTGGCAGCCCCAGGCTCTCAGAAACTGCAGGGCAATATGTCCTAAGCCGCCGATACCTATGACAGCGACGTTTGCAGTGGGAGAGATATTAAACTGTAATAGGGGATTAAAAACTGTGATTCCAGCACAAAAGAGTGGTCCCGCACTTTGGACATCAATACTATCCGGGAGCGCAACGACGCTGGCAGCATGAGCGCGAACTTTATCAGCAAAACCGCCATGACGACTAACAATGGTTGATTCTGATTGTGCGCAGAGATTGTGATCACCCGACAAGCAGCTATAACAAGTCATGCAATATCCGGAGTGCCAGCCAAGACCGACTCGTTGTCCTAATTGGAAATTATGTACATTTTTTCCTTTCGCCAAGACTGTGCCAACAATTTCATGGCCTGGTACAAATGGGTATTGAGTTATTCCCCATTCGTTATGCAACATGCTAAGATCGCTGTGACAAATGCCGCAATATTCAATAGTTATTTCTACGTCATGATCATTCAACATTCCCGGATCATAGTCGTAAGGCTGAAGCTTGCCACCCGCCTCAAATGCTGCATAAGCTTTAATCATAAATCTTCTCAGAAAAAATTTTTGATTTAGATTTAATCAAAATTTAATATAAGTCAATTAGTATCAAACTTTTTGTAAAGAAAACTGGAATCTAGGGTATATTTTGATAAAAATCTTACATCAGAAATGGTTCTGATGGAGCAAGTGAGTAAGATTATTTGTCACCATAGTTCTGAAGTAATTAATCCGTTTGTTAAGAGAACATCGTAGTTTTTACGGAACTCTAGTAATTAATTGGGGTATATTTTTATATTGTTGATTATTAATATATACTGATTAATCTCATAAAGAAATACTTTAAGTATTAAAGTTTGGGACTTAATTGTCGTATCCAACCTAATAAATAATAAACTTATCGATTGTAATTTGTTTGATATATAAGAGTGCACATTGGATTTTGAGTTGCTTCATTATTTAATAATCATAAAAGGAAATAGCATGGTATTGGCAAAAACGCGAGTTGCATTAATAGGATCGGTGATTGTTTCTACTTTAATTCTGGCTGCTTGTGACAGTAATGAGCCAAAGGAAAAGAAAGCCGGGCAGGCGTTAGTTAGTGTCAACGGGAAAGAAGTTACCACACTTCAATTGAATGATGAAATAAAGCGTGCCAATGTTCGTCCTGATCAGTATGAGGCAGCAAGTAAGCAGTTGCTGGAGTCACTAGTTGTCCGTCAATTAATAATCGATGAAGCGATACGGAATAAGCTGGATCGTACTCCTGATGTGATGCAAGCACGCGATCGCGCCAATGCGCAAGTGATTGCGCAAGCTTATATGCAAGGTATTGCTAGTAAAGTTGTAAAACCTACTCAAACGGAAATAAATCAATATTTCCAAGACCATCCTGAATTTTTCTCGCAACGCAAACAATTTGATTTGATAACAGTTCGTGTCGCAACCAAGGATCTCAGTGACGAGTTAAAGAAAACTATCGATGCGGCTAAGTCTTTAGACCAAGTTGTTGCTTGGCTTGATAAAAATAAAGTTCAATATTTTAGGAGCCTAGCGTCACGTAGCTCAACGGATTTGCCGCCTCAGATGGCAAAGATATTGCAGGAAAAAAGCAAAGACACTATTTTTATTGTCAATGAGCAAGAGAATAGTCTGTTAATTTCTGTTAATGCAATTAAGGATAGTCCGGTGACGTTGACAATGGCAGCGCCTCAGATCGAGCGGTTTTTACTTAACCAAAAATATAAAGAAGCAACCGATGCAGAGGTAGCACGTTTACGCGCAGCTGCAAAAATCGAGTATCTTAATGCTGCGGCACCATCCAGTAATGCAGAAAAATCGGCTGTGTCGCAATCTGTGCCAACGACATCACCAAATGTGTCAAATAACTTAAATCTAACTGAACCGGCTGCTGAGGGTTCCATCGAACGTGGTATTATGGGGTTAAAATGAGTTGTAAAAGTTACCGCTAGGGGACTGTGAGATGTTTCTAAGGCATAAAAATAAGGATTTTAGACAAGTGATAAATGCTATGAAAAAAATGAAGATTTTGGCCGTAATCTTTATGGTTCTGTGGGTAGCTTGTATTGAAAACGCGGTCGCTGGTGAAAGTGTACTGGGGCCAGGTGATACATTAAGAATTTTTGTCTATGGTCATCCCGATATGACTACAGAAACTAAAGTAAGTGAAACAGGGAAAATTACATTTCCATTGGTGGGAGAAGTTAAAGTTGATGGATTGACGCCATCAGAAGCCGAAAAGAAGATAGCGAATCTTCTGGAGTCGCGGGATATTCTGCGTAAACCACAGGTAATAGTTGTTACTGCTTCATTACAGAGTCAGATGGTATCTGTACTTGGTAATGTCCGTAATCAAGGACGTTACCCAATTGAAGGCAAGCGCAGCTTGACCGAAATTCTTGCTATGGCTGGGGGAATAATTCCTGAGGGTGGTGATCTTATTACCTTGATTCGTTCCGATGGTACAAGGTTTGTAAAAGAAGTGATTGATGTTCTTGAAATGGTTCGTACAGGTGATTTATCTCGAGATGTAGATGTGCGAAGTGATGATCTAATTTATGTTGAACGTGCGCATAGATTTTATATATATGGTGAGGTTCAGCGCGCCGGAGCATATCGGCTTGAGAGGAACATGACAGTAATACAAGCATTATCAGTCGGAGGTGGGTTGACACAACGCGGGACTGAGCGGGGTCTGCGAATCCAGCGCAGGGATGTTGAAGGAAATTTACAGATTCTTGATGCAAAATCGAGCGATTTGGTTCAACCGGATGATGTGATATATATTAAGGAAAGCTTATTCTGATTTTTAGTTAAGGTATTGCTTATATTAACTTATTAAATGCTCGTTGTAGCTAATTTGGTTCAATTGGAGTCTCTTACATGGATTTTTCTCGTTTCTTTTTAATCATATTAGCTCGCTGGAAACTTATCGTATTCACATTAATTGTTACAATATCAATAACTTTGATAGTTAGTCTTCTGTTGCCAAAGAGCTATATGTCGACTGCTACGCTCGTTCTAACTTATAAAGGAGCTGATCCAGTGACAGGCGTAATTCTGCCTGCGCAATTAAATCCAAGCTTTATGGCAACTCAGTTGGATGTAATTAAAAGTACTAGAACTGCTTTAATGGTGATTGATCAACTTAGACTTGATCATAATGAAGTAGTAAAAGAGCAGTTTGCGGTGAGTAATAGTAACTTACCGTTACGGGAGTGGTTAGCAGCTTTCCTTCTTAAAAATCTCGATATTGAGACTTCTCGTGATAGCAGTGTGATTGGTATTAGTTATAAAGGGGCAGATCCTATGTTTGCCACAATCATTGCAAATGCGTTTGCGAATGCATATCAGGAAATAAGCATTCGTCTTACTGTGGAGCCCTCACAGAAGGCTGCTGCTTACTTTACCGATCAGCTTAATGTGTTGCGTGAAAAGTTGGAAATAGCACAGAAAAAACTAACCGATTATCAGCATGAAGTTGGGATTGTTGATGCGGATACTCGTCTGGATATAGAAACAAGGCGCTTAAACGATCTTTCTACTCAATTAATAATTGCTCAAGCGGAGTTGATGGGAACGGATCCAGAAGTTCTTAATTACAGAAGTGGCGAGACTAATGCTATTGTTAAAAATTCAATGATTAGTAATCTCAAGCTAAGTTTAGCGCAAGCTGAATCAAAATTCTCCGAAGTATCGCAGAAGTTGGGACCTAACCATCCAAGTTATGCAGGTGCAAAAGCAGAAGTAGAGAAATTGCGAACGGAACTTAATAAACATATAAGGAGCACCGTCCATACCGCTATTGGTCAAGAAGCAGAGATACGTGCGGCGCTTGAGGAGCAGAAAACAAAAGTATTGTCACTGAATCGCGCGAGGAATGAGTTACAGATCCTTTTTAAAGAGGTGGAGGGCGCTCAACAAGCGTATAACAATGCAATGCTGAGATTAAATCAAACAACTCTTGAAGGACAAGCTAATTTATCAAGTGTTTCTATACTTGATCCTGCAAAGATTCCTGAGAAACCGCATAGTCCAAAATTATTATTAAATATGATCTTGTCGGTAATATTGGGGACTCTTTTAGGACTAGGAGCTGGTTTAATTACAGAAATGGTTGATCGACGCGTGCGCTCACCGGAAGATTTGGTGGACGTACTTCAAGTACCTGTTCTTGGTATTATAAAAAAAGATATATCAAAACAAAAACATTTGCCTTTTGGTTTGCCACGATTGATACGATAA
>WBZO01004061.1_pt1 | contig 16172 bp, 8 predicted proteins | sample 5204261 | NCBI WGS metagenome assembly WBZO01 (sample SAMN12412400, study PRJNA552823) | activated sludge metagenome | isolation source: activated sludge from anammox sidestream of wastewater treatment plant... | place: USA: North Carolina | collected 2017-09 | reverse complement strand
ACCCGCTCCTCGCCGGCCCTGCCCACCTTGAACCCCGCCGCCGCCAGGCGATCGAGCGATTCGAAATGCGATGCCACCGCCGGCTGCCCGTCAACCAGCAGAAAGTAAGCGATGAACTCCAACTGCCGCGCCGCCGTGATCGACGGATCCAGCACCCGCAGGCTGCCCGCCGCCGAATTTCGCGGGTTCGCGTACTGTGGAAGCCCTTTCGATCCCCGGTCCGCGTTCAGCGCCTCGAACGCCCGCCGCGGCATGATCACCTCCCCCCGCACCTCGAACCGCGGCCAGGCGTCGATCTCGGCTCGCAGCGGCAGCGTCCGGATCGTGCGCGCGTTCGCCGTGACGTCTTCCCCCTCCTGCCCGTCGCCTCGCGTGATCGCCTGCTCGAGCACCCCGTGCCCGTAATGCACGGCCATGCTCACCCCGTCCAGCTTCAGCTCGGCGGTATACCGGTACTGCTCGCCGCCGAGCAGTCCGGCGACCCGGCCGTCGAATCCGGCCAGTTCAACCGCGTCCAGCGCGTTGTCCAGGCTGAGCATCGGAGCCGAGTGGCGGACTTTGACGAATCCTTCCCGCGGCGCCCCGCCCACCCGCACCGTCGGCGAGTCCTGTGGGATCGCAATTTCCGGATGCTCCCGCTCCAACCGCTGCAGCTCCCGCATCAGGCCGTCGTATTCGGCATCCGAAATCTCCGGAGCGTCGAGAACGTAGTAGAGATGCTCGTGCCGGCGCAGCTCTCCGCGCAGCCGCGCCATCGCATCCCGGATGGACTCTGGTCTGGCTGGCATGGGATTCGATCGCAAACCTTCTATCATCGTAAATGGAGCGGCCCGCCCGCTTCTCTGCCCATGAAGCCCGAGCCGGCGCGAACGGTGATCCTCTACAACCCCTGGTCCGGAGGTCTGCTCCGGCGCCCCGAGCGGTTCCGCCGCGCGGTCGAGCGGCTCAAAACCGACTTCGGCCCGCTCCGCGTCGTCCCGACCGCGGGACCCGCAACCGCCGGAGGCCAGGCGCGCGCCGCCGTCAACGACGGAGCCAAATTGATCATCGTCGCCGGCGGTGATGGCACCATCAATGAGGCCGCCCAGGGATTGCTCGGCACGGGCGTGCCCATGGCGATTCTGCCCGGCGGCACCGCCAATGTGCTCGCCGTCGAGACCGGCATCGGCGCGAATCTTCTCCGCGCCGCCGCCAATCTGCCCGCGCTGGCGCCCATCGATGTGAACGTGGGGTTGGTTGCCGCCGCCGGCCGCCAGCCGAAGCCCTTCCTCGCAATGGCCGGCGTCGGACTCGACGCCCGCCTCGTCAAACAGGTCAGCCCTCATCTGAAAAGAAAGCTCGGCAAGCTCAGCTACTGGCTCGCCGGTTTCGGCCAGGTCGGCCGCCGGCTGACCGAGTTCGATGCGCGCTGGGAAGGCGGCTCAGCCAGAGCCAGCTTCGTGCTTGCCTCCCGCGTCCGGAACTACGGAGGCGATCTCGTGATCGCCCGCCACGCCAGCCTCTTCGACGACGAACTCGCGCTCGCCGTCTTCGAAGGACCCAGCTCCTTCCGCTACCTGAAATACTTCGCCGGCGTCCTCACCGGCCGTCTCGACCGCATGCATGGCGTGACCCTGGCCAGGTCGCGCTGGCTGGAAGTTCAACCGTGCCCGGGCAGCGCCGCGCCGCTGGACATTCAGGTCGATGGCGAGTACGAAGGATCAGGCGCCGCCCGCATCGAGATGGCCGCCGAAACTCTCAGGCTCATGCTGCCGAGGCCGTTCCTGGCCTCCTGGTCGGGTACCGTTCAGGCCGTGGCGCGAACCGCCTGAAGCTCTGCCTCCAGATTGCTGAGAATCGCCTCCGCGCTGCGCTCCACCCGCAGCCTCGCGAAGCATTCGCCGACCATCGGCGCCTGCTTCGCATCCGCCTCGTCCAGCCAGTGTCCCATCGAATCGGCGATCAGATCGGCGTTTTCCACCACCGCGCTGAGCGTCAATACCCCCGATTGCCCCGCCGCGGGATCCAGCGCCGAGCGATGGTGATACAGTACCGCCTTCTGAATCGGCGTGGGCAACCCCCATCGCTGCAACGCCGCTGCGCTGAGCTCCGCATGCGTCGTCTCGATCACCTCGTGCTCGCACTCTTCCACCGGCTTGCCGGTCTCGCCCCGCAGCTCCATGATCTGCGCATACTCCTGCGGGAGCGTCATTGCCAGCATCAACCGGCCCAGGTCGTGCAGCAATCCCGCCGCAAACGCCCCTTCCGGGTAGCTCGTCTCGGTCTTCTGCACCAATTGGTCGGCCAGAATCGCCACCGCCGTCGAGTGCGTGTTGAACCGCTCCATGTCAAACGCCTGCGGCGGTTTCACCCGCGAGAACAGTCTTGTCACCGACAGCCCGAGCAAGAAATTCCGCAGCCGGCTAATGCCCAAAATCGATACCGCCGCCCGCACACTCGAAATCGTCCCCCGCCGCCCATAGAGCGCCGAATTGACCAGCCGCAACACGTTGCCGCTCAACACCGAGTCCCGCTCGATCACCGTCGCCAACTGCGCGAACGATACATCCTCGTCTGCCAGCGTCGACATCAAGTGGTTCAAAACCGGCGAGAATGCAGGCAACTGGTCCAGGCCGCGCAACGCCGCCTCCCGGTAGCTCAGCCGGTTGAGTATAGTCGGACTCACATCCTTGCTATCGGCAGGAACCACCGCCAACTTCACACAACCTGTTCGTTTTCTTTCGCCGCCCGGCAATTCCGCGCCATCTCCACCGATCTTCCAGCCAGATTGCTTCTCTGCGAACTCTGAGGTATCTTCGGCTGGACTGGGAAGTCCACCTGGGCTTGGCATTCCTCTTCTGGGCGAGGTTGCGCATGAAACTGGGAGTACTGCTGCTTTCCTGTACCGGATCACCGCGGGTGACCGACTTTGACCGGGCATGGGTCCATCGTGTTGTCGGCCACGTCGCAGGCTACTTCCTGGAGCAGTCCGGAGGCCGCGTCAACATGGAGTTTCGTGTCTTCGACTGGTTCCAGCTTCCGCATACCGGTCAGGAGTGGAACGACCTTGGTTTCGGCGCAGGTCCCGTAGTCAAGCCAATCGTCGAAGCGGGGCTTGGAGTCGACCTCTCCCCCTACGATCATTTCGCCCTCGTCATCGACAAGTTCGACGCCATGCTCGCCGCGGTGTCCCCACAGCATCCGAGCTACGTCCACGTCGGCGCGCAAAGTCTCGATCCGGCGCTCCTCCAACATGAAATGGGCCATTTCTTTGGCGCGGCCCACGCCAATCGGGACACGCCCTCCGGACCGGAAGAGTACGGCGATCCGTATTGTGTGATGGGTCTCGAGGGCGGCAAGTTCAGCTTTGTTCACACTCCTTTGAATCGCTCGCGGCCTGACGGTTCGATCGACGTGACCCTCTCTGATAGCGGGCCGGGCATGGCGGCTTCCACCCTCCGCGCCTGCGGTTGGCTCGAACTCGGACAGAGCGGCATCGACATCTCCGGTCAACTCGCATCCGGACTGCGCCGCGCAACGGTGCAGCTTGACGCTCTTCGAGGCGGCCCCGCGCCAGGCGCGGGAGAAAAGGTCTGCGCTTACGCCGACGGCGTGGTTCCGGGCCAGCGGTTGCTGCTCGAGTTTCGCAGCCGCGATGGTTGGGACCGCGCCCTTCCACAGCGTGGCGCTGGTTGGATTGTTGCGCATTTGACCGGTCCCGGGAACCGGTCGGCCATGTCTCTCCAGATCGGCGCCGTCGAGGCGGCTCCGGGAGCGGCGGTCGTGACCAGCAAAGGAGCCGTGCAGATCAGCGTCTCCGCCGCCTCCGCCTCCGCTGTGACCTTGACCGCCGAGGTCATGAAACCTGTGCCGGTGAACCGGGCTGCGCCGGCGGTTGCCAGTTGGAGTCCGAACCGGCTCGATCTCTTCGGACGCGGACTGGACAAATCCGCATTTCACAAGGCCTGGGCCAACGCCTGGCATCCCTCATCGGTGAACTGGGAAGCTCTGGGCGGCCTCTTTACCACTTCGCTCGCCGTCGCCTCCTGGGGAGTGAACCGGCTGGATCTCTTCGGGCTCGGCCTCGACAAGGCGATGTATCACAGAGCCTGGGCGGCCGGCTGGCAGCCGTCCTGGCAGTCCCTTGGCGGCCAGTTCGTCAGCGTCCCCTCCGTCGCCTCCTGGGGCCCTGACCGTCTGGATGTTTTCGGACTCGGCTTGGATCAGGCCGTCTGGCACAAAGCCTGGGCTCAGCGCTGGTACCCAAGCGCCGACGGATGGGAGACGCTTGGAGGCAAGTTCATCTTCCCGCCAGCCGTCGTCTCCTGGGGAGCGGACCGGCTCGACATCTTCGGCGTTGGCCTCGACAAGGCGATGTTCCACAAAGCTTGGGGTGACGGTTGGTTTCCTTCGTCGAGCGGCTGGGACTTCCTCGGCGGCGGCTTCACGAGCCCGCCTGCCGTCTGCTCCTGGGGACCCGGCCGGCTTGACATCTTCGGCATCGGACTGGACGGCGGCATGTGGCACAAAGCATGGGCGCAGGGTTGGTTCCCCTCCCAGGAAGGCTGGGAGCCGCTCGGCGGCAGGTTCCTGTCCCCGCCAGCCGTGGCGTGTTGGGGGTCGGGCCGCATCGATGTGTTCGCGGTCGGCCTTGACGGCGCCATGTACCACAAGGCCTGGGCCAACGGTTGGTATCCCTCGCCGGCTGCGTGGGAGCCGCTGGGTGGGATCTTTGCGAGCCCCCCGGCCGTGGTCGCGTGGGGGCCGGACCGGCTCGACATCTTCGGCGTCGGCAAGGACTTCAGCATCTGGCACAAAGCCTGGGATCAACGCTGGCATCCCTCGCCATCAGGATGGGAGCCGCTGGGCGGCGGTTTCCTGTGACTCCAGCCGCTCCCAGCCGCATTGCGCCGGACGCCCCCGACCTGTAGACTTCGGGTCGGAAGCCACAAGATGCCGCCGGAGAACCTGACCCCCTTCCGCTGGCCGTCCGCCTGGACTGATCCGGCCTTGCTCGATCTGCTCGCCGGGAGCCCAATCAACTGCATCCTCCTCGATCCGGCCGCCGTCGGAAGTCCCCTCGCCGGCGCCGCCCGCAAGTCCGGCCTTGAAGTGCTGAATCTCGCCTCATTGGAGGCTGCCGGCGCCGCGCGCAGCGTGCGCTCCAATCTGCCTTGGCCACGCATGAGGATGTCTTCTAAAGGAAAGCCCGACGACGCTGAAGCCGGCCCGACCGGTGCGCCCTGGATCGACTCCAACTGCTGGGTCGCCCGGCTCGCTGCCGTCCGCGCGCCGGGAAAACCGGTTTGGCTCAGCTTCGAGCCCGACCCTGAAGAGCAGCCGCCGGATACGGCCGCCTATACAGTGGCCATCGCCGATTCCGCCGCCGCCGGAGCCCGTTGGATTGTCAGCCTCGACGCCACCCTGGCCGAAGGGTTGCCCGCGGGAAACGCCGACGCCCTGAGTAAGTGGCGCGCAATCCAAACTTCGCTTTCCTTCTTCAGGGAGCGCCACGCATGGTCTGCTTGGGAACCCTGGGGACCAGTCGGCATCCTGTCCAGTTTCGCCGGCGACGACGAATACATGGGCCAGGAGATGCTCAATCTGAGCGCCCGCCGCAATCTTCTCTACCGGATCCTGGACCGCTCCCTTTCCGCCAGCCACAAGCTTGACGGCCTCCGCGCCATTCACTACGTCGACAACACCCCGCCCACCGCGGCGCTCAAGTCCAAACTCATCGCATTCGCCCAAGCCGGCGGCCTGCTCATCGTTCCTCGCGCCCTCGCCTCGCAATTTCCCGCGGGCAGGATTCTGCAGTGCCCCGTCGCCCGATACCGCCTGCAATCGCTCGGCAAGGGCTCCCTCGCCTCGCCGCTGGAGGATTGGGACGACCCCTACTTCCTCGCCGCCGACGTGCATAGTCTTGTCAGCCGCCGCAACGATCCCGTCCGGCTGTTCAACGGACGATCCCTCTGGATGCACTACTCGGTCTCGCCAGGAAACTCCGCGGCCCTGCTCCAGTTCGTATCGTTCACCAGCCGCCCGAATCAGTCCGTAAGTCTGGCGCCCGCGCGGCAGTGGCGCTCCGCGCTCATGCACACCATCGGCGAGGACAAGCCCGTGGCGCTGCAGCCGGTGGAAGTAGATGGTCACTTGGAATTTCAACTGCCCCGGTTCTCTTACTACGCTGCCTTGGAGTTTAGATCATGAACGCCATCCGGCGCCCCTGTTCTCGCATTGAGCGCCGCCGCCTGTTGGCCGGAGCCGGAATCACCGCCTTGGGCGGCCTCGCGCTGCCGCACCGCCTGCGTGCCGCCGAAGCTCCCGTGTCTCCGGTCGCTCTGGCGCGATGCGATTCCTACGGTCCCGCCGTGCTGCCCGCCCTCACACGGATGTTCGACCAGCTTGGCGGCTTGGCCCGCCTTGTTCGCGGCAAGACCGTTGCCGTTAAAGTGAATCTCACTGGCAATCCCGACGGCAGAATGGGCTTCATCCCCATCGGCTGCACTACTTGGACGCATCCCACGGTCATCGCGGCAACCGTGCACCTGCTGGGACGCGCCGGAGCCAGGCGCGTTCGCCTGCTCGAGAGCCCCTGGAAATCGGCCGAGCCGCTCGAGGAGTACATGATTGCGGCAGGCTGGGACCTCGCCATGTTCACCAGCGCGGCCCCGCGGGTCGAGTTCGAAAACACGAACTTCCTCGGCTTCGGCAAGCAGTACGTCCGGTTTCCGGTTCCGCATGGCGGACACCTCTTTCCAGCCTTCGACCTGAATCACTCCTACCGCGACTGCGACGTCTTCGTCTCCATCGCCAAACTCAAGGAGCACATGACCGCCGGCGTGACTCTCTCCATGAAGAATTGCTTCGGCATCACCCCGTGCACGATCTACGGCGACGGCGCTCCCGAAAAGGAGCCCGGACTCGTTCCGCGCGGAGGACGCTACCCGATTCACTCCGGGAGCCGCCAGCCGTCCAGCAGTTCGCCGGGCGAGATCGACTCGAAGAGCCCGCGCGAGGGCGGATACAGGGTGCCCCGCTGCGTTGCCGACCTCGCGGCGGCGCGGCCGATTGAATTGGCCATCGTCGACGGAATTGAATCGATGACCAGCAGTGAAGGCCCCAGCCGCCTCTCCCGGCATGTGAAGCCCCGTCTGCTGATAGCCGGAACCAATGCCGTATGCGTTGATGCCGTCGGAACGGCGGTGATGGGCTTCGACCCCATGGCCGATCGAGGCACGGCGCCATTCGAGACTTGCGACAACACGATGCGGCTGGCCGAGGAGTTGGGCGTCGGCGGGCGCGATCTCAGGCGCATCGAGGTCGTCGGGAACCGCATCGCCGATCTCCTGATCGACTACCGGAAGGTGTCCGGCAGGCCGGGCGGCCCGCGCCCTCCGGTCTGAAACTGAAGTCGCCGCGTACCTACAGCGGCCGCCTGAACGGCTCCTTGGCTTCGTAGAACCTGATCTTCGCCTTCAACGGCTCCACCAGCGGCCGCGCGTCCTGTTCGATGGCCAGGACCAACGCGCGATTGGCGGTTTCCACTGCTTCGCTGAACCGCCCCATCTCGGCATACGCGGCCGCCAGAGTGTCGAGCGTTGACGGGTCCCGCCCGCCGGAGAGTTTCACCGCGAGTTGCGCCAGTCGCAGCGACTCGGCGCCGTCGCGGATCGCAGGGTCCGGGTCGGATGCCATCACCAGGGCCGCCTGGTTCAACGCCGGAATATGCTGCGGCGCCGTCTTGAGCACCTCGCGCCACTGCGCCAGCGCCTCGGCGGCATTCCCTTTCACGAAAAAGAGCGCGTCGCCGAGGTTCTGGCGCGCCTCAACGAGCGCCGGATCGATCCCGAGCGCCCGGTTGAACTCGCCGATCGCCTCATCGCCCCGCCGCTGCCACATCAACGCCATGCCCATCGTGTTGTGGAGTGCAGCCGACTCCGGGTGGATTCGAAGCAGCTTCTCGAACACGCTCGCGGCCTCTCCGGCCCGCCCCGATTGAGCCAGCGCCCGAATCAGATTCGCGTGCACTTCCACCGGGCTGGGGTCGAATTCCAGCGCCTTCTGGAAGTGATGGACCGCCTCGCCGGACTTCTGCGAGCGCGCCAGCGCCGCGCCGAGGTTGTTGTGAATCGCAGCGAACTGCGGGCTGATTTCGAGCGCTCTCCTGTAATGCGCGATCGCCTCCTCCAGCTTGCCTTCCCGCGCCAGCGCGAGGCCGAGGTTGTTGTGGGCTTCCGGGTAATCTGGATCCAACTCCAGCGATTTTCGATAGGCCGTGATCGCTTCAGGCACCCGGCCGGAGCCCGCCAGCGCGACGCCGAGATTCATGCGGATCTCGGCGTCCCCGGGGTCGATTTCGATGGCCCGTGCAAAACTCCCGACCGCCTTCTCCACCTCGCCCGCCGCCGCCTGCGACACTCCGAGGTTCATGAAGACCTTGCTGTCTTCCGGGCTGAGTTCCAGGGCCTTCTTCCATTCTGCTGCAGCTTCGGCATGCTGCCCCTTTTTCGCCAGTTCGAACGCACGGTCGAACACGCGGTATGACTCGACCACGGGCGTGTCGATTCGCAGCAACCCGTCGGGCGGGATGTTCACAAACTCCGGGATGTTCACCGCGCGGTTCGCCAGCGTTGTGTTTTCGATCAGAATCGGCGGGCTGTCGTTGCCGTCCTCGTCGATGTGCGTCAGGAACAGTTGCGTGTATGGCGATCTGCTCTTCGAAGAGAAGACCAGCCAGCGTCCGTTCGGCGAGAAACTGTGCCACGAGTTCATCAGCGGCGTGTTGCAACGCATTTTCCGCGCCTCGCCACCTCTGGCCGGGACGATGTAAAGCTGGCTGTCCGGCCGCATCAGCAGACCGTTCCGGCTCTTGACGAAGACGATCCAGCGGCCGTCCGGCGAAATCTTTGCGAATGAGTTGCTCACTCCGTTGGCTGAAGCGCCGGCAATGGGGACCGCCGTTCCCCCTTTGCCGTCGTTGAACGGGATCCGGTAGAGGTCGTATCGAATCGTCGTCTCGTTGGGATCGTTCGCTCGCCTGGCCAACTCCTGGCCCTCGGGATAGGGCTCCCGCGCCCCGGCGCGGGCGAAAACGAGGTATTTGCCGTCCGGGCTCCAGGTTGCATTGGTGTGGACGAACCGCGGATCGTCGGCGCCCGGCAAGGGCTCGAGACGGCCTGTGGCGCGGCTGTACCAGGCGAGGATTCCGCGGGTCGGATAGAAGACCTGCAAAAAGCGGTAATCCTTAAAATTCGCCACATAGAAGTGCCCTCGGCCGGCCTTCGACTGCGCGGACCGCGCTGCGCCCGCGGCCGGCGGCCGGTCGACCATGGTCACAACATGCTCCCCGTCCGGTGAGACCTGTGACATGAAACCGACCCGCAGTTCCGGCCCCATTCGATCCCTGAAGGCGCTCCACTGGACGACGTTCTCGTTCCGGATGACCATCTCCGGCTTGACCGGCACGATGGCGTACAGGCCCTTGTCGTTCTGTGGGCCGTCCAGGTCCATGCCCATGGTCTTGCCATCTCGCGAAAAGGAGTGGCAGTTCGCGCAGGTGTGCAGCCCCTGCATCAGCAATCTGCTTTGAGGCTCACCCACATTGCGCAAGCGCCAGGCAATCAGCGGGACTGCGGCCGGAGCCAGCGGCTTGATGACGCCCTTCTCGAGTTCCGAAGGCATCAGCGGGACGTCGCGGTAGAAGATGGGCGCACCCACCGGGTCGCCTGACGTTCGGATCGTTACGCTGCCTCGGGACACTGCCCGCTCTCGGGCTGCGTCCGCGAATCCCGTGATCGTGACCATGGCGGGGCGCCGGACTGACCGCTTCTTGATCTCGCTCCACATCTCGTCCGGCGGCCTCCAGGTTCGCATGGACGCCTGCTCCGGGCTCAACCGCGGCGGCTCGTTGGTCGCCGCGACTGCCCGCGAGTCGATTGGCCCAGGCTTGAGCCATTCGCCTTCTGCCTGTGCGCGGACATCCGCCCGGCCGTCTGCGAATTTGACCTCGACGAGCCAGGTCCTCGCCTGCCTGTCGGGATCGTGCCACAGAAACGTCGGTGCTGCGAAATCCGGCGGGAAGATCGATCCCGCCTCGGGATACGAGAACACAATCTTCGACGGCTCTCCTCCGGCGGCGCAGGGCGATGCCAGTCCGAGAACCAGGCAGGAGGCAAGGGCGCGAACTCTCATTGGACCTCGCAACCGGGAAACAGTATCGTCCGCAGACCCGTGGTGCACGCGCAATCGGCGCCCTCGGTCACGACTCCCGACAACCGCGCCAGCGCGCAGCGCGCTGCCCGATCCTGGGGATTCAACACAACCGCCGTCTCCAGCACCTTCCTGGCTGGCTCCTTCCGCCCAGACCCTTCGAGCAGCAATCCATGAGCCAGGTACGAGCGGTCCCATTCAGGCCACCGTGACTGAATCTCTCTCAACGCCCGCTCGGCCTCGCCCGCCCGGTTCAGGGCACCCAGCACGACGGCCTTCGTCATCGCCAGTTCGGCGTTCGCCGGCGCAGCGCGGATCGCGCGCTCGACGAGTGACAGTGCTTCCTCGTTTCGGCCGTGGGTCAACAGCAGCATGACCGCTTGCCGGGCCGCCTGCGGCTTGGAGACCGAGAGCCGCAATCCCTGTTGCAGCGCCTGCTCCGCCTCTGCCTTTCTGCCTGAAAGGTCCAGGATGCGCGCTTGCAGCAGCATCCAGTCTCCTCCGCGATCCGCAGCGGGCGTTTGCTCCAGCGCCTTCAATGCTTCCTCCGGTCCGGACGTGTCGAACAGAGCAATCGCCAGATCCAGACAGGCCCTCGGGCTGCCGGAAGCCGCGCGCCGGAGGAACGGAATCGCCATCCGGTACCACTCGGCTCGCACCAGAGTTTCGCCCGCTTCCGCCCAGATTCGGTCGTCGGCGTTTCTCGTCTCGAGTTCGCGGAACGCCGCTTCCGCATCTGCCTGCCTGCCTGCCGATAGGAGTAGCTGCGCCAGTCTCAACTGCAGCTCGAGCTGACTTGGATGGTCCTGCGCCTCCTTCATCAGCCGGTCGATCTGCCGCTGCACGCGCTGTTCCACGGCCAGCGTGGCCAGTTCGATCATCCCGGCTTCCTTGCGTGGATCCCGGACTTCGCGCGCGCGGGTCTTCCTGAACCGGTCGAAGTACTGCCGTGCCTCTACCTCGCGATCCAGCGCCATCAGTGCCTGCCCCACGTGCATGAGCACCTCCCGGTCGTTCGGTCCCGCAGCGAGCGCCAGCCGCAGCGTCTTCTCCGCCTCAACCGGCCTGTCGAGCGAAAGGTACGTCAGGCCGAGCTGATCGAGAGCCCGCACATTGCCCGGCGCAAGCCTTGCCGCCGCTTCGAGATCCGGCAGTGACTCCTGCATCCGTCCCTGCCTCTGCAGCAGCCATGCCCGCGCAAAGTGCGCCGGCGCGAACCCGCCATCCAGCCGCAGCGTCTCAGACAACTCATCCAGCGCCGCTTCAGGACTTCTCTCCCAAATGAACTGGGCGAGAGTGAAATGGCCCTGCGGGTCCGCGGGGTGCTTCTTGACGTACCACCCGAGATCCTTGATCCCTTTCTCCTTTCGCGCTCCCGTCAGGCAGTAGACTCTCGCCCGGTGTAGCCGCGCCTGATCGTCTCCGGGCTGTTGCTCCAGGTATTCGTCATACGCCATCGCAGCATCGCCGTAAAAGCCCGCATCCTCCGAGGCATGCGCCAGCAAGAACAGCACTTCTGCATTGCCCGGCGCGATCTCGCGCGCCCTAGCCAGAACATACACGGCCCGGCTGTAGTCCTGCTGCGCCCCATACACACGCCCCAGCTCAATCAGCACACTCTTTTCCCTTGGACGTTGTTTGAGCGCGGCTTCGAGTGCGCTTGCCGCGCGATCGTGATGGCCCGCGCGAAATGCCGCCCGTCCCAGGTTGAACATCACGTCGAAGTCAGCCGGCATCCGGGAAGCAACCTCGCTGAATGCGGCTTCGGCTCTTCCGTAGAGCCCTATCCTCGCCGCCGTCAGCCCCAGCGTGAATAGAATCCGCGGATCGCTCTTCGCCCCCAGTTGAACGCCTTCCAGCATTTTCGCCGCGGCCGCGCTCTTTCCCGCTAAATGCAGAGCCTCGGCGCGCAGCAGCGTTGCGCCCGGTCCCGTCTCCGTAACCTTGGCCAGGTACGCAACGGCTTGTTCTCCCTGCCTTCGCTCCAACGCCATCCGCCCTAGTTGCAGGTTCGCGTTTTGGTGCGCCGGATTGGCCTTCAACAGCGCCTCGAACAGAGATCGGGCCCTCTCCGGCTGGCCGCACGCCAGGTAGTGGTTGCCCGCATTATTCAGCAGGACCGCGGATGGTGATCCCTTCGCCAGAGCCTGCCGGTAGATGGCTTCCGACTGCTCGCATCTCCCCTCGGCGTCCAGCTTCGCTGCTTCGCGCAGCGCCTGCTCCTGCGCGCCGGCGCAGACGCCGGAGGCGATCGCCAGCAGCAAGATCCGCCCGAATCCCAGCATCAGTCTCGCACTATCGCTCTGTGAAAAGCCCCACCCCCGTCTGACAGTCGAGGGCGGGGCTCCTTCCTGCGGGTGCCTCTATCGACGCCCCGGGGTCTGAACCGGTCAGAACTGCAAACGGAAACCGAGCTGCGCGCGGCGTCCAAAGGTCTGGGTCAACTGGTCATTGTTCGCCGATCGTCCGAAATTCGCCGAGTTCACGTTCGTGTCCGGGTTGTTCCAGGTGATGTTGTTGAGAACGTTGAAGACGTCCATGCGCAACTCAAACCGCAGTCGTTCATAGATGTTGAAGCTCTTCACGAGCGATGCGTCCATGTTGAACTGCTGCGGCCCGCGCAAGCCATCATACTGCCAGGGATTGGTTCGAGCCGTGAAGGCCGGCACGATCGAAAAGACCGACTTGTCGAACCACCGTGTCTGGTTCGGGCTGTCGACGTGCGGGTCTCCGTTCACAATCAGGCTGCCGAAACGAATCGCGCGGCCCGACCGCCAGAAGCCCGTGGGCGTCAGATTCCAGCCGCCCACCAGTGCCTCCAGGATCGGCGACGCGCTGCTCATGTGCGCCCGGCCCTTCCCGAACGGGACCTCCCAGGTCGCCGCGAACGTCATCCGGTGCTTGGAAGCGTCGGTCGGAATCCATGTGTACTGTTGCAGATACTGCGCGATGTTGTCGTAAAAACGCTGGTCCTCTTGCCAGTGGTAGTTGTAACCCCACATCACGGAGTAACCCTTGCTGAAGTTCTTTTGCGCCTTGAACTGGATCGCTTGGTAGTGCATGTTTCCGCCAGGCTGTCCTTCCGTCACGTTGATGCTGCCGTATTGCGGGTACGGCTTCATCAAGGAAGAGTTGCTGACGGTTCGCTGGTTGCGCAGCGGACCCGGGAATTTCGTCACCGTGAGGATGTTGTAGAACGGATTGGCCACCTGCACGTTCGTGAGGCCCTTGTACTGATATCCGATTCTGGGGTCCACCATGTTCAGGTCGCGGCCTAAATCCCAGGCGAAGTTCGAAAAGTTCAGGAAATAAGTCGCGTCGAGGATCAGCCCGCCCGGCAACTGCCGCTGGAACGAAACGTTGAAACGGTCGCTGTGTTGCCGCGGGCGGTCCGCGAACATGTAGGAGATGGTGTCTCCGAGCAGGGTGTAGTCGCCCAGGCTTCTTTCATAAGCCGGGACCATCGGATACGCGGCCGGGAACGGATCCCTCAGCCGCATTACCGGAACACCCTGCACGTTCGGGTACGCCCCGTTGTAGTAGTTGAAGGAAGCCGGAACGCCCACCTCCAGCAGGTTCGCTCCGCCGCCGCCTGTCGTCATGTTCGAATTGGCGTTCGTCCACGGCGTGATGTACCTGCCGTAGGCCGCGCGGATCGACATCTTGTCGTTGATCCGGTACGCTGCGCCGATTCGCGGAGACCACGTGCCGGAACCGGAATTCCAGGCGCCGCGGTTGTCCGCACTCGCGAACCGGTATGCCCCGTTCATGATCCAGGGTCCGCTGTAGTACGCCTTCACCTGGTCCGGCATCTGCGGCGCTCCCGCTCCCTGGAACTCGGGAATCGGTTTTGTTAGATCCAGCGGTTGGACCAGCCGGTTCTGCTCTTCCCTGTATGCCTGCTGGAACTCGTAGCGCAACCCCAGGTTGAGCGTCAGGTTCTTGCTGACCCTCCAGTCGTCGTTGATGAAGGCGCCGTAGGTGCGGGTCGACGCGTTGGGGAAGGCCAGGATCGGCATCGACGTCGCGTTGGAGTTCCAACTGCTTGCCGCTCCGGTTCCAGTCGGTGAAACCGCCCCGATCAGGAATGTCGCGTAGGGGTCGCCCGAACTCAACCTGTTCGGGCTCAGGTATGTCGCGTTTGTAGGCAGGTCATCAAAACCGAAGCCGGGGTTCGAGTACGACAGGAAGCTCTTCGCCCGGCTTCCGCGTGTGTCGAATCCCGCTTTCAGGTAATGCGCCCCCCGCTGCTGTGAAAGCTTGAACGCGAACATGTCGCCGTTGGGCCGCTGGTCCCAGTAGCCGCCGCCCGGCCCTACGTCCAGCCAGCGCGAGTTGTCGGTCCCGCTGATCGACATGCGCGGCAGCAGGATGGGAATGTTTCCTGCTGCAAACATCTGCTTGTAAAACTGCGAATTCGGCCAGATTTCAGCCCACTTGCTGGTATCGGAGAACGACTTGTCGTACTTCGAAGCGTCGACGAAATTGTGGTACTCTCCGCGGAAGTTCAGCACCGTGTTGGGTGTCGCCGTCCAGGTTACGTCGCCTGTGTAGGACGACGCGTCGCGCTGACTGCCCCGGTCCGACTGGAAATAATCCGAACCTGTCGGATTCGTCGCCGAGACCGGCGTCACGAAGAAGCTGTACCTTCCGGAGACTCGCAGATTGTCCGTCCACTGGAAATCGGCGCGATCCGAAAAGTTCTTGTACGGAAAACTGATCGGCAGTGGCGCGGCGAAGTTCTGCAGGTGATAGTTGCCGGTCCCCGGGCGGTTCGGTTTCCACATCTTGGCCAGGTAGTGCAGGGCTACCGGATCTTGGGCAGACCCCGGGATCTTGTTCCCCGGGTATGGCGTGCGCGTGACCGTCGTGCCGTCGGGTGATGTCTGTGTTGTCCAGGGATCGTAGATCGTCCGCAACCCCCCGGATCCGTTCAGCGACTGCGAAAAATCGCCGGCCCGCTCCAGGTCCGTGGGCAGCGTCTGAAGCAGCATCGACGGGTCCGTTTTCTTCCACCCCTCATACGCCACGAAGTTGAACAGGCGGTTCTTCATGATCGGATGGCTGACCGTGCCGCCATAGATATGCTGCCGGCCTTGGTTGATGGTCCGGTACACACGGTTTTCCAAAGCGTTCGCCCAGGGGTACTGTCCCTGGTAGAGCGCCGTTCCGTGCCACTGGTTGGTCCCCGACTTCAGCGTGATATTGATGTTCGAACCCGAGCTGTTCCCGTACTCGGCGTCCACCGCGTTCTGCTGCACGTTCACTTCCTGCACCATGTCGGGCGAGGGAACGTACCCGGTCTTGTAACCGATGCCCACCGCGGCGCCGTCAACCTGCAGGTCGTTGCTGTAGAGCGCGCCCCCTCCCACTCGCTGGTTGTTCGGTCCCCAACTGTGATACGGCTGGAACTCCGTGCCGCCGTCGTTCTTCTCGACCGCCGGATCCAACTGCGCCAGCAGGAACGGCGACCGGTAGATCTGCGGCATGTTGTTGACGATTCGGCTGTCTACCGTCGTGTCGAGCTTGGAGTTGCTGAATTGCACCATGCTCGCTTCAGCCGAAACTGTGACGGTTTCCTTGATGTCGCCGGGCCTCAGCACCACGTTGATGCTCAGGTCGCCGCGCTGCTGCAGCACGATGTTCTCCTGCAGAAACTTAGTAAAGCCCTTCAGCTCGACGGTCACGGAATACGTCCCCGGACTGATCAGATCGAAAACGTACTGCCCCACCTCATTACTCGTGCGCGTCGCCGAAACGCCTGTCTGAATGTTGAGCAATGTAACTGTGGCGCCCGGCGCGGCACTGCCAGTTGCGTCCACGATGCTGCCCTGGATCCTGCCGCGGAATTCCTGCGCCGGCAGGAGGAATGTAAGAAAAAGAGCGAAGAGAAGCGTTGAGATCCACGTTCTCCTTGCATGCGCCGCCATGAGACTACCTCCACGAGGCGTCAACCTCAGTTGCCGGACTGTAAACGAAAC
>WBZO01003556.1_pt2 | contig 16172 bp, 26 predicted proteins | sample 5204261 | NCBI WGS metagenome assembly WBZO01 (sample SAMN12412400, study PRJNA552823) | activated sludge metagenome | isolation source: activated sludge from anammox sidestream of wastewater treatment plant... | place: USA: North Carolina | collected 2017-09 | reverse complement strand
AAAAAAAAAAAAAAAGAAGAGTAAAAAACTTGCATTCCGCCCGATACTATGGTATATAGTATAGAGTTGGTCGTGTGGTAGCGACCGACCAGTCATCTATCAGAGGGTAAATCCAATGTACCACATTCAATACGACGCCTACGGCTATTCGATCGAATGGGACGGCGATTGCATCGTCGAGGTCTGCGGCGACCATCCCCGCGATATCAAGCGCGTCCGGGCAATCGCCAAATGGCACTTGTCGCGTTTGCCCGATGCCGACTCCAGCCCGGTCCGCTTTCAGCGCGTCCCCGATCCTGTCCTTGTGTCCGCCTGAATTCCACCAATCCGCCGCCGCTGTGGTAGCGTCGGCGAAACCAACCGAATCGAGGGTAATCCAATGCAATCAGCACCTTATGCCATCAACGTGCATGACCGCGATCACGGCTGCGTCCGTGAGTATCCATGCAATTCGGCCCGCCTGGCGTGGCGAGTCATGCGCCGCTTGTCTAAACGACTTTCCCGGCATCGTCACTTCCTGCATTCCAATCGTGCTCGCTTTTCGTTTTGGCTGATGCGCCGCACTCCGATCATGGTCCGTGACTTTCAGGGCAATCCCGTAGCGGGATTTACGAACAAAATCGTATTTGAGATTGATTGAACCATGCTGAATCCCCGATTCCGCGCCGATCTCGTTCGGCGCGGTGTCGGCGATTGTGCCGCTGAGGGTAATACAATGATCGAAATCGCAATCTACAACGAACAATGCAACGCACCCGGCGAATTGTGCCTCGGTGCCGAACGCATCTATGGCGATCGCGCCCGTGAAACCGACGATCTGTGGTGGTTTGAAGCGGCCGATGAAGATACGGCGATTCAGGAAGCGCGCGACATGTTGAACTGGCCGAACCGATGGGCAAGGACAGCGGCGCGTAATGTCCTGCGCTATCTCGGCGCAACCCCATCCCCCGTATCGGAGTGCGAATAATGGCGAAGAAAATCAAACCCGCAATGATCCTTTGGGGCAAGCGCCCCGATACCCCTTGGCTGAAATTGACCGACAACGTTTCCTGCGCGGAGCGCGAGCGTCGGCGCCGGGACGGCTGGGAGGTCACGGTACGTAAACAAGGTGAGCATCCTGACCCGCGATGCCGACTATGCGGGGGCGAAGAGAATCTAGCCAAAGAAGGCGAGTCTTACACCTACATCTGCAAGCCATGCATTGCGATCGATGAAGAGCGTCTTTTTGCTGAATTCATGGCCAACCGCTAACCCATCCCCCATTCCCGCGCCTGCCAGAATGCGGACGCGGGTATCGGCGATGGGGCCGAAACAGGAAAGGAAATAGACAATGGCAACTAAACACACGCCAGGACCGTGGAAACAGGAAGGAAACAATATCGTCGCGGATTACACCGCAACCTGTGGCGTAGTGGCGTCGGTTTCGGCGATGCCGAATAAATGGGAAACCGAGGCCAATGCCCGCCTTATCGCCGCCGCGCCAGAATTGCTTGAGGCGCTCCGCGACGTGATGGGCTGGTATGACACGAGCGACGTTGCGCACCTGATGACCAAACAAGGCGAGCAGGCCGAATACCAGCGGACACTGCGAGCAGCGCGGGCCGCTATCGCCTTAGCCAAATGAGGCCGGTCTATAAGTCTTTTTAGGTAAAGGGCTTATATATTCGCACTGGCTAACCGGATTGGCTAGCGATTGGCTAAGCACGCGCATTCGATGATGGGCTAGCCAATCGCCCTGGCCGAATGATGGAAACAAAATCGCCCCCGCGCCGGGTGGTAGATCGGCCGGGGGCTGGGTCGGCGCGAGGGTATAGCGCCGACAAGGGAGAGCATAACATGGGAACAATCCGCCTCAAAACGTTCGTTTGCAAGCGCTGCGGCCACGGGACCGATCGCCCGTGGACCCAAAAAACCGCCGGTGTCATCCCCGGCACCTGCCCGCGTTGCCGGTCGCCGTATTGGAACCGGGACCGACGCACACCTAAAAATCCCAAAGATTCCGCTTGACATTCCCGATAGGGTAGGGTAGAGTAGATTCATGGCAACGAAACCAATCAAGGCAAACAAAATCACGATCGACCGGCACTACAACGCGGGTCGATCCGGCCCGGTGCTGGACGGCGTCGAGAAGGTGGCGAATCAACGGGGCATGACGGCCACCCACGCGATGCTGTGGCTGCTCGAAAAAGCCCTTGGGATCAAAAGGGAAAATAAGCCATGACTGATTGGAACACCATCCAAGTCGCCCGCAACCGCGTGGCGGAGACAGCGAAGCCGCCGACTCCCATATCGGTTTACCCGGTTGCGTCGGCCGATGCTGCCGCCGGGGCGACATGGGAGACTGCTGGCGATCCTGCCGAGCGGAGGTATGAATTCGACTGCTCCTCCATCCCGGACGGGGCGACCGTAACCAAGGTCGATCTCGGCCTTGGCGGGAAGACCATACCTGTCCGATTCGTCAATTGTAGGTTTTTGCCCCCACATGCCCACACCGGCGACTACTGCGAATGGTGCGCGACCGGGCAGGCACAGATTGTTCGCGGCGGTCAGGGCCGCTCCGCCGAGCGTGTCGGGCACAGCGGCACAATGCTGGTGATCCTCACGGCGGTGGCGATCGCGTATGCGGCGCTGGCGTACTTCGTGTGGCCGACGCTCGTCAAGATTTTCTAACGTCCCCCGCGCCCCCGCCGGTTTAGTCGCCAGGCGGGGGTTCAATCCCCCGTGCTGCCAGGGGCGTTCTCTGGGGCGCGGGCGCGGTGGACGAATAACCGCCCGAACGGGCAATGGAGACAAACATGGACAAGTTTCTGACTGAACTCGCGGTGAAGTGGAATGACGGGCTGGCGATGTACATCGACACCGCGAGCGCGGACGCCGAGGGGCTGAGCGACTTCCGCGTCGTACCGCGATACCCGCACAGCGTCACGCAATGGGACTCGTCTGAGGGCGTCGGCGGACAGATTCGGCTCTCCGACATTCTCGTTGCCGGGACCATCAATGCGACGCTGTTGCGGCAGCGGGTCGAAGAGGCGCTGGCACAGGCACCGAAGTAACACCGCGTCGGCAGCGGGGGCCTTCCGGGGGCCACTCGGTAAAGGGGTGATCCAAAGGGTTGTCCCGAGGACGTTCAAGTCGTCCGACCCGCTATGTCTCCTGTCGTGTGCGGCGTTGAAGGCCAACGCGAAACCTGCTGATGTTGATGCGGCCACACGACAGAAGACTCAATCAGGCGTCTCGCGGCGGCGTGGAAGCGCCGGCAAAACGAAAGCGCGCAATCGGCCTCGCGGCTTCCACTGCGAGAAACGTGTATGCGAATCGACACAATAGCCGGTCTCAGAACCGGCCCGCGAGACGCCGAAATTTTGCGAGGCTAGCACAGTGGCAGTGCGTGGACGCGCGCCGTAAGAACTGAGAGTCCAAACGGATGTTCGATTCATCCGCCTCGCTATCTCGCCGAGAAAAGACACACATATGAAATGGGCCATTCTCTACGCCGCACTGATTACCGCCGGGTTCGCGGCGGCAAGGAGTCAATCCAATGAACAAGTCAATGGTCGTGCATCTAGCCGTGCTGATAGTGGCGGCGTTTCTGTGGGGTGCGTCGATAGGGATCGGGTCCACGAAGGACGGAAACCAAAGATACATGCTCCCCGGATTTGTTGCGGCATTCGTGGCTGGGAATACGGCGTCTCGAATCTATCGAAAGGTAAAGCCGTGACGACCAAACTCGCAACGAACGTGTTGACCGTGCCGGAACTGTTCGCGTTGGCCGACCAGGCGCTGTCGATGGAGCGGCCGGTGCGCGGCGTTGACCGCTACTGGCTGGTGGCGGTGGCGCTGGTGGAGTCGGGCGGCGATCCGCACATCGTCGGGGACAGCAGTCACGCCTTGGGCTTGCATCAATTCCACATGCCAGCGTGGAAGGATTGCTGGGGCGAAGACTACCTGATTCATCTGCGACAAAACCCGAACTCCTCTTTCCGTGCCGCGATCCGGTACGCGGGGAAGGTGCGAACCGACAAGGCAATCAACGGGTCTCTGTGCCGGGCGAGAATCTCCAGCCATCATCATCTCGGACATCTGTCGTCACGAGACACCGGATACATCAACCGCGTAGAGCGGTCATACAAGGAACTGGTCAGCGAATACGGAGGCAAGTGATATGTATGAGAACTACGGCGGCAAGCGGCCCGAAATACCGGATAGGTGGGAAGAGGTGGGGTATCGGTTGCCGAAGGGTTGCGAGACGTTCATTAGTCCAACCACCGGATACATCATTGCGTATGGGCCTGGAGATTTCCGGAGCGAGCGTGTCATCGTCCGCCGCAAGCCCGTCATCGACCCCGCGCTGGTCGCGCCGCAAGGCTACCAATTCCGCCTCGACGAGTACGGTCGGCCGGTGTGTCGGGCACCGAAGGCGGGCGAACGGTTTATCAACGCAAGCGGTAAGGCCGATCAGGTAAATGAATCGGACTTCATTTGGTGTAACACCTTTTACATCCTGGACCCCATCCCGTCGCCGCCGAAGATGACGATTGTGGAGGCGGCGAAGGCGGCAGGTCCCGGCAGGAGAATTCGTCGAAGAGAATGGCCGTTCAATTTGTGGTACAGCCTTGAACCCAATAACCACGGGATGCAATCGGACACCTATCCGCATCAAGGCGTGTTGAAATATTGCGATATTTCCGCCGACGACTGGGAGGTGGTGCCATGAGCGATCACGAGACAATGATGACCCGCCTCGCCGAACTAGGCGACGAGATCGACGACATCGGCGACATGGCCAGCATCATGCGCGACGACCTGAACCGCCTCGCCGCTGACGTGGCCCGCACGGTGTTGGGCCTGCGAGCCGCCGCGAAGGCCAGCCCGCACCATGAACTGAACCAGTGGCGGCTGCTGATGGCGGATGAACTCTCTGCCCACCTGCAACAAATGGGCGACGAACGGGCGTTGGCTATCGCGCGACAGTTTGGGGCGGTGCCGTAACTCCTTCTCCCCGCCGCACCAGGGGCCAGCCGAGGGAGCGGGGCACGGATGCCCGGCGGGTTTTTTTGTGGTGGAACATGATCGGACTCAACGTACTAACCCATTCCAGAATGCAGGCGTATAAGACCTGTCGCAAGAAGCACGCGATCGGCTACAACCTCGGCATTCGCCCGGACCGGCAATCCGACGCCTTGCGGATCGGATCGGCGTTCCACGCCGGACTGGACGCATTGGCGATCCAGGGCCTTGACTATGCGTGCGCCATTGTTCGGCACGCCTACCGAATCATCCCGCCGTGGGCCGAACCTGCGGAGTGGGACGCAGAGTGCGAGACGGTCGTCGGGCTGCTCTGCGGTTACGAGTGGAGGTGGCGCGAGGCCCCGATTACAATCGTCGCCACGGAACAGTCATTCGACCTGCCCATCGTTCACCCCGAAACCGGCGAAGTCCACGAGATGCGGTGGCGCGGGAAAATCGACAAGATCGCGCGGTGGGGCGATCGCCTCGTTGTCATCGAACACAAGACGACGGGTGACAGCATCGAAGACCCGGCGGCGGATTACTGGCGTCGCCTGCGCATTGATACGCAGATCAGCGGCTACGTCCTGGCGGCGCGCGAGATGGGACACGACATCGAGACGGTCATCTACGACGTGGTGCGGAAGCCGTCCATTGAGCCGAAGTTGATCGGCAAAGGGGCCGACAAGCGACGCGAGACGCCGGACGAATTCCGTGATCGCCTCATCTCCGACATTGGGACTCGTCCCGACTTCTACCTGGCCAGGCGCGAGATACCCCGACTCGACCACGACCTGGCGGAGTTCCGTCAGGAGTTGTGGGACATCGCGTGCGAAATACGAACATCACCGCCCTTTCGCAACACGGCGGCCTGCTTCAACCCCTACCCCTGCGAGTATCGCGGGTTGTGTTTTGACGGCTGGAAGATCGGCGGAGAGGTTCCGCACGGATTCGCGGTCGTCGAGAATGTTCATCAGGAATTGGAGGACAACCATGTCAGCAGTACCTCACGCGCCGCCGCTCCCGGCGGCACCACCACCGCCCCCGATGCCGGGTCGATCGAGCGGCAAGAAGTTCACGCAGAGTGATGGGCCGATTCACCGGCCGCAGCGGATCGGCATCTACGGGACCGGCGGCATCGGCAAGTCGTCTCTGGCGGCCATGCTGCCGTCGCCGAAATTTCTCGACATCGAGGATGGCTCGGCCGAACTCGGCGTCAAGCGCATCGGCGGCGTCGATACCTGGGCGGACCTGATCGAAACCCTGTCCGACGACGGCCTGTGGAAGGGGGTCGAGTCGGTGGTAGTGGACACGGCCACAAAGGCGGAGGAGTTGGCGGTCGCGCACACATTGTTGACCGTGAAGAACGACAAGGGCGCGATGGTGTCGAGTATCGAGGGTTACGGGTTCGGCAAGGGCTACGCCTTCGTGTTCGACACGTTTCTGACCATCTTTGCCGCCCTGGATCGGCACATTCGGGCCGGGCGGAACGTATGCCTGATCTGCCACGACTGCACCGCCAACGTGCCCAACCCGACCGGCGAGGACTTCATCCGGTTCGAGCCGCGATTGCAGGCCCCGCCGTCGGGCAAGGGGTCGATTCGCCACCGCTTGAAGGAGTGGCTGGATCACCTGTTGTTCATCGGCTACGACGTGGCCGTCAGCAACGACGGCAAGGCGCGCGGCGTCGGCACGCGGACGATCTACCCGACCGAGATGCCGACGCACTGGGCCAAGAGCCGCGTGTTGGCCGATCCGATTGTGTTCAAGAAGGAATCGAGCGAAATCTGGAATCAGTTGTTCAAGAAAGGGAAGTGACGTATGCCGAACATTGATCGTGAAGGGATTTTCCGGGGCGAGGTGGTCGAGGCGGTGATGCGGCAGCCGAAGGAGGGGTCCGCCTCGTCCATCATGGGATTGAAGATTCGCATCGAGCAGATGCTCGGCGAACACAACCAGTGGGTGGAATGGTCGTCCTATGGATTCGAGGTTTACGCCGACGTGGTGATTGTCCGCAAGAACGGCGAGTTGCACGAGAACGGGTGCAGCCAACTCCGCGACGCCTTCGGATGGGACGGCGACCTGGACAACCTACCGACCGGCCGGTGCTCGTTCACTGTGAAGGCGGACGAGTACGAGGGCAAAACGCGGTACAAGGCCGATTGGATCAACCCGTACGAGTACGTCCCGCAGGGCATGAAGGCGGCGGACGAGGCGACGATCCAGAGCATGAAGGCGACGATCGGCCCAAAGTTGCGTGCGTTCTTCGGCGCGACCAAGCCGCTGAACCCGCCCAAGCCCACGACGCCGCCGAGTCCGCCGCCCGCTCCGGGCGTGACGCCGCGATTGCAGGCCCCGCCGTTGACGTTGTCGAAGCCTGCCGTTCGGATGACACAAACCGAGGCGTGGACGAAGTTCTACAACCACGCCAAGGGAGTTCGCCCCGATTGGACGGACCAGCAGATCGTCGACGAATTCGGGGCGATCCTGAATCGTCACCTGAACGGTCGCCCGACGGCCACGGATGAGGATTGGGGTTGGATGGGAACGTCGGGCATCGACGAGTGGGTTCCATTCTGATTGTCCCCCTTTCCTGGACCCGTCGGGCCATGCCGCGAGGGTGGCCCGGCGGGATTTTCTTGACGGGGTGGTAGGGGTGGGGTATGTTGGGCGTCGTGACGAGTTCGATTCCATTCCATTACAGTTGGGACTAAGACACGCCGGTTCTGCGCGCCAAACGGACTCGTCACACAGCCCCCGGCCCGGAACCGGCTTGTCTCAGCCCCCCTATGGGCGGACGGAGTGGTGGCCTCATGCCCGATGGATCGAACATGAGTGGACAACCGTTCTACGCGGCGCTGAAAGCGGCCTTGGCGGCGGACCTGCGCCCGACCGAGAAACTGGTCCTGATATCGATTCTCGAAAAAGCCAATGACGCGACGGCCAATTGCATGCACTCAAACGAGACCATCGCCGCAGGGCTTGGGATCAAGCGGCAGCAGGTGGATCGGGCGGTCAAGGAATTGGTCGCCAAGGGCTTCATCGAGCGACCCGAACGAACCCGCCAGTCGTGGCACAAATTGGTCCGAATGCAACAATTAGTTGCGGCAACAAATAGTTGCATTGAAGGCAACAAAAAGTTGCATGATACGCAACAAATAGTTGCATTGGACGCAACGAATAGTTGCACTAACGTCTTATCTTCTCTTAATCCCTCTATTTCTTCTTTGGCGGCTTCGCCGCAAAAACAACCGGAAGCCAACGACAACCACGCCACCAAACCCCCACCCGCCTGCGTCGTGCCGCCACTCCCTCCCTTGCCCGTGGCCGCGTCGCCTGCCCCGTCACCGAAGCCGCATAAGGCGACGCCGAAGGGTGGTTTGGAGCCGCCGAGTCTGGAGGCGTGCTTGGCGTACCGGCACGACATCCAGATGTCCAAGGCGGAGACTGAGCGGTTTTTCAAATACTACCAGGAGGCGAACTGGCACACCGTCACCGGCCGCAAGATCACGAACTGGAAGATTTCCATGCAGTCGTGGCGGGCGACTTGGGCAAGGCAACACCCCGACGAGGTGAAGAAATACCACGAGGCGATGGCGAACAACGCGCGGGTTGAGAAAGCGTTGAAGGAAGACATGGAGTGGCTGTTATCCACGGGCCTGACCTATGAACAGATTGTCAACCCCCAATAGGGCGGCCATCCCCGCCCAATTGAAGGCACTCCCGCAGTGGGTGTGTTGGCGACTGGTCGAGGCCGATGGGCGGACGACCAAGTGGCCCGTCGAGGCGAAGTCTGGTCGCCGGATCGACGTGACCAGCCCGACGAACTGGCTGTCCTACGACGCCGCCTGCGCCGCCGCCGACGCGAACCCCGACGTGGAGGGGGTCGGGTTCTGCTTCTCCAGCCACGACCCGTTTTGCGGCATCGACCTGGACGACTGCTTGGACGCGGGGGGTGTCATCGCCCCGTGGGCGCAGTCGATTCTGGCCAAGTTTGACACCTACTACGAGATCAGCCCCAGTGGCACCGGCATCAAGGTGTGGGCGATGGGACGCAGCCCCAGCCAGACTGGTCGCCGCGTCAAGCACGAGTCCGGCGAGGTGGAACTGTACGACCGCGCCCGGTTCTTCACCGTGACCGGGTGGGTCCACCCAGACGCGAACCCGACGATCCAACCCTGCCAGCCGCAGATCGACGCCCTATACGCCACCGTGTTCGCCGAGAAGCCGAGACCCGCGCCGACCGCGACGGCCGCCATACCTGCCCCCGCGACCCGACGGACCGACATCTCCGACATCGAGATCATCTCCCGCCTAATGTCCGAGAAGGACGGGCTGGGCCGCCGCCTGTTCCACGGCGAGACCCAGGACTACGGCGGCGACGACAGCCGGGCCGACGGCGCGCTGTGCGCCAAACTGGCTTGGTACACCGGCAACGACCCGCCCCGCATCGACCGCATTTTCAGGTGCTCCAAACTGTACCGCGAGAAGTGGGAACGCGAGGACTACCGTGACGCGACCATCCAGGGGGCCATAGGATGCGTTAAGGGGCGATTTGAGCGATCCGCCGAGACGCCCCCCCCATCTTGCCTGGGTAAGACCCGCATCGTCGCCCCTACGTCCTCTAATGGCCTCGGGAAGAACATCCAGGATGTCATCGACGGCACCCGCCAGAATACCCCATTCAAGTGGCGGGTGCTGACTGGGCAGGCGCGGGCGTTGTTGCCGGGGTCGTTGACGGTGCTGTGTGGCAGCGGTGGGTCCACGAAGTCGATGATGATGAGCGAGTGCTGCATCGACTGGTTGGATCAGCAAGTGCCGTTCGCGTGCTTTCATCTCGAGGAAGACAGGGAGTTCCACTTGTTGCGGGCGCTGGCCCAACTGGCGGGCAATTCCGGGCTGACGCTGGACGACTGGGTGCGGGACCACTCCGGCGAGACGCTGGACGCCTACGACCAGTTCAAGGAGCGAATCGACCAAATCGGTCAACACATCTGGGACGCCCCGGCGAACGAGGTCACGCTGTCCGACCTGACCGACTGGACCCGCGACCGGTGCAAGGAGAAGCGTCGCGTGGTCGTGATCGACCCGGTGACAGCGGCCGATCCGGGTGGCGACCAATGGACGGTGGACCGCAAGTTTGTCGGCAACGTCAAGACCATCCTGCGGGACTACTCGGCGTCGGCGATCGTCGTAACGCACCCGCGTGGCGTGGTAAAGGGCGGCGACCGGCTCGACCAGATCGCGGGCGGCCGGGCTTACAACCGGTTCACGTCGTGTGTTCTGTGGCTGGAGTCGATCGACCCGTCGGAAATACAGGTGCAGAACTGGGCGGGTCGGTTTGTCCTGCCGACAAACCGAATTCTGACAATCCTGAAGGCGCGGAACGGTCCGGGGAACGGACTGAGGATTGCGTACTATTTCGACCCCAAAACGCTCCGGTTCAAGGAGCAGGGATACATCGTTGACGAAGGATGACCACGGATGGACCTGACTGAAGATCGAAAGGCGTACTTTGCGTCAAGGGAATGGGCACTACTACGCGAGGCGGTGCGGGAGCGATCCGGCAACAAGTGCGAGCGGTGTCTGCTGGCCCCCATGCAGGCGACCCACCACCTGACCTACGCCCGGTATCGCAAGGAGATGCTGGACGACTTGCAAGCGGTGTGTCATCCGTGCCACGCCTACCTGTCGGGCAAGGCGAGTTACGACCCTGCCGCGTCGGGGTGTTCGGTGATTTACAGGATGCTCCGAACAAAGGTCGGCGTGTACGACAAACTGTGGAAGACGGACGATTCGGTCAGCATTTCACGAATTGAGATTGAGATCGGCGACTTTCTGATGCGCGCGTCAACCGAAGACATTGTGCTGCTTTATCGCCACAAGGAAGTTAAAGGGAAAGAACGGCTGCGAGGCATTCTTGAAGGCGCGCTGTTCGTCCGCGAATTCCTGGCGTGCAGGATGGCCAAGCAGGTATTTGATGTTGCCAAGAAAATCGGATACCAGCCTGGATGCGAGCAGGATGTGGATGGCCGGTTCGACCCATTCAAAGGTGAGTAATTTTACAGATTCCCCTTGACAACTGTAAAACAGTAGAGTACCTTACCCGTGGTGACAGCGTACTACTCTTACAACCCAACCGCCTGACATCCCGCGCCGGACGCGGCCTGTCGCTGTCACCACCACGATCAAGCCCACGGCGCGGGATGTCGGGCGGAGGATGCAACATGACGGAAAGACCAGCCCTGGTCCGCATCGCGCTCGTGGTCCAGCAAGTGACCGGCGTCACAATTGACGACCTGCGCTTCCTGACGAGATCCACCCGCGACGTTCACCACGCCCGCTGGGTGATGGGCGCTGCCGCGGTCGCGCTCGGCCACAACGCCCGCGAGGTGTCGCGGTACATGCAGCGTTCCGACGCCTACGTCGCCAAGGTCATCGAGCAACACAAGGCCGACGCGGAACAGGTCAAGGCGGTGGTCGAGAAGGTGAGGGGTGCGGCATGAGGCTTGTACTTGATACAACCCGAATCAATGACTATGGCCTTTTTCTCAAGGTCAAGTCGCTCCCCAAATTCCGATTCGAGGGGCGGACCGCAATTGTGCCCGACGAATACGCAGCCCGGCTTGGCCTGAATGCTACCGTTGCCGACGCGTCGGCCTATTCGCCAATCGACGGGCTATGGGATTACCAGTCCGGCATTGCGGCTATGGCTATTCGCAAAGAGCGGTTCGCAGTGTTCGCTGATTGCGGCCTTGGCAAGACGCTGATCCTGCTGGAATTCGCACGTCACGCGGCGAAGAACTGCGGCGGGAAAATCGTCCTGATCGTGTCGCCTCTGATGGTCATTGAGCAGACGATGGAAGTCGCCGCGAATTGGTACGGGGACGCCATGTCCATTGAGCGGGTGGCGGCGGCTGGTCTTGCGGAGCGACTCGCCAATCCGGCCGGCGGCGTGGTCATTACCAACTATGATGCCCTGACCGACGAATTGACGAATGACAACATCGGGGCCGTGATTCTTGACGAGTCATCGCTTTTGAAGTCCCACTACGGGGCGTGGGGCCAGACGTGCATCCGGCTCGGGCGGGGCGTTCGCTGGAAACTGGCCTGCACGGGCACGCCCGCACCGAACGACCGAATTGAGTACGCCAATCACGCCGTCTTTTTGGACGTGTTCCCGACGGTCAATTCGTTTCTGGCCCGCTACTTTGTGAATCGCGGCCAGACGGACAACCGCTGGGAAATCAAGCCGCACGCACTACGGCCGTTCTACCGCGATCTGTCGCACTGGTGCATCTTCCTGACCAACCCTGCGACCTACGGATGGAAGGACAACACCCGACCATTGCCGCCGATCAACGTGCATATTCACGATGTCGATTTGACGACCGAGCAAACTGAACTAGCCTACCAGCAGACGGGCACCCTGTTCGCCGATCAAATCGGCGGCATTACGTCGCGGTCCGTCCTGTCACAAATCGCCAAGGGCAGTCATCGGGGGCAGCGAACCGACACGCACAAACCGGCGTACATCCGCAAACTGATCGAGTCGTGGCCGGATGAATCGACAATCGTCTGGTGTCATTACAACGCCGAACAGGACATCATCCGCGATGCGTTGCCCGGTGCGGCGAGCATCGACGGATCGACGCCGCACGCCGAGCGAATGCGGATCATCGCGGAATTCAAGGCGGGTCGGGTGCGGACCCTGATATCGAAGCCGCGAATTCTCGGCTTCGGATTGAACCTCCAGATTGCGACACGCATGGTATTTTCGGGATTGCAGGATTCCTACGAGGAATACTATCAGGCCGTCAAGCGGGCGAACCGCTACGGGGCGACGCATCCCCTGTCGGTGCATATCCCTGTGACCGACATTGAACGGCCCATGATTGAAACCGTTTTGCGCAAGGCAAAACGGGTGCATGAGGATACGGAAATACAAGAACGTCTATTCAAGGAGTTGGCTGATGTTGCTTGACGGACCTGAATACAAAGTGCATCACGGCGATTGCATCCCGCACATGGCGGCGATGCCGGAGTCGTCCGTTGATTTCGCGGTGTTCTCCCCGCCGTTCCCCAGCCTGTACGCCTACACGGACAGCGAGGCGGACATCGGCAATAGCGAGGACTTGAAAGGCGAGATGGACTTACATCTCTCGTTTTTCTACCGGGGCCTGAATCGGGTATTGAAGCCCGGCCGGGTGGCGGCGGTGCATGTCGCGCAGATTCCCCGGATGAAGCGGTCGGGCGGACGCGGGCTGTTTGACTTCCGGGGCTTCAACATCCGACTCGGCGAGCGGGCCGGGCTGGTGTTTGAATACGACTGGTGTATCCCGAAGAATCCGCAGGCCCAGGCGATCCGCACCAAGAGCCGCGAGTTGCAATTCAGCGGGCTGGAATCCGACCGGGCACGGTCGCGCGGGTGCCTGCCGGACTACATCCTGAAATTCACCAAGCGGGGCGACAACGCGGTCAAGGTGGATTCAGGATTGCAGGTGACGCGCAATGAATGGATCGAATGGGCGGAGGCGGCATGGACGAACATCCGCGAGACAGCGACGCTCAACGTCCGCGAAGGTCGGGGCGAAGACGACACCAAGCATATTTGCCCCCTGCAATTGGACGTGATCGACCGCTTGATCCGGCTCTACTCGAATCCCGGCGAGATTGTTTTTTCACCGTTTACTGGGATTGGATCGGAAGGCTACGTTGCCTTGAAACGCGAGCGGCGATTCTACGGGTGCGAGTTGAAGGCGGAGTATCACGCGGCGGCGATTCGCAATCTGGATCGGGCGATCCGCGAACGTGAAAGCATGAAGCAGCACGTCTTATTTGCAGGTGTCGCATGACCCACCACGGCGTCCAACTCCGGCCCATCGGCTGGCGAACCCCGCACCTGCCCGTACCGCCGGTCATCCAGCAGCGGCCGACGGTCTCGGCTGTGCTGGTCAATGCGTTCGTCGAGAACCAGAAACCAAAGCCGGGCCGCATTCCCCTAGAGGTGGTACTGGCCAAAGCCTGCGAGGCGGCGGGGGTCACGCCGGAGATGATGCGGAGCGAAAAACGGACCCGAACCTACGCCCGCGCCCGCGAGATTTACGCGGTCATCGGCCGGGCTTACGGATGGTCGTATCCGCAACTGGCGAAGTTCATCGGCAAGGATCACGCCACGATCCTGAACGCCTACCGGCGGGCGATGCGAAGGACGGTTGATCGGGTCATGGAGGTGACAAATGGCTAAGGCGATGAAAATCGAAGTCATCCAAGACGGGACCACGCCGCATATCATTTGGCTGGGACTCCACAAGGCGAGCGATTCCGTGTTCATCCTGCACGGCGACCTGTCGGACAAATACGCGGGAATAGACGGGTATGGCGGAACGGATGGGGAGGATGACCATCACTCTATTTGGATTGAACACCCGTCACGAGACAAGTCGGCGGAGATTCGCGTTTACGGCTTGCCAAAGTCGGTCGCGATATCCGCCAGTGTATCACGCTACACCCTGTTCGCGGCGATCATCGCGCGGGACTGGCTGGCCGAAGTGACGGGCAAGGCTGCTGTGCGATGGGAGGATGTAGAGGAATGAAAGCGACATTGAAACTGCCGTGGCCGCCGTCGGTCAACCATCTGCACGTCCCCTATCGCGGGCGAAAGATCAAATCATCGGCTGGCCGAAACTTCGCCAAGGCGGTCGCCGACGCGATGTTTTTGCAACAGGCGGAATACACCCGCGCCGTCGGCATGGAATACGCCAACGGCCTGTCCGTGACGATGCAATTCTTCGGCCCGGCAAACAACACCAAAGGGCATAACATCGGTGCCCGCAAGTATGACATCGCCAACTATGAGAAGGCGTGCATCGACGCATTGACTGAGGCTGGGGTATTGAAAGACGACAAATACATCGACCGGCTGACTCTGATTCGAGGCGAGCAGCGGGGCAAACCGTGCGTGATCGTGGAGATCGACAATGGCTGAGCATCCAATCGACAAGCGGGCGGAACAGATGTGGTTGAAAGATCGCTGGGAGAATCCCTCTCTGAGCACATTCACGGAGATTTTGAAACTCGGCTACGACACCGCCGTCGCCGACCACGCCAAGCGTCTCGCCGCCGCCGAGTCCTGCGTGGAATACTTGCGGACGCTGGCGGAAGCGAACGATTTTCCGACGGCATCGAAGAAGTTGGTTGCCGCTTACGACGACGCGGTGAAGGAGGCTGGCAATGGCCAAAGTTGACGACTGGCGAATCGCCTCCGCCGCGTTGGACATCTGCGACTATTTCGAGCGGCTTGGATGCGACGCGGACATTACCGACGAGATGACAAACGCCGTCTTCGACATCATTAACGACGCGATGACCATCTGCGGCTATTGCAACGGTGACGGCCACGGCGACAGCCGGAGTTACGAAAACGGCGTGATGGTCCGCGCCGACAAGTGTCCGAAGTGCAATGGGACTGGAAAGACGGAGGCTGGCAATGGCTGACATGACACCGGAGCGGCTGGCGGGAAAGGTTGGGAAGCAACTCGGGTTGAAGACGACCTACATCGAACGGTTGTCTGGCAACAAGCCCGGCTCGCCGATTTTCGATCTGATGGCTGAAGACGTGGCGACCCTCATCGCCGCCCTCGAATCCGCGTGGGCGGAGGTGGCGAGGTTGAAGGAGAGAATCGAGTTGGAAAAGGACTCACCCAAACCCTGGCAGCCCGTATCTTTGCAATCTCCGTTGCAATACGTTACGGAGAAAAAGCCCATCGTCACATTCGGAGATGGGAAGGACATTCGCCCATGATCCTCGACCTGCTCTACGCATTTCTTCTGTGGGTGTTCGCACTGTTGGGGCTACTGGATTGGAGGTCGTGATGACCCTGCTCGAAAAAGAGAACGCGATACGGAAATTGCTGGGGAAGCCGAAACTTGCGGCGATTTACGACGGCTGTGGCTACATGAGTCACGACGATTACAAGCACAATCGGTTTGTGGTGATGTACTACGGAGAGGTGTTGTCCATTGGCGCGGTGCTCCGCGACGTGGTGCCGAGGCTGGCCGCTTCGATGCAGATCGATGCTGATGATTTCGAGGTGTGCATGTGGGCTGAAGGCAGCGGACACATAGACGAGCACAAATACGGGCCTCGCCGAACAATCATAGGT